>Ga0105237_10003778_pt1 | contig 17810 bp, 17 predicted proteins | sample KBSC24metaG_FD_81520 | JGI IMG/M metagenome (GOLD analysis project Ga0105237, IMG submission 81520) | Corn rhizosphere microbial communities from Kellogg Biological Station, Michigan, USA - KBS C2-4 metaG | ecosystem: Host-associated > Plants > Roots > Rhizosphere > Soil | place: Michigan, USA... | reverse complement strand
TTGGAGTGCGAAAGCCATTGCGGACAAGGGACATTCGGTCCGTTTTCTGGTGCGCAACGCGGATCGGTTGCAAACCAGTGTGGCGAAATTGGGCGTCGACGTCTCCGATCACGTGGTCGGCGACATCACCGACCGCGACTCGGTGCTCCGCGCGCTCGACGGCTGCGACGCCGTGCTGCATGCAGCGGCGCTGGTCGCCACCGACCCCAGCCAGACCGCGCAGATGCTGAGCACCAACATGGACGGTGCGCGCAACGTGCTGGGCGGCGCCGTCGAACTCGGCCTCGACCCGATCATCCACGTGTCGAGCATTACCGCGCTGTTCAATCCCGACGTGGACAAGCTCGAGGCCGATCTCCCGGTGTTCGGGGGCACCGACGGATACGGCCGGTCGAAAGCCCAGGTCGAGATCTACGCCCGCGGAATGCAGGACGCCGGCGCACCCGTGAACATCACCTATCCAGGCATGGTCATGGGCCCGCCGGTCGGGAACCAGTTCGGCGAAGCCGGCGAGGGCGTGGCCCAGGCACTTCAACTCGGGGCGATTCCCGGTCGTAGCGCGGCGTGGACGGTGGTCGACGGCCGAGACCTGGCCGATCTTCATGCGGCGCTGCTGGAACCGGGCAAGGGGCCCCGCCGCTATATGGCCGGCGGTCATCGCATTCCGGTGGACGAATTGGCGCGACTGCTGACCGAGGTCGGCAACAAGACGATGCTGTCAGTTCCGGTCCCCGACACCGTCCTTCGCATGGCCGGACAGGTGCTTGATCGGCTGGGGCCGTTCCTGCCGTTCCAGACCCCGTTCACCGAGGCCGGCATGCAGTACTACACGCAGATGCCGGCGTCGGACGACACACCGAGCGAGCGCGACCTTGGTGTCACCTACCGCGACCCGCGAATCACGTTGGCCGACACCGTCGCCGGGTTCCGCAACCTGGACCGCTGAGGCGACTGGCACCCTCAGCGGTCACTCGTTCAGCGATTGCCAGGAACTCCTGATACCTTGCGGGCCGTGTCCGTGCTGAACCGTAGAGCCTTCCTGGCCGGTCTCGGGGCAGCCATCACCATTCCCCCTGCGGTGGCGACCATCGAGGTGGCACGAACCGCGCTGGCGACCGCCTTCACGGCACCCCATGCCGCGGCGGCACCGCCACACCCGCCCGGCCTTGCCGGGACGGCAGCCCGGCAAGGCACGGCGGCCCTCCTGCCTCCGCCGCCGGCCGCAGCGCGCGTCGCGCTTCCCGGTACCGGCGTCCTGACCGTCCTGCCCGGCCAAGGCGACTTGCTCGCTCTCACCGTCGACGACGGCGTCGACACCAACGTGGTGCGGATGTACACCCAATTCGCCAAGGACACGGGCATCAGGCTGACGTTCTTCGTCAACGGCACCTACCGGTCCTGGACCGACAACGCACCCTTGTTGCGGCCGTTGGTCGAATCGGGCCAGATCCAGCTGGGCAACCACACCTGGTCGCATCCGGACCTCACCACGCAGTCGCCGGCGCAGATTGCCGACCAGATCCAGCGCAACCATGCCTTCCTGTCCAATACGTTCGGGGTGGACGCACGGCCGTATCTGCGGCCACCGTACGGCCGGCACAACGCCACGGTCCGGGCCGTCGCAGCCGACCTCGGTTACACCCTCACCACCATGTGGACGGGCTCGCTGGCGGACTCGACGGTCATCACCGAGGACTACATCGTGAAGATGGCCGACACACATTTCCGCCCACAGAACATCGTGCTCGGCCACCTCAACCATGCCCCGGTGACCCACGTCTTCGACCGCCTCGCCGACGTCGTCCGCAAGCGAAACCTGCGCACGGTGACCTTCAATGACGTCTTTCTCCCGACGCACCCGACGCCCTGAACCTCGGTCCGTTTATCGCTGCCGCAGTTGGGTATTCACTGTTTTACCTATGGATGCTTGAGGCTTCTGGTGGTTCGGCAATTTCATGTCGACGTCGACATGCTGCTGTAGCCGCCGGAGAGAGCCGGTCGTCGCATCTCAGAAAAGAAATGCGGCGACCGGTTCAACAGCGTAGATGTTGTGGTGGCCGGGTGCGACGACAGAGGGGTTCCATGGTGAGGCAGCGGGTTGCGATAGGTGCGGTAGGCGCGGTCATCATCGGTTTCGCCGGTGTCGGCTGCGCCAATGAGAAGCCGTCCTCGGAGGCGACGAGTTCGACGAGCAGTTCGGTGAGTGGCTCGGCCAGCAGCACCAAGACGACGTCGTCGTCGACGTCCAGCACGGCGGCCTCGCCCACCGGATCCGCTACCGGCAATCCGCCGGCCGGTCAGGCCGAGGTGACCGTCGACGGCGTGCGGCAGAACATCACAGGCAATGTGGTCTGCACCAACGCGGTCGGCAACTTCAACATCGCTATCGGCCAAAAGGTTTCAGGGATCGCGGTGGTACTGACGCCGGACGGTGCGACCGTGCATTCGGTGATCCTGGGCAACATCAATGGCGTGATTCTCGGTTACCAGCAAGGCATGTCAGGCGGCCAGGCGACGTCTGTCAAGGACGGCAACACCTACACCATCAGCGGTAGCGCTACCGGGGTGACGGCGGCGCTACCGCCGGTGATGGTGACGAAGCCTTTCGAGATCCGCGTTACCTGCAGCTGAGCGTCACGCCGCGATCTGAGTGACGTTGAGGTGCTTGTGCGGCTCGGGCCGCGGTCGCGCCATCATCGAGTGCGACCGGCCGTACACGAAGTACAGCACCACACCGATGGCCATCCAGATCAGGAACCGCAGCCAGGTCTCGACTTCCAGGTTGAGCATCAGCCACAGGCAGGACAGCGCCGCCAGGATCGGGACCAGGGGCACCAAGGGCACGCGGAAACCGCGCTTGAGATCAGGCCGGGTGCGGCGCAGGATCGGGACGCCGATCGCCACGAGAATGAAGGCGACGAGCGTGCCGATGTTGACCATGCCCGCGAGCGTGCCGAAGTCGACGAACGCCGCGAGTACCGCGCAGACCACACCGACGATGACCGTCAGCCGCACCGGCGTGCCGTGCTTGCCGGTGTGCGCGAGCCGCTTGGGGAGCAGGCCGTCGCGCGACATCGCGAACAGGACGCGGGTCTGGCCGAGGAACATCACCATGACGACGGTCGACAGGCCGGCCAATGCGCCGATGGAGATGATGTTCTTGGCCCAGGTATCGCCGTGGAGGGCGAATGCCGTTGCCAGGGTGGCATTTTCTCCCTGCAGCTGGGTGTACGGCACCATGCCGGTGAGGACGAACGACACCGCGACGTAGCAGACCGTGACGATGGCCAGCGCGCCGAAGATGCCCCGGGGTACGTCGCGCTGCGGGTTGCGGGTTTCTTCCGCCGCGGTGGCGACCACGTCGAAGCCGATGAAGGCGAAGAACGCGATGCTGGCCGCCGTCAGCAGGCCGAGCCATCCGAAGCTCGTGCCGCCAGTTCCGGTGAGCCAGGCCAGCATTGACTGGTGCACGCCGTCGGCCTTCGCCGAGGGCTGCGCCGCCGGGATGAAGGGCGTGAGGTTCGATGCCTTGAAGTAGCCGGCGCCGACAACGAGGATCAGCACGATCACGGCGAGTTTGATTGCCACGGCGACGGCCGAAACCCGCGATGACAGCTTGGTTCCGGTCGCCAACAGGACGCCGACGATCGCGATGATGACCAGCGCACCCCAGTCGAACTTGACGGAGCCGAGGTGTGCCACCGGCGACAGCGTCCCGCCGAGTACGTGGCCGAGATATTGCGACCAGCCTTTGGCGACAACGGATACCGCGAGCGCGAACTCGAGAATCAGGTCCCAGCCGATGATCCACGCGACCAGCTCGCCGAAGGTGGCGTAGGCGTAGGTGTAGGCGCTGCCGGCGACGGGCACAGTCGAGGCGAACTCGGCGTAGCACAGTGCGGTGAGGCCGCACGTGATCGCCGCGATGATGAAGGCGACCGACACGGCCGGCCCCGCCATATTGCCCGCGGTCTGAGCGGTAAGGGTGAAGATGCCGGCGCCGATGACGACGGCAACGCCGAAAACAGTGAGATCCCTTGCCGTCAGGTCTTTGCGGAGCTTCGAGTCGGGTTCATCGGTGTCCCGGATCGACTGCTCGACTGACTTGGTGCGGAAAAGCCCGCCGCCGGCGCCCATCAGATGGCCCCGTCGAGCCGCTGTTCGGCGAACAGGTTCGCGGCGGCGCCGATGCTGATGCCCCCCTCACGCGCGGCGGCGATGATGTCGCGACAGCGGTCGAAGATGCGGGTGACGTCGGCTTCGACGGCCGTGTGGTCCGCGCCGTGCAGCTCACCGGCGACCTGGATGAGGCCGCCGGCGTTGGCGACGAAGTCAGGTACCCAGGTGATCCCGCGACGGCCGAGCAGCAGCTCGACGTCCGGGGTCGCGAGCTGGTTGTTTGCGGCACCGCAAATCAGCTTCGCCTCGATGGTGTCAGCGCTCATAGGCGTCAGAGTAGCCCCGAGGGCACAGGGAGCATAGACATCGACCGGGGCGTCGGCAACCGAATTGAGGAGGCGCACCGATGGGTGGTCGTTCGACAGGCGCAGTAGTGCCGCGGCGTTCACATCGGTGGCGTACACGTCCGCGCCGTCCGCCAGCAACAGTGCGATGAGTTCGCGGCCGACCTTGCCGACGCCTTCGACGCCCACGGTCCGGCCGGCCAACGTCGTTGCGCCCCAGACGGATTCGGCGCCCGCGCGCATGGCGTTGAACACGCCCAGCGCAGTCAGGCGGGCGCTGTCGCCGGAGCCGCCGGCCACGGTGCTGCGGCCGGTGACGTGCGGGGTGTACTTGCCCATGATGTCCAGGTCGTCGGTGTTGGTGCCGACGTCACCCGCGGTGACGTAGCGTCCGCCCAGGGTGTTGACGTAGCGCGCGAAAGCCGCGAACAGCGCTTCGCTCTTGTCGCTGGTGGGGTCGCCGATGATCACGGACTTGCCGCCGCCCAGGTTCACCCCGGCCGCTGCGGCCTTGTACGACATGCCCCACGACAGCCGCAGGACGTCTTCGAGCGCCTCGAACTCGTCGGCGTACGGGTACATGCGGCACCCTCCGAGTGCCGGGCCCAATGCCGTTGAGTGGATGGCGATGATCGCCTTCAGGCCGGACTCGGCGTCCTCGCAGAACACGACCTGCTCGTGGCTACGGGAGCTCAACTGATGCGAGCGACCGAAGACTCCGGCGGGGGTGGACACCGGTGGGTTGGACACAGAGGTCACTACTATTTCCTTTCTGGTACCGCATGTTTGGCGGCATGGGTGGTACTGCCGCATGTTCGGCGGCAGGACAGATGTGGGTGGCGGACGGTCAGGCCGTGATGCCGAGCGCGCGCAGCCGCGCCCAGTACAGCTCGACGTTGCCGAGCTTGACGTCTTCGTAGCCCCGCACAATGTCGGGCAGGCCTGCTGCCGCGACGGCGGTGGCGTAGTTGTCGGTGGTCAGTTCGGAAGCGAGCCGCAGCACCATGGCCGTGTAGTGAGACAGCAACTGGCGCTCCACTTTCCGGACGTGGGCGTAGCCGAATGGATCCAGCTTGGTGCCGCGCAACACCTTGGCCTTGGCAAGGACCTTGAGTGCCACATGCGATTTGGGACCGAAACCGACCTTCTTCGTGCGGCCCATCGCGCGCAGGGCGGGCGGATGCAGCTTGTAGGTGAGGTTCTCCCCGCCGGGCACCTGTGCCTGGACGTCGGCCAGGAACGCCGGATCGACCAAGAGTCGCGCGACTTCGTACTCGTCCTTGTATGCGGTGAACTTGTGCAGCCCTCGTGCCACGGCCTCGCTGAACGCGGTGTTGTCGGTCATGGTGCGCTCGGACTGCCAAACCGCGTGCACCGTCTCGACGTAGCGCCGGGCGACCTTCGCGTTCTGGTATCGGACGAGTTCGCCGGCCCGCAGTTCGACCAACCGGCGGACCTCGCCGTCGAACGTCGTGCTCGCCATCAGTTCCGGGCTCGCTACGGCCGCTGCGGCTTTCGGCCGTGCGGCGTCGACCGCCGCGGCGAACGCGGCCGGATCGGCGACCGCGACGCGGCCCCAGCGGAAGGCCGCGACGTTGGTGGCCACCGCGACACCGTTGATGCCGATGGCCTCCTCGATGCTGGCCTCGGGCAGGCGCAGTCCGCCGTTCTGGAACGCGGCGCCGACGACGAGGAAGTTGGCCGCCGCGGTGTTGCCGAACAGGGCCTGGGCTGCGGCGAGCGCATCGAAGTGGGTCAGCGCACGGGTGGTCATGCTGAGCCGCTCCAGCAGCGACGGGGTGTCCGGGTAGGCGACGGACTTGTCGTACACCATGTCGCCCGTCGGGGTCTGGCTCGTCGAGGCGACGGCGATGGTGCGTTCGGCACTGCCGTAGGCCAGGTTCCGGTTGTCGGTCGCGGTCAGCAGGTCGATCGCGATGATGCAGTCAGCGCTGCCCGAGGTGAGCCGGTTCGACGGCTCCAGGACACCGGTCGAGAAGCGCAGGTGTGATACGACCGGTCCGGCCTTCTGGCTCAGGCCGATCTGGTCGAGGCTCTCCACTTCATAGCCCGCGCGCAGTGCGGCGGTGGCCAGGACCTGGTTGACGGTGACGATGCCCGTACCACCGATGCCGGCGAGCAAGACGTTCTGGGTGCCGGTGGGAACGCCGAGGCCCGGGTCCGCGACGCGGGGCGGTTCTGCGCTCTTCCGCCGGGATGTCTTGCGGCCCTTCTTGTCCGGTGTCAGTTCGACCGTGACGAATGACGGGCAATCGCCATCGAGGCACGTGTAGTCGGTGTTGCACGACGTCTGGTCGATACGGGTCTTGCGGCCGAACTCGGTGTCGACCGGCTGCACGGACAGGCAGTTGGACTTGGTGCCGCAGTCGCCGCAGCCCTCGCAGACGGCCTCGTTGATCACCACGCGGGTGTTGCGGGTGGGCAGGGTGCCGCGCTTGCGCTGACGGCGCGCGTCGGCGGCGCAGTGCTGGTCGTAGATGAGAACCGTGACGCCCGGAATGTCGCGCAACACCTTCTGCGCTTCATCGAGCCGGTCACGGTGCCACAGCAGCGTGCCCTTGGCGAGGGCTTTCTTGTTGTGCCGCTTGGGTTCATCGGCGCAGATGATGATCTGCTTGACGCCTTCGGCGGCGAGCTTGTGGGTGAGCCCCGCGACGACCAGTCCGCCTTCGACGTCCTGCGCCCCGGTCATGGCGACAACCTCGTTGTAGAGGAGTTTGTAGGTGATGTTGACCCCGGCGGCGATGCAAGCCTGCACCGCGAGCTGTCCGGAGTGGAAGAAAGTGCCGTCGCCGACGTTCTGGAACAGGTGCGGTACATCGGTGAACGGGGCCTGCCCGATCCACTGGCTGCCTTCGCCGCCCATCTGGGTCAGGCCGACCACGGCGCTGTCGCTGCGGCCGGACATGGTGACCAGGGTGTGGCAGCCGATGCCGCCGCCGCCGATCGAGCCCTCGGGGATCGCGGTGGAGCGGTTGTGCGGGCAGCCGCTGCAGAAGTACGCGGTTCGCTTGGCGGACAACACTTCCAGCGACAGCGCCGGGGGAGGGGTGCGCTTCAGCTCAACGTGATCACGCAGTACCCGGCGCAGCGGCGCGAGGAGGCGCGCGGCGGTCAACTCGCCACCGAGCGGGAACAGCGGTGCCCCGGCGGCATCGCACTTGCCGACGATCTGCGGCGCATCGGCTGTGCCGTAAAGGATTTCGCGGACCTGGGTTTCGATGAACGCGGTCTTGTCCTCGACGACAATCACCTGCTCGAGGCCGCGGGCGAACTCCGTGACCGATTGCTGGCCCACCGGGTACGGCATGCCGATGCGCAGCAGCCGGATTCCGGCACGGTGCAGTGCGGCGTTGTCGACGCCGAGGTCGAGCAGCGCTTGGCGGACGGCATCGAAGGTGGTGCCGGTGGCGGCGATGCCGACTGTTGCGCGGACCGGGTCGACCTCGATCACGTCCAGGTTGTTGACGTCACCGAAGGCACGCACGGTCGCCCAGCGCGGACCGTACAGATCTGCCTCGGCGAGCAGGCTGTCGGCCGGGGCGGCCATCGGTCGCTGGAGGTAGGTGAACGGCTTTCCGTCCCAGAGGATTTCGGGCACTGTGATGGTCAGGTCAGCTACGTCGCTGTCGACGGTCCACGCGCCGTCTGCGACATCGGCGACGATCTTCATGGCCACGACACAGCCCGAGGCCCGCGACAACGCGACGCCCTGCATGCCCATCGTGATGATCTCTTCGGCGTTGCGCGGGAACAGGACGGGGATACCGAGGGCCGCGAGGGACCGCTCGCTCACGGCGGGCACAGTCGACGATTTGGACGCCGGATCGTCGCCGACCAGCAGCAGCACGCCGCCGCGGGGGTTGACGCCGTACATGTTGGCGTGCCGTAGTGCGTCAGTCGCGCGGTCGACGCCGGGCCCCTTGCCGTACCAGATGCCGATGACGCCGTCGTGGGTCGCTTTTCCGGCCGGAAGGTCGGTCTGGCTGCCCCAGACCGAGGTGGCGGCGAGTTCCTCGTTGAAGCCCGGGGTGAAGACGACGTCGTGCTCGGTGAGGACACTGGGCATGCCCAGCAGCATCTTGTCGACACCGCCGAGGGGGCTGCCCTGGTAGCCGGAGACGAAGGTCGCGACGCGGCGGCCGGCGCGGAGGTCACGGACGTGCTGCTCGAACATCATCCGGGCGATGGCCTGCACTCCGGTGAGTAGGACGGGGCCGGCGCCGGAGCGGTACCGGTCATCGAGGTCGTAAGGCGCGGCGGGCGCGGCCTGGGTGAGTTCGGATCGGGACAGAACGCTGGTCACTGACAACCTCCACACTTGCCACAACTCAGATCGTGAGCTGCAAAGCGAGAACTAAATGCAATCGGTGCAGCGAAATCTGCCGTGGCGTGTGTTCTGCGTCAACAGTCGGCGAAAATGTTGATCAAACTGCTCAATTGTGACGTGGAGCACTGTGACGCACGCATCATTTTGTTCGACGTTGCGTCACGTGCTGCACAAGTGGAAGCGATCGGTATTCGACGGGAGTGGCCATCGCCAGCATGGTCTCGGAGTGCTTGACCCCGTCGATCCGGTGCACTCGCTGAATGACGCTGAGCAGTTCTTCCTGCGTCTGGGCGGCGATCCGCACCAGGAGATCCGCCCGCCCGGTTGTCGCGTGGACTTCCAGTACATGGGGGACATCCCGCAGTGCCTCGATGATGGCGTCCATCTTCGTCTGGTCGGTCTCGATGAAGACCAGTGCGTGAACGGCGAAGCCCAGCTCTGACAGGTTGATGTTCGGCGGGTAGCCGCGGACCAGACCGGATTCCTCAAGCCGCTTCATACGTGCCTGCACGGTGTTGCGGGCAACCTTCAGCCGCGACGCCAGCTCAAGGATCGGGGTGCGCGGGTCGGTTGCCAGCGCCGACAGCAACGCGGAATCGAGTGCGTCGATCTTGATGGCCATGCGGCATTTTCCCACGGCGGCACCGCCGGTCACGCCGATTCGGCGACGCTCACCTGCGCTTCGCACCGCACGTCGAAGTTCACGGAATTAGCGATGAAGCACAGGTGATGAGCCCGCTCGTGGACGCTCGGGAGTGCCTCGCGGTGCCGGACGTCGGTGATCTCGACGACCGGACGCAACACCACCTCGGTGAAATATCCACCGCCGTCCGGGGTTTGCGCCATGGTGCCCGAAGGGTGGTCGGTGTATCCGGTGACGACGATGCCCTCCTGGGAGCACAGGGCCAGGACCCACAGCATGTGGCACTGCGACAGCGATGCCACCAGGAGTTCCTCGGGGTTCCAGCGCTGCGGGTCGCCGCGAAAAGCGGGGTCAGCTGAACCGGCAATGGTGGGCTTCCCGCCGGCGCTGACGTCATGCGCGCGGCCGTACTCGCGATAACCCGAGGTCCCGGTGCCGGTGTTGCCGGTCCACGTCACATCGAGTTCGTAGTGATGCGTCTTCGCCATGGCGGGCGTCCCCTTCGTCGGTGTCGTCGCGTACCTCTGTTCTAGCGCACGCGCACCGACGGTCAGTCTTTACGACGGCCGTGGTCGCCCTTCTCCTTGGATGTGGCTGCCTTGGGGGCCGGCGATTCGCTACCGCCGTGATCGTCGCTCTTCGCCGCACGCCTGGACTTCTTGGCGTCCGATTTACGCTCGGAGACGGCCGATCCTTCTTGTTTCCCTTCGGATTTGGTGCGTTTGGCAGACCGCTTTCCGGAAACGTCAGCGTCGGATCGAGAGTGCGGCACGTCGGCTCCCGCGGGGGACTTCGCGATGGCGGCAGCGCTCGGTTTCGCGGCGAGTTGCGATGCGGTAGCGGTTGACGACGAGGCGGGCCGCGGGGGATGGGTGAGGACGTTGGCCAATCCCTGGACCGATGACACAACGTTGGCGACCGCGCTCAAGGGGTTCTGCCCGCTCAACACTGTGCCGACTCCCGTGGTCGACAGCGTGGCGACGGCGAAGTAGACGCCGACTGCCGCCCTGGCCACCCTGATGACGTAGATCACCGGGGTCAGCGGCGCGAGGTGGGGGGCCAGCGTGGCCGTCACGGTCTTGGTGGCACCGGCGGCAGCGGCACCTGCCGATCCGATTCCGCTGACCAGCTGCCGTACCTGGGGTGACGACGATGCGCCGGGAAACGCGGTGACGGCGCTGACCAGACTCTGCAGGTGCGCCGTCGTCGACGTCACCTTCTCCACGGCCTCGTACTGACCGGTGCTGGAGTCGACTTGTGCGCTCAGCACCAACAGCGGGAAGTCCGGTGTCTGCCAGTAGATTACATCGGTGGCGACGGCCTGGGCCGCACCTCCGACGTTGCCGACGTACCGAATCGGGTTGAATGCGGCATCGATGGTCGCAGCCGTCAGTGCGTATCGGTACTCGGCGCTATGCGTTTGCGTCGGGTGCGTCATCGGGGGAACCGGCGCGGCACTGGTGACCACGACGGCGGCCGAGCACACCACGGACAGCGTTACGGCCTGCGTCTTGATCCACATCAGAATTACCTCCTCTAGTCCCCGCCGCGGCGAGGTTTCCGAATGCCGAACCCCCGCTGAGGCTTCGGTGCCTTCTCTTTGCCTTCTTTGGCGCTGCCAGACTCTTTGGCCTCTTTGGCGCTAACGGAATCCTTGGCGCTGGCTGAGGGTTTCGCCGCCGCCGGCGTTACCCTACCGAGCGGTTTTGACGCCAGGGCGACGATCGACGGCCGGGGAGCCGGATCGCGAGGGGCGACCTGGGGGCGGCGGACGTAGGCGCGGTCGATCTGCGGGCGGAGCAGGGCGTCGATGAGGGACGTGTTCAGTCCGGCGTCCCGCAACGGCTGCGTGATCGGCAGCCGTGCCGTGGGTACGACGTAATGCGTGGTCGTACCGCCTGCGGCATTGGTGCGGACGGTCTTGAGAGTTCCCGGTGTCGTCGGGTTGGCCGCCGACCCGTAATCGGTGTGCACGAATCCGATACCCATCACGGCGTTGAGGACGGCCAAACGTGTTGGCTTGTCCGGCCAGTCCGAGAATCCGTCGTACTCGCGAACGATTTCGGTGGTGGGGTATGCGCTTGCCCATGGCACGTTCGGCGCGAACAGTTGCAGGGCCGGATTCTTGGTGGTGATGCCACCCGTCGTGTTCTGTGGGTCACCGAAAGTCACGAATTGCAGATTGTCCGAACTGTGCCGGCTGAACGAATCCTGCAGCGACCGTGACAGTTTCACGTAGTTGAGGACGATGGCACCCTGGCTCAGGCCGGCGAGGGTGACGACGGACCCCGCGGGCACCGTGGACAGCGTCGCGTTCACCTTGGTGGAGCCGACGACGGCGTCCGCCGCGAACAGCAATCCGGCCGGGTACCCGATGCCGTGGATGGTGCCGCTGGAGTCCAGATATCCGTCGGCCAGCCCAAGTGCCTCTTGAGAGGTCGGCGACACGTCGCACAAGCAGGTGCCCTGCAGGTAGAAGGTGAGGTCGGGGCTGTCATTCGATGCCGCCGCAGCCGGCTGCGCACCGATCGTCACACAGAGCGCGACAACGAAACCTATTGCACTGCAGCGGTTCAGTCCGGCCACGGGCAGTTCCAATCTGGGTACAGGGAATGATTGATGCGCAGCGCATCACCATGCGAGCGACGATGTCGCTGTAGTGAATTGCTCGAGGATTTCGCTGATCAGTCAGCGGCGGTGATGGCGGCGTTGAGCGGAGACTCTCGCCTGCGCGTGTGATAGGCCCTGCCGTCCCCGACTACCCCCATTTGGTACCTCAGTACAACTTTGACCAGGGAAAATTAACACCGTGGCAGCATTCCCGCATGCCATGAGACGCAGGTCACCGCACACTCAGTGCCGGAACACCACCCAACGCATCGCGGCGTACATGTAGACCGCCTCGCAGCCGCCCGCGGCCGTTCGAGCGACGTGGTATTCGACGCCCAGCGCCGACAGCCCGGTCGACACACCCAGGATGAACGCCAGGTAGTTGACCGCGACCACGACGACGTAGACGGCGAGTTGCGGGCCAACCGCGCTGTGCGAGCTGAAGTTGAAGATCCGGTTCAGGACATAGCTGAGCCCAAAGGCGCAGATATACGACACCGTGACCGCCACGGCCAGTGGCAATCGCAACCCGTCCCGCAATCCGGTGAGCAACAACAGGTCGATCGCGAAGGTGCAGCCGTTGATCAGCGCGAAGCCCAGAAATGTCGGAGCCACAATAGCTTTGAGCCCGAAGGGCAACCGACTGATGACCAGTTCGCAGCCGCGATGGAATCGGTCCACGGCGCGCTGCAGTCCACTCGCCGAGCCGACGGTCACGCGGGCACTGTGTCATGGGCCGGCGTCGTCCAGGTAACTGTCAGGCGAACGTCCCGTAATCTCCACGGCGATGAGCCTGGCCACCATCACCCAAGCGATCGCGACCTTCGCCGTCACCAACATCGACGACCTCGTGATCCTCGCGGTGTTCTTCGGCCAGACGCACGGGCACCGAGGCGCGGCCACACGTGTGATCGCCGGGCAGTATCTGGGCTTCGCCGCCATCTTGGTGGTGTCGTTATGTGCCGCGCTTCTCGGTGCGGCATTGCTGCCGGCCACCGCGCTGCCCTACTTCGGGCTGCTGCCAATCCTGTTGGGGCTCAGGGCGGCTTGGGCCGCCTGGCAGAGCCGTGGCGCCGGACCGTCGGAAGCGGGGGATGAGCCGGCGTGGTCGGCGCCGGGCATCTGGCAGGTCGCCGGTGTGACGTTCGCGAACGGCGGCGACAACGTCGGTGTCTACGTGCCGATGTTCGCGGTCGCCACCGCCGGCACGGTCGCGCTGTACGTCACGGTGTTTCTCGTCGGGGTCGGGGTCTGGTGTGCCGCCGGCCGATACTTCGCCTCGCACCCGGTCGTCGCGAACACGTTCTCGCGGTGGGGACACCTCATCCTGCCCGTCGTGCTGATTTCGATCGGGACCACGATCCTCATCGAAGGCGGCGTTTTCCCGCGGTGACCGCAGTAAGTTCACCCGGGTGACCAGCAAACGACTGTCGCCGCTCGATTCGATGTTCCTGGCGGCCGAATCTCCCGAGACGATGATGCATGTCGCGGGCCTGATGCAGTTCCGCCCGACCTCGGGCGACGCGGGGGACATCCTGGATCAACTGCGGGACGAGATATACGGGTCGAACGAGATCGAGCCACCATGGAACATGAAGCTACAAACGCCGTGGTTCCTGCTGAATCCGTTGCAGCGGTGGGTCGAGGATCCGAAGTTCGACGTGATGTATCACGTCCGGCGATCTGCGTTGCCGCGTCCCGGCGACCAGCGCGAGTTGGGAATCCTCATCTCGCGCTTGCACGCTCGGCAACTGGACCTGACGCGACCGCCGTGGGAACTGCACATCATCGAGGGCCTCGACGACGGCAACGTCGCGTTGTACGTCAAGATGCACCACTCGCTCGTCGACGGCTACACGGCGATGAAGACGCTCATCCGATCGATGTCCACCGACCCGTCCGACACCGATACCCCGTTGTTCTTCCGGAACCCGGTGCCGAAACGGGAGCGGAAGAAGGACGAGAAGGACGGCGGCCTCATCCCGGACCTGGGCGGGCTGCTGCGGTCCGTCACCTCGGAGTTGTCGACCATCATCGATCTTCCGTCCGCCTTCGCCAGGCTGGCGGTAACCGCGGTCAGCAAGAACAATCCGCTCGTCGGGCCCGGCCAGGCGCCGCACACCATCTTCAACGGCCGCATCGGTCGAAGCCGTCGGTTCGCCACGCAGCAGTACGACATCGCGCGCTTACGTGCCGTTGCCGATGCAGCCGGCACGACGCTCAACGATGTCGCGCTCGCCATCTGTGGCGGCGGACTGCGGGACTATCTCCTGGGCCTCGATGCTCTGCCCGACAAGTCGTTGATTGCCATGCTGCCGGTCAACATTCGGCCGAAAGACGATCCCGGTGGCGGCAATGCCGTGGGTGCCATCCTCGCGACACTCGGCACCGACCTCGTCGACGCCCGCGAGCGGATCGAGACGATCGGCGCGTCGACGAAGGCGGCCAAGGAGCAGCTATCGGGCATGACGAGCACCGCGATTCTCGCTTACACCGCGGCACTGATGGCGCCGTTCCTCGTGCAGGCCGGTGCGGCCACCGTGGGTGCTCCGAAAGTGGCTCCGGCGTCCTACAACGTCATCCTGTCGAATGTCCCCGGGCCCGACCATCCGCTGTACTTCCGGGGCGACGAGCTGGTGTCCACCTATCCGGTGTCGATTCCCGTCCATGGTGTCGGCCTGAACATCACATGCCAGAGTTACTCGGGTACTTTGAATTTCGGCTTCACCGGCTGTCGCGACTCGATGCCGCACATGCAGAAGCTGGCCATCAAGACCGGCGAGGCGTTGGTTGCGCTGGAGGCGGCCTACGGTCTGCTGTGAAAACAATGTGTAAACGCAATTGACTCAAGTGCTGAAACGAGCCGTCACGACCGGCGCAAGGGTGCTACCTTCACCGGACCAGATAGCGCCGGAGAATGGGTGTGAAATGAGTGCAACGACCACGCGATTCGCTCGCATGTCAATGGGGGCAGCAACGTTCGGCGTCGCATCCGCGGTGGCTGCCCTGATCAGCATGCCCATTGCGCATGCCGACGAACTCACGTGCGCGGACGGCCTGGTCGCGTCCGAAGGCACCTGCGTGCCGCCGGCGGATGGCCCCGCGGCCCCGGAAGCGGCACAAGGTCCGTTCAACGCGCCGGAATCGTCGCTTGATGACCCCAGCTTGTTTACACCGCCCTTCGAGCTCACCGAAGGTGAAGTCGCTTCGCCCGGGTATAACGCCGGAGGCGGCGGCCGGCGGTAGCCCGCGGTGACCGAGACCGGGCACGCGAGCCGCCGCGGGGTACTCCTCGGCGCCGGGGCTGTCAGCGCCGGCATGGTGCTTGCGGCCTGTGGCGGGAAAGAGTCGCCGCCGTCGGGTGGCTCATCCGGAAGCAGTGAAACCACTGCCAAGGTCGCAGCCCCGTCGGTGAAGACGGCGGACGTGCCCGTGGGCGGGGGCGTGGTCCTCACCGAAGCCAAGGTCGTCGTCACTCAGCCGAAGGCCGGTGAGTTCAAAGCGTTCACCGCGGTCTGTACGCACAGACAGTGCACGGTGTCGAAGGTTGCCGACGGCACCATCGACTGCCCTTGCCACGGGAGCACATTCAGTATTGCCGACGGCGCCGTAGTGAAGGGGCCGGCAGACGAGCCACTGGCTCCGAAGACCGTGACGGTCGCCGGGGACACGCTGACCGTCACCTGACCGCTACACCGAGCCGTCACCGCTGCGGATCCCTGCGGCGACAGGCAGGCCCGGGGGATCAGGCTGCGGGTTGAAGCCGTGGATCACGCCCGGATTGGTGACCTGCGAATGGCCGACAGTCACCGGCTTCGTCGGAGGTTCGGGCTGTGGGTTGAACGCCTGGGCCGTGCCCGAAGCCAAGCCGAAGCCGAGCAGCGTCAGGCCGCCTGACAGCAGAGCCGTACTCGCGACCTTCTTGATGGTGGTGGTGAACATGGTGTCTCCTCCTTGCTGGTTCGGCCGGCCTGCGGCGACCGCTGACAGCAATGGTGGGCCGCCGCTCTTGGCGGATTCTTGGCAGATTCCTCCGGCTGACGGGGTATCGCCGCCACCCGCTGTGTGTCAGCATGGAAGCGGCCGGTCGCAGTTAGCTGGCGTAAGACGCTGGAGCTGATATGGACATCATCAAACTGTTCCAAGTCAGGCGGTTACCCCACCTCGTCGGGGTCGCCACGGTCGTCGCATCCGCTTTTGTGAGCGCTCCGGCGCCACCGGCGTCCGCTGAGCCGTGTCCCGATGTCGAGGTGGTGTTCGCTCGCGGCACCAGCGAACCGCCGGGCATCGGGATGGCCGGACGCGCGTTCGTGGATGCGCTGCAGGCCCAGGCCGGCAACAAGTCGGTTGCGGTGTATGCGGTGGACTATGCGGCCAGCAGCGATTTCGGTAACCGCCTCGACTTCGTGCAGAGCGTCGTCGACGGAGTCAAGGACGCCGCGACGCACGTCCAGGCCACCGCGGCGGTTTGCCCGAACACCAGGATCGTCCTCGGCGGGTATTCCCAGGGCGCCGTGGTGTCGGGGTTCACGACCGCGAATGCGCTCCCGAAGGAGATCCCGCCGGATCTGGCGGAGTACACCTGGTACGCGCCCAAGCCGATGCCGCCCGCTATCGCGAAACATGTTGCGGCACTTGTCTTGTTCGGTAAGCCATCGACTCAGTTCATGACCGACATCGGCGCGCCACCGATAGCCATCGGGCCCGCGTACGTGGCCAAGACGATTGAATTGTGCGTGCCCGACGACACCATCTGCAACGGGGCACCTGCCGGTGGGCCGTCGTTCGCCCACATCACGTACGGGTCGAACGGCATGGCCGACCAGGCTGCGACTTTCGTCGTCGGAAGGCTGTGACCGCGGCGCCCATGACGACATTCCTGCTCGTGCCAGGTGGCGGTTGCGATCCTTCGTACTGGCGGTTTGTGGTGCGCGAGTTGGCCATTCGCGGACATCGTGGAGTTGCCGTGGACCTGCCCTGTGACGACGATTCGGCCGATCTGAACACGTATGCCGACGCCGTCGCGACGCAGCTGCCCGATGACGGCGAACCGCCTGTGATCGTCGCCCATTCGTTCGGCGGCTTCACCGGAGCGCTGGCCTGCCCGTTGGTCGGCGCGGCGGAGTTGGTTTATGTCTCGGCGATGATTCCCCGCCCGGGCGAATGCCCGGGGGATTGGTGGAGCGCCACCGGATGCGTTGCCGCGCAACGTGAGGCGGCCGCCGCCGATGGCTACGATGTCGACGACGCAGTCGCGCTGTACTACAACGGAGTCGACCCTGCGGTGGTCGCCGAAGAGATCGAACGCGCGCAATCCGAGACTCCGTCGCTGAAACCGTGGCCGGCGGAAGCACTTCCACAGCTTCCGACGCGGTTCCTGCTATTCCGCGACGACCGGTTCTTTCCCGAACGCTTCATGCGAGGTGTGGTCGCCGACCGCCTCGGGATCGAACCCGAGGTCACGCCCGGCGGCCACATGGCGATGCTGTCGCATCCGGCCGAACTCGTCGACCTGCTGACCATCCCGCACTGACGGCCGACCCCGGTCAAGCGTCCAAGGCATCGCGGGTGCGACGCAGGTAGGCCGCTTCGATGGCGTTCGCGGTCAGACCGGCAGCTCGGTCGTACGCATCCGCCGCCTCGGCGGTTCGACCCAGGCGAGACAGAAGTGACGCCCGCACCGCGTGGTAGACGTGATAGTCCGCAAGGTCGAGCGCGTCCACGAGATCGAGCGCCGTCTGCG
>Ga0105237_10003776_pt1 | contig 17823 bp, 22 predicted proteins | sample KBSC24metaG_FD_81520 | JGI IMG/M metagenome (GOLD analysis project Ga0105237, IMG submission 81520) | Corn rhizosphere microbial communities from Kellogg Biological Station, Michigan, USA - KBS C2-4 metaG | ecosystem: Host-associated > Plants > Roots > Rhizosphere > Soil | place: Michigan, USA... | reverse complement strand
CAATGTATTAGGCGAACCGGGTTATGAAGGCCCGGCGGTATACCAGGGCATTGAAAAAGTATTGGAATGTGCTGGCGTTTATATACATTTATATGGCAAAGCGTTAACCAAGCCGTTCCGAAAAATGGGGCATGTGACCATTGTGGATGCGGACAGGGAGAAGGCGATAGAGAAGGCGAAGTTTGTGCAGAAGACGTTGAAGGTGGTTGCTTGATATTAGTCCATAGTCGATGGTCAATAGTCCATAGCCTATGTAAATTAGAAAATAACACTACCATGGGCTATCGTCTATGGTCCATGGACAAAATAAAATCGAATGAGTCAACCCAAAATAGGTATCATCATGGGCAGCAAGTCTGACCTGGGCGTGATGCAGGATGCCGCCGATGTATTAAAAGAATTGAACGTGCCATACGAGATCACGGTGGTATCGGCGCATCGTACGCCGGAGCGCATGTTCAGCTATGCCAAATCAGCTGCCGACCGTGGATTAAAAGTGATCATCGCTGGTGCGGGCGGCGCGGCGCATTTGCCGGGTATGGTGGCATCGCTGACCCATTTGCCGGTTATCGGAGTCCCCGTAAAATCAAGCAATTCTATTGATGGCTGGGACTCGATATTATCCATACTGCAAATGCCGAACGGTATCCCGGTGGCTACCGTAGCACTCAATGCGGCTAAAAACGCAGGCATCCTTGCAGCGCAGATCGTATCCACGGGTGATGAAACCATTGTGAAAGACCTGATCGCTTATAAAGAAAAGCTGAAAGAAGCGGTGGAAAAATCGGCAAAGGAAATGGAGGGGAATTAGATATCCGAGATTAGGTTAGTCCGAAAGTCGGGAAGTCAGTAAAGTCCGAAAGATTATTCCAACCAATACAACAACTTCAACCTTTACAACCAATTCAACCTCAGTTCAGTTCCGGATTCTCGGGAAAATTTGCGATATGGGCGTAGCGCTGGCCGAGGCCGATCACTAATTCGCGCCAAAGATTTTGTTCGTCGTGCGTGAACAGCATTTTGGGATCAAACTTATCTGACACGATCCAGGTATCATCTCCTATCTCCATATCCAGCTGACCGGGCGTCCAACCCGAATATCCGGCAAAAAACTTGATATCGCTTTCTGTTAGGGCATAGCTTGATACCAAACTTTTTACCGCTTCAAAATCTCCGCCCCAAAAAATGCCGTCCGCTATTTCTATTCCGTCCTCAATCTTTTCGGGGCAGCGGTGAATAAAGTGCAGGGTATCCTCGCCTACCGGGCCGCCAAAATACACAGGCATTTCTGAATAGGGTAAATCCGGGAGTAAGTCTCCCAATAAATATTCGCTGGGGTGGTTCAGCACAAAGCCCATCGCTCCAAGGTCCCCGTATTCGGTCAGTAAAATAACCGAACGTTTAAAGTTAGGGTCCATCATAAATGGCTCCGAAATTAGTAGTCGACCGGCATCAGGTGCAATAATACTCAGCATAGGGTTTGATAATGTTTAACAATAACAGGATATGTAAAAATATGTTCATTTATTAACATATGAAATACCTGTTATTATTACGGCGCAATTAATTTGTAAGTTTGCCATAATGAACGCCGAAGACATACAAAATATACGAAGCGAGTACCTCGCAGCCTCATTATCCGAAAATGACGCCCATGCCGACCCGATAAAACAATTTGATAAATGGTTTAACGAGGCCTTAAAAGCTGAATTGCAGGAACCTACCGCGATGACCCTGGCCACCGCTACGCATGACGGCCGGCCATCGGCCCGGATTGTGCTGATGAAGGGATTCGACCATAATGGTTTTGTTTTTTACACCAATTACCTGAGTCGTAAGGGGAAGGAAATCGCTAAAAACCCCTTGGGCTCACTCCTTTTTTTCTGGGGAAGCCTGGAACGGCAGGTTCGCATTGAAGGTACTATTGAAAAGATCAGTAAGGAAGATTCTGTTAAATATTTCCATACCAGGCCAAGGGCAAGTCAGTTAGGAGCGGTAATATCGCCACAAAGCCAGGAGATACCGGGCCGTGATATACTGGATAAAAAATGGCAGGAAGCTGAAACAGAATTTGAGGGTAAGGATATCGTAAAACCATCATATTGGGGTGGATATGTATTGAAACCCCGTTTGATCGAGTTCTGGCAGGGAAGGCACAGCCGCCTGCACGACCGCATCCTTTACAAAAAAATAGATAACAAAACCTGGAAAAAAGTACGTCTTGCGCCATGAGCCTGGAAGAGATCAAAGCATTATTGGTTGATAAATTTGGTGAGGACGTTATCGCCGGAATGGAAACTACCGGTTTGCAACCTGCGTTATTGATCGCCCCTGAGCGTGTTGCTGAAGTGTGCCTGGAATTGCGGGACAATCCCAAAACTTATTTTGATTTTTTATCCTGCCTGAGCGGCGTTGATTACGGCGTTGAAGCCGGGAAATTCGGCGTGGTTTATCATTTGGCGTCCATCCCTTATCAAACAAGGCTAGCGTTAAAGGTGAGCAAAGAGAATAACAGGGACTTGGAGGAACTACCTTCCTTCCCGAGTATTACATCCGTTTATCATGCCGCCGACTGGCAGGAGCGTGAGGCTTATGATATGATGGGGATATTTTTGAAGGGCATCCTGATCTGAGGCGCATTTTGTTGCCGGATGATTGGGATGGGTTTCCTCTTCGAAAAGATTATACAACAGTTGAGAAATATTATAAAGGAATTAAGATTGATTAAGTCTGTTTTTGTTGGTGACAACACCAACAAGGGCGAGGAGAAGAATGCTATAAGAGTATAAATAGATTAAATTGAATATCACCAATTCAAAATACGAGGAAGCATTAGAACGATACAACAAAAAGATCGCTGAGGCCAGCGTGGAGGACATGGTGCTGAATATGGGGCCGCAGCATCCGTCTACGCATGGGGTTTTGCGGCTGGAGTTGATAACCGATGGTGAAATTGTGAAAGAGGTGATCCCGCATATGGGTTACCTGCATCGTTGTTTTGAGAAGCATGCTGAGTCGTTAACTTACCAGCAAACCATCCCATTTACCGATCGTATGGATTACCTGGCATCGATGAACAACAGTCATGTTTGGGCAATGGGGGTTGAGAAGATGATGGGGATCGATAAGGATATCCCCAAGCGTGTGGAATATATCCGGGTGCTGGTTTGTGAGCTTAACCGAATTGGCTCGCACCTGATCGCCATTGGCACTTACGGCATAGATATTGGCGCATTCACCCCTTTCCTGTGGTGTTTCCGCGATAGAGAGCATATCATGGGGATGCTGGAATGGGCCTCGGGCTCGAGGATGCTGTACAACTACATTTGGATAGGGGGCTTGTTTTATGATCTGCCTGTTGGCTTTGAGGAACGCTGCCGCGATTTTGTGGAATATTTTAAACCCAAAATGACCGAGCTGAACCAACTGCTTACAGATAACCAGATATTCATCAGTCGCACCGCTAATGTGGGTGTGCTGCCGATGGATGTCGCCATTAATTATGGCTGTTCGGGCCCTATGCTGCGTGGCTCGGGATTGAAATGGGACCTGCGGCGTATCGATGGTTATTCCGTTTATCCTGAACTGGACTTTGAAGTACCGGTTGGCAAGGGTGAAATGGGTACCGTGGGCGATTGCTGGGACCGCTACAAGGTACGCGTGGACGAGATCGAACAATCGCTCAGGATCATCGAGCAATGCCTGGACCGTCTGCAAAACGAACTTAAACGTACACCTGATTTTGATCCGCGTGCTAAACTGCCCCGCAAGATCACTCCAAAGGCACAGGATTATTATTTCCGCGGCGAAGGCGCGAAAGGCGAGCTTGGTTTTTATTTTATCTCAGACCCGGACAGTCGCTCTGAGATACCTTTCCGTGTAAAATCACGCGGGCCAAGTTTCAGCAACCTTTCCGTATTACCTGCCATTGCCAAAGGCGTCATGATCGCCGACCTGATCGCCATTGTGGGGTCGATCGATTTTGTGTTGGGGGAAGTGGATAGGTAATTTAAAAATTATTTGATTTGAAGGTTTGAAAATGTTATACCAATCAAAAAGCCCTGTCACCAGGGCTTTTTGATTATCTATATATAATTCTTGGGGAATTTCAGATTAATATACTTTTACCATAAACACGTAGTTCTTTAGCTTTTTAAGCTGCTGAACACGGGTAAGGTTAGCCATTGTATTTTCGGTATTCAATACCGGGGTTTTAGTTAATGAGTCGGACGGGATATTCTTTATCGCGTTTAACAGGTAATTGGATTTTAAAGCAAAATGCACACCTTCCTGCCTGGTTTCCTTGGCTTTAACGATACCTATTACATTGCCTCTATTATCCAGTAAAGGGCCACCACTATTGCCCGCGTTGATCGGTATGGATATCTCATAATCAACTGAATCGTTACCCAGGCCACTCGTAGAGGTTACACGGCCTTCGCCAAATCTGCCTGAATCCTGCGGATAACCATAGGTGTAAACACCTTCAGCAATTTCGCTGTCGGACTTTTTAAAGGTATATGGTATAGTTCCCAGGCCCTGGAATGTCGTATCGACAATCTTCAAAATAGCAATATCGTTCTGTGGTTCGGTGTACAACACTTTAGCCTTAAAAGACTTACCTGCAGCATTTTGAACGTAAACAGAATCATTGCCATTGATCAGATGGTAGGCTGTAGCAATTAAACCGTTCGACGTGATAGCGAAACCCGTACCTCTTAACTTATCTTGCGGAAGTACACGATTATTTGTATTAGTGGTTTGAATATCGCCGACTCTTTTGCTCAACTGGTTGATTGATTGGTGTTGCTTTTCCATCTCACGGCTCAATTCGGTATAGCTATTAGTATTTTTCAGGTAACCGGTAAAAAACAAAGTACCTAGTACCGCAAAAATAGCTATCGATGCCGCCACCGATATTTTTGAATGGTGATGACGCCACAACTTCACGATCCATGACCGACGGATGGTTACTTCTTCCTCGATGGCGTGTACATCTATTTCGTGATGAATGGCGTTCAGCCTCTTCTCCAACTCCATACGCTCGCCGTACTGTTTCAGCAAACCGGTAAACTGCTGGTGTTCGATCACCCGGCCGTCAATCTCGGCATTCTCTTTACGAAGCTGCTCAAACGCGGTACGCTCATCAGTGCCCATGTCACCATTAAGGTAGCGTTCAATTACTTCTAACAGTTGTTCGTCTCTCATATCTTTTACTCTTCTACTTTTGCTGAAAAAAAAGTTTTTTCAGTCGCTGCAGGCATTTATATTTTTGGTTTTTGGCATTATCCGCATTGGTGTATCCAAATTCCTCGCAGATCTCCTGCATCGATCTGTTGTTGATATAAAAATCCTCTATAATCGTTTTACAAGGTTCGCCCAGCATCCCGAGGGCGCTTTTCATTTTGTCAAACTGTATGTCGCGCTCCTCATGCTGCTCTACTTCATCATCCACAGGCGAATAATCCTGGAAATCGTGAAGGTCGCCGCCGTAACGGTTCATCTGGCTTAATCTTTTGAGCCATAATCTTCTGCAAACCGAGTAAATAAATGTCTTCAGTTTGCTGTTCAGCTCAAAATCACCCTTTTTTATTTTGTTATAAAGAACAATGACAGCTTCCTGGTAAATATCCTTGGCATCATCCGCCGTACCGTTGTTATTGATGATGAGCTGCATTACCATCGGGAAATACGCGACGTAGAGCCGTTTGATCGCATTTTCCGAGTTATTAAGGATACCAAAAACAATCTCGCTATCGGTTGGTGTTGTACTCTTCAGGTCTTTACTCACTATTAATACTATTTATGCGAAATTGTAACCCACTTATTGCAAATAAATTAAACAAAATTAAAAGTAATGTGGTTACCTACTTTGAATTTGGTCTATCAATATCATAACAATTAAATAATTAATCAAATTACTAAAATGAAAAACATCTTTAAATTAGGTATAGTAGCTATGATGGCGCTATCCTTCGCGGCCTGCAAAGGTACAAGTTCCACCACAACAACTGATACTACTAAAGTAACCACCGACACAACCAAAACAACCGTAACTGACACTACGAAAAAGGATACCGGTAAAATGAAAACGGATACCGCTAAAAAGGATACCACCAAAAAACCGTAACCATTAATTACTGCAAATATGCTAAGGTAACCCTCTGACGGGTTACCTTTTTTTTATATTTTTTATCGGGGTTACCTTTTTAAATTCTGCTGTATAAATGCAAAACTTAAATTAAAAACACCATGAAAAATTTATTGAAAAGCGGCCTGGTGGCCCTGGGTATCTGTGTTTCAATTGTATCCTGCGATCCGCCAACAGCGAAGTCTAAGCAGTCCCCAGAAGATAGTAGTAAAACCACTATTGACACCGCCGACAAACAGATTGACACTGCAAAAAAGGATGTGGTTACTACTAAAGTCGACACGATTAAGAAGGACACTGCAAAAAAATAACCACCTAACCTTATCACCTTAAAGGGCAGCCAATTGTGCTGCCCTTGTCACCATCTTGCCAACATATTAACCTAAAGATTTAATATATTAATATAAAAGAAATAATTTTATTTAAATTAATCGGGTTACCTTTTTTGATTTGAGGTATTAAGATCAAACAAATAATAAACATAACATGAAAAATTCATTCAAAATTGGTTTCTTAGCTTTAGCGATCGCTGTTTCTGCTGCTGCTTGTAAAGGTAAAGGTGCTGCTTCTTCAGCTGATTCTGCTGCAAAAGCTGATAGCGCTGCAAAAACTGCTGTTGACACTGCAAAAAAAGATACAGCTAAAGCTTCTACTGACACAACTAAAAAAGACACTACTAAGAAATAATCATCTATAAGGCTAATTAATTTTAGTTTTTATACTGGTTTTTAGTTTTTTACACTTTTTGAAAGGTAATCTGTAATTTTTTTCAAAATTATGGGTTACCTTTTGTTATTTGTGGTATTAAGAGGCAAAACTATTAATCACTTATTAAAAAACTAAAAATGAAAAATTCATTCAAAATCGCATTCTTAGCTTTAGCTATCGCTGTTTCTGCTGCTGCTTGTAAAGGTAAAGGTGGCGCTTCTGCTGCTGATTCAGCTAAAGCTGCTGACTCTGCAAAAGCTGCTGATTCAGCTAAAATGAAAGACACTGCTAAGAAAGACACTGGCAAAATGAAAATGACTGGTGACACGACTAAGAAAGACACTACTAAAAAGTAATTTCTTTTTTAAGTCAAACAAAAAAGCCCTCCGAGCGATCGAAGGGCTTTTTTGTTATTTACGCATAACGGCTGATATCAGCCAGATTATGAGCGCGACCACTACGATTACCACGATAACCCCAACAGCCACCCCGGCTTTGAATATGCCCGTGATTACCGAGCACCCGCTTAAAGCAACCATTGCCATAGCGAGAAATAATAAGTTTAGTTTTTTCATAAAGCAGATATAAAGGTTGAATGATAATCTACTACAAAGTATCGTAACTAAAGTTTTGTCGATTTAAGTGGGTAGTTGATTTAGTTAGATTATGTTGATTGAGTTACATTTCAGCTTAATCAAGCGCACACCAAATCAACTTAATCAACTATCATCAAGTTTATTTATTTTCGGCAAAATATCTGCTTTACAAATGAATAATGGGTTACTGTCGATCACTAATGCGGCGCTTAGGCTAAATAATACAACTGTTTTTGATGGATTAGATTTTAACATCAACAAAGGGGAACATTGGGCGCTGATTGGTGAAAGCGGGTCGGGAAAAAGTGCGCTGCTGCAAGTTATAGCAGGTAAGTTTCATTTGTCTAGCGGAAACGTCCGGTATCACTTTCATGAGGAATATCTTGAAAAACAACCTGTTTCAGACGCACATCTGACTTTTCACAGGTTGATCGCGGTGGTGGAATCGAGGCATCATTTCCGAAACTTGTCCAACACCAGCGATTTTTATTACCAGCAACGATACAACTCATCCGATTCGGAGGATGCTTTAACAGTTGAGGAATATCTGAATTCAATCAAGCAAAATAACAACACCGGTTACTGGAATTTTGAGAACACCTTGCAAAGGCTTAATCTGGAGAGCTTGCGAAGCAAGCAACTGATCAAACTATCCAACGGGGAAACCAAGCGTTTGCTTATTGCGGCTGCCTTGTTAAAAAATCCAGTTTTGCTATTGCTTGACAATCCGCTCGCCGGACTTGATGTACAAACCCGGGCGGAATTCAGCACGATCATTGGGGACATTACCGGATCGGGAATAACAGTGGTGATGGCGACATCGCCTTTTGAGATCCCTGCCGCTATTACCCATGTGGCTGTTTTGCAAAAAGGTGGAAAAGTGCAGCAGATGCCGGTAAGCGGATTTGATCCGGCTATTTTTAGCGGTGCCGACCAAGACCGCCTTGATAAAGATGAATTGACGGCTTTGTTGAATGTAAAAAGCAATCCGGTTTATGAGTGGATCGTAAAAATGGATAAGGTGAATATCACTTATGGTGATAAAGCGATACTAAGAAATGTAAACTGGCAAATTAAACAGGGCGAACGATGGGCATTGCTGGGCCCAAATGGCGCCGGAAAATCCACCTTGTTAAGTTTGATCAACGGTGATAACCCGCAGGCTTATGCCAACGATATTATTTTGTTTGACCGCAAGCGTGGCACCGGCGAAAGCATATGGGACATTAAAAGTAAGACGGGCTTTATGTCGCCGGAATTGTACCAGTACTTCCCTACGGATAACAGTTGCCTGCAGGTGATCGAGTCGGGCTTTTATGACACTATGGGATTGTTCCGTCCAAGCGACCCGAAAAAAGCTGCTATTGCCATGCGCTGGATGAAAGCGTTGGAAATAGATCAGTACGCGAGATTGCTTTTAAAAAACATCCCGGCGAGCGCTCAGCGCCTTTGTCTGCTGGCAAGGGCATTAATCAAGAACCCTTCGCTATTAATATTTGACGAACCCTGCCAGGGGCTCGACATGCACCAGCAGCAGCATTTTAAGATGCTGGTCGATACAATTTGCAGTTTGAGTAATGTTACGCTTATTTATGTTACGCATTATCAGCACGAGATACCGGATAGTGTGGATAAGGTTTTGAGGCTGGATAAGGGGGAAGTTGTATCTTAGACGTAACCAAACCTCTTGTATGAAAGTCATAATCGCAATCATCTGCTTCATTAGCATCGGATATAACGCTTTAGCGCAACAGCATATCGCCCTTGGGGATGATGCGTCTTATGCTGTTATAAAAGACCCCGACGGATATGTTAATGTAAGAAATAATCCAGGTAGTAAAACCCGGGTTATTGGTAAAATTTATCGTTATAATATCTTTAATTGTGAGCCTAACAGCTCAACCTGGTGGAAAATACTCCAGGTTTATAAAAATGAGAAACCTGACTGGTTTGAAGGTTATATTAATAAAAGCCATATAGAACTTCTTACTAAATGGCAAACAATAAAAAGCAGAAATATCTACAAAGATAGCTGCAGAATTAAAGTTGACAGTATGACTGTTACTATCAAAAAAGCACCTTTCAATCCTAAAAAACATAAATTATCATATAAAGATCATGAAGGATTAACGTTGATAGATGGAAAACGATTTTGGGGTACAGATACAGATTTACCGAGAGTAAAGATAACTTCCTTAAAAATCAATAAGAATGGAGAATTATTAATTATTCCGAATAAAGCTTTTAATGATCTTTATGAACCAAACCTAAGAACTTTATCTGTATGTACGGACTCCGATAACACTCATTATATACTTATGGTCAATAGCGACGGCGCAGGCAGCTATGCGATCATATGGATCATAAAAAACAACAAATACTATGGTCGTTATATTGATACAAGCAACGATTAGTGATCTGTAATAATAATACCATCGTCAAACTTTGCAGACTAAATACAACCAATCCACCAACTACGTATCTTTGTTACCATGAATACAGCCGACTTGCTGCAACGCGCGTTGAATTTTGATTTTTTGAGCATGGAGGAAGGTGTGCATCTGTATCACCATGCCACTACTGCCGAATTGATGTATGTGGCTAACGAGTTACGTAAAAAACAAGTGCCACATGGCAAGGTTACCTGGCAGATCGATCGCAACGTAAATACTACCAACGTTTGTATTGCCAATTGCAAGTTTTGCAATTTCTTCCGCAGGCCCGGGCATGAGGATAGCTACATCACTGATATTGAAACTTACAAGCAAAAGATAGAAGAAACTTTCCGTTATGGGGGCGACCAGCTTTTATTACAGGGCGGCCATCATCCTGATCTGGGCTTAAAATTTTATGCTGACTTATTTAAACAACTGAAAGACTTATACCCAAATTTAAAGCTGCACTCATTAGGCCCTCCCGAAATAGCACACGTAGCTAAACTGGAAGGCATGAGTCATATTGATGTACTAAGGGAACTGAAAGCAGCCGGATTGGATTCTTTACCCGGTGCAGGTGCAGAAATCCTAAATGACCGTGTGCGCAGGCTGATCTCCAAAGGGAAATGCGGCGGCAAGGAATGGCTGGATGTAATGCGCGCTGCTCACCAGTTAAATCTACCGAGTTCAGCAACGATGATGTTTGGGCACGTAGAAACGATTGAGGAACGTTTTGAGCACCTGGTTTGGATACGCGAAGTGCAATCCGAGAAACCAGAAGGCAACTATGGATTTATTGCATTTATTCCCTGGCCCTTCCAGGACGACGGCACCTTGCTGCGTAAGGTGCGTGGCATTACGAATAATGTTTCGGGTGACGAATATATCCGCATGATCGCCTTGAGCCGTATCATGTTGCCTAATATCAAAAATATACAAGCTTCATGGCTGACCGTTGGGAAACAAGTTGCCCAAATTTGTCTCCACGCCGGGGCAAATGATTTTGGCTCTATCATGATCGAAGAGAACGTGGTGTCCGCTGCCGGTGCGCCGCATCGCTTTACTGCAAAAGGTATACAGGATTCGATTATCGAAGCCGGCTTTGAGCCACAGTTAAGAAATCAGAAGTATGACTGGCGCGAGATCCCATCGCAGATAGAAGAGCAGGTAATCAACTATTAGGTAAATCCGATTTTTAGCAAAAAAGAAAGGCCGGTTACTCTCGCAGTTTCCGGCCTCTACATCTACCTATGAAAAACAGCCCTTTGTGGGGGTCATGTATATACATCCAAATGTTGTGCCATCGTCAAATAAAGCACGTTTGAGTATAACAAAACTTAACCTTTATTATATAAATTAATTTATCGTGGAAATTCTTTCCGACCTGTGTAGCTTTTTTTCCCGTTTTTTTCCTCAGAGGCATGTTTGTCCACAACTGTGGATTTAACGTGTTCACAACAGGGATCAATTGAAATTAGTTTTAGTTATATCTTTTTGCATACTTTGGAACTCTAATAATAAGTTTATCGATAAATGGAAAGCCCGGAACTTTATATTGAAGCACTCATTTTTTCCTCCGAACAAAGCATACGTTTGGAGGAGATCATGTATTGCCTTCAGTCGGCATTTGAACGTGATTTCACCAAAGCAGAGATAAGCAACAGCCTCAGTAATATTCAGCATAAATACCAGGATGAAAATTTTGCTATTGAGTTAGTGAATGTTGCTAATGGATATCAATTCCTGACCAAGAAAAATTTCCACCCGGTTATCAGTTTACTGCAGTTGCAGCGTTCAAAAAAGAAGTTAAGCAATGCCGCTTTAGAGACCCTGGCAATTATAGCTTACAAACAGCAAGTGACTAAGCTGGAAATAGAACAGATCAGGGGGGTGAACAGTGAATATTCTATACAGAAACTGCTGGAAAAAGAATTAATTACGATAGTTGGGAAATCAGAAACCGTGGGCAGGCCAATTTTATACAGCACAAGCCAACAATTTATGGACTATTTCGGTATAAATGACCTGGGCGAATTACCTCAAATAAAAGAGTTTACGAATAATTCTGTCTCCATAGGCGAGCATACAGAATAATTTTTAAATGTATTTTCTTTGAAAATGATTTTAATTATTTTTGGGATAGTAATTAAGAATTTCCCCTAAAGGATAATTTGAATATAAATTGAATAAAGTTTATCTTGAAGTAATGTTTTATAAATAAAAAACGTCGCCATGGAAACGCCAAAAAAACCCGTAAAGAATGATGCTCCAAGGAGCACAGGCGCAAAAAAATCGGACGATAACGATACCGATGATGATTTGCCTGCGAAAAAGAAGATCGTTGACGATGACGATGATGACTACGATATCCCTTTAGACGATATTGGAAGATACGAGCCTTTTGAGGGATACGACGAAGACGACGATTATTAATATTGAATCATATTGATTGGAGCGATCCGATTTTTAAAGCATTCAGATATGCCTCTGGATGCTTTTTTATATTTAACCTTTTATAAACAAACATGATGACGACTACCGCAGTGGATAACAAGGCTACAAAAAAAGCATTTTTGGATGTGGCCAGGGTAATTTATCATGACGACAAAAATTGGGTTTGCCCGCTTGATATTGATATCGAAGCAGTGTTTGACCCTTCGAAAAACAATTTCCATCAGCATGGCAAATGCACCCGCTGGATATTGACCGGTGAAAATGGGCAGTTAATAGGCCGGGTTGCTGCTTTTATTAACGACACGAAAGCTTATAATTATGAGCAACCCACCGGCGGTATGGGTTTTTTTGAATGCATTCATGATGAGAAAGCGGCATTTTTATTATTTGACACTGCAAAGGATTGGCTAAAGACCCATGGCATGCAAGCCATGGACGGCCCCATCAACTTTGGCGAGAACGATAATTTTTGGGGCCTGCTGGTCGAGGGATTTACGCCCCCCTCCTATGGAATGAATTATAATCCGCCTTACTACCAGGCGTTCTTCGAGCACTATGGATTCAAGAAGCTTTATGAGCAGATCACGAATCATGTGGACGCCCATAAGCCTTTTCCGGAACGGTTTACGAAGATTGCCCAATGGCTGGCCCAAAAACCGGGGTATGAATTCAAACATTTTAAGGCATCTGAAATTGACAAATTCGCTGCTGACTTTATAGATATCTACAATGATGGCTGGCGCGACTTTGAAAATTTTGTACCAATTGCCAAAGCCACGATACTGGAGAGTTTCAGAAAGATGAAACCGATAATGGACGAGAAATTGATTTGGTTTGGTTATGTAGATGGCGACCCTGCTTCCTTCGTAGTAATCTTACCGGATGCCAACCAAATGTTCAAAAACATCAACGGCAAGCTTGATCTCATCGGCAAACTCAAATTTTTATATTACCGGTGGAAAGGCGTTTCGCGCATGCGAGCCATTGTGATGGGTACCAAGCAAAAATATCAGAAACACGGGCTGGAGTCTGCCTTGTTTATCAAACTGAAAGAATATGTGTTGCCTCTAAAGCAATATGATGAATTAGAACTTTCCTGGGTGGGCGATTTTAATGACAAAATGATAGCACTCCACCATAGCATGGGGGGTACATTCGGGAAAAAACACGTAACAATGCGGTACATTTTCGATTGAGTTAGGGCCCAACCAATAAGTTTATCAGGCGGTCACTTTAGCATGACGGAGTTCTTCAAACAGTTCGATCACCTTCTTTTGCAGATCGATAACCTCTGTTTCCCTGTCCATCAATTTTTTGTTGACCGTTTCCAACTCGTTAACAAATTTTTGATCTTGTTCCGAATCGCTGAAAGTAAGTAACTGTACTACAGTCATGTCAAACAGGATCGATATCTGCTCCAGTCGTGACAAGTTAATATCCGTTATTCCGGTCTCAATTTTAGAAAAAGCCGGGATAGAGATATCCAATTTTTTTGCGACATCTTCCTGGCTCCACCCTTTCTGATGCCTTAATAACCTAATTTTTTTACCTAGTGCTTTCATATTTTTTATTGTTTGATAAGGTTTCGCTGTAGTTAATAAAGTTACGAAAAATATTCACATCAAAATTTATTATTAATAATTTTTTATAATATTTTTTTTGCGAGATCGGCAAGGTTTATTCCTCCAAAATTTCCGGAACTCATCATCAGCAAATTCTTGTCCACAAGCCGTTTATTTTCGAGGTATTTTTGTAGCTCTGAGGGGTCGTTAAAAAAGATCAGATCAGCTCTGGAAAACGCATCTTTCACTGTTTCAGCGGCATACGGGGCCATTTTCTTTTGCGCAAAGGTTTTCTTATCGATAAAAACAATGGCAATATCTGCCTCATCCATGGCCCCTGCATATTCGCCTAAAAAATCTTTATTCAGGCTGCTGAAGGTATGCAATTCGATGCAGGCAACTAGCTCTCTTTTAGGAAATTGCGTCCGAACAGCGTGAATTGTGGCCTTCAATTTTGATGGTGAATGAGCAAAATCTTTATAAAAGCTCGCGTTTTCTGTCTTACCCATCAGCTCCAGCCGGCGTGCAGCACCCTTAAAACTGCTGATTTGAGTATAAAAATCTTCCGTTTTGACACCCAAACTTTCGCAAACCAACCGGGCCGCTTCCAAATTCAGCAGGTTATGATCGCCAAAAATTTCAAGCGGATATTCTTTTGATCCGTTTATAATATTTGTGATACCATATTTAATATTATGAGCGGGTAAATGATAAGGTATCTTTTCAACTGATGAATGATCTGACGTTACGACATCATTCAAAACGGTATCCGTCTGAGAATAAATCAGCTTTCCTCCTGGCTGTATCGTGTCAATAAAAATTTTGAACTGCTCAACATAATTATCAAACGTCGGGAAAACATTAATGTGATCCCAGGCAATACCACTGATCACCCCAATGTTGGCTTTGTACAAATGAAACTTCGGCCGCCTGTCAATTGCCGATGACAAATACTCATCCCCCTCGATAACAATAACTGGAGCTTCATCAGTCAGTTTCACCATCGTATCAAAGCCTTCCAATTGAGCGCCTACCATGTAATCAAAATCTTTACCCAAATTTTTGAGCACGTGCAATATCATGGAAGTAATGGTTGTTTTACCATGACTCCCCCCTATTACTACCCTCAACTTGTTTTTTGAATGCTCATAAATGTATTCGGGATACGAATATATTTTTACGCCCAATTCCTGTGCTCTTAGTAGTTCCGGGTTATCGGCACGGGCATGCATGCCTAATATCACGGCGTCCAGGTCTTTGGTGATCTTTTCGGGATACCATCCTTCCTGTTCAGGCAGTAATCCGTATTTAGACAGCCGGGATATGGATGGTTCAAATATCACATCATCAGATCCGGTAATATTGAAGCCCTTCCTATGTAAAGCAATAGCCATATTATGCATGGCGCTGCCACCTATGGCTATAAAATGTATCCTCATTTAAAAAATTGGCTGTAAGGTAAACCTCCGCAAATAAACATAAAATCCCCGATTTTTAAACTTATTTATAAAGGCGCCAGGTAAATGCTTCTATATCATTTTAATAACAATACCGGGACTGCCGATTGTACCGTCAATTGATGTGATACACTGTTATGTAGTAAAGATTGGAAAAAGCTGTATTTGTGCGGCAAGGCGATCACCATTTGAGAGTGATGCCCGTCGGCAAAATTGATGATACCGTTGATAACATCCGTGCTGGTGTTATAGTAATACTTTGGATGATATTCTTTCAGCATTTGATGCAGGGCGGTTTCTTCTGCCAATCGCTCGGGGTCTGCATTTTTATGCTTTTGCGCGGTATCAACGTTAACCACCAGCAGATCCACATCGTGCCGGCTCAACAATCTTTTTAAGGACTGCAGTGGAACTGTATCCTTTACTTTTTCAAAATCACAAGCCATCACAACTCGCTTAATCATCTCGTAACAGCAGGCGGGAGGAACCACGATAACGGGCACGGGGCTTAATTTTGAGATATTAATGGCGTTACTGCCTACATGGCTAATGTTAGAATCGTCCGTACCGTTACTCCCCAAAATAACCAGGTCCACCGTCTTCTTATTCACGGTTTCAATTATGGCGCGTACCAATGAAGACCTGCTGATATGCGTATGAATGATCACTCCTTTCCTAACGAGCTTATGCAGTTTAGTTCTTAAATACTCAAGCTGATTCAGTTTCTCTTTGATATGCTGTTCTATCTCCTCTTCGGTAGGAATGATCATATCCGGCGTCGGTAATACGCTTTCATAGACTGATACATGATAAGAATGGAGCAGCACAATATGCTCAACATCAGTTTGTTTGCTCAATTGTGCCGCAAACTCGGCAGCATGGATCGAGGTTTCAGAGAAATCGACAGGTATCAGATAGGTTTTCATAACGAAGTAATTTAAGGCTGTTTCTACACTTTGACCATATTGGTTGAACGGTTAAATGTTTAAACAAATTCACTTAGGCTTATATTCAGGTTTGTCAATACCGTAACACATTAATAACGTTTAAGTGTCACTTTTATATAAGTAAATTTAATTCTTTCTTGTGGAGAATAGAAAAATTGTCTGTTTAAAGTCAGTATAATTCTTTCACGTTGCATCTCATAAACAAAAACATACCTTTACTGTAATATTTTTTATTACAGATGAATGGCAGGTTCCCGATAGCGATACATATCCTCACCTTACTGAATAAGGCGAATGGGGAATTATGCTCGTCTGAACTTATTGCCGGAAGCATCAACATTAACCCTGCGCTGGCCCGGAAGGAGATCAGTAATCTCAGAAATCATGGCTTAATTATAAGTAAGGAAGGCAAAAGTGGAGGGTATATTTTAGGTCGACCAGCGCAACAGATCACCTTAGCTGATATTTATTCGGTAGTAAAGGAACACCCGATATTAGGCGTTGCTAAAAACACACCTAACCCTAATTGTCCCGTTGGCAAACAGATCAATAAAAATATTGACACCTTGTATGCTGACTTAGATGAAGTTTTATTGGCAAAGCTAAGTACCACTACCCTTGCCGACTTTAGTGACCAATTCGATTAAAAAAATTTAAACAAAACTGTAACATAATTAATTACAATTAAATAAAACAACAATATGAAATTAGCAATCATCGGAGCCAGCGGATTTGTTGGCACAGCAGTATTAAGTGAGGCTTTGCACCGCGGTTATGAAGTAACGGCCATTGCCCGCAATATCGATAAGATCACTAAAAGTGATAACAAACTGAAAGCTGTGGCTGTCGACATCAACAATACTACAGACCTTGCCAAAGCCCTGGCAGGGCATGATGCCATAGTAAACGCATTTAATGCCGGGTGGACCAATCCCAACCTTTATGCTGATTTTATCAAGGGTTCGGAAGATATTCAGAAAGCCACAAAAGATTCAGGGGTAAAACGCCTACTGGTTGTTGGTGGTGCCGGTAGTCTTGAAATAGCGCCGGGCGTGCAATTGGTAGATACTCCTGAGTTTCCTGACCAATGGAAAAGCGGCGCAACTGCCGCACGTGACTACCTTGATATTATAAAAAAGGAAACTGATTTGGATTGGACATTTTTAAGTCCCGCTATCAACCTGCATCCCGGTAAACGCACCGCGGTGTTTCGTCTGAATACTGACCAACCCGTGTTTGATGCCGACGGTAAAAGTGAAATATCTGTGGAAGACTTAGCTGTTGCTATAATAGATGAACTGGAAAGCAATAGATATATCAAAAAACGTTTTACTGTAGGGTATTAATTATTAATTGGATTACACCGATTTGTAAATTGATTGCACTGATTTACAGGAACAGGCTGGCTTTTAGTCAGCTTGTTTTACTTGGAAAAACGGGCGGCTACCCAATCTTTTGTTTTTAGATGATTAATATATTTAAAGCCGAACTTTCCGGCTTCTTCTTTAATGAT
>Ga0105237_10003772_pt1 | contig 17834 bp, 12 predicted proteins | sample KBSC24metaG_FD_81520 | JGI IMG/M metagenome (GOLD analysis project Ga0105237, IMG submission 81520) | Corn rhizosphere microbial communities from Kellogg Biological Station, Michigan, USA - KBS C2-4 metaG | ecosystem: Host-associated > Plants > Roots > Rhizosphere > Soil | place: Michigan, USA... | reverse complement strand
GAGGTCGACGCCGTGCTCGGCCGCGAGCTTGCGGACGAGCGGGGTCACGTAGGCGCCGGCGACGTCCTCGTCCTCGTGTGCGGGGTCGGTGTCGTTGGCGAAGAGCACTGGGGCGTCGCGCTCGGCGTTGAGCACTTCGGTTGTGTTGTGCGAGTACTCCGGCAGCTTGAGCGTGTTGGTGGCCAGGCCCGCCACGGTCGGCGCGGACTTCACGCCGATCTCGACGAACCGCTCGACCCCGAGACCGCCCGCGGCCTCCTCGATGAACAGCAGGTCCTGGGTCTCGATCCAGCGCACCGGGCTGGCGAACTGCCAGGCCAGCAATTCGATGACGATCTTGCGGCACAGCTCGGTTGGCCGCTCGTTGCGCCACGTGTCGTAGTCGGCGAGCACCTCGTCGAGCGGCTCGGCGGGCACCAGGTCGCGAATCTCCTGGACGAAGTCGCGATCCAGCGTGAACGGCCGTGGCACCAGGTTCGGGACGTAGCGGCCGACGAGCAGATCGGGATTCGCATCGCGCGGCATGACCCGCTCCAGCGAGCGCCGGAAGTCGGCGACGCCGACCCGCAGCACGGACGAGTGGAACGGCACATCGATGCCTGGCACCAGGATGAACGACCGCTTGCCGCCGCTGATCTCGCGACGCTTCTCGACCTCTTCCTCCAGCACCTCGAGACCGCGCACCGTACCCGCGATGGCGTACTGCGAGCCACGAAGGTTGTAGTTCACGATCTGCAGGAATTCGCCAGTGCTCTCGGCGATCCCGTCGATGAATGCAGGCACCTCGTCATCCGGGAGGTCGATCTGCGACGGCCGGATCGCGGCAAGCCGGTAGTTGGAGCGGCCGTGCTCGTCGCGCGGGACGATGTCGTGCATCTTGCTGCCGCGGTGGAACACCACCTCCAGCAGTGCCTCCAGCGGGTAGACGCCGGAAACGCATGCCAGCGCGGTGTATTCACCGACGGAGTGACCGCAGGCGATGGCGTCCTCGACGAACGCACCCTGCTCGCGCATCTCGGCGACCTGGGCAGCGGCCACCGTCGCCATGGCGACCTGGGTGAACTGCGTCAGGTACAGCACGCCCTCGGGGTGGTGGTAGTGCACGCCGCTGGCGATCAGGCCGGTCGGGTTGTCCCTGACCACGTGAAGCACTGAGAAACCGAGGGTTTCGCGGGTGAACTTGTCCGCGACGTCCCACACCTTGCGGGCCGCCTTGGACCGGCCACGGACCTCCATGCCCATGCCCTTGTACTGAATGCCCTGGCCCGGGAAGGCGTACACGGTCTTCGGCGCGGCCAGCTGGGCCGTCGCCGACATGACGAGGTCGGCGCCGACCTTCGCGGTGACCTCGATGATCTCGGCACCGCGGTCGATGCCGACGCGGTCGACGCGGAACTCGATGTCGTCGCCGGGCAGGACCATGCCGAGGAAGCGCGACGTCCAGCCGACCAGGCGGGCGGGCGGGGTGGCCCGGCCATCGGTCGCGGTGACGACGTGCTGCGCCGCGGCGGATAGCCACATGCCGTGCACGATGGGCGATTTCAGCCCGGCGAGTAGTGCGGCGGCCCGATCGGTGTGGATCGGGTTGTGGTCACCAGACACCACGGCGAACGCGCTCATGTCGGTTGGCGCGGCGACGGTGACGTCGCGACGACGGCGGCGAGGCGTGTCGGTGGCGTTGTCGGTGATAGCTCCACCGGCGCGCTCCGGATCGGACAGCGCGACGGCGCCGGTGCGGCCGCGGATGGCGAACCGCTCCTCGAGCTTCGCCAACACGGTGCCATCAGCATCGGAGATGGTCACCGAGACCGGCACAACGCGGCCGACCTCGGTGTCGACGGCGGGCGAAGCCGTTGCGGTGACGCTCAATTCGGCAGCGGTCTTGGGCATCGGCGCGAGCAGGTGCGCCGCGTGGTCGAGGTGCACCAGGCTGAGCAGGCCCTCCACGATGGGGAAACCCGCGTCGGTGACGGCCGCACCGATGACGGAGAACACGGCGGGCCAGGTGCGGCCGACCAGTGCGTCGGGCACCAGGGTCAGGCCGGGTGCCAGGGGCGCGCCGAACGTCGCGGTGACACCGGTGTGGTCAGCGACCTCTTCGGGATCCCAGGAGACCGTGACGGTGGTGCTGTCGTTGGTCACCGGCGGCAGGCCTTCGGGGCCTTCGACGCCCGCGGCGATCGCCAATACGGCGCGCATCGCGTCCGAGGCGTCCTCGGTGGTGACGACGGGCATGCCGCCGTCGACCGTGGCGGCCGGCAGGGTGAAGCGGATCGTGATCCAGATGTCGGACAGCGGAACCGACAGCACGACCTGCTCGTCTGCCAGCTCCAGCCGCGCGCCCGTGGACGGGTGTGTGGCCGAACGGTTTTCATTGACCTGCCACTCGCTCGGCTCACCGATGCGGTGCACGGGGTTGATCGCGGTGCGGCCTGCCCACAGCACGTCGGGCGAGTCGAGGACGACGGCCAGCGGGCCGGTGACGTCGACGCGGGCCTGACGGCGCGACACCACGGCGACGGGCTCGGCGCCGGCGGCGATCACGTCGTCGATGGTCGCCTGCTCGAACCGGTCGAGCAGCTCACCGACCGGCTCGTCGACGCGGGTGATGCCCGCGACGGCCTCCGTACCGGGGATGATGCAGACCTGGTCGGCCGAGTAGCGCGCGTCGTGCGCCTGCCACAGCGAGTCACTGCGCCACCAGCGGCGCACGTCCTTGTCGATGACGGGGACGAAGTTGACCGGCTTGCCGAGGGTCTTGCACAGGGTGACGAAGAACGGCAGGTCGGCGGGGTGCAGCTTGATGGTCTCCGCGTCGGGGTAACGCGCAAGCAGCTCGGCGATGGCCCGCTGCGGATCCTCAAGCAGCGCTTCACCTTCGGGGCTGACGCCGTACAGCGTCTCGATCGGGCCGGAGTCCGCGGGGTGCAGCCGGGCCTCGGCCCGCTTCAGCATCTCCTCGAACCGGTCGCGCCAGCTGATGTCCAGCCACGGCGAGTCGGCCTTCTTGGTGTCGGCGGTGCTGTCGCCGTCGCCGATCGCCAGCTCGACGTAGCGCTGCAGCCACTCCAGGTAGGTCATGTCGGCGACGTCGCCGAAGTACGGCTTGGCGGTGTTGGCCATCGCGGCGATGATCTCGTCGCGCCGTTCGGCGACCGCGTCGCCGTCGCCGGCGACCTCGTCGAGCAGGCGACCGCAGCGCGATGCGGTGTTGTCGATCTCGTGGATGTCGGCGCCGAGCTGGCTGCGCCCGGATGCCATGCCGCCCTGGGCCTTTCCGGCCCCTACCCAGCTGTCGGTGCCGTTGGTCTCGACCAGCAGCTGCTTCACCGCGGGCGAGGTGGTCGACTCGAGGGTCGCCATGGCGGCGGTGCCGACCAGGATGCCGTCGACCGGCATGTCGGGGAAGCCGTAGCGCGCGGCCCAGCGGCCGGACAGGTACTCCGCGGCGCGTTCTGGGGTGCCGATGCCGCCACCGACGCACAGGGTGATGTTGGAGCGCTTGCGCAGATCGCCGTACGTCGACACCAGCAGGTCGTCGAGGTCCTCCCACGAGTGGTGTCCGCCTGCGCGGCCGCCCTCGATGTGCACGATGACGTCGCGGTTGGGAACCTCGGCGGCGATCTTGATGACGGACTTGATCTGCTCGACGGTGCCCGGCTTGAACACCACGTGGGTGATGCCGATCTCGTTGAGTTCGTCGATCAGGTCGACGGCCTCCTCGAGTTCGGGGATGCCAGCGCTGACCACCACGCCGTCGATCGGTGCGCCGGACTGACGGGCCTTCTGCACCAGGCGCTTTCCGCCGACCTGCAGCTTCCACAGGTACGGGTCGAGGAACAGCGTGTTGAACTGGATGGCGCGGCCCGGCTCGAGGAGTTGGGTCAACTCCTCGATGCGCGCGTCGAAGATGGGTTCGGTGACCTGGCCGCCGCCGGCGAGCTCGGCCCAGTGTCCGGCGTTGGCCGCAGCCGCGACGATCTTGGCGTCGACGGTGGTCGGCGTCATGCCGGCAAGCAGGATCGGCGAACGGCCGGTGAGGCGGGTGAACTTGGTGGAGAGCTTGACCGACCCGTTGGGCAGGGTGACGACCGACGGGGCGTAGCTCGACCAGGCGGGGGCGACCTCGGGTGCCGCACCGACGGTGAACAGGTTGCGCTGTCCTGCGCGGGTCGCGGCGGGCACGATGCCGACGCCGAGACCGCGGATGACGGGTGCGGTGACGCGGGTGATGGTGTCGCTGGGGCCCAGATCGATGATCCAGCGCGCGCCTGCCTGGTGCAGCCGCTCGACCTCGGCGACCCAGTCGATGGGCCGCACGAAGATCGAGTCGGTCATCTCGTGGGCGAGCTCGGCATCGATACCGCACTTGGCGGCCCAACGGTCGACGAGGTCGACGCCGTCGGCCAGCCGTGGGGTGTGGAAGCCGACCTCGACCTGCACGCTGTGGAAGACCGGTGCGAACACGGCGCCACCGCGCAGCTTGTTCTTGCGCTCGGCCTCTTCCTTCTCCGTGATCTTGCTGCAGTACAGCTCGAACCGGGCAAGCTGCTCCGGGGTGCCGGTGATGACGACCGACCGGCGGCCGTTGCGGATCGACAGCACCGGCGGCAGCACGGTGCGCACGTCCTGCGAGAAGTCCTCGAGCAGCTCGGCGATGCGATCGGGGTCGGCGTTGGTCACCGACACCATCGGCGACTTGTCGCCGCGGCCGACCATGCCCCGACGCCGCGACACCAGCGAGCCTGCCGCGCCGATCAGCTGCAGCAGCGCCAGCAGCTCGGCGTCGCGGGTTCCGTTGGCCTTGAGCGATTCGCAGGCCATGGTGCCCTGTGAGTGACCGGCCATGGCCACAGGAGGCGTGCCATCAAGATCCAGTCCCTGGCGCTTCACGGCGCGAATGGCGGCCATCTGCGCCAGCAGGATGCCGGGGCCGGAGATTGCGGCCGTCGTGAGCTGTTTGGAGGTGGGCAGTGGCTCGTCGGCGGCCAGTGCGCGCACCCACTGGATCGGCTGGAAGCCGATGGGCCGGACCACGACGAGCTCGCGGGCGACGGGCTCGAGCAGGAGTTGGGCCTCGCCGACGACCTCGCTGAGCTCGGATTCGATGCCCGCCGAGCTGATCAGCTCTTCGAGGTTCTCCAGCCAGTTGCCGCCCTGGCCGCCGAACGCGACGGCATACGGCTCGCCGGCATTGAGCAGATCGACCAGCGCATTTGCGCTGGTCAGGGTCGAGGGGCTGTCTCCTGCGTCCTTGCGGTCCGTGGAAACTCGGTTCTGCTCGTTGATCGTCACGTCTTGTCCATCTCCTCGGTGCGCTGGGCGCGTGTTGCCTTCGTCTTCAGCCTGTAGCTCGCGGGTCTCGGTGGCTCGGCCCCGCTCACATGCGGGGTCGTGTGATTCGGCGTCGAATCTCGGCTGGCTCCGGTCTCGTCTCCTCGGGCGTTGAGGAGTGCGGCCGGACTGCCCTCCCGGGCGGCCCAGCGGACGGGCCAGCCCCATAAGAGTGTCATGAGAGCCAGGACCATTTTCTGCCGCTAAATGGTTACTGGCGAGTTCTACGCTCGGGTAACCACATATTGCGTAACGCGGGCTTCCGGCGGGCCGCGAGTCTTCCGGGACAAACGTCCTGCATGCGCGTGGTTACGGTCGAGTAGCAACAACGGCGCAGATCAAGGCAGTATTGTTATCGAATCGTTATGTAGAAATTTCCGGTAGCCGACGGGATCGTCGCCGCCTCGCACGAGGCGACAACAACGACCGATGTGTCTACCCAAAGGGTCGACCTCAGCCCGATTGTTTGCTGCAAAAACTTACCGGTCAGTAAGTCTTAGTCCCACTGCCCGAATTGTGGCTTGAGGACGTGATTGATGTCGACGCCGACACCACCCACACTCTGCTTGTCGATCTCGACCTGGTGCAGGTGTGCCGCCGGATGCGTGAACCCCTTTGGCGATCCCCAGTTGTGTTGCCAGAAGTAGGAGCCGATGCCGTCCTGGAGTGCCCAGTCGATCGTCTTCGAGTTGGCGTACACCCCGACCCGCTGGCGTCCGAGGACCGACTCCCAGGCCTTCAGATAGGGCACGACTTGCTGCTTGTACTGGTCCAAGGTCGGGTCGTCGTCGATCGAGGCGTAGATCGGTGCGCCATAGGACCCACCTGCGGCGACGTGCAACTGCCAGCCCCGCTTGGCGTGCTGTACACCTGCGTTTTGGCCGCCGAGCCAGTCGGCCGTGTCCTGCTTGCCGTACTGGTAGCAGGACACGATCTTGAGGCCGCTCTGGTAGAGGTCGCGGGCCTCTGGCAGCTGGATGGGCTTGCCGAGCATCCATTGACCACCCGGGCGACGGTCGGAGACGTATCTGATGGCACCCGCGGCGCCCGCCGCGCGGATGTCGGATGCCTTGATCACGCCGGCCGCGTAGTCGAGCAGAACGCCAAGGGGTGCCGCGGACGCAGACGGCGCAGCCGTCGTTGCCGAGATCGCCGCCAACGTGCCGCCGAGACCGAGCACGGCAGGCGCGGCCGCGGCGTACTTGAGCACGTCGCGCCGCGAAATCGACATACACCTCAGAATATGACAACTGCCTCAATATTCTCGCCAGCGCCACTAGTCACAGTGGTATCAACTTTCCGGATGGCCACCGGAAGGTAGCCGACGGATGGAAACAGTCGGCAAAACACCGGTTTCATTCGAAATCCGTGCTTTGGGCTGCAGTTCGACCTACCGATCCATACGATTCTCGCCATGCCTTCTGGGCCGGATTCCGGGACCGCGACCATGCCATCCAAGGGGCCACGTCCGAGCGCGACCGGCCAGGGCGAGGCGCAGATCGAGTTGATCGGCGTGCGCAAGGTGTTCCACGAGCGCGGCAACCACGGCGTCGTCGCGGTCGACGGTGCCGATCTCACCGTCGAGGACGGCGAACTATTCGCGATCCTCGGCCCCTCCGGATCCGGCAAGACCACCGTGCTGCGCATGATCGCCGGCTTCGACCAGCCCACCGCAGGCACCATCCGGCTCGGCGGCGTGGACGTCACCTCTTGGCCCGCACGCACGCGCGACGTCAACACCGTGTTCCAGGAGTACGCACTGTTCCCCCACATGACGGTCGCCCAGAACGTCGAGTACGGCCTCAAGGTGCGCGGCGTCGCGAAGGCCGAACGGCGACGCCGCACCGCCGACGCCCTCGACATGGTCCGGCTCACCGCACAGGCGCCGCGCCGCCCCGATCAGCTCTCGGGCGGGCAGCGTCAACGCGTCGCGTTGGCGAGGGCACTCGTCGGGCGCCCTCGCGTGCTGCTGCTCGACGAGCCCCTCGGCGCACTCGACCTCAAGCTGCGCGAGCAGATGCAAGTGGAACTGAAGGCCATCCAGCGCGAGGTCGGCATCACGTTCGTCATCGTCACCCACGACCAGGACGAAGCACTCACGCTGAGCGACCGACTCGCCGTGTTCAACGACGGCCGCATCGAGCAGGTGGGCCGCGCCAGGGACGTCTACGAGAAGCCGGTCAACCGCTTCGTCGCCGACTTCGTCGGGACGGCGAACGTCCTGGACGGCGCCGCCGCCGACGCACTCGTCGGCAGGCCCGGCATGTTCGCCATCCGGCCCGAACGCATCGCCGTCTTCGCGCCGCACACCGACCCCGTACCGGGCGTGCGAACGGTCGAGGCAACGGTGTCCGAAGTCATCTACGCGGGACCGACGACCCGGATCGTCGCGAACGCCCCGCCAGGGGTCACCCTGACTGCCACGGTTCTCACCGCGAGCAGCTGGCTACCCCCGAACGTCGATCACAGCGCGCCAATCACCTTGGCGTGGAAGGAAAGTGCCGTCCATGACCTGGACGGCTGATCCAACTGACAGGAGCACCGCCATGAAACCCACTCTCGCGCGACTCGGTCTCGCCCTCGCAGCCTGTGCGGCTCTGGTGGTCGCCTGTTCGAGCTCGGACACCTCCGGCGGGTCCGGCCAGGCTCCGCCGAAGATGGAACCGCTCAGCGCGTTGGGCAATGGCGAGGGCGAACTCAACCTCATCGCGTGGGCCGGCTACGCCGAGAACGGCTCCAACGACCCGAAGGTCGACTGGGTCACCCCGTTCGAGAAGGAGTCCGGGTGCAAGGTCAACGTCAAGCTCGGCAACACCTCCGACGAGATGGTGCAGCTGATGAGAAGCGGCCAGTACGACGGCGTTTCGGCGTCCGGTGATGCCACGCTGCGGTTGATCTACGCCGGCGACGTCGCGCCGGTCAACACCTCACTCGTGCCCAACTACGCGACGATATCGCCGTTCCTCAAGGACAAGCCGTGGAACTCGGTCGACGGCAAGATGTACGGGATTCCGCACGGCTGGGGCGCCAACCTGCTGATGTACAACATCGGCGTCGTCCACGACGCCCCCAACTCGTGGGCCTCGGTGTTCGATGGGGCCAGCAAGTACAAGGGCAAGGTGACCGCGTACGACTCGCCGATCTACATCGCCGACGCCGCGCTCTACCTCTCGAAGACAAAGCCGGAGTTGGGCATCAAGGATCCTTACTCGCTGACGAGCACACAGCTCGACGCCGCCGTGGAGTTGCTCAAGGCGCAAAAGGAGAACATCAGCGAATACTGGTCGGACTACACCAAGGAGGTCCAGGCGTTCGAGTCCGGCACCTCGGTGATCGGCACGACGTGGCAGGTCATCGCCAACACCATCGGCTCCGAGAACAAGGTTCAGGTGAATACCGTTCTGCCGAAGGAAGGTTCGACCGGATGGTCGGACACCTGGATGGTCGCAGCGAAGGCCGCCCACCCCAACTGCATGTACAAGTGGATGGACTGGATCACCTCACCCAAGGTGAATGCCCAAGTGGCCGAGTACTTCGGTGAGGCGCCTGCTCAGACGAAGGCGTGCGATTTCACCACCGAGAAGGACTTCTGCGACATCTACCACGCGACCGATGAGAATTACGCCTCCGAGATCCACTACTGGACCACGCCGCAGAAGCAGTGCGTCGACGGCAGCGGCGACAACTGCACGGCCTACGACGAGTGGGTCGACAAGTGGCAGCAGATCAAGGGGTGACGGCTGCCCCCAAGGACGGACTGACTACCGCAGCGGCATCCCGTCGGCGTTGGATGTCGCCGCCGGGGCGGCTCCGGCGGCTCGGCCTGGCGTTCCTGCTGGTGCCGCCGCTGACCTGGCTGGTGGTGGCGTACCTGGGTTCGCTTGTCGTACTGCTGGTCTCGGCGTTCTGGACGACGAACTCGTTCACCGGCGCGGTGGTGCACACCGTCACGGGAGACAACATCACCAGGGTGTTGACCGACGAGGTGTTCCGGACGGTGACGCTGCGCACCGTCGGCGTGGCACTGGTGGTGACGGTTCTGTGCGCTGTGCTTGCGGTGCCGTTGGCGCTGTACATGGCCAAGATCGCGTCACCACGCATGCGTCTGGCGCTGGTGGTGGCGGTGACGACCCCGTTGTGGGCCAGCTACCTGGTCAAGGCGTACGCGTGGCGGATGTTGTTCTCACCGGAGGGCCCGCTGTCGTGGGCCACCGGGTACAGCCCGGGCTACGGGTTGATCGCCACCATCGTCACGCTGACCTATCTGTGGTTGCCGTACATGATCATCCCGGTGTTCGCGGCGTTCGAGCGCGTCCCAGGCTCGCTCATCGACGCGAGCTCGGATCTCGGCGCATCCGACGTCTCGACGTTGCGAATGGTGGTCGCGCCGATGGTGTTTCCCGGCATCGCCGCCGGATCCATCTTCACGTTCTCGCTGTCGCTCGGTGACTACATCGCCGTCACCATCGTCGGCGGCAAGACCCAGCTGCTGGGAAACATCATCTACGGCCAGCTCGTCACGGCCAACAACCAGCCCTTGGCCGCAGCGCTGTCGATCATCCCGTTGTTCGCGATCGTGCTCTACCTGCTGGCGATGCGGCGTACGGGCGCTCTGGAGAACGTCTGATGCTGTCACTGGGCATTCGCCGCGTGGCTCGGGTGTGGACCGTGCTGGTGCTGGTGTTCCTCTACGCGCCAATGCTTCTCGTCGTCGTCAACGCCTTCAACGCATCGCGCACGTTCGCGTTCCCGCCGACCAGCTTCACCCTGAACTGGTGGGTGGACGCCGCGGGCAGCAGCGGCATGTGGAAGTCGTTGGCGAACTCCGCGCTGGTCGGTGTCGGCGCCACCGCGATCGCACTGGTGCTTGGCACCATGGCGGCGTTCGCGGTGCAGCGGTATGACTTCTTCGGCCGCAACACCGTCAGCTTCCTGGTTGTGCTGCCGATCACGTTGCCCGGCATCGTGACCGGCATCGCGCTCAACGCGACGTTCACCTCGGCGCTCGGCATCACGCTCGGGCTGGCGACCGTGATCATCGGGCACGCCACGTTCTGCATCGTGATCGTCTTCAACAACACCCAGGCCCGACTGCGCCGGCTCGGCACCGCACTCGAGGACGCATCCGCAGACCTTGGCGCCTCGACGTGGCAGACGTTCCGCTACGTGACGTTTCCGATGATGCGCGGCGCCCTCGTGGCCGGCGCGATCCTGGCCTTCGCGCTGAGCTTCGACGAGATCGTCGTGACCACGTTCACCGCGGGACCCACCGTGCAGACCCTGCCGATCTGGATCTTCGGAAACCTCTTCCGACCCAATCAGGCACCAGTGATCAACGTGGTCGCCGCGGCGCTCACCGTGTTGGCGATCATCCCGGTGTGGCTCGCGCAGCGGTTCGGCGGCGACCCGGCCACCACGAGGGTCTGACCGTCAGTGTCCGTCGGAATCACGGCCGAAGACCGCCGCCCTCACGCCGAGGTGGTCGGCCAGGTCGCCGCCGTCGCGGACGGTGGAGAAGAACTCGGCGATGTGCGCGGAGTGGAACCCGCGCCGCAGCAGATCGCTGATGACCATCAACTGCTCCAGGTGATGATCGTCGTAGAAAGCCCACCGTCCGGCGCGGCGCGGCGGGTCGAGCAGACCGCGCTCGCGGTACGCACGAATGTTGCGGACGCTGACTCCCGACGCCTCGGCAAGCGCCTCCAGCCGGTACTCAGCCAACGCAAATCTTCCACAAAGCGCCGGTCAGAGCCCTGCTGGTGCGCGGTCCACGACACCGCATAAGCACACTGTAGACCCGGCTCGAAGTTTGCGAGAGTTCATCGTTCGTGTAGCAACAGGAAATCGATTGGCCTTCGGGGGCTGCCGTACGCAACGATTGACCGAGTGCGTGCCTGGATCATCTGGGCGACGGGGCTACTGGCCTACATCGTCGCCGTGCTCGACCGCACCACGCTCGGCGTTTCCGGCCTGAACGCCGCCGAACGATTCGGCGCCAGCCCCGGTGTGCTTTCGACGTTCGTCGTACTGCAGGTCGTGGTGTACGCCGCCGCTCAGATTCCGGCCGGGGTGTTGCTCGACCGCTTCGGGTCGCGAGCGCTGATCGTCTCGGGCGCCGCTCTCATGGCCACCGGACAGCTCATCCTCGCGCTGACCACGTCGCTACCAGTCGCGATCGGGGCCCGCGCCGTGGTCGGCCTGGGCGACGCGTTCACCTTCATCTCCGTGCTACGTCTGGTCCCGCACTGGTTTCCGGCCAGGCGGGTTCCGCTGCTGACTCAGGTCACCGGCATCTCGGGCCAGCTCGGTCAGGTGCTCTCTGCGCTGCCATTCCTGGCCCTGCTAACCGGGACCACCTGGGCCACCGCGTATGTCTCGGTGTCCGCGTTCAGCGTGCTGGCGATGGTGCTGGTGCTGGTCGTGGTCAAGGACGGTCCGCACGGCCGCGTCGTCGCGACCGAGACGATGTCACCGCGTGCCACCCTCGCCAGCCTCAAGACGGTATGGCTGCGCCCCGGCACCCGGCTGGGCTTCTTCACGCACATGGGCACCCAGTTCTCCATCACGGTCTTCGCCCTGATGTGGGGCGTCCCCTACATCACGGTCGCGCAGGGCCAGCCCGTCGCCGTGGCAGGCGCACTGCTGACCGTCTCGGTCGTCGTCGCCATCTTCGCCGGCATTGCGATCGGCATCTTCAGCGGTCGCCAGCCGCACCGACGGTCATGGGTGGTGCTGGCCATCATCGCGAGCAACGCCCTGGTGTGGACCGTGGTGCTCGCCCTCCCCCACCGCGCGCCGCTGTGGCTGCTGGTCGTGCTCGTCGTCGTCATCTCGATCGGCGGCCCGGGGTCGATGGTGGGAATGGACTTCGCCAGGACGTTCAACCCGAGCACCACACTGGGTTCTGCTCAGGGCATGGTCAACATGGGCGGATACCTCGCCTCACTGTTGGTGATGCAGGCCGTCGGCCTGATCCTCGGCGCGGCAGGCGGATACTCGTTCGAGTCGTTCCGGTTGGCCTGGGCCGTGCAGTACGTCATCTGGATCGTGACCGTCATCGGGATCCTGATCACCCGCAAGAAGGCCCGCGCCCTGATGAAGGCCGAGCAGGAGCGCTCGTTGCTGGAGACCTTCGAGACCAGTTAAGACTTGTCTGCGATGCGTCTGCCGATCGCTGCTTGCGCGTGCTGATGCCCGGCCACCTCGAAGCCCACCACCGTGACCGCCGGCGCCAGCGTGACGACCAGGAGGCACAGCGCCATGGACACGCCGACCCATGCGAGCAGGACCGCTATGACCAGGACCGCCGCGGTCAGCACCAACAGCCACAGGTGGAGCACATCCCAGCTGCGCACCAGCATCCCGTAGATCAGGTAGATCAGGGCGATGTAGACCCCGACGGGCACCGCCACCGCGAACACCGTGCCCATCACGCCGAGCTCGGACTGTCCTTCGACGTAGTACGCGGCGGTGTGCAGCCCCGCACCGGTGGCGACGATCGCCGCGAACACGGCCATGTGCACGTAGCCGAACGGGAACGACGCCTCGCGGCGGGCGTGCAGGAGATCGGCGGTGGGCACCACGAAGTACACCCACCACATGCCGAAGGTGAGACCGGTGCCCGCGATCACCAGCAGGATGGCGTCGGTGGTCCAACCGTGCTCGCTCACGATGGCGTTCAGCGACGCGACGGTGCCGACGACGCCCTCGCCGAGCGCGATGATCGCCAGCAGGCTGTACCGCTCGGCGATGTGGTGGGCATGCCAGGGGGTGCCGCCGCGGTTCTCGGCCAACCAGGGGCCGAACATCTCCGCGCACGCCAGCAGCACCCAGATGGCCAACGAGATCACCACGGGCGCGTGCACGAAGATGGTGCCGATCCAGCCGACCTGTACCGCGCTCACGACCGTGGCATAGGTCAGGCACGACGCCCGATGCTCGGGATCCTGGTGCGCAGCCCGTAACCACTGCCCCACCAACGCGATTCGCATCACCACGTAGCCGGCGGCCAGCACGGTGTTATCCACGTGCTCGCCGTGCTCGATGGATGCGAAGAACGGCGGGAGCCCCAGCGCCAGAATCAGCACGCCGACCATCTGCATCATCGTCATCAGGCGATAGATCCAGTCATCGGTGTCGTAGGCCGACGCGAACCAGGTGAAGTTGATCCACGCCCAGCAGACCGCGAACGTCGCGAATAGAAAGGCCGTGAGCCCGGCGCCGACGTGGCCGATGACGAGCAGGTGAGAGAACTCCGAAGCAGCGATGCCGAACGCGATGACGAACGTCAGGTCGAAGAGCAGTTCCAGCGGTGTCGCCACCCGGTGCTGCTCGTGTGGGTCGCGGCCGGTCATGCGGCGCAGGCGATGCGCACGCACCACTGGCCGTGGCGGCTCGGGCTGCTGCTCAGGCTCGTTCAAGGGACCCCGTTCTTTCTCGACGGCGGTGACCGTACCCGCTCGACGATAAGCCCGCCACATTCACTCCACGACGGGTCCGAGGAAGAAACTCATCATTGGCGTGAGCGCTCTGCTCCATGGAACTCATCCGCAGTCGCACTTTCATCCACCGGTTGGCTCCGAGCCCGGGCGTCGCGATGGTGTCGTTGACCCAGGGGTGGCGCAACGTTCGCGGGCAAACCCCGTCCAGCAGAGGGATTTACGTCTCGCCGTTAGGTGCCACGAGGCCCTGAATGCGGGTGTACGTCGCGTGGACCGGATGAGGACTCGGTTCTCGGCGTCGAACACCGAGCGTTCGGAACTGAGGAGGGTGCGACTTGTCGGTAGTAACGGACGTGCATGTCCGTCGTCACGGTGAACTCGGAGGAAAGTCGTAGCATCCCCAGAGGCAGGAGGCGATATGCCTTCGTAGACCCCTCGCACTTCGTCACTAAGCGGCATGGACAGCACTACGAAGCCCGGTTTGGCCTCGACGACGCTCATTCCCAGCCGCTTGCGGACGGGTGACAAGTGCAGTTGTTCGTCATCGAATTCGACCATGCGCTGCCACCCTCGAATCATCATGAAGATCCCCATGAAATCGCGGTTTGCCCAGTATGGGCGAAGCCCTGATAGGTCGACGGCAAAGCACGTCGAAGCTACGACATGGCGATACGTAGCGATCGCCGCCCATTCGCGGGGCGCTTGGTGCCGACGCGCTAGCGTGAGCAAATGTCTGCAGTCGGTGTCGTGCTTGCCGCCGGTATGGGCACGCGGGTCGGGGCCGACGGCAACAAGGCGTACCTGCCGCTGGCGGGCCGGAGCATGGTGTCCTGGTCGGTGGATGCCGTCGCCAGCACGCAGGAGATCGACCGCACCGTGCTGGTCTTCCGCCGCGGCGAGCGCGATCTCGCCCAACGCATGCTCGACACCGAGCTCGCTTGGGCGACCGTGGAACTCGTCGAGGGTGCCGACACCAGGCACGGTTCAGAGCTCAACGTGCTGCGCTACCTGGCGGCCGACATCGAATCCGGGGACGTCGACGTGGTGCTGATCCACGACGCCGCACGGCCGCTGGCCGGACCGGAGTTGATGCGCACCGCGTTGGCGACGGCGCGCGAATTCGGCGGCGCGGTGCCCGCACTGCCCGCCGGTGACGTCGTCACCGCCGACGCCGACGGTCGCATCTCGTCGGCAGGCGACGACATCCTGATGCGGGTGCAGACACCGCAGGCGTTCCGCGCGAGGCCACTCCTCACCGCCTACCTCGCCGCCGAGGAGGACGGCTTCGACGGCACCGACACCTCGTCGTGCATACAGCAGTACACCGACGTCGACGTGCACGTGTTCCTCGGCGCCCGCGCGAATCTGAAGGTCACCTTCGCCGACGACGTGGGGGTGGCCGCACACCTGCTTCGCGACCGGGTCAGCCAGGATGGTGCGTCGCGCTGATCGCTCCCAGTAGTGGTGCGTCAGTCGGCAATTCGGCGGCAAAGGCGTCGGCGTCACCATCCACGGTGGCGATCGGCGTACCCGCGGCCAATGCCACGGTGAACTCGTCGGCGTCGCCGGTGATCGACTGGGCCAGCACCGCACTCCGGTAGCCGCGGGGGTACTGGACGGTGCGCAGCGCGGTGCGATCGAGCGTGCCGGAAACCGCGCCGCGGTCGTCGACGACCTTGACGGTGTCGGTCATCGGCAGGACCGGTACGACGACGGCGTGGCCGACCAGGAGTCCGTCGATCACGCGCTCGGTCACGTCGACAGGGGTGAGCGGATGCCGGTGATCGTGGACCAGCACGTGCGACGGCGGGTGGGGTTCTCCGCCAAGGTGTTCCAGCGCCGTCAGGAGACACTGATGCCGGGTGCCCGGCGCCCCGGAGGCGATCGCAGATACCGCAGACAGTCCCGCAGAGTCGAGGCACGCGCGTGCCCCGGCCACGAGCGAGTCGTCGGCGACCACGATCACCTGCGCTGCTGGCACCGGACCGACCAGCGCGCGTACGAGACGCACCAGCGCCGCCTCCCCCGCGACCGTCGCGAAGGCCGCGGCGTGCGCCGTTGTGGGGAACGGAACGATGGCGGCCAGTTCCATCAGCGGAACCTGCGTAGGTACGCCGACCAGTTCCAGGTGGCCAGGAACCGGTCGACCGCTTCGTAGCCGTTCGCGTAGAGCGCCTCGACCTGATCGTCGGTGATGTCGAAGTCGAGGAACCCGACGTCGGTCGAGTCGACCCGGATCGCGCGGGCGCGCACCCACGGCTGATTCAGGTACGTCTGATCCCGCCCGACCAGCGCGGTCGTGATGACGTCCTCCAACAGATGCGACGGTCCGAGCAGTCGCAGCGCCGCGAGCGCGGGGATCACCTTGTCGTTGCCGTCCGGCAGGTTGGGCAGCACCGTGACGCCGAAACTCGGCCAGCGTGGCGCCTCGCCGTCGGTGCGGTCGAGTGAGTCGATCGGGAAGTTCGACAACAACCCTCCGTCGACCAGCGTCGAGGTGCGGCCCGCGCTGCTGGTCAGCGGGACCGGGCGGAAGTAGAACGGGATGGCCATCGAGGCGCGTACGGCGTCGGCGACGGACTGTTCGTCGGGGTCGAGGCCGTAGACCCGCCTGTAGTCCCACGGCAGCCGCACCAGTTGGCCGGTGGTGACGTCGGCGACGGTGACCACCAAGCGGTAGCGCTGCTCTTCCGGCAGTTCGTCATCGTCGATGGCGAGGTCGCCGAACGTGCTCACGCCCAGGCTGCGCAGCTGATCACGGACCCAGCCGTGGGCGTAATCCCCCTTGTAGATGCCGGATCCGCGGACCAGGGCCAGCGACGGGCCGAGCAGGGGTACGCGTTCCACCACGCCAGGGTCGAGGAACTTCTGGTAGTCCAATTGCAGCGCAAGCTCTTTCACCTGCGCACTCGTCATCTCGTCGGTCTGGGCCGCGGCCGCGACGACCGCCCCGACGATCGATCCCGCCGACGTGCCAGAGATCCGCTGCGGCAGGTAACCGGCGTCCATCAAGGCAACGACCGCACCCACCAGACCGACGCCCTTGACGCCGCCGCCCGACAGGACGAAATCGGCGGGCTTCGACGATGGTGCCATGGAGCGATTCTGCAACCAGCCCAGAAGCGCCCGACGGCTGGGGGCTCGCGCCAGCCCCGCAAATGCGATTTGTGCACGGTGACCCGCGCTCAGCGCGGTCGCGCGTGCACAAATCGCAAAGGGGTGTGGGGAGCTAGAGGCCGAGCGACTTGGCGATGATCACCTTCATGACCTCGCTGGTCCCTGCGTAGATGCGCGCCACCCTGGCGTCCGTGTACAGCCGGGCGATCGGGTACTCCATCATGTAGCCGTAGCCGCCGAACAGTTGCAGGCAGCGGTCGATCACGCGCTGCTGCATCTCGGTGCAGAACAACTTCACCCGTGCAGCGTCGGCGGGCGAGAGCTCACCGTCGACGTGCAGGGTGACCGCCCGGTCCAGCATTGCCTGGGCCGCCTCGACCTCCGCCGAGCACGCGGCGAGTTCGAACTTGGTGTTCTGGAATGACGCGACGGGTGTGCCGAATGCCTTGCGGCCCTTGGTGTAGTCGATGGCCGCGGTGATGGCCGACCGTGCCTGAGACACCGACCCGACGGCCACGGTGAGCCGCTCCTGCGGCAGGTTGTGGCCGAGGTAGCCGAAGGCCTCGCCCTCCTCGCCGAGCATGTTGGCTGCCGGGACGCGCACGTCGACGAACGACAACTCGGCGGTGTCCTGCACCTTGCAGCCCATCTTCTCCAGCTCGCGACCGCGGGTGAAGCCCGCCATGCCGTCCTCGACGACGAACAGCGTGAGCCCCTTCCGCCGGTTGTCGGCATCGGTGGCCGTGCGGGCGACCACGATCACCAGGTCGGCCTGCATGCCGCCGGTGATGAACGTCTTTGACCCGTTGATGATGAAGTCGTCGCCGTCGCGCACCGCGGTGGTGCGCATGCCCGCCAGGTCCGATCCGGTCCCCGGCTCGGTCATCGCGATGGCCGTGAGCAGCGTGCCCGCGGCGAGGCCGGGGAACCAGCGCTCCCGCT
>Ga0105237_10003769_pt1 | contig 17847 bp, 14 predicted proteins | sample KBSC24metaG_FD_81520 | JGI IMG/M metagenome (GOLD analysis project Ga0105237, IMG submission 81520) | Corn rhizosphere microbial communities from Kellogg Biological Station, Michigan, USA - KBS C2-4 metaG | ecosystem: Host-associated > Plants > Roots > Rhizosphere > Soil | place: Michigan, USA... | reverse complement strand
CTCGTTTAACGACTTTCGAGGAACCTAACTCCCGAACGCGGAACTCTGGTAACGGTTGCGATTTTTCAGGCCCAAAGGACAGATTCATGGCCCATTTACATCCTGTTATCCTTTCAGGTGGTGTGGGCACCAGGCTCTGGCCCCTCTCGCGCAGCCATTTTCCCAAGCAATTGTTAGCCCTTACGGGCGATAGAAGCCTGATACAAGACACAGCGCGGCGGGCGACCGGACCCGGATATACCGCGCCAATCATCGTCTGCAACGTCGAACACCGTTTTCTGATCGCCGAACAGATGCGGGCGACCGGCGTCTCCCCCCAGGAGATTTTGCTCGAGCCTCAGGGCCGCAATACGGCGCCCGCCGCAGCCGTTGCGGCGCTCATTGTTGCTGAGAAAGACCCCGATGGTCTTCTCCTGCTGATGCCAGCGGACCATGTCATCCGCGATGTCGAAGCGTTCGGGCGGGCCGTTGATTCGGCGTCAGTTGCCGCAGCCGAAGGGTACCTTACAACCTTTGGCATAGCGCCCACCAGCCCGGAAACCGGCTATGGCTATATCCAACGGGGGCCAGCCCTGTATGGAAACGAAAAGAGCTTTTCGGTCCGCCGCTTTGTCGAAAAACCCAATCGAGCAACCGCTGCGAGCTATGTCGAAGCTGGTGATTTTTACTGGAACAGCGGCATGTTCCTGTTTCAGGCAAAAAGTTTCCTGGCCGAATTGGAAAGGCTTGAACCGGCCTTGCTGGCTCAATGCTTTGCCGCTGTCCGGGATGGCAGACGGGACCTCGATTTCTTCCGCCTGGACGCGAAGGCTTTTGAGGCCTGCAAATCCATTTCCATCGACTATGCCGTAATGGAACACACTGCGAAGGCCGCCATCGTGCCGGTGGAAATGGGATGGAGCGACATCGGTTCCTGGGAAGCTTTATGGGATGCCTCAGATAAGGATGACGCGGGAAATGCACTGATGGGTGACGCGGTTCATCACGGATCCCGACACTCCTACCTGCGCAGCGAAGGCCCTTTGGTGGCCGCGGTCGGTGTTGAAAACCTGATCGTGGTGGCAACCAAGGACGCTGTCCTGGTGAGCCGCAAGGACGCATCCCAGGACGTGAAGAAAATCGTCGAGCAGTTGGAGCGAGACGGCCGAGAGCTGCATGTCACCCATCGCAAGGTCTATCGGCCTTGGGGCACCTATGAAGGCCTCGACATGGGCGAGAATTTCCAGGTCAAGCGCATCACCGTCAATCCTGGCGCCAAACTGTCGCTGCAGATGCATCATAGGCGGACGGAACATTGGGTCGTCGTATCGGGGATCGCGCGCGTGACGCGCGATAGCGAAGTCTTCACCCTCAAGGAGAATGAATCGACTTTCATTCCGCTGGGCGCGAAGCACCGGCTGGAGAATATCGGTTCCGAACCTCTGCAAATTATCGAAGTGCAGTCCGGCCGCTATCTGGGCGAGGACGACATCATCCGCTTCGAGGACAGTTACGGCCGCTAGCCTATTGCTTGGCGAGGACCGCCAGGGATGCCAGCGACACCGCGAACTGACTGAAGATGGATGAGACGTCCAAGATCAGCTGCCGCGTATTGAGCGGCGTCACATCGCGCGGCACCACAATGGTGCTGCCGGGCGGCAGATTCTGGGCATCGAAACTCAACCAGGATTTCTGAATCCGGCGTGCCGATCCGTCGGGCAACACAACAAAGGTGAGCGATTCATCCGAGGTAGCGGCGTAACCGCCCGCCCGCTCGATATAATCCTCCAATGTCATTCCCGCTCGATAAGGAAAGCTCCCTGGCTGCATCACCTGACCCAGCACCGCAATCGTGCTGGGGCGCTGCGGAATATAGAGCACATCGCCCGCTTCCAGCAGCGGGTCCATTTCTGGTTTGGACGCAAGCACACTGGGATCAGCCGTGATCGAGACACGTCCAACTGCCTTTTGGTTACGCAACTCATTCACAAAGGTCTGCATAGAACCGAAAGTCGCGGGGTCGATCTTGTCGTTTCCGACCCTTGTCATAGCAATGACCAGTTCGTTCTCGATTTCACTGGCGGCACGCAAATAGCCTTCATGCTCCGCCGCGGCGGCCGATTTGCGCAGGAACACCGCCCCGGCGGGATATGCCGTGTTGGTCAGCCCCCCCGCCCTCATGAGTAGATCCGACAAATGCTGGCCGCGGGTGATGGGATAAGAGCCGGCAAACCGCACTTCACCCTGCACGGTGACGGCACCGATGCCGGCATTGGTGAAGACCTGATTGAAATGCACCGTATCCCGGGGGCGCACGACATAGCTGACAAGCGTGGGCTGACGCAGGGGCAGCGACTGCTGCCGCGTCACACTCTTGCCGGTTTGATGATCGACCGCCGTCGTGATGAGTTCGATGCCACTCTCATCCGCCCAGTTCAACGTGCCTCCCGCCGCTTGCACCATATCATTGAGGGTTACATTGGGCCCGACGAAATAGGAACCGGGCCCCCGCACGGCGCCATCCAGGCGCGCACGATGCTCGATCAGAAAATTGATCAGAATAAGCGGATCGACATTCAGTTGCCGCACCAGTTCGCCGAACGTCTTGATCTCGCGATTGGACGCGAAGCGCCCAGCAGAAAGCGGCGCCTCCTGGAAATTCTGCGCTGGCTGAGGAACAGACTGCTGCTGAGAATTCATGTTTCCCATGTTACCCGGAGCACCATACATGGGACCGGCGCCATACATCGTATTGGCGCCATACATGGGGCTGGCGCCATATGGCGAGTAAACCGGCGCTCCATTTGGAACGGCGATCTGGGAATTGGTGTCTGCACCCGCGCCCGCCATCATTGAGGGTGCGATGGGAACAGTTCCGTTGCCGGCCTGGAAAGCCGAATCTTGCCGGATGTCATGCTGCAGGCCTGTCTGATCCTGTTTTTCCAGCGCCGCTTCCCGGCTGCCGAGATCCAGCGTTCCAGGCGCCCGCAGCTCCATCAATGAAATGATATCAGCGCGTTGCACATCCGGCGGGGCGCTTGCCAGATCGTCCAGTGCGAAGGAAAGCTCATCGACCTTGGATACTGGCAGTGTCGCCACCGTCTGCGGCAGACTACCGGCATTTGGCAAGGTGGGCCGGGTCGCCGACATGACGATGCTCTGATCGACCAACGGATTGCGGAGGATCGCCTGATCCGCTGCCAGCTTTTCCAGATAGGCTCGTACCACATTCGACAGCAAGGAGACTTCGCCGACCGACAGCGGTCTGACAAAATCATCCGATTGGAGATTCATGTCTTCGCGGCCGTTCAATACCGCTACTGGCGTAAAGGCCACCAGCGAACGCAGGAGAGTGCCAGGATCCTTGCGAACAACAATTCCGAACAGCGTGTAGGGCGACGGTCCGAGCGCGCCGGGCGCTTTCAGCATCTCCGACAATTTCGTGCCCGACGCGACCGGATAGCCGCCGGCAAGGCCGGTGCCGCCCGATAGGGTTGCCTGGCTCGCAGTCTGGTCCGCCCCGAGCTGCACGAACAGGATTTCGCTGTCCCTGACCTGGCCCGTTTCGTTCCCCAATGCCTTGAGATTGGTATTGCCCTGTGCATCGATCTCAAGCACGGACAGACGATAACGTCCCCGCACTTCCTGTCCGCCCGCCAAGGATAGCAAAGCCCGCGCCGACATGCCGGACTGCCCCGGCGCCAATTCAAATATGCCCGGCTGCCGCACAAGTCCGGATACTGCAAGCGTGCGGCCCAAAGGCACAACAATAATCCGATCGCCGTCTGCCAGGCGCAGATCGGACACGGCGCCGCCACTGGTCAGAATGCTGTAAAGATCGACCGTACGCTGCTGGCTGCCATGCTGAATTTTGATGCCACGCAAAGAACCTGTTTTCTTGATCCCGCCAGAGACGAGAATGGCATCGACTACCGACGACAGCCCGGTCAGAAGCCTCTGCCCCGGTACACTGACTTCGCCGGAAACCAGCACGCTGATCTGCCGCACGCGACCGACCGAAACGGCGGCGTCCGTTGCGACATAAGCGCGATGGACCGCGGCTTCGAGATCCTGACGGAAACTGCCAAAGCTGCGTCCTGTGGCGGGAATAGGGGCCAGCCGCGGAAGCACGACCTGGCCGTTGCGGTTGACCTCCGCGCGCAATTCGCTGTTTTCCTGCCCCCGCAGCGAAACAATGATTTGATCGCCAGGCCCCAGAACGTAATCGTCCTGTACGGCGCCGGTCTGCGCCATGGTGATGTTGCGCCCTCGCCCCAGCTGTTCATATCCGAACTGCTCAAGCTTGGTGCCCGCGCGTGCAGACAGAATCTGTTCGAGCCGAGACGCAGGCAAAGGCGGACCATTCTGCGCCGGTGCGGCCTGAACTATTACATTCCCCTGCCCGCTTCCGGAAAAGTCTGAGGAAGCGCTCGATCCTTGCTGACCGTACTGCTGCCGTAGTTGGTTCAGAAGATCGGACGACCCGGTCGGCAAAGCCTGTGCGTGAACAGGTTGGGGGGAGACAACAGCAAGCCCAACCGTCACGAGCGGCAGCAAAAGTCCCGCCAGAAAAAAGGCTTTGCGCAGGCTGAAATCTGCTAGCGCCCGGCAAGTTCTCGACATAGGCCCCTCAAGGCGCATCAACCATGGCGCTTTAGCACAGGCAAAGCGGCCTGATAACTAAAAAAAGAATTTTCTTGCAATTGCTTAGGTGAAAGGCAAGGAAGGCTCAGGCGATCGATCGAAGGCGGAAGCGTGCGGGCAAGGGCAGCCAAAAGCCCCGGGAATGGACGCCTGATTCTGTGGGCCTTCCTATCCCTGACGGGAATGGCGCACCCGGCTTCGGCCGCCAATGCCGCCCCGCTCACCCGCAACAATTTCGGCACCGTCGGCATGATCGACATGCCCAGCGCCGGCATGGCGCCGGACGGTGAATTTTCTGTCGGCGCCAGCTTTTTTCAGAAAACACAGCATTATAATTTCAATTTTCAAGTATTACCGTGGCTGGAGACATCGTTCCGCTACTCCGGTCTCCAACACTTCGATCCCGCTTATCCCGTCTATTACGACCGCAGCTTTGCCATCAAAGCCAGACTGTGGGATCAGACGAAAATTCTTCCGGCCGTGGCGTTCGGCATCAACGATGCGGTCGGTACCGGCATTTACAGTGGAGAATATCTTGTCGCGTCCAAGCGCGTTGGCGACTTTGACGCCACACTTGGCGTGGGCTGGGGACGATTGGGATCAACCGCCCTGTTCCGCAATCCTCTCACATCGATTTCGAAGCGATTTGAAAACAGACCCGATTTCACGACACCGGGCGGGACGAATTTCAATGTCTTCTTGCACGGCCCAAACGCGGGCCTATTTGGCGGCGTGGTGTGGCATACACCCGTCAAAAATTTATCCCTTATTGTCGAATATAGCAGCGACAATTATTCACTGGAGCGATCTCGCGGTGGGTTTGCGCCGCGCAACCAGATGAATTACGGCGCCTCCTACCAAATCGGGGACAACATCTCGATAGGACTGGATTGGCTCTATGGACGCAGTGTCGGCGGAAATATTCTGTTCCAACTCAATCCCGCGAAGACAGCGTATCCTGCCAAGCTGGAACCAGCACCTGTGGAGTTTGCGGTACGAAGTTTGGATGAGCAGCAATTCGCGACCCAGACGATTTTGCGCCAAAATCGCGGAATCTCCTCCTCGCTTCGAAAAGCCGGTGTAGATCGGGGTAATTTCGTTGACGCACTTTGGCGACAAAAAGACGTTCATGACGTAGAAGTCCGCGGCGCTTCGTTAGTTCTCACCACTTCTGGTGACGCCGGCGCACAGTGCATCACTGCCGCGCAGCTTGCGGAAATCTATGGCAGCGGCATTCGAACAGTGATGATACGTGCCGGAAACGGCCAGCTGACCTCCCAGTGCGTAACCAACGGCGCGACATTGCCTGCCTACATCAGCTCTGCGGGAACAGGGACCCATGAGACAATCGCACGCCACGCGGAGATTTCAACATCGGTCATAGATGCGGTGGGGACCGATATTGGGATGGTCACAAAAGCCATCCGCAGCGATGCCCGCGCTCAAAAAATCGCGATAGAAGCGATCTCTCTTACAGACAGCGTCGCAACGGTATATTACGGAAATATCCATTATTTCGAAGAAGCGGATGCACTTGATCGCTTGACGCGTCTTCTTATGAAAGATGTCCCACCAGGCATCGAGAAATTCCGCTTGATCGCCGTCGTGAACGGCGTTCCTCAACAAGAGTTCAACATACTGCGCGGTCCGCAAGAACGTAAATTTTCACAAACCGGACGGCTCGCCGTCTTCGACACGGACACCGGCGCAGATGTGAAGCCCGCGCCGTTGCAAAACCCGATTCTGGCGGCAGCGGCGCTGCAAAGCTATCCCCGCTTTTCCTGGAGCTTATTTCCGCAACTTCGGCAGGAATTATTCGATCCGGACAATCCGTTCGCCGTCCAACTGACGGGAGCGGCAATTGCAACACTTGAGGTCCTACCGGGGCTCACTCTGAATGGCGAGGCTGAAACCAGTCTTTTCGACAATTTCAGCACCAATCGCCGGTCCGACAGCGTCCTTCCGCATGTTCGAAGCGATTTCCTAGAATATTTCGCGCGCGGGAAAACCGGAATCGGCGAACTGGATGCTCAATATCGTTTCCGGCTTGCCCCGACCATATTTGCGGTTGCCAAAGCTGGCTATCTGGAAAGCATGTTCGCGGGTGCAGGAGGTGAAGTGTTGTGGCGGCCTGAGGGACAGCGATGGGCGCTGGGCGGCGACGCTTATCAAGTCTGGCAACGCGGCTTTGATCGGCTGCTGGATCTTCAGAAATACAACACATTCACAGGCCACATATCGCTCTATTATGCCTCGCCGTGGCACGAGCTGAATTTTATACTCAGCGCCGGTCAATATCTCGCCGGCGATCGCGGTCTCAGCCTGCAAGTCACACGCCGGTTTTCCACAGGCGTGGAAATCGGGGCCTTTTTCACCAAGACAAATATTTCCGCCACTCAATTCGGCGAAGGCAGTTTCGACAAGGGCATCGTGATCCGTATTCCGCTCGGATGGGCATTGCCAGTCGAGACTCAAGGAGTTTGGGGGCTGGATATCCGCCCCGTTCAACGCGACGGAGGGCAGCGGCTGATGGGCGACGCGGTCTTATTCGAAGAAACAAGACGCACTAACAATGCAGGCCTTCTCCAGAGCGAAGGTGCATTGCCGTACTAAAAAGGTGGTGAGCCCGGATGGGATCGAACCATCGACCCTCTGATTAAAAGTCAGATGCTCTACCGCTGAGCTACGGGCCCACAATGGCGGGGTATACGCATTGCCCCCGAGAAGGTCAAACTAAGCTTTCAGGGGAATGCTGTTCTCCTCCAGCCCGGCAATGGCCGAGCGCCCCATTGCCAGCACTGCTTCGATGGCGCTACCGCCTATATGAGGCGTGACCATAAAGTTTGAAAGCGAAAGCAGCTCCTGGTCAGCAGGTGGCTCTGACGCGAACACATCAAAGGCTGCCGCCGACAAATTGCCTTCGATGAGTGCGATCTTCAGCGCGACCTCATCAACAATGCCCCCACGTGCTGTATTGATCAGTACCGCCCCTGGCCTCATTTGCGACAGGCGCGCCCGACTGAGAAGATTTGCAGTGCCGGGATCAAATGGCACATGCAAGGTGACAACATCTGAACATGCCAGAAGCGCGTCCAGACCGGCCGCCTCCACGCCATGTTCACGATAAAAATCAGACTGATCAACTATATCATATGCCATGACGCGGCAGTTAAATGGCTTGAGAAGCGTGACAAGATCCTTGCCGACGTGGCCGCATCCTATGATGCCCACAACTTTATCGGTCAGCTGCCGGCCCTGGATTTGGCGCCACATCCCCGATCGAATCTCGGCAGCCGCCTGGGGCACATGGTGCAACAGCGCGATCATGAAGCTCAACGCCAACTCGGCGACGGACCGCTTATTGACCCCGCCGCGCCAGCCGAGCCGCTTACCGTGACGGGCAAGAGCGTCGGCGTCGATATTGTCCAACCCAACGCCATATTTGCTGATGACCTGAAGCTCGGGCAATCGTGAAACCAGATCAGCATCTATCCGCTCCAGAGCAACTATTGCCTTTTCATGCCCTTGCAGAAACGACAAAAGATCTGCGCCCTCCAAAGAGGCCCCCGCATCATTAAAAGTGACGTCGGAATAAAGGTGCAAGAGTTCTTCGCGCAACACGGGGTTCTTGGAAAATGAGCGCGATGTAACGGCAATCCGCCCTGCTGTTCGCACGATATTCATGCCGCGATGGCGTCCAAACCGCGCACTTCTGACAGGAACGTCCTGCAATATTTTGAGAAGTCTTCCGTAACGGGTACCGCCACTCGCTCGATGCAGGCATTCTGATCAGGCAGGATGAGCACCAAGTCCTTACCGATATTCTTCTTGTCTCGTCCCAGGGCGTTCAGCAAGTCCCCGGACGGAATCGCAACATCTTCAAATCCTCGATAATTCTTTTGCAGAGTTGGATGCATGCGATTGAAATGATGGACCGGCAAGCGGCCCATTCGCACCGCGACGTAATTGGCCATGTCCGCGCCGATACTCACCGCAATCCCATGCGGAATACGGAATCCCGTCGCCGTTTCAATTGCGTGACCAAAGCTATGACCATAATTCATTACCATTCGCGGCCCGCGATCAAATTCGTCGATTTCGATGATCCGCTTTTTTATTTCCAACGAAGAGCGAATAGCGCGTTGCATGACCAGCGGATCGCTAAACAGCGTATCAAACTCCTTCGCCAGTCGATCAAAGCTCGCCGGTCCATCGATTACATGCACTTTCAACATCTCCCCGACGCCGGAATGAACGTCTTGCGGGATCAGCGTATCGAGAAATTCCCTGGCTACCGCTATTTTGCGGGGAGGATAGAAATTGCCGACTAGGTTTTTGATACCAGCCGCATTTATCGAGCTTTTGGATCCTATGCAGGAGTCTGCCTGAGCCAGCAGCGTCGTAGGAAGAAACACCCAGTCAATACCGCGGAACAACACTGACGCCATAAAGCAGCTTAAGTCTTGAATGATCCCCCCGCCGACCGCAATGAGGGTGTGGTCCCGCCTGATGTTCGCTTGCGCCAGGCGAGCCACCAAGCCTGGAGCTTCCTCGAGGGACTTGATGCTTTCGGTCGCGGGCAGCGCGATCACGGAGCGCGCGCCTGCCAGCAGCAACCGCAGGCCAGCATCATGCAGCTCGGCGACCCGCTCATCTATCACAACATGAAAAGGGCTCTCGGGCGTAATCGCACCAACAGCAGCCGCAACCCGCGCAAAGAAATGCACGGAATAAGATCCCACATGAGATGCAATTTGCATGCTGTCGCTAGACATCACCGTCCCTTAGATCAAACGCTCGTAAAGCCACCGTCTATGACTATCGTCTGCCCGGTTATGAAACTGTTGAGCGGGCTGCAAAGAAAGGCAACGAGATTTGCCACTTCGTCCGGCGTGCCAAGTCGTCCCAGCGGTACTGAACCAACCATTTCCGCCATATCCGCAGCCGACAGCATCTTTTTTGTCATTTCCGTTTCAATGAGCCCGGGCGCAACACAATTGGCCAGCACGCCGGAACGGGCATAGTCCAAAGCCAATGTCCGGGTGAACCCGGCAATGGCAAACTTGCTGCTGGCGTAGGCGGCCCGTCGACTTTTGCCCACCTGGGAAAATATGGACCCGATATTGACGATGCGTCCGAACCCGCGCTCCGCCATGCGTGGAACCAACGCTCGAGCTAACACTACCGGGGCCCGCAAATTCACGCTCATGACGCGATCAAAATCATCCATGTTCAACTCTCCCACGAGACCATGGATGTTTATGCCGGCATTATTGACCAGAATGTCGAAAGCTTGGCCTGAAATTACCCCGGCAATATTTTCGACGCCCTGATCGTCCGCCAGATCCGCGACGCAGATATCAACACGCCCGTGAAACTCCGCGTCTTGGGACAACGCTTCCAGCTTCTTCTGACTTGAACCGAGCGCCGTGATATGCGCGCCGCATGCAACAAGGGTTGCGGCTATGGCCCGCCCGATGCCACTGCCGGCACCGGTCACGAGCGCTTTCCGGCCTCCCAAATCGATTTTCACATCACCGCCGTTTTATGGGCTTCGATAAAATGGCCGGCGGCCCGTTCCTCAAAAACAACACGATTAAAATACGAGCCCATCAAATGATCCACGAACATATGGACATCTTCGACGGGCCCATATTCTCCGCGTCGAGTTTTTACATGTATGACAATGTCCGCGATTTCAGCGATCCGCCCGCCGGTTTCGAACCCGGTCAGCGCAACCGTTTTGTTGCCGCGAGATTTCGCGAATTCAAGCGCCTTGACCACATTGGTCGAATTTCCCGAAGCAGAGATGGCCACCACAATATCGCCAGGCTCCATCACGACTTCTAGCTGCTTTACAAAGAGCTGATCGTACCCTTCATCATTGGCTATAGCCGTCATGGCCGCCACATTGTCAGTAAGGCTGATAGCCTTAAACGGCTTTTCCGCACATCGAGTACCAATCGAAAAATCATTCGCAAAATGCGATGCAGTTGCCGCACTTCCCCCGTTGCCAACAAAAAAAACACGCCCACCCCGGTTGCGCACCTCGAGCACCAATCTCATAAACGCTGCAACAGCGTTGCGATCGAGCCGGCCAAGCAACTCACCCAAATAGGTCGCATAACCGCCCGCAAATCCTTCCGGATCGCTATGCGCTGCGTAAATTTCATCAACGGCGTTCATCTGGTCCTCTTCTGCACGCATTGAACGGAAAAATATCTATCATTGACGTCCAGCAACAAACAAGCCTTGTGGCAACTTCAGCGAACCTTCCTTGCCGACATCAAATGGAAATCAAGCGGTTGGCTCCGGAATACCATATGCCCTGCGCCATTGCGGGTCAGCATAATATATCTGGTACACAAGCCCCATTGTGCGCAAAGCGTCCATCGAGGAGCCACTTTTGATCGGCGCATCCTGAACGATTGCCTGGACAAAATCCGCGACTTCCCGATCCCAGGAAGGATCCTTGTTGTATCTCGTTATTTGCTCGCGCGGATCGCCGCCGTCAGAATCCGGATCTGCCGTTACCACAATCAAAGTCTCGGCGCCGTAGCTCTTGGAGCCGGATAAAATGCCGCTAAGGGCAACACTTCCCTTTTGCATATTGATATCCAGCTCGAACCGATGACGCCATTGGGTCGCGGACGAAGTCAATTGCGCCACGACCCCATTTTCGGTCCGCATCAACGCATAAGCGTTATCCTCGACATCATATCCCCAGTGGCCGTTTGACAGAAAGCTGTGAACCTCGGAAAATTCGCCCGCGAACAAGCGCATCAGGTCGACCATATGAATCCCCTGATCCAGCAGCACACCGCCGCCCGCTACCTCCCGCTTTGTTCTCCAGTCATTCTGCCCAAATGTGATGATCTTGGACTTCCCATAAACCCCACGCATCCCGATCACATGTCCGAGTTCTCCACTGCGGACTATCTGCAGGGCATCCTGCACAGAGTCATGATAACGATGATTGAACCCGTATTTTAGCTTCAGTGACGGCTTTGTTTGTTCGACTTCTATTACCCGTTGTATGTCCGCAACGCTCCGGCCCGGCGGCTTCTCGCAAAACACGTGCATGCCGGCACGCAACCCCGCAATCGTTACGTCCGGCGCGATATCGTTAGTGAGGCAGACAAATAGGATATCGAGATCCTGGTTCAGCAAATCCTCCCAGGCGCGAAACCTCTGGATGCCGTCAGTTACCCCCATCGCCTTGGAAAAGGTCTGATCGCAGACAGCGACCACTTCCATTTCGGGCCTCAACTTTGCGCATTGGTGGCGCCTGCGGCCGACAACCCCATATCCCGCAATTCCAACTTTCAACCTGGTCATGTTTTCCTGAGCGCTAGTTGCCCCAATATGCGCCGTGCATACCGAGTGAGCGTTTTACCGCATTTGACAGATACATTTGATTAAGGCCGGCTTTGAAGCCGGCAAACTTTGCGATGGTAGCTGCGATGGCTTTCGGCACCAGCAGCCAATGACCCGTGCTCAAAAGATACTTAATTTCGGAAATTACAAATCGGGCGCCTTCACCGGATGCTCCGCCAAACCGCTTCATGATCCAGGGATGCATCGAAAAAAAAGCACCACTGTCGAAATACCGCTTAAACTCCTCCGTGATGGAATAGTCATGCGAATGATAGACGCGCGCATCTCCTGCATAAACTACTGAGTAGCCCGCCAGTAACAGTCGCGCCGCAACAAATTGATCTTCGCATGACACGACGTCCTGCGGAAAGCCGCCGATCTCCATAAGGCGATCGCGCCGATAAGCCGAAAATGAATCGGATGCGAAACAGGTTTTTATGCCAAGCTCTTTCGCGTCTGCCAGGCGTTTGACCCGACTCTCCGACGGATAATTGAAAATACGATGGTGGCGCCCCAGAGCTCCGGCTGTTGGATTAGGCAATTGTCGGCCGAATGCCATTCCCGCATCCGTCGTATTTCGAATGGAAGCCACGATATTTGCGAAGGCATCGGGATCGGCCGGAATAGCGTCATGCGTGAGATAAATAAGGATGTCGGCGCTTGTTAGCTCAGAAGCCCAACGGCGCGTCCCGCCATGGTTGAACTTGCGCGCTCCATGTACATGGACGTAAGCGCCGCGCGCGACTGCAATCTCGCGTGATGCATCGCGTGAATTGCTGTCCATCACGATGACTTCATTCGGCTGAAGCGTCTGAATCGCTATTCCGTCGAGCAGCGCCGGCAATAACGCTTGCGAATTATACGTGAGAACGATTACCGCCAGCGTCATATTTCCACTCTATGCGAAACTGCCCGATGGACTATCCGCTCTGCCGGATCCACGTAAAAGCGGCCCAGGCCGGCGTTACCACCGGCGCGCGGGCAGACCGCCCCTACCGTTGTTTGCGCTGTAAGAAGAACCCGGTCAACCACATTTTGGAGGTGCGGCCATGGGCGGTATTCCAGGCCCAGGGCCACCAGCTCAACCAGTACAGCACTCGATAGATCGGGGCATCCCCCTTGATGTCCGACATGATTCGGCGCGCCTCGGAATACGCCCCGATCTGCATTTTATGCCGGGCAAGATAATACCAACCGCGCGCGGCTGCATCCCGAAAGGCCTGAGGAAACCGCTGATCGATTCCAGGGTTCGCAGCACGCAACTGTTCCAAAGTATCGAAACGCTCCCCCGCATGACGCTCCAAACTGCGCGCGGTCCAACTGCTGGCAAGTATTCTGCAGAGGCAGAGAATTTCCGGCACGGCGCAAACCGGCCCTTTGGCGGCCAATTTCATGAAAAGGTTATAGTCTTCAAACATGACGAAGTTTTCGTCGAATTGAATGCCGAAGCGCGCGAGATACTCTGCTTTGACCATCATCGTCTGTAGATTTGCTTCAAATTGGGTCAATTGCTGAGAAAACTGGTCTCCCGAGGCATAGCTCGGCAATACGTCGCGAATAGTCCTGCCCTTCGCGTCGATCTCACGCATCCCGCCATAACAGGCGACAAAAGCACCCTTTGAAACGGCGGATACCTCTCGCTCCAGGCGGTGCGGCAAGCTCACATCGTCGTGATCCTGAAATGCAATCCAGGCGCCTCTCGCTTCTGCGATGGCCAGTCGGCGCGCCGCACCCAAGGGAATGGTTTTATCGCTGCGAAAATAGCGCAAGCGACTGTCAAATGATTTCGCTATTTCGGCAGTTCGATCTGTCGAGGCATTGTCGAAAAATATGATCTCCCAATCCGTGAAGGTCTGATCATAAATCGATTGAATTGCCTCGCGTACGAGCGCTTCACCGTTGAGACAATTCATTATGACGCTGACGGTGGGCATCATACCGCCCCGGAAAAAGCCCGAATGGCGGCAATGACCCGATCCTGCTCCGCGTCAGTAAGCTCGGCGTGAAGCGGAATCGACAACAACTCTCCACCCAGCTGATCTGAAACGGGGCACCCCTCCGACCGAAAAAATGACAGCTGATGATTTGGCTGATAGTGCAGGCCCCATTCAATACCCAATGAACGCAGATGCGCGCCCAATGCATCGCGCCTCCCGCCCTGCACTTTCACCACAAAAATGTGCGGTACTATTTCGGCCCAATCCATACTCAATAGAGCAATACCGTCCAGCTGAGCGAGTTCTTTTCTGTAGCGGTCTGCCAGAAAACGTCTGCGCTGCGAAAATTTCGCCAACTTCTTAAGCTGCTCACGCCCTACTGCCGCCATAAGGTTGCTCATATGGTAGCGAAATCCCTGATGATGAACATCGAAGGTCCAGCTGCGCCGCGCGGTATAACGAGCTTCCGTGTCCTTTTCCACGCCAAGGAGCCTGCCGTCGCGAATTCGAGCCGCAACATCGGCATCACTGGTGACCACCGCGCCACCTTCGCCACTGGTGATATTTTTAATTCCATCAAAGCTGAAACAGATGATATCGCCTTCAGCGCCAACATTGATACCGTTGCGCGTCGAACCAAAGGCGTGCGCGGCGTCTTCTATTACGCGTAATCCGTTGGATCGGGCGAATGCATAGACCTCTTCGAGCCCTCGCGCGCTGCTGCCATAATGCACTGGCATTATCGCGCGCGTATGGCGGGTTAGCCGCTGTTCGGCAGATTTCAAATCCAAGAAAACATCGCTGTCACGCACATCACATGCAACAGGTCTGGCACCGGTAGCCGAGACCGCTTGAAACGATGCCACATAGGTAATGCTTGGAATAAGCACTTCGTGTCCGGGACCGATGTCCAGGGCAGCGACCGCCAAATGCAATGCCGAGGTTCCGGTCGAGACACATATCACATGGCGATTGCCACCTATCAGGGAGGCAATTTCCTCCTCAAACAGACGAACCTCGTCTCCCATCCCGAGATAGCCGGCATCAATCACGCGTGCCAAAGCCGCACTTTCTTCAGCACCTACAGAAGATCGTGAAAGGCGAATAGTGTTCATGGCTTCACCAGGAGAAGGGAATGGCGGAGCCGTCGCAGGTTTCCGCTTCCGCCGGATCGTGTTCTTCTTCGATTATATCCAGGAGCACGCTGTTACCCGGGCCTTCTCCCCGGAAACACATCCAGATCCCGGGCGGCACCGTCAAGCGCGCATGGAATGATTGGCCGATTTTAACGTCCGTAAGCTCGCCAAATGTTTGACTTCCGGCCCGATCATCATAAAGCACGAAACGAACTTGTCCCTGGACTACCATCAGATTCATAGTAACCCGGTTATGCCGGCGCCATCCTTTGGCCGCGCCCTCGAAAATCTCGGAAAAATACGCCTCGCCAAATCCAACATATCCCGGCGCGGATTTTTTTAGCCCATGCATTACCACGCCTGCCTCGCCGGGAATCCGCTTGAGCGGGGTAACGATAACCCCATCGATCATGCGCGTGCCCAGATCAAACCCCGCGCTTTGCCATGCGCTTCGTACTCGGCGATTTGCCCCTGAGTGACAGCGAGCATATCGGACTTCTTTTTGTAATAATCCTTATACCAATCTCCGATGAGCCCGACAGTCTCCTGATAGCTGAGTGTCGGCTCCCATTTCAATCGCAGCAAGGCTTTATCGCAATTCAATTTCAGCAGCCCCGCTTCGTGAAATGGAACATTGTCGACGACTTTCACGCTGTCCTCGCCCCGTATTCCGTCCCACGAACCAGAAAGTTCGCGCAGCAACTCCAGCACCGTGCGATTCTGTTCGGCGCGCGGTCCAAAATTGAATGCGTCGCCATGCAGATCCGCTCCCTCTGCCAGCGCTGCGCCCAAGGTCAAATAGCCGCTCAGAGGTTCAAGCACGTGCTGCCAAGGGCGGGTGGCAGCGGGGCTGCGTATTTCCACCGGCTTGCCGCTGCTCCACGCCCGCATGCAATCGGCAACAATCCGGTCGCGCGCCCAATCGCCGCCGCCTATCACGTTGCCCGCGCGGCCGACACCGATCCGCACCGGGCTTCTGGCATTATCGAAGAAGGACGAAACGTACGACCGAATTGCCAGTTCCGCCGCGCCTTTGGAGCCGCTGTAGATGTCCTTGCCGCCCAGCTTGTCGGTTTCCCGATACCCCCACTCCCATTCGACATTGTCGTAGCACTTGTCACTGGTGATAAAGACCGCAACGCAGGGATTCTGTACCGCGCGAAGCGCTTCCAGCATGTTCACGGTGCCGATCACATTGGTGCGAAACGTGTCGATCGGATCGGCATAGGATTGGGAAACGATGGCCTGTGCGGCAAGATGAATAACGAAATCGGGCCGTTCGGCGGTCACGATTTCCTTGACTTTATCCAGGTCGCAGACATCGACGAGATGGTGGGAAATATGATTTTCCAGGCCCAGTTCTTTGAACATTGAAGGGTTCGTCGGAATGTCGCGGGAGAGGCCTACGACCTGCGCACCCATCCTCAGAAGCCAGGTGGTCAACCAGGCCCCTTTGAATCCGGTATGCCCGGTTACCAGGATTTTTTTTCCGCGATAGATTTGGTGCAATTTCATGCAGATATTACCAGGTCTTCCATTTGGCCGTGCCGGCGTCCCACATCTGGTTGAGGTCGGTTTTGTCGCGCAGGGTGTCCATGCATTTCCAGAAACCGGAGTGATTGAAAGCCGAAAGCTGCCCCTCCCGGGCCAGCGCTTCCAGCGGCTCACGCTCAAGAATCGTTTCATCGCCGTGGCGGATGTAATCGAGCACTTTGGGCTCGCAAACGAAAAACCCGCCATTTATCCATGAGCCGTCGCCGCGCGGCTTTTCCAAAAACTGCGTGACGCGACCTTCAGAATTGGCTTCGAACGTTCCAAAGCGGCCATCAGGCTGCACGGCAGTCATCGTCATCAGTCTGCCCTGCTTCCTGTGATGCTCGGTCAATGCCCTTATGTCGACATCCGACACGCCGTCGCCATAGGTGAGCATGAAAGGCTGATCACCAATAAAGCGCTCAGCTCGCTTGACGCGTCCACCTGTCATGGTTTCGAGCCCGGTATCGAGCAGAGTTATGCGCCAAGGCTCGCTGGCATTGCTGTGCACTTCCATCTTGTTGTTGGTCAGATCCAGCGTCACATCGCTCTGATGTAGAAAATAGTTGGCGAAATATTCCTTGATGAAATACCCCTTGTAGCCCAGCAAAAGAACGAAATCATTGTATCCGTGGCGCGAATAGCTCTTCATGATATGCCACAGAATCGGACGCCCCCCGATTTCAACCATCGGCTTGGGACGGGCATCGGTTTCTTCGCTTAATCGCGTACCTTTGCCACCGGCTAGAATAAGAACTTTCATCGAGAGACAAACCTTCTGCGAAGCACCGCAAAAATCTCATATACCGGATCGCGCGAAGAAAAACCTGCCATCTCGAAATCTTTGTAAAAACAATGCGATAACTCGACAAGCCGGAGAAATTTTTCGGTTACGCTGGCCGGCGAATGAGCGGCGCCATAATAGGTGTGGGCCGCGCGCGAAACGCCGTCGAAGTCGGTCATGGCCGATCGCAAGATAGTTTCAAGTGACGCGTTGCCGGGCTGTATCAACGAAGGAGACATAACCTCTCCGAGGGTAAATCCGCTCCGTTCGTGCAGCCACGAGAAAACATACCCGTCCGGCACCGGACCATACGCCACATCCAACAGGACGGTCGGCACACCCAGTCGCGCGCCCTCCAATGCCGATGTGCCCATTGCAAAAAGGATGTCAACCCGCTCCGTCAAGAACGGAGCAATGTTCGACCCTGGCATTTCGCCGACCAACTCGACTTCAACAT
>Ga0105237_10003764_pt1 | contig 17858 bp, 17 predicted proteins | sample KBSC24metaG_FD_81520 | JGI IMG/M metagenome (GOLD analysis project Ga0105237, IMG submission 81520) | Corn rhizosphere microbial communities from Kellogg Biological Station, Michigan, USA - KBS C2-4 metaG | ecosystem: Host-associated > Plants > Roots > Rhizosphere > Soil | place: Michigan, USA... | reverse complement strand
GTCGGCCTCGCGCTGCGTCAGGCTCGAGAAGCTGTTGTTGATCGCGACCTGGACCTGCACGCCCGGGTGCGCGGCGTGGAAGCGCGCGAGCACCGGCATCAGCAGGCCGTGCAGCAGCGTGTCGGTCGTCGTCAGGCGGATCGTTCCGGTGATCGCCGCATCGCGGCCGGTCAGGCGGCGCTGCGCCGCGTCGACCTGCTCGTCGAGCCCGGCCAGCTGCTCGTTCAGCTCGTTGCCCTCCGTCGTCAGCGCATAACCGCCGGGCAGCCGGTCGAACAGCCGCACGCCCAGCGCGGCCTCGAGGCTCGCGATGCGGCGCAGCACGGTCGAGTGGTTGACACGCAGCGCGCGCGCCGCACCGGCGATCGAACCGCTGCGGACGACTGCGGCGAAGTACTGAAGGTCGGCCCAGTCGAGCGCGGGAGGGGTGTTCGATTCGCGTGGCATGGTATGCAAGTACGCAGATGAAGACTGCGTCAATGGCGAATGTACATGCGGCAGCGCAGAACCTACATTGACCCCACGGCGCCGACCTCCTCACCTCTCGTTCGCAAGGAATCCCCATGAAGCTCTACTACTCCCCTGGCGTGTGCTCGCTGTCCCCGCACATCGTGCTGCGCGAAGCCGGCATCGATGCCGAGCTGATCAAGGTCGACATCCACCAGCACGTGCTCGAGGACGGCTCCGACTACCTCGCGATCAATCCACGCGGCTACGTGCCGATCCTCGTGCTCGACAACGGCGAGCAGCTCTCCGAGGGCCCGGCGATCGTGCAGTACCTGGCCGACCTGAAGCCGGCCGCCGGCCTCGCGCCGGCGAATGGCACGATGGCGCGCTACCGGCTGCAGGAGTGGCTGAACTTCATCACGACCGAACTGCACAAGACCTTCGCGCCGCTGTTCGATGCGAGCTCTCCCGACAGCGTGAAGGCCGCCACCGTCGCGAAGCTCGCGAAGCGGATCGCCTGGGTCGCACAGCAGCTCGACACGAAGCCGTACACGCTGGGCGAGCAGTTCAGCGTGGCCGACGCGTACCTGTTCACGATCCTGAACTGGTGCCGCGGCGTCGGCATCGACCTGAACGACTGGCCGGTGCTGGCGGCGTACCAGAAGCGTGTGGCTGCGCGCCCTGCGGTGCGCGAGGCGATGCGAGTCGAAGGCCTGCTCCGCTGAGACGCACGGCGATGGACGAACTGGTTCTGGTCAGCCATGTGCTGTGCCCCTACGTTCAGCGCGTGGCGATCGCGCTGCACGAGAAGGGCGCGGCGTTCCGGCGCGTCGACGTCGACCTGGCGAACAAGCCCGGCTGGTTCGTCGCGATCTCGCCGCTCGGCAAGACGCCGCTTCTTCAGGTCGACGGCGGGGTGATCTTCGAGTCTGCCGTGATCCTCGAATACCTCGAGGAGACCATTGCGCCGCCGCTGCATCCGGCCACGCCGCTGCAGCGGGCCGATCATCGCGGCTGGATCGAGTTCGCCTCGAGCGTGCTGAACGACATCGCAGGCCTGTACAACGCCCCCGATCCGGCGGCATTCGCGACGAAGCGCGCAGCGCTGCGCGCGAAGTTCGAGCGGCTCGAAGATCGATTGGTCGGCGCTGCGTTCTTCGACGGCCCGGACTTCAGCTGTGTCGATGCGGCGTTCGCGCCGGTGTTCCGCTACTGGGACGTGTTCGACGAGATCGCCGCGTTCGGCAGCTTCGACGGGCTGGGCAAGGTGCAGGCCTGGCGCGCGACGCTGGCGCAGCGCGCGTCGGTCCGGCTCGCTGCCGCGCCCGACTATGCGCAGCGGCTGCACGCCTTCCTGCGTGCGCGACCCTACTTCTCGACGAACGCGCGCTCGATCACGTAGTGCCCGGCGTCGCCGATGCCCTGCGAGATCTCGAAGCCCAGGCCATCGAGCACGACGCGCAGGTCGGCGAGCATCGCCGGCCCGCCGCAGATCATCGCGCGGTCGGTCGTGGGGTTCAGCGGCGGCAGCCCGATGTCGCCGCAGAGCTTGCCGTTCTCGATCAGCGTCGTCAGCCGGCCCTGGTTGCGAAACGCCTCGCGCGTGACGGTCGGGTAGTAGATCAGCTTGTCGCGAACCTGCTCGCCGAGGTAGTCGTGCTTGGGAAGTTCTTCGGAGATGAGCTCGCGGTACGCAAGCTCGCTGCCGATGCGCACGCCGTGCACGAGGATCACCTTCTCGAAGCGGTCGTAGGTGTCGGGGTCGCGGATGATGCTCATGAACGGCGCCAGGCCGGTGCCGGTGGCGAACAGGAACAGGTTCTTCGCCGGCAGCAGGTCGGTCAGCACGAGCGTGCCGGTGGGCTTGCGGCCGATCAGCACGTCGTCGCCGACCTGCAGGTGCTGCAGGCGCGAGGTCAGCGGGCCGTTGGGCACCTTGATGCTGAAGAACTCGAGCTCTTCTTCATAGTGCGCGCTCGCGATCGAATAGGCGCGCATCAGCGGCTTGCCGTCGAGCATCAGGCCGACCATCACGAAGTGCCCGCTCTCGAAGCGCAGGCTGGGCGCACGCGTGCAAGTGAACGTGAAGAGCGATTCGTTCCAGTGATGGACGCTCGTGACTTTCTGGGTGTCGAATGCCGCCATGTCTAGACTGCGTGAAGGAGCTGCGTGAAGAGAGAGCAGGGGCGCGTTGTGCGCGCGCTATTGTCCCTTGAATTCGGGGCTGCGTTTTTGCCGAAAGCAGCAATGCCCTCGAGGCGATCCGTGGCCTGCATGCAGACGACATGAAGCTCGTTCTGCTAGCGGATACCAGCGGAAAACGGCATCTCGAGCGCGGCGCGCACGGCCGCCTGCACGGCCTGCCTGGCGATCGGGATGTGCCTGCGAGTTTTTTTGCATATGCATATGCGCGCTCGTCGGCCTGCGCGTCGTCGAGCTTGGTGCCGACGAACGCGATCTTCACGCGAGGTTCGCCGCTTTCTTGATCAGCGTGACGGTCGCCATCCCGGGCGATTTCTTGTAGTGCGGGTCGAGCGGATAACAACCCGAGACGAGGCCGTTGCGCGGCGCCGTCGTGCAGTCGCTGAAGGTGCGGCACAGCCGCTTGCGCTGCACGCCCTTGCCGGCCAGCACGTCGGCCGGCAGCTCGGGGTACGACAGCACCAGCCGGCCGAGCCCGACCAGGTCGACCCAGCCTTCGCGAACCACCGCCTGCGCGACGTTCGGCAGGAACTCCTGCAGATAGGTGTAGCCGCTGCCCATGAACAGCAGTTCCGGGAACTCTCGCTTCAATTCGCGCGTGACGGTGAGATGCCGCATCACGCCGAACAACGGATCCTCAGGCGGCTGGTAGCCGTCGGACGGCGGGTACAGCGCCGGCCGCGTCAGGTGCGGGTTGTAGTAGGGGCTGCCAAGCGAGATGTTGAACATCTTCACGCCGAGGTCGCGCGCGATCGCGATGACGGCCTTCGTCTCGCTCAGGTCGATCGCGAGCGGGTCGGCCTCCTGCAGCCCGAAGCCCCAGCGGTAAGGCACGGCATGGATGTCGGGAATGCCGGGCCCGAGCGACTCGGGGTTCGATCGTTCGGGGTCGGGCTTGAACGGCACGAAGTCGGCCGCCGAGATGCGCATGCCGATCTTCAGCCCCGGCGCCTCGGCCTGGATGCCTTGCACCAGTTCGCGCAGGAAGCGCGTGCGGTTCTCGAGCGAGCCGCCGAACTCGCCCGGCCGCGTCTTCGCCGACAGGAACTCGTGGCCGAGGTAGCCGTGGCAATGTTTCAGGTCGACGAAGTCGTAGCCGAGCTTCTTTGCGCGCTTCGCGGCGACGATGTAGTCGTCGATCAGCGCGCGGATGGCGGCGTCGGTGAACACGTGCACGTCGTCGGCGAGCTGGAACTTCGCATCCAGCACCGGGTGCCGGTACAGGATCTTCGGCTCCATGCGCTTCTTGTCGTTGGGCTTGGCGAAGCGGCCGGAGTGGGTGAGCTGCAGCCCGATCACGAGCCCGCTGTCGTCTCCCATCGCTTCGCGGTGCGACGCGACCAGGTCTTCCCGAAGCTCGCCGATCGCTCTTTCGGTCGCATCGGTGAGCATCAGCTGGTTCGGATTGGCGCGGCCGTCGGGCCGCACCGCCACCGCTTCGCCGCCCCAGATGAACTTCGCACCCGACAGCCCGAAGCGGCGCCAGCGACGCCGCGTGTTGTCCGAGGGCAGGCCGTCTTCGCTGCCGTCCCAGCCTTCCATCGGATGGATCGCGAAGCGGTTTCCGATCGAGAGGCCGTCGACCTCCAGGCCCTGCGCGAGCGGCGCGGCGGGGCCCGATGCGACGATGTCGTCGCACGGCATGTCGATGCCCAGCGACTCGAGGTTGGCGCGAAACCCGGCCGGCGTCAGCAACGATTTGAGCTTGGTGTAGTCGCCGAACTTCACGGGGTTCCCTTCGAAGGCGCGCTTCGCGTGCGCGTCACGGGCGCAGGTAGCCGAGGATCACGTGCGCGGCATGGTCACGGCGCCTGCGCAGTGCCGCCGGGGTGTCGAGGTTCTGGCCGAACGCGGTCGACAAGGTCGCGCGGTTCGAGAAGTAGAAATAGCTCAACGACGCGATCGAGAGATACAGCTCGAGCGGATCGACGCCGCGCCGGAACTGGCCGGCCCTCGCACCGGCCTTCAGCAGCGCGCCGATCGATTCGACCAGCGACACCTGCAGCTCGCGCAGCCGCTTGCTCTGGCGCAGGAAGCGCGCGCCGAGCATGTTCTCGCCGTTCAGCAGGCCCACGAGCCACGGGTGCGCGTCGTAGTAGTCGAACTTGAAGTGCACGAGGCGGCGGATCGCCTCCGGCGGGTCCAGCGCGTCGAGTGCGAGCGCCGCTTCGTGCTGGCGCATGTCGATGTAGGCATGCTCGAGCACCGCGATGTAGAGCTGCTCCTTGCTCTCGAAGTAGTAATAGATCATGCGCTTGTTCGAGCGCGCGACCTCGGCGATCACGTCGATGCGTGCGCCGGCCAGGCCCTTGTCGGAGAACTCGGCCAGCGCGGCGGCGAGGATGCGCTGGCGCGTTGCTTCGGCGTCGCGGATCGGGACCGACGCGGGTCGCGCGCGGGGGGCGGAATGAGATGCAGTAGCCGGCATCACGATTCGCAGAAACTCTTCATCGAGCACCCAGCCTCACCAATCGCGCCGACCGTGCAGCCGCGTGCGGCTCATTCGAATCTGAGCCGCACGATGCCGAGCGCGCCGAAGTCGGCCTCGACCGCGCACGGACCGGGCACCGCGACGGAGCCGGTGCAGCTGCCGGTCGTCACGATCTGGCCGGCACGCAGGCCGCCGTAACCCGGCGGTTGCGCGTTCGCGAGCAGCAGCAACGCGCCGACCGGGTCGCCATCGAGGATCGGCCGGCCATTGCCGCGCGCGAGCTCGACGCGCTGGCCGTCGACCACGGCGCGCAGCACGATCTCGTGCTCGGCATAGTCGACGTGATGCCAGTCGGTGCTGGCCGGGCCGATGATGTAGGCACCGTTGTTGAGGTCGTCGGCGAGCTGAGCGAGGGTCGGTGCGCCGGCCGGCAGGCGCGAATCGCAGACCTCGATGCCGATGCGCAGGCTGCCGATCGCCGCCTCGACCTCGCTGCGCGTGTACGGCTTGGCGCCGACCGCGCGCTCGGGCAGGTCGCGGCTCAGCTCGAACGCGAACTCGCATTCGAGCTTCGGCTCGACGAAGTTCGCCAGCGAGAGGCGGCCCGCCGAGTGCTGCACCCACGGCGCGAGCAGCGGGCCGGCGACCGGGCCGGGCACATCCATCGCGTGCTGCTGGGTCTCGGTGAGCGCCGCGACCTTCCAGCCGCCCACGTCGCCCAGGGGACGCGCAATCGCACGCTGCAGCCGGTATGCGATCGGCAGTTCGCCGGGCAGCCATTCGGCCGGCAGCGGGTCGACCCTGCGGGCCTCGCGGCGCGCTTCGATCAGGGCGAGCGTTGCAGCGGTGAATTCGTTGGCGTTCATGACACGATCCTTGGAAATGTTTCGAGATAGCGCAGTGTGTCAGCTGGCCGGCCCGATTTGCATGAACTCGAACATCAGGTCCATCTGGCAGTCCAGCATGTGCTTGCCCTGCTGGGTCGGACAGCCGCGCGCTTCGGCGGCGAGGATCAGCGCCGTCTTCTCGGGTTTCATGATCACCTCGGCGACCAGCGTGGACGGCGCGAGCGCGCCGACGTCGAACGACAGCTCGCCGTCCTGCAGGCCGACGCTGGTTGCGTTGGCGGCGAGGTCGAATCCGCGCGCGTCCTTCGGCCCGACCGCGACCGCGCACTGCGGGTAGGCGCGTGCGAGTCGCTGCACCAGGTCGAGCGCGCGCGCAGCGGTGCGGTTGTGGACCGTGATCGCCGCGACGCCGGCGCGCGCGAGTGCGAACGCGAGCGCGTTGCCCGCCCCGCCGGCGCCGTTCAGGAAGACCCGCTTGCCGGCGAGTACGTGACCGTGAGCGAGCAGGCCGCGCACGAAGCCCTGGCCGTCGAACAATTCGCCTATCAGTGTGCCGTCAGGATCGCGCCGCACGGTGTTGACGGCACCGACCCGCTTCGCCTCGCCGACGACTTGGTCGCACAGCGCGACCATCGCCTGCTTGTGGGGCGCGGTCACGACGAAGCCGCCGAGGTTGTCGAGCGCGCGCAGACCGCGGACCGCATCGTCAAGGCGCTCGGGGGTGGCGTCCAGGGGCAGGCTGACCGCGTCGATGCCGTCACGCGCGAAGCGCTCGTTGAAGGCCATCGGCGCCCGCACGTGGCCGATCGGGTGGCCGATGATTCCGTACAGGCGGGTCTTGCCGGTGATCATTCCGGGAATGTTACTAACCAGTTAACTACCTGGAATGATAGAGGCCTGCGTTCGGGCCCGTCAATCGCGGCGCGGCGGGCTCGCTGCGACCACGCCGTCGCGGCGCAGCGTCTCGATCGCGTCGGGCGCGTAGCCGAGTTCGGCGAGCAGCGCTTCGGTGTGCTCGCCCAGGCGCGGCGGATCGAGGCGCACGCCCGGGCGCTGGCCGTCGAGCGTGAGCGGCAGCAGGGGGACCGTCGTTGCACGGCCGTCGGGCAGGTGCATGGGCGCGAGCCCGCCGGTCGCGAGCAGGTGCGGGTCTTCGAGCAACGCTTCGGGACGGGTGATCGGCGCGTAGGGCAGTCCGTTCGCTTCGAACACGCTGCCGAGTTCGGTGGCCGTGTGCGTGGCCAGACGTTCGCGCAGCAGCGGCATCAGCCACTCGCGTGCCTGGACCCGCTGATTGTTGCTCGCGAGGCGCGCGTCGGCCTTCAGGTCGGCAAAGCCGAAGCTGTCGCAGAACAGCGCCCATTGCGTGTCGGAGACGACGGCGAGGAAGATCTGTTCGCCGCCGGCGACCGTGAACACGTCGTAGATACCCCAGGCCGAGATGCGGCTGGGCATCGGCGCCGCGGGCTTGCCGGTGACCGCGAACTGCATCATGTGCTGCGCGACCAGCAGCACGTTGTTCTCGAACAGCGCGCTCTGCACCTCCTGGCCGCGCCCTGTGCCGCGCGTGGCGTGGTCGCGTTGGGCGAGCGCGGCCAGCGCGCCGATCGCGCCGAACATGCCACCCATGATGTCGTTCACGCTCGATCCGGCCCGCAGCGGCCGGCCTTCGGGGCCGGTCATGTAGGCCAGGCCGCCCATCATCTGCACCACCTCATCGAGCGCGGTGCGGTGTTCGTACGGCCCGGGCAGGAAGCCCTTGTGGGTGACGTAGACGAGGCGCGGGTTCAGCGCTGCGAGCGCGGCCGGGCCGAAGCCGAGCTTGTCCATCGTGCCGCTCTTGAAGTTCTCGCTGAACACGTCGGCGCCGGCGACCAGCTTCAGCACGAGCTCGCGGCCGCGCGGGTCCTTCACGTCGACGGCGAGGCTCTTCTTGTTGCGATTGAACATCGGGAAGAATCCCGCTCCCGAGCCGAGCAGCCTGCGTGTGTTGTCTCCCGCGATGGGTTCGATCTTGACGACGTCGGCACCGAGATCGCCGAGGATCATTCCGCAGGTCGGCCCCATCACCATGTGGGTGAACTCGACGACGCGAACGCCGGCCAGCGGCAGCGTCGATTCGACCGGGTTCATGCCTGCACCTCGAAACCGAGCGGCAGACCCGCGAGAGGCGTCATGCCGTAGAGCGGTTCGCCCGGCAGGCCGACGGCGAGCGGCTCGCGCGCCGCGATCAGCTTGCCGATGTCGACGCCGGTGCGAATGCCCATCGCCTCGAACATGAACACCAGGTCTTCGGTGACGACGTTGCCCGACGCGCCGGGTGCGTAAGGGCAGCCGCCGAGGCCGGCGAGCGAGGCGTCGAAGGTCGTCACGCCGGCTTCGAGGGCAGCCAGGCAGTTCGCCAGGCCGAGCCCGCGCGTGTTGTGCATGTGGGCGGCGCCTGCGTGCGCACCGAGCTCGCTGCGCAGCCGCGTGAACAGGCGCCGCACCTGGGCCGGGTTCGCGTGGCCGGTCGTGTCGGACAGCCCGGCCTCGTCGACGCCTGCCTCGACGGCCTGCAGCGCGAGGCGGATCACGTCGTCCTCGGCGACGCGGCCCTGCAGCGTGCAGCCGAACGCGGTCGAGATGCCGATCTCGACGCGCACATGCGGCGCCCGCTCGTTGCGCAGCGCGACCACGCTGCGCAGCTCGTCGATCATCTGCGCCGGCGTCTTGCGGACGTTGGCGAGCGAGTGCGCCATGCTGGCCGACACGGGCAAGGTGATCTTGTGGACGCCGGCGGCGAATGCCGCTTCGGCGCCGCGCAGGTTCGGCACCAGCGCCATCACGGTGACCTGCGGCTTGCCGAGCGCGTGGGCAACGATCTCGGCGGTGTCGGCGAGTTGCGGGAGCAGCTTCGCCGGCACGAACGAGCCGACCTCGATCTCGCGCAGCCCCGCGTCGGCAAGCGCATCGATCCAGCGCTTCTTCGCGGCCGTGGGCATCGTCGACGCCACGCTTTGCAGGCCGTCGCGCGGGCCGACCTCGCTGATCAGGACATTCGGGGTGTGCATCGCTTGCTTTCGTGGATTCTGTAAGACAGAATCACGTTCTATAAACAAGCATCATCGTAGTCCTCGCCCCGACCCGCTGTCAAACGAGCGAGCCCCAAGACCATGCCTCGCAAATCCGCTCAACCCTCGCTCGCCGAGCGCAACGCCGCGCCCGGCGGCGCGGCGGCCGTCGACCGCGCGCTGTCGCTGCTGGCGGCGTTTCGCGCCGGCGACGCGAGGCTCACGCTCGGCGAGCTGGCCGAACGAACCGAGCTGTACAAGAGCACGGTGCTGCGCCTGCTCGCATCGCTCGAGCACGCGCGGCTCGTGCAACGCGGCGCCGACGGCAGCTATTCGCTCGGGCCCGAGGTGGCGCGACTGCATTCGGTCTATGCCGAATCGTTCTCTCTGGAAGCACAGGTGATGCCGGTGCTGCGCTCGCTCGTTGCGGCCACGCGCGAGAGCGCCGCCTTCCATGTGCGCCAGGGCGACCAGCGGCTCTGCCTGTACCGCGTGGATTCGCCGCAGCTGGTGCGCGACCACATCAGGGCCGGCGACACCTTGCCGCTGAACCGCGGTGCCGGCGGACGCGTGCTGCTTGCATTCGGCGGTGCACGCGGCGCGGCCCACGAGCGGATCCGCCGCGCCGGCGTGCTCGAGCTGAGCGGCGATCGCGTGCCGGGGCTGACCGGCATCTCGGCGCCGGTGTTCGACGGCAGCGGCGCGCTGGCCGGCGCGCTGACCTTGACGCTGCCCAGCGAGCGGCTGCGGGTGGAGTTCGCGCCGGCCGTGAAGGCGGCCGCTCGGCGGCTCAGCGAGCGGCTGGGGGCCGCGCGTTCGCTTTGAGCTCGCGTCTGAACTGAGCCGACTGATCCGAACCGACTGATACCGGTCGGTGTTTTCCCTAGCGTGCAAAAAAAGTACCAGCACTTGGTCAAAACTGACGTGGTTGCGGGCGCGCCGGCCTCATAACCTTTGCCGCAGCGCACAGCAACAAGCGCGCGAGCAAACAGGAGACCGAGGCCGATGTCGCCCTACCTCGAAATCGTGGGAATCCAGGAGCAGGAGTCGTTCAAGGTCTGGACGCACGGCTATCCGTACGAAACGGTGCGCTGGCACTTCCATCCCGAGTACGAGCTCAACTACATCACCGAGACCTCGGGCCGCTATTTCGTCGGCGACCACACCGGCACGTTCGCACCGGGCCAGCTGTGCATGATGGGGCCGAACCTGCCGCACAACTGGGTCAGCGACGTGCCCAGGGGCGAGCATGTCGAGCGCCGCTGCATCGTGCTGCAGTTCTCGGGCAAGTGCATCCGGCGCGGCATCGAAGCCTTCCCCGAGCTCGGCCGCCTGGAACGGTTGCTGGCCGATTCGCAACGCGGCATCCTGTTCTCCGAGCCGGTCGCGCAGCGCGCGGCAACGCTGCTCACGGCGCTGCTCGAGGCGCAGGGCATCCAGCGCATCCACGGCTTCCTGTCGCTGCTGGAGCTGCTCGCGCAGGCGCCGGACAGCACGCTGCTGGCCACCGCGGCGTACCGGCCCGACCCCGAGGGCTACCGCTCGTCGATGATCAACCAGGTGCTGGGGCTGCTCGCGCAGAACGCGCACGAGCGCATCACCGAGCCCGACCTCGCCCGTTACGCCGGCATGGAGACCAGCGCGTTCTCGCGCTTCTTCCGCCGCCACACCGGGGTGCCGTTCGTGCAGTACGTCAACCGGCTGCGCGTGAACCACGCCTGCGAGCTGCTGATCTCGACCGACAAGCCGGTCACCGAGGTTTGCTACGACTGCGGGTTCAACAACCTGTCGAACTTCAACCGCCAGTTCCTCGCGCTGAAGGCGATGCCGCCTTCGCAGTTCCGCCGGTACCACCGGCTCAATGTTCTCGCCGAGGCGCCCGGCTGACCGGCCGCTTCGCACGATCCATCAGACCCGAGCCTTGCGGGCGGTCCGCGTGACCGCCTCGGGCGCAGCCTTGCCGCAACCGACATGACCGACACCCGATCATCAGACCAGATGCAAGCCGTGATGTGCCACGGCCCGCAGGACTATCGCCTCGAACGCGTCGCCAGGCCCAGCGCCGGCCCGAACGAGCTCGTCATCGAGATCGGCGCCTGCGGCATCTGCGCGAGCGACTGCAAGTGCTGGTCGGGCGCGGCGATGTTCTGGGGCGGCAACGGCAAGCCGGCGTGGGTGAAGGCGCCGGTGATCCCGGGGCATGAGTTCTTCGGCTACGTGGTGCAGGCCGGTCCGGGCGCCGAGGCGCACTTCGGCGTTTCGATCGGAGAGCGTGTGATCGCCGAGCAGATCGTGCCCTGCGGCAAGTGCCGCTATTGCACGGCGGGCGACTATCACATGTGCGAGGTGCACGACATCTTCGGCTTCCAGCGCGTGGTGGCCGACGGCGGCATGGCCGAGTACATGCGGCTGCCGCCCACCGCGCGCGTGCACAGGATTCCCGACGGCATCTCGCTGCAGGATGCCGCGATGATCGAGCCGATGGCCTGCGCGGTGCACACCGTGAACCGCGCCGACATCCAGCTCGACGACGTGGTCGTGATCGCCGGCGCCGGCCCGCTCGGGCTGGGCATGGTGCAGATCGCGAAGCTGAAGACGCCGAAGAAGCTGGTCGTGATCGACCTCGTGCCGGCACGCCTCGCGCTCGCGCAGGCCTTCGGTGCCGACATCACGATCAACCCGGCGAGCGACGACGCGAAGGCGATCGTCGACGGCCTGACCGGCGGCTACGGCTGCGACGTCTACATCGAGACCACCGGCGTGCCGGCCGGCGTGACGCAGGGTCTGGAGCTGATCCGCAAGCTCGGCCGCTTCGTCGAGTTCAGCGTGTTCGGCAAGGACACGACGGCCGACTGGTCGATCATCGGCGACCGCAAGGAGCTCGATGTGCGCGGCGCGCACCTCGGCCCGTACTGCTACCCGATCGTGATCGACCTGATGCAGCGCGGGCTGCTGACCTCGCGCGGCATCGTCACGCACAGCTTCACGCTCGGCGAGTGGGAGCAGGCGTTCAAGCTCGCGAACTCGCTCGACTCGATCAAGGTGCTGCTGAAGCCGGAGCGCGCGTCGTCATGACTCAGCAGGTCATCGGGGTCGACATCGGTACCCAGAGCACGAAGGCCGTGCTCGTGGGCGCCGATGGGCGCATCGTCGCCCAGGCCTCGCAGGCCTACCAGGTCGAGACGCCGAAGCCGCTGTGGGCGCAGCAATGGCCACAGGTGTGGCTGAGTGCCGTGGAGGCCACGGTGCGCGAGGTGGCGACGCATGCCGGCACGAACAGCATCGAGGCGCTGTGCATCAGCAGCCTGTACGGCGGCAGCGGCATCCCGGTCGACAGTGCGGGCGAGCCCTTGCATCCGTGCCTGATCTGGATGGACAGGCGCGCGACCGCCGAGTGCGACTGGGTGCGCGCGAACGTCGACGTCGATCGGCTGATGGCGATCACCGGCAACGGCATCGACAGCTACTACGGCTACACGAAGATGCTGTGGCTGCGCGAGCATGCGCCCGAGGTATGGAAGCGCACCGCCCAGTTCCTGCCGCCGAACGCGTGGGTGATCGCGCAGCTCACCGGCCAGGTTGCGGTGGACCACAGCGCGGCCGGGAACATCGGCGGTGTCTACGACATCGCGCAGCGGCGCTGGTCCGATGAAGCGCTCGCGATGCTGGGCATCCCGAGCGACAAGATGCCGCAGCGGCTGGTCGACTCGAGCGCGGTCGTCGGCGGGCTGCGCCCCGAGGCGGCCGCGCGGCTCGGAGTGAGGGCAGGGCTGCCGGTGGTCGCGGGCGGCGTCGATGCGGCGATGGCCACGCTCGCGGCCGGCGCGGCCGAGCCCGGCCGGCACGTCGCGATGATCGGCACCAGCATGTGCTGGGGCACGATCCGACGTTCGGTCGATGCGCGGCATGGGCTGATCGGCATGCCGCATGTGTTCAACGGCGCCGAGGACCTGTACGTGTTCGGCGGCGCGATCACGGCCGGCGCGTCGGTCAGCTGGTTCCGCGAGACCTTCTGCAGCGCCGAGATCGTGGCCGCGCGCGAGCAAGGCATCGATCCGCATGCGCTGCTCGAACGCGATGCCGCGCCGCTGCCGCCCGGCGCCGACGGGCTCCTGTTCCTGCCCTACCTGATGGGCGAGCGCAGCCCGGTCTGGGACGCGCAGGCCAGCGGCGCGTTCGTCGGCCTGGGGCTGCATCACGGCCGACCCCATCTGTACCGCGCGGTGCTCGAAGGCATCACGTACGCGCTCGAGCACAACATCGCGGCCGGCTCGCAAGGGGCCGGCGCACTCGACGAGCACCTGGTCGTCGTCGGTGGCGCGAGCCGCTCCGACCTGTGGATGCAGATCATCGCGGACGTCACCGGCCGGCCGGTGCGCACGCCGCCCGACGACGTCGAGGCCTCGCTCGGCGCGGCCATGCTCGCGGCCTACGGCGTCGGGCTGATCGATGCGGCGCAGGTCCGCCGCGGCTGGATCGCGCCGGCGCCGCGCGCCGCCCCCGACCCTGCGTCGCATGCCGCGTACGCGCGGCTGTTCGACTCCTACATCGCGCTCTACCCGGCCCTGAGGCCGGTGATGCACGCGTTGCGCCGCCCGGCGCGCTGACCCCTCACCCGCCACAACATCAGGAGACAACCCGATGAAGACCCCGCTCAAAGCCACCGCCCTGGCCGCACTCGGCGCGATCGCGATCGCCTGCGCCGTGCCGCCGACGCCAGCCCAGGCGCAATCGGCCTGGGCCATCGACAAGGCCGCCGCGCCGCTCAAGGGCACGAAGATCAAGGTGATGTTCCTCGACCGCCCGGGCTACCGCGCGATCATCAAGCTGCTGCCCGAGTTCGAGAAGCAGACCGGCATCAAGGTCAACTACGAGATCGTCCCGTACGAGAACGCACGCGAGAAGCAGGTGCTCAACTTCACGTCCAAGGGCGATCTGACGATGGCTCTGGTCGACCTGGTGTGGATCGGCGAGTTCGCCGAAAGCGGCTGGATCGTGCCGATCGATACCTACAGCAAGGATGCTGCGATCACCGACCCCAACCTCAACCTCAAGGGCTTCTTCCCGCTGTTGCTCAATGCGTTCGGTTCGTGGGACGGCAAGGTCTACGGCCTGCCGTTCGACAACTACTCGGGCCTGATGTTCTACAACCGCTGCATGCTGAAGGAGAGCGGCTTCGACCAGCCGCCGCAGACCTGGGACGAGCTGAAGAACGTCTACGCGCCGAAGCTGACCAAGGCCGACAAGAAGCAGTTTGCGTTCGCGCTGCAGTCGCTGCGCGGCGAAACGCAGAGCGCGGACAGCTTCATGCGCTTCCTGTGGCCGTGGGGCGGCTCGCTGCTCGACAAGGACTTCAAGTCCAACCTGATGGCGCCCGGCAGCCAGACCGGCCTGAAGTTCCGCCAGGACCTGATGAAGTACATGCCGCCCGGCGTCGTCAGCTACGACCATGCCGAGGCAGTCAACGCGCTCGCGCAGGGCCAGGTCGCGATGATCACCGAGTGGTCGGCGTTCTACGGCACGCTGACCGACCCGAAGACCTCCAAGCTCGGCGATTGCCTCGCCGTCGCGCCCGAGCCCGCGGGCCCGGCGGGCCGGCTGCCGGCGCTCGGCGGCTTCTCGCTCGCGGTCGCGTCGCAGGCGTCGCCGGCGCAGCAGAAGGCCTCGTGGCTCTTCATCCAGTGGGCCACGTCGGAGGCGATCGCGAAGCCGTATGTGGAGGCCGGCGGCGTCTCGGGCCGGATGGCGGTCTACGACGACCCGGCGATCCAGGCCAAGTACAAGTACGTGAAGCCGATGGTCGAGTCGTGGCAGAAGGGCGTGCCCGAATATCGGCCGCGCTTCCCGGCCTGGGCATCGCTCACCGAGATCGTGGCAGAGTTCGGCAGCAAGATGATGCTCGGCGAAGCCCCGGTCGACCAGGGCGCGAAGGAGATCGGCACGCGCATCGAAACGGTCCTGAAGAAAGAGGGCTACTACGACGGCAAGAAGAAAAAGCTGCAGTGATGGCACAACCCGCTTCTCGGCTTTCGCACGGCCGGTTCACACCGCTGAAGTTCCTCGCGCCCTCGGTGCTCGCGCTGCTCGCGGTGGGCATCTGGCCGACGATCTTCGCGCTCGTGACCTCGCTGCGCGAGTACAAGCTGACGCGGCCGAGAAGCGGATTCCCGTTCGTCGGCCTGGACAACTACCAGGCGGTGCTGACCGACGCGACGTTCTGGGAAACGCTCGCACGCACGGCAGGCTTCTACCTGACCGTGATGCCGGTGCAGCTGGCGCTCGGCCTCGCGATCGCGCTGATGCTGCATCGCCCCGGTTGGGGTGCGGTGCGATCGCTGCTGCGCGTGTCGCTGGTCGTGCCGCTCGCAACCACCTACGCGGTCGTCGGGTTGATCGGGCGGCTCGTCTTCAACCGCGACTTCGGCGTCGCGAACCAGTTCGCGTCGTGGCTCGGATTGCCGGGGCTGGACTGGCTCGGCAACCCGCACGGAGCGTTCGCGGCGATTGCGCTGATGGACATATGGCAGTGGACGCCGTTTTGCGCGCTGATCTTCCTGGCGGGGCTGTCGATGGTGCCGAACGAGATCGAAGAAGCGGCGCGGCTCGAGACCAAGTCGCACTGGGCGCTGCTGCGCCACGTTCAGCTGCCGTACCTGCTGCCGGGGCTGACCGCGGTGCTGATCCTGCGCTCGGCCGACATCCTGAAGCTCTTCGACATGGTCTTCACGATGACGCGCGGCGGCCCCGGTGCGGCGACCGAGCTGGTCTCGATCTACATCCAGCGCGTCGGCTTTCGGATCTTCGACATGGGCACCGCGTCGGCGCAGGCGATCCTGCTGCTGGTGCTGACGATCATGCTGAGCCGGTTGTTCATCCGCGTGTTCTATCGGGAGATCGAACGATGAACCCGCGCAATCTGGGCAAGATGCTGCATCTGGTCGGGTTGCTCGCGCTGCTGGCCTTCACGCTGTTCCCGTTCTACTGGATGGTCTCGTCCAGCCTGAAGGAGCAGACCGACCTGCTCGCTGCGCCGCCCGTGTGGACCTTCGTGCCGACACTCTCGCACTACGCCGAGATCTGGCAGGACGACACGGTCTCGAAGGCGCTGCTCAACTCGCTGATCGTCGCCGCTTGCACGACGACCCTGGCCATCGCGCTCGGCGCCCCGGCCGCCTACGCGCTCGCACGCTTCGACTTCAGGGGCAAGAAGGACCTGTGGTTCTGGTTCATCTCGAACCGCATGATCAGCCCGATCGTGCTCGCGCTGCCGGTGTACCTGATGGCGCAGAGCGCCGGGCTGCTCGACACGCACCTGGTGCTGATCCTGATCTACCTGTCGTTCTGCCTGCCGATCGTCGTCTGGATCTGCACCGACCAGTTCCGCTCGATCCCGCCCGACCTCGAGCAGGCCGCGCGGCTGGACCACGCGAACCAGTGGGACATCTTCTGGCGCATCTACCTGCCGCTCGGCTTGCCGGGCATCGCGGTGTCGGCGATCTTCAGCTTCATCTTCTCGTGGAACGAACTGCTCTATGCGCTGGTGCTGACGAGGAGCGACGTGCAGACCGCGCCGGTGATCGCCACGAGCTACATGTCCGGCTACGAATTGCCGTGGGGCAAGATCATGGCGACAGGCACGGTGATCGTGCTGCCGGTGACGGTGTTCGCGCTGCTGGTGTCGCGCCACATGGTGCGCGGGCTGACGATGGGCGCGACGAAGTGACGACGAATCCGAACGACATGTCATTCCTGAAAATCGACAACGCCGTCAAGCGCTACGGCGAGGCGGCGGTGATCCACGGTGTCAGCCTCGAGGCGGCGGCCGGCGAGTTCGTCGTGTTCGTCGGGCCCTCGGGCTGCGGCAAGTCGACGCTGCTGCGCATGGTGGCCGGCCTCGAGGACGTCAGCGCGGGCCGCGTCCACATCGACGGCGCCGATGTGACCGATGTGCCGCCCGCCGACCGCAACGTCGCGATGGTGTTCCAGTCGTACGCGCTGTACCCGCACATGAGCGTGCGCGACAACATGGCGTTCGGGCTCAAGATGATCAAGACGCCGAAAGCCGAGATCGAGCGCCGGGTTGCCGAGGCGGCCGCGATCCTCAAGCTCGATCCGCTGCTCGATCGCAAGCCGCGTGCGCTGTCGGGCGGGCAGCGGCAGCGCGTCGCGATCGGCCGCGCGATCGTGCGAAAGCCGAAGCTGTTCCTGTTCGACGAGCCGCTGTCCAACCTCGATGCCGAGCTGCGCGCCGAGATGCGCGTCGAGATCGCGACGCTGCACCAGCGGCTGGGCGCGACGATGGTCTACGTCACGCACGACCAGGTCGAGGCGATGACGCTGGCCGATCGCATCGTCGTGCTGCGGGCCGGGCGCATCGAGCAGGTCGGCACGCCGGCCGAGCTGTACGACAGCCCGGTGAATACCTTCGTCGCGGGCTTCATCGGCTCGCCGCGCATGAACTTCCTGTCGGCGCGAGTGGCCGCGGTCGAGGACCGGCGGGTGCGGCTCGCGCATCCCGCGCTCGAAGGCGTGGCGCTTGCGCTGCGCAATGGCGCGATCGTGCAGCCGGGCGCGGAGGTCACTCTGGGTCTGCGGCCCGAACACCTGACGCTGGACGCAGCCGGCGCGCCGGTGAGCTTGTCGGTCACCTCGGAGTACGCCGAGAACCTGGGCGGCAGCTCGCAGCTGTATGCACGGACCGCTGACGGCACGCGCGTGATCGTGCAGGCCGCGGGCCGCCACGCGACGACGCGCGGCGATGCGCTGCGCCTGGGCGCGCGCGCCGAACACGCGTACCTGTTCGATGCGCAGGGCAGGGCGCTGTGAGCGTCGCGGCCAGACGCATCCTCGTGACCGGTGCCGGCAAGGGCATCGGGC
>Ga0105237_10003760_pt1 | contig 17868 bp, 19 predicted proteins | sample KBSC24metaG_FD_81520 | JGI IMG/M metagenome (GOLD analysis project Ga0105237, IMG submission 81520) | Corn rhizosphere microbial communities from Kellogg Biological Station, Michigan, USA - KBS C2-4 metaG | ecosystem: Host-associated > Plants > Roots > Rhizosphere > Soil | place: Michigan, USA... | reverse complement strand
TCACCCTGCCTTTATGTTAACTTATTCACAAAGTTTTTAGTTTTTAACACCCCCCGGGACCCCCCGTTTCAATAACAGCAGCTTCTTGAGATATTATCTTTGCTTAACCAAAGGAGCGGATAGACTGACCCGAGGAACGAGGGGAACGCCCAAATGATCCGCCCGGGGTAAATGGCTGTGGGTGTAGCGTTTACGCGCCGGTGTGCGTATAGGAACCAAAGACCTGAATTGATGACCATGCTGAAATGCCTGCTGCCTTGTTTGTTGTTGATGTGCCTGTGTGCTGTGAGGGCGCAGGGGCAAAGCGCGGGTACGGATTCGGTGGCGAAGATGGCAGCGGCTGATGCCAAAAAGTTCAGGCTGGACCGGGCGGATCTGCGGAAGTTCAGGAAGGACCGGCGGAATAGCGGGTCGGATTATTTTAAGCCGTCGGCGGCTTACGCGAGGGATAGTACGCTGCTGAAGGATTCGGTGTATGTAACGGCGTTCAGGCAGGCGGCGTACAACAAAACGCGCAAGCGGCGCACGGTGCTGCATTATGCCTGGGTGTCGGTAGCGGTGTCGGTAGGGGTGATGGATGCCGTTTATGTGGTGCTGCTGGTCGGAGTGTTTGTGACGGGGCACGCGGCGAATTTGAGGTGAGTGGGACTCACCCGATCTGCGCTGCACTGGATCACCCTCTTTGCTGCGTAAAGAGGGGTTTTAAGAGATTGTTTTTTGCAGTTCCACTTGTCTCAGGGTGAAACAGCGAAACAGTGCTATATTTGGGCGATGCAAATTATCCATGCGCTGCAAGAATGGTGGCAACATCAAACACTGCTCGAAATTATTGGGGTGATCACCGGCCTGCTTTGTGTTTACCTCGCCGCCAGGAATAATATCTGGAACTGGCCCATTGCAATCATCAGCGTAGGCATTTATATCTTTATCTTCTTCGACAGCCACCTGTATGCTGATATGGGTTTGCAGTTTTACTTTATGGCAATGAACATCTATGGCTGGTACTTCTGGAGCAAAAAGCCGACGACTGAAAAGAAAACACCTGTGCTGCGGATCACTCAAAAAGAGACCCTGTTATCAATTGCCGCGATCATCGTGTTCACGATTTTCCTGGGTTCAGTATTAAAGTACACGCCGGCTTCCTATCCTTATATCGATAGTTTCTGCACGGCCTGTAGTTTGGTAGCCCAGGTTTTTTTGGCCCGCAAAGTTTTGGAGAACTGGCTGATATGGATATTTGTGGACATTATTTATGTAGGGGTTTATATTTTCAAGCATTTGGACCTAACGGCGGGGATGTACGCGATATATGTCGGCATTGCTTTGTTGGGTTATATTGATTGGAAGAAGGACTATCAAAAACAGCTTGTTTAATTTACCGTAATGCAAGAATCCGAAATCAAAAAGATAGCCATCGTCGGGCCTGAATCTACGGGTAAATCTACCATGTCGGCATTTTTGGCGGAGCATTACCAAACCGTTTGGGTACCGGAATTTGCACGGGAGTATTGTGAAAAATTAACCGAACCGCCAACCTGGCAGGATGAGATCAATATGTTTTACGGGCAAATGGCTTTGGAAGAAGAATATCTGCCAAAAGCCAACAAGCTGCTCATCTGTGATACCACCTTTATCACCGTAAAGATCTGGAGCGATTACACCTTCGGCCGTTCGCCGCAGGAAGTACTGGACGAATTACCCAAACATCCCTACGACCTGTACCTGCTGCTCAGCATCGACCTGCCATGGGAAGAAGACCCGCTTCGCGATTTCCCCCACATGCGCGAACATTTTATGGAGGTATGGCATAAAGAATTGAAGGAACTCAATGCCAATTACGTCGTCATCTCCGGCACCGGTGAAGAAAGGTATGATAATGCTGTATCCGCTATTGATGATTTTTTGATATCAGAGCTTGATATGTAAGCGCTTTTTTCATCAAATTCCGCAATCAACCTTCCGCACTCCGAAATCACAAAACAATTTCTTTACCTTAATTTAAGCTCCCATGCAACGTTCAAAAAAATGCTGCGTCATATAATCTGAAAGCTAATAATTTGGAATCCGTTTACATCGACAAGCATTACGACCTGGTGGTCGAGTGTAAGCAGGGCAGTAAAAAAGCCTGCTATGAGCTATACCGTCTGTATTCGAAAGCGATGCTGAACATCGCCTTTAGGATAGTGGGCAGTATTGAGGAAGCGGAAGATGTTTTACAGGAGGCCTTTTTAGATGCTTTTAACCGGGTAAAGGACTTCAGGCAGGAAACAACGTTTGGCTTATGGCTGAAACAAATTGTAGTGCATCGCGCTATTAACCTGTTGAGAAAGCGCAAGCTGGATTTGATAGAACTGGAAGACGGACATATTGAAAATATAGCAGAGGAGGAAAGTGAGGATGATGAGGAAATACAGTATAAAGTGGCCCAGGTAAAGGAGGCCATGAAGGAATTGCCGGAAGGATACCGGCTGGTAATATCGTTGTACCTGCTTGAAGGGTACGACCACGAAGAAATAGGACAAATACTAAATATCTCGGAAAACACCTCGAGGACACAGTTTTTGAGGGCGAAAAGGAAGTTGTACGAGATTTTAACAAGAAAGGGAATAGCATCATGAGCAAGAAATTGGAAGATTTCATGAAAGAGAATAAAGAAGAGTTTGATGACCTGGTACCATCAGCCGATTTATGGAGCAGGATAGAAAAGCACCTGCCGGCAGAGGGTACCGCGCAAAAACGCGAAGCGAAAATGTTTTCGCTCAACTTCGTGTTGCGGGTGGCGGCATCGGTGATCATCGTAATGGGTATCGGTTTCGGTATTTACCTGCACAATGAAAAGAAAGCAGGAATTGATTTTGCGGCGATCAACCCGGCATATGCCAAACAACGGATGCAATACGCATCCCTGGTACAAACCAAACGCAACGAGATAAAGGCCATTGCTCAAACAAATCCTGAATTATATCATGAATTCAGCACCGAGATAGCCAAAATGGATTCGCTATACAAAAAATTGAATAATGATCTGGCCACCAGCCCTAACCAGGAGCTTGTTTTACGTGCAATGATCCGGAACCTGCAGGTACAAACAGAGGTGCTTAATCAGCAATTGAACGTGATCGAACAGTTTGATCAAATGAAAAAAGAAGAGAAAAATGAAACTAAAGATATTTAAAACGGCTGTTTACTTATTGACTTTATTAGTTGTAAGTGCGCCGGTATTGGCACAGGAAAATTCGGCAGTACCCGATGCACCGGATGGTAGCAAATCATGCAACAAAAGCATCAGGATACTGAATTTGAAGCTGGATATCAACATGAAACCACTGGAGATTGCCATGAACAACCTGGACAAAAGCCTGGATATTGTTGGCCCCCAAATCAATAGCGCTCTTAAAAGCATTACCAAAAATGTCAGTATAAATGTAGATAATAACTATTCTGATGAAGCAGATTACAATGGCAGGATTGAAGAAAAAGTAAAAAGCTATAGCAAAACCTATCCAATGGATGGTAACGACCGCCTTGAGATCAGCAATAAATTCGGTAAGGTGACGGTAAATACCTGGGCGCGTAATGAAGTAAAGGTTGATATACAGATCAAGAGTGTGGCAAGCGATGACCAAACCGCGCAAAAAATGATCGACGCGATTAGCATATCAGACAGCAAGGATGGTGACGTAGTAACTTTCAGGACTAATTTCGGAAGCAGGGGCAATGATAATTCGATATGGAACAACCTGTTTAATAACCGGAATGACCGCCACAAGGCCGAAGTGAACTATATTATTTATATGCCGGCAAAAAATGGCCTGGAAATAGATAACCGTTATGGTGCAACCGAAGTACCCGATTTTGACGGTAAGGTTGAGATACATAGCTCATACGGCAGTTTTTCAGGGAAAGCCCTTACCCATAGGGACAACGAGATCCAGGTGAAATATGGCAGCGCCAACATTGAAAGCCTTAATTCATGCGATTTGGATGTGGCTTACGGCAGCCTTGATCTGGGATCGGTAGATAAGTTAAATTCGGAATTTAGCTACAGCTCGGTGAAGATCGGCAAGATCAGGAATTCAGCAAGTATAGATGCCCGTTACGCCGGTGGCGTAGATATAGGCGAGCTGGACAAGAATTTCACCAGCTTTTCTGCCAATGGTTCTTATTCCAGTATCAAAATAGGCGTAAGCAATGCCACCAATGCCGACTTTGATGTAACAGTACGTTATGGAGGGTTTGATTATAACGGTGTGCCGGTAGAAATTACCGAGAAATCACCATCAGACTCCGCAAGGGGTTTCCATCCAACCCAGGCCTACAAAGGCCATATTGGCAAAGGAAGTTCTGAAAGAACCATCAGCATTCGCACCAGCTACGGTGGGGTGAAGTTTGAGTAATAGTTGACTAGGTTGGATTAAGTGAGTGGTTGATTGAGTTTAACTACTCTCTTAATCAACTCATTCAACCCAATCAACCGTTTTTTAAATCACCCTGCACAACAACCCCTTCAAATATTCACCTTCCGGGAATGACGCCCTTACCGGGTGATCTTCAGGCTGGCAGAACTGGTAAATAAACTGTACTTCCTTACCTGCATCCAGCGCGGCCCATGCCAGCACCTGCTTAAAAGTATCGATATCCATCGCGCCCGAACAGGAAAAAGTTGCCAGCAGTCCGCCGCTGTTAAGCAGCAGCATACCCATGCGGTTCAAGTCTTTATAAGCCCTTGAGGCTTTATTTAATGCTGAACGCGATGGCGCATATTTAGGTGGATCGAGTACCACAATATCAAATTTTTCACCCTGCTCGCGTAAGGCCCTCAAATGCTTGTTGACATCGGATTGAATGGATGTTTGTGTCGCAGGATCAAGCTGGTTGAGTTTGATATTCTGATTTAGTGTTTCAATGGCTAATGCCGAGCTGTCCACGCTGGTAACGGATGTCGCCCCGCTTTTAAGGCTGTTCAATGTAAATCCACCAGTATAACTAAAGCAATCCAGTACTTTCTTCCCTTTGGAATGAAGGGCCACAATATGCCTGTTATCCCTTTGGTCGCAATAAAAACCGGACTTTTGCCCTTCGGCGATGTTGATGCCATAACTGATGCCATTTTCGATCACCTGGACAATTTCTGGCGGTTGTTTACCCGCAAGCACTTGGTTGATGGTGCCCAAGCCTTCATGTGCACGTGACGATGCATCGCTTTTATCAAAGATGCCTTCTGGTTTTAACAGCTTTTGCAGCTCGTCGATAATTACCGGCAGCACATTTTCAATGCCTGAAGTAAGCACCTGCACCGCCAAATAATCCGCGTATTTGTCTACGATCAGTCCCGGCAGGTAATCCGCTTCGCTAAAAATAAGGCGGCAGGTATTGGTGGTCCCATCTTCCAAAATATTGCTGCGACTGTTAACCGCTACAGCTACTTTCTGGCGAAACCAGTCTTCATTAATTTCAACATTCGCGTCCCATTCCAGCAAACGCAAGGCCACGCGCGACTGGTCATTATAAAATCCATAGGCCATAAATTCGCCTTTGTCATTTAATAATTTTACGATGTCGCCATTAGCAGGTTTACCTTTTACCTTTTCGATAGCCCCCGAAAACAGCCAGGGGTGACGCTGTAAAACCGCCTTTTCTTTGCCTTTTTTTAATATCACATCAACCATGGCGCAAAGGTACAATTCTTACTCCGGCCCATCCATAAAACTTGCTGCAGGTATAGGTTGAAGATTCCATTGAATGTAAATATAGAAAAAAGCTGTTCGAGCCTTATACGACGCCGGAAAGTATGAAAGCCTATAGGCTTATTTGACATTTTCTTACTTTGCTTTCTTTCTGAAACCTCCCCAAGGAACAGCAGATATTTGAAACTCATCTTCGTAGACAATTGTACCTGGCGCGGCTTTACTCGTTAATCGCTCTACGATAATACCATATTTCTCTAACACCTGCATAATCTCTTGCATCTTCAGTATGTGTTCTTTTGAGGAGTCTTTAAACCATGATAATGCTTTAGATTCATGAGGATAACCCTTAGGATTGCTGAACCACGGTGGAGCATCCAGGTTGCTTTTAAACCAGGCGTAAAGTTCTTTTAGTTTAGCTTCATCGTCATCATTTGTAAACCGATGCTCCCAGATATAATGCATAGCGTTGAATACCCCAATTTCAGGTTTATCTACTTCATTGATAAATTGAGTTATGAATCTAAGATACAATTATTTAAAGTCTAAGTACAGGCAAAGATAACCAATGATCTTAACCAGACAAGACACTTTCTACGAGCGACCTGCGAGTTGAGGAAAACGTGTAAGCAGAGAGTACGCTGTGCGGCTATAATGCTTCACACTATGCTGTCTTTTTCAATCCCCCGCAGAGTCTGCAATGGTACCCTGTAGAAAAGAAAGTCAGGATGTTGGGATTCGAACCCACGACCTCCAGCACCCCCATGCTGGCGCGGCCTTATACTTTTAAAGAAACGGCTGTGGAAAGCCTATAACTATTTGTTTCTTTGCGCATAAGTGGCTAAGTTTGCGCCTCAATAAATTTTTATGGCTAAAGCATCCGATGTAAAAAATGGCAATATCCTTCGCTTCAATGGCGAGTTAGTGCAAGTTGAAGAATTCTTACACCGTACACCCGGTAACCTTCGTGCATTTTACCAGGCACGCATGCGTAACGTTAAAAGCGGCAAGCTGGTTGAATACCGTTTCCGTACAGACGAGGAAGTTGACATCGCAAGGGTGGAAACCAACGATTACCAGTACCTGTATGAAGATGGCAGCGACCTGGTTGTAATGGATAATACTACGTATGATCAGCATAATGTGCCCAAAGCATTGTTTGGCAATGCGGTAAAATTTCTGAAAGAGGGTATGAATGTAATTGTAGCTTTTGAAAGCGATATGCCAATTATGGGCCAGATACCAGGCTCGGCTGAATTGGAGATCACTTATACCGAGCCTGCCGTAGCAGGTAATACCTCAAGCGGCGCACTAAAGAATGCGACTGTTGAAACAGGTGCTGAGATCAAAGTGCCTTTGTTCATCAATATTGGCGATAAGGTAAAGGTGGATACCGCTACCGGCGCTTATGTGGAGCGCGTGAAAGGGTAAAACCCCAGCCCCTAAAGGGGAGCAATAAAATATAAAATAGAAAGGCTTCTGGATTCAGGAGCCTTTCTATTTTGCGGTATTATTTTTTTAATTGATCGGCCTGAAAACCCTGCTCCAGCGTACTTTATTAAAGAAGCTTTCGGTGGAGTCGATGCTCATAAAGGTAAACATGGCTTTGCCTACGATATGGTCTTCGGGCACATAACCCCAAAAACGGCAGTCTAAGGAGTTATGGCGGTTATCGCCCATCATCCAGTAATAATTCATTTTAAAGGTATAGGTGTCAGCTTTTTTTCCGTTGATGAGGATATCTTTTCCGTTAACATCTACTTTATTGTTTTCATAAAGCTCTATGGCCCTTCGGTACAGGATCATGGTTGAATCGTTCAGCGCGATGGTCATACCACGTTTTGGCAATACCAGCGGCCCGAAATTGTCCTGGTTCCATTTAAATTTTTCGTTATGCGGGAATACCTGCGGGTCATACTCGCCCGTTGCCTGCACAATCGGGGTAATGCTTTTAATATTCGAATAGCCTTTCATAGCCGAAAGGTGCTCCGCAGGGATGATCATTTCATAAGTGTTTCCTTCTTGTGCAAGCAGGGTAATATTAAAATCATGTATGATCTGCGGGTTGATGCCACTTCCATCGGTTAGTACAGTATACGAGGTTTGGGCCCTTGGCGCATTAGCTGCGGCCTTGCCATTGATGTAAACTTGTGCATTAACAATGGTAAGTACATCACCCGGCGTGGCCTGGCAGCGTTTGATCAGTGCGGTGCGCTCATCTATTGGTTTGTTGTAGGAAGGGTCGGCTTCCTCCGGTTTATTAAAAACAACGATATCACCTTTCTTTACTTCACCAAACCCCGGCAATCGCATATAAGGCAGCTTGATGCCGTCCCAATAGGTTTTGATACCATAAACAGTAGGCTCAGTAAAAGGTATGGATATCGGCGTAAAGGCCATTCGCGGGCCGTAGCTTATCTTGCTTACAAACAGGTAATCGCCCGTCATTTGTGTGCTTTCCATCGAACCGGAAGGAATAGCATATGCGGAAAATAGTAGTCCCCTGATAATAGTTGAAGCGATCAATGCAAATAATATGGCATCGATCCATTCGCGGGTTTTTGATTTTTTTGGCTTATCAGCTTTTGGCTTATCAGCTTTTGGCTTTCTTGAAAAGATGTTCCATTTCATAAGCAAAGAATTTGGTTTTGTTTAGACGGAGAGATATGCGGTTTGTTACAAAAATAAAATCAATAATTATATCCTTGGGGATACCATATTCCTCGTTCATTTGGTGGTAATATATTTGGCAAAACATGACCTTCGTCTAACTTAGATACATCAGCATCTTCAATTACGCTTTTAATTTCAGGCAATGAGCCATCAGTAAAAATTTTAGTTTTAAGAATGTTTAAAGCATCATCATAATTCCACGCAGTTATTCCGCAACCCAATCCAAGACCCAAGGGTATGGATTTGTTATCAGAATGAAATTCAAACCAGAATCTTTGAAGCTTTGCCATAATACAAGATACTAAAACTCCAGCTCCAGCAAAACCGGGCAATGATCCGAGTGCCTGGCTTCGGGAAGGATAGCGGTCCTTTTGATATTATCTTCCAGTTCCTTGCTCGCCATCGCATAATCGATGCGCCAGCCCAGGTTCTTGGCGCGGGAATTGGCACGAAAGCTCCACCAGGTATAATTATGCGGTTCCTTATTCAGGTGCCGGAAGGTATCTACAAAACCAGACTCAATAAACTGTTCCATCCACTCGCGCTCTTCGGGCAGGAAGCCGGATGAGTTAGCGTTTGATTTGGGGTTATGGATGTCGATTGGCCTGTGACAAATATTATAATCCCCGCAAACTACCAGCTTGGGGTATTGTACTTTTAATAAAGTCAGATATTTACCAAATTCATCCAGAAAACGGTATTTAAATATCTGACGGTCATCCCCGCTTGAGCCTGACGGGAAATAAACACTCATTACGGACACTTCATCAAAATCGACGCGAATACAGCGCCCCTCCCGGTCAAAATCGGCAATGCCACAGCCGTACTCTATATGTTTAGGCAGTTGTTTGGTAAAGATAGCCGTACCGCTATAACCTTTCTTCTCTGCCGGGAACCAGTAATGCTGGTAGCCCATCTGGTCGACCAACCCTAAATCAGTCAGCACATCGGGTGTAGCTTTAATTTCCTGCAGGCAAACTACATCTGCATCGGTAGCCTGCAACCAGGCCAGCCAGTTTTTATTGATCGCGGAACGAATGCCGTTGACGTTGTAGGTGATGATCTTCATGCCCCCTGGCCCCCTAAAGGGGGGATTTATTTAAAGTGATTATTTTATTTATGCAATGATACAACTTATGCCCAATTCCTCCCCCTTCAGGGGGCCGGGGGGCTTAACAATTTATCCAACTGCTTACACTCCTTCTTACTCAACAATTCCACCGTCATCGGTACATCAGCAACCGGGCGGTCATTCCCATCTTTTTTAACTGCGGCTATGCGGTCTACCATATCCAGCCCTGATACCACTTCACCATAAACGGTATAACCATGATCCAATTGCGGGGTGCCGCCAACAGAGCGATACCATTCCCTTTGCCATTCGGGGATTTTGAAGCCTTTCAATCTACCTTGCTCCAATGAGTCCATTTTCGCATCGGTAAGCCGTTTGCCTTCCACTATGTAAAACTGGCAGCTGCTGGATGCTTTTTTCGGATTATCATCTCTTGCTGCAGCCAATACGCCTCGTTTATGAAATATGCTATCCCTGAATTCTGCAGGAACTGTGTAGCCTAAATCACCATTGCCCAATTCAGCACCCGGCGTTGCTTTTTTAGGATCCTTTGAATCCGGGTCGCCGCCCTGTATCATAAAGTTTTGTATCACGCGGTGGAACAGGGTGCCATTGTAAAAGCCCTGTTTGGTCAGCTTGATAAAATTATCCCGGTGCTGGGGCGTCTCATTATACAGGCGGATGATGCACGAGCCATAGCTTGTTTTTACACGCACGTATTGATTTTTAGGGCCACCGGCAAATGCAGCAGTAAAGCTGATCAATAAGAGGATGAGGGTAAAGATTTTCTTCATAGTGTTATTGTTGGAAAGTTGAAATGTTTTTATCGTTGTAAGGTTGGAATGTTTTAAAGTTGAAAAGTTGATTTGCAAAGCGTAATTATAACCTTACAACATTTCAACCTTATAACATTCCAACATCCCCTCACATCGATTCAAAATACTCAATTATTAATGATTTCATCACCATTTCCTGCTCCAGCAGGGTATAATTCGGAATAGGATTGACCAGTTTCCAATGCGGCCAGCCGTCCTGGTCGAGGCCTTCCAATTCATAAAAACCCATCTGGCTGAATAGTTTGCAGGTGGCAATATGCATTAATTCCTCCTTCTGGCGTTTGCTGAATTTCCGGGGGCCCTGCCCCAACTCCTGTACGCCTATCAAAAATAGCATTACTTTCAAATCCGGGGTATCGGTATCAAAATCTGCCGAGATCTGTTGCTGCAGCGCAGCCCATTTTAAGTTTACTTCAGCAGGTTTCATGCGCCAAAGATACATTGCCATCACAACTAAAAGAACTTCGATCAAACCATTTACAACGATATTGTTACGATTGGATGACGTTTTGGTATGGGTTTTGACTATTTTTGCAGAAACCACCCGGTGGCATAGTTGATTTGAAAAAGAATAAGCGCCATATTATTTATACCTGGATCGTCCTGGTTTGCTTTATTGCAGGCCAGGTGATGGTATATGCCCACCAGCACAATATCCGTTCGTCAGCGTATAACACCCACAAAACTTCTTCAACTCAGCAAACCATCACCGAAAAATGTCAGCTATGCGATGCCATGCACCATAACGGCATGACGGTTACTAATCATCAATATTTTACGCCGGCTGTTGCTGCAGATCATTTTTACAAACAAGGTAAATATGATTTTGTAAGCATCGCCCTTATCCTGTCTCCAGGACGCGCCCCTCCGCTTTCATAATATCCAATTTTAATTCAGGCTGCCCTCCATGGCAGCGTTATTGCTCACAAAAAAATTGTTTATTATGAAATTCAAGCTATTTTATTGCTTTCTATCACTATTTATAACTTTCCCGGCATTTTCAGATGCTGCTTCCATAAAGGATAAAGCTGTTCACGAGGATGTGATCAGTACATTAACAGGTACCGTTACCGATAAGGCCGACGGCAAGCCCATACCGGGCGCCACAGTTTCTATCCCCGACCTTAAAAACGGAACCGTAACTGATGCGGATGGTAAGTATACTCTTAGTCGTTTGCCAAAAGGTGTTTATTTAGTTCAGGTTAGTTTTATCGGGTACGCTACTTTTAACCAACGGGTAGACTTTTCAAAAACAACCGTACTGGATGTGCAACTGCACACTTCATCCATCGAAACCAGCGAAGTGGTTATCACAGGAGTAAGTAAGGCTACCGAAATAAAAAGGGACCCTATACCGATGGCGGCTGTAGGTAAAACTTATATCGACCAGCATTCCGCCTCTGGTAACGTGATCGATGAGATCGCAACTTTGCCAGGCGTGAGCGCGGTAACTACCGGTCCTAATATTTCCAAACCGTTTATCCACGGACTGGGCTACAACCGGGTAATTACATTACAGGATGGTATCCGCCAGGAAGGCCAGCAATGGGGTGATGAGCACGGGATCGAGGTTGACCAGAACTCTATCGATAGGATAGAAGTGATCAAAGGCCCGGCGAGTTTAAGCTATGGCTCAGATGCTATTGGCGGCGTGGTTAACCTGCTTTCGCCTCCCCCGGTTCCTGATGGTAAAATACTGGGATCGGTATCTGGTAACTATGGTACTAATAATGGCCTTATCAACGGATCGTTCCGTTTGCAGGGAAATAATAATGGCCTGGTTTGGGGAACGATCATATCAGGCAAGGAAGCAAAGGATTATCAAAACCAGCATGATGGCCGGGTGTATGCCACAAATTTCCATGAAAAGGATGCCAGGGCGATGATCGGCCTGACCAAATCATGGGGCTACTCTTACCTGAACGCTTCGATATTTGACGACGAGCAGGCCATACCGGATGGCAGCCGCGATTCAGCTACCCGCAAGTTTACCAAGCAGATAACAGAAGATGACCTGTTCCGGCCTATAGTGTCCAACTCGGAGCTAAATTCCTACGGTATCCCCGTATTGCATCAGCACGTGCAGCTTTACCGTATCTATGATAACAGTAATTTCGTTTTGGGCGACGGGAACCTCGCGGTAAACCTGGGTTATGAATTTAGTCACCGCAGGGAATACACCCACCCGGAAGATCCCGGGGTAGCGGGGTTAAACCTTCACCTGGCTACTTATACCTATGATGTGAAGTATAATTTTGATATGGGTAAGGATTATCAAACCACTTTTGGGGTGAACGGCCAGTATCAAAACAATACCATCGGCGATGCGACAGATTTTCCAATCCCGGCTTACCATCAATTTGATATCGGGCCGTTCTTTATCATCAAAAAAAGCTTTGGAAAGTTGGACCTGTCAGGTGGTGCAAGATATGATAGCCGCTCATTCAGCGGGCAGGCGGCCTATATTGATACCGCCGGCAAGTACCCGCAATTATATATTCCTAATAACGCAGCCACACCACCTACTGTCACCCAGCAATTCAGTGCTTTAAGCAAAACGTTTTCTGGGGCTACCGGAAGCTTTGGGGCCACTTATAACTTTTCAGATGCTTTCCTGCTAAAAGCAAATATCGCACGTGGTTTCAGGGCGCCAAGTATTGCCGAACTATCGGCCAATGGTCCCGATCCAGGTTCACAGATATACCACGTAGGGAACAGCAGCTTTAAGCCGGAATTTAATGTGCAGGAAGATATCGGCGCTTTCCTTACCCTGCCTAATGTTTCGGTAAGCGTGGAGGTTTTTAACAACAACATCCAAAACTACATCTACCAGCAGCAGCTGTTAAATGCTGATGGCAGCCCGGCGCGTAACCCCAATTTTCCGTTGTACACCATCTTCACTTATGTGCAGAGCAAGGCCCGTATCAATGGCGGCGAATTTAATATCGACCTGCACCCGGTACCATGGCTGCATTTTGAAAACTCCTTAAGCCTGACTTACGGACAGAATTTGGGTAACGGCGGACCCGTAGCCGACAGCTTGAAGTATTTGCCTTTTATTCCGCCATTGCATACCCATTCAGAGCTTCGGGGTAATTTCACTAAGGGATTTGGCAGTTTACGAAGCGTTTATGCTTTCGTCGGCTTTGATCATTATAACGCGCAGGATAGGTACTTCGCGGCCTATGGTACAGAAACTTATACCGCAGGATATAACCTGTTAAGTGCAGGCTTTGGTGCCAACCTGGTCAACGCTGCGGGCAATACCGTTTTGAAGTTGTTTGTCGAAGGTACCAACCTGGCCAATGTTAATTACCAATCAAATATGAGCAGGCTGAAGTATTTTGATAACCCGACCGTACCCGCAGGTGTGCAGCCCGGCATTTTTAATATGGGCCGCAATGTGAGTGTAAAACTGGTGGTGCCATTTGATCTTTCGCCGCATCCTACAAAAGGCAGTTAAATAAAAAAGCCTCCCAAAATCGGGAGGCTTTTTATTTAGTGAGAAATTTCAATTATCCTCTGTGCCCATGGTCGCGGTCATGACCACGACCGTGATCTTCGTGTCCACCATTTCCGTGTCCCCTGTCGCCATGCCAGTGATTGCGGTATTTTTGATCGTGGCTGTCGCGGATGATCACCTGGTCTCTGCGGCCCCTGAAGTTAGCATACCTTGCCCTTACATCTGCATGATGCATCCATGGATTAGGTTGATTAACCACTACTTTATAACCATGATAAACATCGTAGTTTCGGTACCTGCCGGGTAAATAAGCTCCGTGTACCCAAACATTATTGCGGTAATAAACATACTGATGGGCCGGAACGTCATAATAGGCATCCACATCAGGAATATAATAATAATCAACATGATCGTAACCCACTGGTCCCCACTCGGGTTGGGCGCCGATGTTTAACCCCAAGCTTATATGTACCTGTGCGCCGGCTAATTTGAATGATAAGCAGCTTACTAATAGGACTGCTGTAAAAATGATCTTCTTCATAAAAAATTTCTGTTGTTTGGTAGGTATGACAATCAAAAGTGAATAAAGTTTAGTTTGCGCTGTTGGGCTATCTTTTTATAAGAGCTAAGTGGTTAGTATATAACACTTTAAACTCATCTATTTTTGCGACTGGTTGGTTTCGGTTTTAATGTGCTTACATATTGATAGCTCAATTCAAAGTAAGGTTTTAACTCATCCACTTTCATCAGAAGACTATCAGGAACGGTTACATATTCCTTTTGTATGATACCATAAGCCGCGACCAATGTGGTATTATATTTTAAGAGAAATGCCTCCCTGGCTCCGGGCGGCAGACGTAAAGCCAGGAAGCCAACCTTTGATAAATAACTGTACATATTACCGTTCAAAGAAGTATATGGCATCGTATCACCCTTGCGCACCGCATCAGGGTGGGTGGCCACCAGTTTATCAAAAAGGGCGAAGCGTGCTTCAGTGGGGATGTTTTGTTCTGCCATTCTTATTTATCAAAAATTCCTGTCAGTCGCTGAAATCCACTTGCTAAAATCTTTAAGTTCCGTATCGTGCTCCTTAAACCATTGCAGGTTTTCATCTTTAAAGGCACTTAAAGTAATATATCGCGCAAAAGCGAGCATATTATCTGATTGGCCCAGTTTGTAAAAATAATCAGCATAAAACTTCCAGAAAAAATCCTTGTTCGTTCCAAGCTTTTGGGATACTCCACCTACACCATTAAATACGACCTTCAACTGAATCATCATTTGATCAGCACCACTTGTATTGCCTAATTTGGATAATGTATCTTTTGTAGTAACTCCAAGGTTTACAGACATCTCTGCTATAGTTAAAGGTTTTAACTCTTTACCAGAAAAATCAACACTAGTCAATACTATGTTTTTGTCTTTCTGCTGTTTAAATATGGTATCAATGTATTTGTAGATAGTCAGTGACCTATCTGATTGAGGTTCTATAAGCAGAAAATTGCAGAATGCAAGTATTGCGAAGGCGTTTTTATGCTGATGATATAAGGCCATGCCATATACTCTCTGACTGCTGGCATGTTTGGGATTAAGTTTGATGGCTTTGATTGCCGATGCCTCGGATTCAGCATATTTTCCAAGCCGGTAATAGGTAATAGCCAGGTTAAAATGCAGCCGCTGATAAGTTGAGTCGGCTTTTATTCCAAGCTGGTAATAATTCAGCGCCTTGTCGGAGTCCTTCAAATCATCATAAATACTGCCCAGCATATCATAAGCCTGTGCTGAGGATGGATTCAGTTGTATAACCTTTTCAAGTGAAGGTATGGCCTGCTTCTCTTTTCCCGATGTAAACAATGTATATGACTTTTCATACCACGCATCCTGGTAATTGGGGTCGATCTTGATCGCCTGTTCATATTTAGCTATTGCTTGATCATACTTACCTGAATCGTTCAGCGCGATACCTTGTTTTAGCAGGACTTTGGGATCATCTGTTTGGGCGAACGCAGCAGCTTTCGCAAATAGCAGGATAAGAATGAGAAATAATTTGTGATAGGTTTTCATGTATTAAATATAGCAATACTTACCAAGCTTTTAAAAACTCCTTGGGGTTGTTGTTACCCAATTATCCAATGCTTTTATCTGTGCGTCATTGTCATTCATCCATTTAGTGTTTTCGTCCTTATTGGCACTTAAACTTACCAATCGCGTAAATGCCGGCATATTGCTGCTCTGCGACAGCTTATAGAAATACGAAGCAAAAAACTGGTCGAAAAATGCTTTATCAGTTTTCTTTTCACTTAACTCGCCTGCCACACCCAATATGTGTTTTAGTTGATATTCCAGCATATCCATGCCAGTAAGTTTTTTTGATTGTGCGGTAAGGGTTGTCATCGATACGCTCATATTCAGCACCTCATTGTCCTGTCCGCCTTTAGGCGAAATTATAATTGTTGCCCGCCCACTATTATCCTTTAAAACACCGCCCTTTAAAATACTTTGGATATTGTTGTAAGCTTCGGCGCTGCGGCTGGTATTTGGCTCAAGGATGATGAAACTACAGAAGCCCAGCAAAGCATTCACGCGTTTATTCTGATGGAAGGTAACCAATGCATACATCCGCTGGCTGCTGGCGTGTTTTGGGTCGAGCTTAATGGCTTCTATCGCCTCGCTCTCCGCTTCCGCATATTGTTTGTTACGGAAATAAGCGATGCCTAAATTATAATGAAGACGCTGGTAGTCGGGCATGATTTTGATGCCGCTTTGGTAAGCCTCGATTGCTTTTTTTGCCTTGTGGTCCTGGTCGTAAATAGTTCCTAAAAGGTCATAACAGGCCGCCGTAAATTTGGTGCTCCCGTTGCCTTTTAAGGCTTTTTCAGCATAAGGTATCCCATCATTGCCTTTACCCGAAGCCATCAGCGTAAATCCCATTTGGTAATTAGCCTGGACATTATCGGGTTCGAGTTTTAAAGCCTCATTATATTTATCAATTGCTTCGGCAAATTTCCCCTGGTCGTTCAGTTGTGTGCCTTGCTTTATTAAATCCGCTACTCCGGCGTTATCCTGGGCTCTTGCGGATGCAGAGATCACAGTTAAAATGGATAAGGTGAAGATTGCTCTTGTAAAAATGTTCATATATTAAAAATATGTAAAGGTTATTAACTAAAACAAGAAAAATGTTTAAAACTTTAGTTTTCTGCCGGGGGATAATTTCCAATTTTCGCAGACGTTTAAGAGATTGGAATAAAACATGAGATTAGTGTTCAGAAAAGTATTAATTACCTCCGCCCCCCTTTTATTATTAATCGCCTGCGGCAACAACAGCGCCGCGACTAAGGCTACCCCCGAAAATACTGGTAAACCCTTTAACCCTACCGAACTTTTAAAATACAATCCTAAAACAGCGGATAAACGTGTCGACGAGTTTTTTCATAAGCTACACCTGAAAAGCGGGTTTAACGGCAACATCCTGGTTGCCAAACACGGCAAGATAATTTACGAAAATGCATTAGGTTGGGCCGATCATTTGAAACGCGACAGCCTGAAGATCAACTCGCAATTCCAGCTCGCGTCGGTTACCAAAACCATGACCTCGACCGCCATACTGCAATTAATGGAACGTGGTAAGCTACGGCTGGATCAAAATGTAAAAGACTTTTTTCCGAATTTCCCATACGATGGCGTTACCATAAAGCTATTGCTCACTCACCGGTCGGGGATGATGAATTATGTATATTTTATCGATAATATTTACCGCAGTCAGCATTTGAACCAGCGTAAAGGCCTTACCAATACCGAAGCGATGAATATGATCGCCCAATATAAGCCTGCGCCTTTTAATAAGCCGGATAAACGCTTTTTGTATAACAATTCCAACTTTATGGTGCTGGGGGCGATCATAGAAAAGGTGAGCGGGATGACCTACGCTGATTATATGAAAGATAACGTGTTCAAACCTGCCGGGATGACGCATACTGCTGTTTACTCAAAAGCAGTGTATGATAAGATACCTGTTGATGTAGTTGGCCACGATCGCAATAGCTGGAAATACTCAGTAGCTCCCAATTTCCTGGATGGCCCGGTGGGCGACAAGGGAATCTACAGCACCGTGGGCGACCTCTATCTGTTTGACCAGGC
>Ga0105237_10003758_pt1 | contig 17881 bp, 9 predicted proteins | sample KBSC24metaG_FD_81520 | JGI IMG/M metagenome (GOLD analysis project Ga0105237, IMG submission 81520) | Corn rhizosphere microbial communities from Kellogg Biological Station, Michigan, USA - KBS C2-4 metaG | ecosystem: Host-associated > Plants > Roots > Rhizosphere > Soil | place: Michigan, USA... | reverse complement strand
GTCAAATCTGTTTTTGTAGGCGCAGAAACCGGGGGGAAAAATGGGGGAGAAAAAGGGGCGTCTCGGAAGTGGGGGGGGGGGGGAATCCATGGATAGTGCAGAGGGTTGATTGGAAAGAATAGAGCAGATTGGAAAGACCAGAGTAGATTAGAATAGGTAGTGTCTTCAAAAGCCGATATACGAAATTAGATCAGACTTGGACAGGATTGGGGTCAGGCAGAGACCGGACAAGTTGCTCACAGAAAAGGGACTTCTTCACACCTTATACACACCTCCGTCACAATTCATACACAACCAGGTACCTTTTTGTGAAGAAAGTGTGTCTAATGTGTGTCTGATGTGAGGAATAGTCAGCTTCCATAGCCAGTTCTGGCTGCCACCTGGCTACCCCAAACTCACATCTAATATAAATCTTCTCTTCTAAATATAAACCTTCTCTTCTAATTAAACGTCAACCTATTCCACCGTCCTGGCCATCTTCCCCGGACACCCTCCCCGGCTAAGCGCCCTGTAAAACCGAGCTTGCAATCTCTTGAAAACAAATAAAAATATAAAACTATCCAATAAACTCATCTGCACCATGCCTGGACTCGCCCCCCTGCTTAAGCGCCCTGTAAAAATCAATATTGCTCAGAGAGGACCTCAGGGCGCCTTGCCACAAGAGCGCAGCGAGGCAAGGAGTCCAGTCCTCGAAGAGTATATTGATTTTTCATAAAAAGCTTTCCTACTTTACCTCTCTTCACAATTGTTTCTTCAACAAATTTCGTATTTTTGCAGAAAACCACATTAAACGCCGTATGCAACGGTATCAATGACTTATGACAAAATTTCAAACACTACTTTACTATTGCTATAGTCCAATAGCAGATGCGGAGCAATTTGCTGCTGATCACCTTACATTTTGCAAATCAATAGGCCTTGTGGGCCGGATCATTGTAGCGGATGAAGGATTAAATGGTACCGTTTCAGGTACTGTTGAAGCCTGTGAAGCTTATATGGCCGCCATTAAAGCAGATGAACGCTTTGCAAAAACCGATTTCAAAATTGATGATGTAGAGGAACCTTCCTTCATCAAAATGCATTGCCGTTATAAATCGGAAATTGTACACTCCGGCCTTCGCGATCCTAATATTATTGATCCAAACAGACAGACAGGCAAGCACCTGGAGCCTGCAGAATTTCAAAAAATGATTGATCAGGAAGATGTCGTGATCCTCGATGTACGTTCCAACTATGAACACAACCTGGGCAGATTTAAAAATGCAGTAACCCTGGATATAGAGAACTTTCGCGATTTTCCAGACAAGATCAATGAACTGGCTCAGTATAAAGACAAAAAAGTGCTGACCTATTGCACCGGAGGAATTAAATGCGAAAAAGCATCCGCTTTACTCCTGCACTATGGTTTCAATGATGTTTATCAGCTTCACGGAGGAATTATTAAATATGGCAAAGAAGCCGGAGGGGAAGACTTTGAAGGTAAATGCTATGTTTTTGATAACCGCATTGCTGTAGATGTCAATTCAGTGAATCCAACTGTGGTATCAAAATGCTATAACTGCGGAAAGGTAACACCCAAAATGATCAATTGTGCAAATCCGGAATGCAATGAGCACATTACCCAATGTGATGATTGCGGAACAGAATTGCTGGGTTGCTGCTCAACAGCCTGTATGACCAATCCACGCAGGCGCCCATATGATGGCACTGGCTATTATGTAAAAGTTCCTCAGCCCGTTAACAAGGTTTCATGATAAGAGGAACCCTGAAATTTCTTTTAATTTTCACCATGACCCTGGTTTTTAAAGCCGGAGCAGAGGATATTAAAAGTGTAGGGGTTCCATATATACAGAATTACCCAAAGTCGGTTTACTTATCCGGTAACCAGAACTGGTCCGTCACAAAAGACAAATACGGGGTGATGTATTTTGGTAATGCACAGGGCTTGCTCGCTTTTGATGGAAAATACTGGCAACAATACAAAATGCCGAACGGTCAAATTGTACGTTCTGTTGTCGCAGCGCCAGATGGCACCATCTATACCGGTAGTTTTGGAGAATTTGGCTACTGGAAAACCGTCGATAAACATTTGAAATATACCTCTCTTATTGGCCTTATCCCTAAAAAGCATAAGATGACCGATGAGATCTGGAAAATCTATATTGATGGTGAAAGGGTTATTTTTCAGTCCTTTACCTGCATTTTCATTTACCAGGACAAAAAGATCAGCGTAGTTAAAGCTCCATCTAATTTCCTGTTCCTCCACCAGGCCGGAAAAAGGTTCATTATTGAAGCCTTGGGAAAGGGGCTCTTTGAGTTAAAAGGCAATCAGCTGACTGCGTTGAAAAATTCTGGTCCACCGCTTCCGGGGAATGTGCTCTCTATCCTTCCATATAAGGACAACCAATTGCTGATCGGCACCAATAAATTCGGCTTGTTTTTGTACGACGGAGAGAAGTACAGTACATTCAATAGCCCTGCAAATTCATTTCTGCAAACCTATCAGCTCAACAACGGAACCAGGATACTTGGCAAGTATTACGCTTACGGCACGATCCTTAACGGCTTGATCATCATCGATCAGGATGGAAACATTATCCAGCAGATCAATAAATCAACCGGTCTTCAGAACAATACGGTATTGAGTATCTATGCTGACGATGAACAAAATTTATGGACCGGGCTGGATAATGGGATTGACCGGGTGGAACTCAATTCTCCGCTTTATTTCTATTTTGATAAAACAGGGTTATTCGGAACTGTTTACTCTAGCCTGATCTACAAAAACATGATCTATCTGGGTACCAATCAGGGTCTGTTTTACAGCCCCTGGACCAATAGCAAGGGTCGTTCTTTCAATTCCTTTAATTTTAAGCTCATCCCTGAATCGCAGGGACAGGTATGGGATCTGAGCCTCATTGACGGACAATTACTTTGCGGACATAACGACGGTACCTTTAATGTAACCGGAAATACAATAGAAAAGATCAGTAGTATCAGCGGTGGATGGACCATAAAGAAACTCAATGAAGACTATCTGATTCAGGGAGCATATAACGGCCTGGTCCTATTTAAAAAGGATGCTGCCGGTCTGTGGAAGTACTTCTGGAAGATCGAAAATTTCGGCGAACCCTCGCGCTATATTGAAAGGGATTCGAAAGGAGATATCTGGGTAAGCCATGCCTACAAAGGTCTGTATAAACTTACACTGAGTGCTGATTTTAAGAAAGTGATTTCAGCAAAGTATTATGATGAAAGTCATGGATTACCCAGCAGCTACAATATTAATCTGTTTATGCTGGAGAGTAAATTGTTGTATTCTTCTGATGAAGGCTTCCTGACCTACGATGAAATCAGTAACCGTTTTAGTAAATACACTGCGTTAAATAAAGCCCTGGGTTCTTTTGCCAGCTCGAACAAGATCATCAGCGCAGGGAGTAAAAAATATTGGTTCATCAACCACGGAAAAATGGCATTGGCTAATTTTGGACAACCGGGGAAGATAGACATCGATTCTAATCGATTTAGTATACTTGATGGCCGGATGGTCCAGTATTATGAGAACATCAGTAAAATAAGCGACCATATTTACCTGATCAGTGTAGATGATGGCTTTGTCATCTATGATGAACTGGATACTCAAAAAAACAAAAAAATTTCCCTGCCTTCTGTGCTGATCCGGAAAATTGAAGACATTACCGATACTTATTTCACCATTAGTGAGATGGGCAACACGGAATCTGCAATAGAAATTCCATTTAGCCGGAACAATATCCGGATATCCTATGCCCTTCCTTATTACCGGCAGGCAAAGATTAAATTCCAGTATTACCTGGAGGGTTATTCAAAACAATGGTCAGACTGGAGCACGGCTTCTCAAAAGGATTTCACTAACCTTGGAAGGGGTACTTATAAGTTCCTGGTACGTGCTAAGATCAACGATCAGACCATAAGTGAAACCACTGCTTTTGAGTTCAGAATATTACCCCCCTTCTATGCCAGTAACTGGGCTATTGTATGCTATGTCATACTGATTGCAGTTGTATTGTTCTTGGGAAAGAAACTTTATGAGAAAAAGTTACTCAAAGACCAGCATGCCATTACAGCTAAATTGCAGGCAGAAAAGGAAATCTTCTTAAAAAAGGAAGCAGAGGCCAACGAAAAGCAAATCATCAAACTGCAGACTGAAAAACTTCATGCAGAATTGGCTGGCAAGAACAGAGAACTGGCCAATTCGGCGATGAGCCTGGTCTATAAAAACGAACTGCTCCAAAAGATCAGCGGTGAAATTTTGAAGTTAAAAGATGAAAATGGCAAAAAACTTTCTGAAGACCAGTTACGCAAAATACAGAAAGTAATCGATGACGGAATGAATGACGAACGGGACTGGAATTTATTTGAGAGCAGTTTCAATGAAGCCCACGAAAGTTTCTTTAAAAAGCTCAAATCTAATCACCCGGATCTGGTACCCAATGACCTGAAGCTTTGTGCTTATCTTCATATGAATATGAGCAGTAAAGAAATGGCGTCGTTGTTGAACATTTCCCTCCGGGGTGTTGAAATCAGACGGTACAGACTGCGCAAAAAACTGGATATACCTCACGACAAGAACCTTGTAGAGTTCTTAATGGAGTTATAACACTACATCATTACCACTCATAAGGCCTTTCGGCCATACATCATTTGTTTTTTCTGAATTGGTAAATCCTGGTCTTTATTATTTGCCTGAGATACCCTTCAACAACGCTTATATACCATGCACCAATTTGGTATAAAGTATTGACTATTACACATTTACAAGATGTGTAATAATGTATAGGTGCTTTATTTGGTTTAGCGGAATTAGAGCCGCAAATTTAGTTAACTAAATTTAAACCGTATGAAAAGATTCTTTACAAAACTTTCTGTTTTAACTTTTCTATGTTTTCTTTTGCTCAACGCAAACACAGCAGCTGCACAGGACATTACCGTAAGGGGAACTGTAAGTGACGGGGCAGACAAGACCACACTGCCTGGTGTTAGCGTGAAAGTAAAAGGGACTCAGACAGGAACCTTAACAGATGCAACAGGGAAATACACGATAAGTGCCCCTGTAAATGCGACACTGATATTTTCGTATGTTGGTTACAATCCAACTGAAGTACAGGTGAACAACAGAACAACGTTAAATGTGGCATTAGTTCCAAGTTCGCAGGAACTTGAACAAGTGGTGGTGGTGGGTTATGGCACACAGAAAAAGAAAGATCTGACAGGTTCTGTCTCCCAGGTAAAAGGAGAAGAGCTTACCCGGCAGCCGGTACAAACACCAACTCAGGCACTCCAGGGTAAAGTTGCGGGGGTACAGGTGATTGCCTCTGGCGAACCTAACACCTCACCTAGCGTAAGATTGAGGGGTACGGGAACATTACTGGGTGGCGCAGATCCGCTTTATGTAGTAGACGGGGTATTTACTAACGATATCAGAAACCTTAGCAACTCAGACATCGTTACCATTGATGTACTAAAAGATGCATCGGCTGCAGCCATCTACGGTATGCGCGCTGCAAATGGGGTAATGATCATCACCACAAAAAAAGGGAAATCAGGAGAAAATGTATTTACCTACGATGCAAATATCGGATTCAGAGAGGCCGCTCATTTGGTACCCATGGCCGGTGCCAATCAATACGTAGGCTATCTGAATGAAGCCAATAAATATTATGGGAGTGGTACAGACCTCATTCCAGCCAGTGCACTTAATGGCACAAACTCCGACTGGTACGATGCAATTCTTCGCAAAGGACTTATACAAAGCCATAACCTTTCTTTATCTGGCGGCAGCGAAAAGGTAAATTATTATCTGAGTGCTGGTCTGTTGTCTGATGAAGGTATTCAAATTGGGAATAAGTACGACCGGTTTACATTTCGGGTCAACAACGAGTATATGGTGACCAAAAAGCTGAAGTTTAGCAATATGCTCTCCTATACCAATGGCAAAGCAAAAGGCGCTCAGGCAGATGCTTTTGGAAATGCTTACAGGGCTGCACCTGTTGTACCCGTAAAAGTTGGCGACTTGTACGGAAACACTTCGGCTTTCGGAAACGTATCTAATCCTTTGGTAACTATTGATAAAGCCGACAATACGGCAAGAGAGAATCGGATACAAGGCAATTTTGCCTTAGAATATAAGCCAATAGAAGGGTTGACTTTAAGGTCAGCCATGGGCATAGACCTGGATTTTTTAAAGTCAACAGACTATGGCTATAAATTTTTACCGGATTTGTCTACGTTCAACGTCATAGGCGGTAACCAGGTCCGTCCAAACAGCTTGCTAACCCTCACGAAAAACGATAAAAACAGCTGGATCTGGGACAATACAGCCACTTACACCAAAACCATAGAGAAACATACTTTCACTATTTTAGGTGGTGTTACCGCTGAGGCATACAGCTCCAATAATATGATCGGATCGGCTAAGGATATCCCCGTTAATAAAGACCAGTGGTATCTGGATGCTGGAACCGGCGGCACTCAATCTGTCAGTAACACAGGTGATAAATACCATAGGAACTCCTATCTGGCCCGCTTAAATTATGGTTACGACAACCGTTATCTGTTAACCGCCAGCTACAGGGCAGATGGTACTTCAAAATTTGGTTCCAACAGCCGCTGGGATAACTTTCCTTCTCTAGGTCTCGCCTGGAATATTTCCAACGAATCATTCCTGGCCAACCAAAAAGTACTCAGCAACCTCAAATTAAGAGGTAGTTATGGACGTTTAGGTAATGATAACATTCCCTCTTCTCTCTACATTTCAACAGCTGCCATCAATAAACCTTATTATTTTGGATACCCACCTCCTCAGGCCGTAGCACTCGGCATTAGATTAGAAGACATTATAGATGATCAGATCAAATGGGAAGTAACAACAGAATATGATGCCGGACTGGACTTTGGTTTTCTAAACAACAGATTAACCGGAACCATTGATTATTATAACAAAAAAACCAATAACGCCTTAATTTTTGTCAATCTCCCGGCAATACTCGGTGACCCGGATGGAAGAGCGCTCACCAATGCGTCTACCATTTCCAACAAGGGTCTGGAATTGTCCTTGAGCTGGGCTGATCAAATTGGTAACGACTGGAAGTACAGCATCAGTGGTAACTTCGCCCACAACAAAAATGCTATCGAAAAATTAAATGGCGGCCAGCCCCTGCTGGGTGATGCAGTAGGCGGCATCCGGCCCACCAAATCAGATAATGGCCAACCTATAGGAGGTTATTATTTATTACAAAATATTGGGGTTTTCCAAAATCAGGCACAAATCAACGCTTCTGCACAAAAAGATGCCAGGGCCGGTGATCTGATCTATCAGGACATCAGCGGCCCAAATGGTGTACCCGACGGGAAAATAGATGATAATGACCGGGCATTTTCTGGTTCTTACCAGCCAAAAAATACGTACGGTCTAAATGGTAGTCTGAGTTACAAAAATTTCGATATTAATTTCGGTTTCTTCGGAACCCAGGGCAGTAAAATTTACAACGCTAAAAAAGCGGTGAGAGGAATAAATCAGGCCACGGACAATATTGAAGCTTTTGTCGCCAAAAACCGATGGACACCAAATAATCCAAGCACTACAGAACCCAGGGCGACAAAAGATGCGTTACCCGCCTCTACTTATTTTGTGGAAAACGGCGATTTTTTACGTCTAAACAATTTAACACTTGGTTATACCCTCCCTAAAAGACTGTTGACCAAAGTGCATATCAGTAATGTGCGTGTATTCTTAACCGCCCAAAATTTATTCACCATTACTTCATATACTGGCTTTACTCCAGAGCTCCAGGCATCCATACCGGGGGCACTGCCGGAAAGTGCAAATCTTAATCAGGGGGTAGATTTAAACACTTACCCATCAACCAGAACTTTTGCTTTTGGTGTTAATGTTGGATTTTAATTAAAGAATGATGAAAAAGATATTTTATATACTCGCCCTAATATTAATTGCTTCGGCGCTGCTAATTGCCTCCTGTAAACGCAGTTTTCTGGATGTTCCTGTTCAGGGAAAGACGACCGAAGAACAAGCGCTTATTGATCCTGAGGCCGCAAATAAATTAGTTGTGGGTGCCTACAACAATCTTTATCTGCCAGGAACGGTAGGGTTTAAACTTGTTGTACTGGCAGATGTCACCTCAGACGATTCTGATAAAGGTTCTGTAGCCAGTGATCCTGGATTTGATGGGATCTTCCTTGATAATTTCAACTACAATTCAAACACGTCTATTTTTAACGATGTTTGGGTGGACAACTACAAAGGAATTACCTCTGCAAATAAAGCCCTCAGTGTATTGGAAAAAAGCACCATCGATGTGGCCATACGAGACCGTTTAAGCGGGGAAGCCAGGTTCATCCGGGCCTTGTTTTATTTTAATATGGTCCGCGAATTCGGTGGCGTAGTTAAGTTAACCACAACACCCACCCTGGCCGAAGCCAACAATCCTGAATTTCAGACCAGAGCCACTAAAGAGGAGATCTATAAAGTAATTACAGATGATCTTCTTTTCGGGATCGATCACTTGCCTGCTAAAAAAGACCCGGGTGCAATTGTGGGAAGAGCTACCAAAGGTGCTGCACAGGCTTTACTTTCTAAAGTGTATTTATATCAGAAGAACTGGCAGGGCGCTTACGATATGTCTAAAGCCGTAATGACTTCTAATAAGTACAGCCTCGCCCCAGTCTACGCTGATATTTTCAGAGAAAAAGGAGCGAATAACGACGAGTCTATATTTGAAGTACAGACAGGTCCTTACGCCAATCAAACATCAGGGGGGCTTGCATGTGATGCAGTGAGCAAGAATTACAGCAATTTCCAAGGCCCCAGAGGCAGCTTCACTTCACAAACTATTGGTGGTCAAACCTATAGTGCAGGCGACCTTGGTTTTGGCCTAAATACACCAACCGCAGATCTTGCAGCAGCCTATGAACCCGGAGATGTTAGAAAAGCGGGGACCATTATCTTTACCAGCGATGTCAGCACAACGACCTTATGGGATGGCTTTGTAATTCCAAAACGTCCGGATGTAGTGGGCGAAAGGTACAATTATAAAGGGTATCATAGCCCCTTTCTCGAAACTCAAAGCTGCGGCGGTATCAACGATAAAGACAACAAGCCTAAAAATATCCGTATTATCAGGTTTGCGGAAGTACTGCTGATCAATGCTGAAGCTGCTGCTCATCTTGGGCAGGATGCTAAGACTCCACTAGAACAAGTGCGTACACGTGCCGGTCTTGCCACAACTTCGGCTACAATAGCCGATATATGGAAAGAGAGAAGAGTAGAACTTGCTATGGAGGCGGACCGATTTTTTGATCTGGTACGTACCGGGCAGGCAGCATCTGTAATGAATGCACTTGGCAAGCCTTTCGTTACAGGTAAGCATGAAGTATTTCCTATCCCGCAGCAGCAACGTGATTTCAGTGGCGGCAGGTTAACTCAAAACCCAAATTATTAATAACCTCTAAATCATAAGAAGATGAAAATTGAAAATTTAAAAATAGGTTTTGCAGGTTTGATCATTGGAAGTACCCTATTATTTGCATGTACCAAAGCCAAGAACGACGATGTCTTTCCCGCAGGCGATGTCCCTCCAACAGCTGGGGGATTTACATCCTCTAAACAGATTGCCCCGGCAAACCTGGTCGCTTACTGGGGCTTTAATGATGGCAGTGTAAAGGATTCAGTTTCGGGCGTTACCGGAACAAATTCGGGCATGACCTTTACCGCTGGTTTGAAGGGAAGCGCCTTGACCGGTAACCCTGATGGGACAAAAAGAGCTTATGCAACTTCGCCAGCCAGTCCTGCGGTAAAATCGATGACACAATATACGGTAAGTCTGTGGGTAAATACTGCTCAGAACACTGGCGCTACCGGAATATTCGGTCTTGGCGACACCCAGGGTTTTTGGGGTAATATCAATATCTTTTTTGAAAACGGCGGAACGACTACACTCGCCCGTTTTAAGACCATTTATGAAGACAATGGGGCAACTTTCGATAATAATATACAGGAGGTTGCTAATGGATTTAACAACTGGGTACATTATGTGGTTACTTATGACGGTGCCGGAACTTTTAAATCTTATGTTAATGGCTCATTGGCCAGAACCAATACCGTAGATAAGATGGGGCCAATTCGTTTTCTTAATGTAGGACCAATTGTCTTTGGTGCTCTCCATTTTATGACAGTACCCAGCAGTACTTCCGCAGCCGGTGCTCAAGACTGGGCAGGTTATATCCCGGGCAAGATCGACGAAGTGAGGGTTTATAATAAAGCTCTATCTGTAGTTGAAATCTCTGCATTGTCAATTCTGGAAAGACAGGGCCGCTAGGCCATCTTATTTCACTTTGAAAACTGCCGGGATTTTCCCGGCAGTTCTAACTTCTCCAAATGAACAAAATAAATCTCTTCCTGCTCCTGTGCCTCCTTCCTTTCTTCTCTTGTAAAAAAGGAAGCAATGAAGTTCCTCCCCCTGCTCCATCTTCTTTCAAAGAAACAGCCATTACTATAGACGGCAAGACCGGTATTTTTAATAACATTGCTGTCGGCGCAATCATTAAAATCACTTTTTCTGAAGCAATTAGTCCAACAGGACTGGCTTCAAATATCCTTTTTAAGGACCTGACTGGTGCGACAAGCATTGCTTTTATTGCTAGCATTGAAAACAGCAGTACCGTTGTTATTCAACCTACTTCGAATCTACAAGGCATAAAGGCCTACAACATAACCGTTGCCACGACCCTAAAATCCACCGCTAACGGAAACCTGCAAAATGCAGTCAGCATTAATTTTAACACAGGGATAGACAATACAGATAAATTTCCGATCCTCTCTGACGAAGATCTGCTGAATAAAGTCCAGCAGCAGACACTTAAATATTTCTACGATTTTGGTCATCCTAAAAGCGGAATGGCGAGAGAAAGAAATACCTCGGGTGATCTCGTAACCACAGGTGGAACGGGATTTGGAATCATGGCCCTGGTGACTGGTGTAAGCAGAAATTTCATCAACAGGGCCGAAGGCCTGGCAAGGATCCAAAAGATCGTTGCCTTTTTAAAGACAGCAAACCGCTTTCATGGAGCCTACCCACACTGGATGGATGGAAACACGGGGGCAGTAATACCATTTAGCCAGAAAGATGATGGCGGAGACTTAGTCGAAACTTCCTTTCTTATGCAGGGACTCCTTACTGCAAGGCAATATTTTAACCTAGCAAGCACCGATGAATCGGCTTTACGCACAGATATCAACACCATTTACAATGGAGTAGAATGGGACTGGTACAGAAAAGACAACAGCAACGCACTCTATTGGCATTGGAGCCCCAATTACAATTGGGATATGAATATGCCCGTACGCGGATGGAATGAGGCCTTGATTACCTATGTTCTGGCAGCCGCCTCCCCAACACATCCCATCCCGAGATCCGTTTATGATAATGGCTGGGCACAAAACGGAGGCATGAAAAACGGGAATAGCTATTATGGTGTGCAATTGCCCCTTGGCCCTCCCGCTGGAGGCCCACTGTTCTTTTCACATTATTCTTTCCTTGGTATCAACCCGTTTGGATTAACGGATGCCTACGCCAATTATGAATCCCAGAATAAAGCACATGCACAGATCAACTATAATTATTGTAAAGCCAATCCATTGGGTTATTATGGTTACAGCGAAAACTGCTGGGGCTTAACGGCCAGTGATATCCCTAACGGATATACAGCAAGTTCGCCCACCAATGACAAAGGGGTAATTGCGCCGACTGCGGCACTTGCTTCTTTTCCATACACGCCTGTAGAATCTATGCAAGCCCTTAAGTTTTTTTATTACAAACTCGGTGATAAGATCTTTAAAGAATATGGTTTTGTTGATGCCTTTTCTTTACAAGAGCAATGGTTCGCTTCCTCTACCCTGGCCATTGACCAGGGGCCGATTATTGTAATGATTGAAAACTACAGGACAAAGCTGCTTTGGAATTTGTTTATGAGTGCTCCGGAAGTGAAAACAGGAATGAAGAATCTGGGCTTTACGGGCCCGGGTTTATGAGGAAACGGTCATTATGGCGGTCGTTTCCACTACTACATTACCTCTCATAACTAAAAATTCAATATTGCAACCTACTTTTTTTTTCCGCCCTGTGATGTAGTCAAATATTTGCACATATAGCTTTAAAAACATGTTTTTGAACCAAAAACATAGATTGTTTGTACGTATGAGATAGTCTGAAATTGCACCGTGATGTATTAATGTTGAGGTACACAAGCTTGTAATAGCAGATTAACTAATGGAGATTTAACAAACAATTAAACAAAACATAATACGAGCATGAAAAGAATCTTTACAAAATTTTCTGTTTTAACTTTTCTTTGTTTGCTTTTTATCAACGCAGCCTTTGCACAGAACATTACTGTGAAAGGTGTGGTTACTGATGGTTCGGACAAATCAACGATCCCTTCCGTAAGTGTCATGGTAAAAGGTACAACAACCGGAGCACAAACAGACGCTGCCGGCCGCTATAGCATTAGCGCACCGGCCAACAGTACGCTGGTGTTTACTTACATCGGCTACGTTACTAAAGAGGTTGCCATTGCAGGTCAAACCACCATCAACGTTACCCTGGCTTCTGCTTCACAGCAACTGGATCAGGTTGTGGTTGTGGGATACGGAACTCAACGTAAAATTGACGTAACAGGAGCCGTTGCCAATTTAAAAGGTGACGAAATCTCCAAGCAAGCTTCGACTAACCCAGTAGCGGCATTACAAGGTAAAATTGCTGGTGTATCTATTACCAATACAGGAACACCAGGTACTACACCGCAAATTCGGATCAGGGGTCTGGGTACCATCTTTGGTAATCAGGCGCCTTTGTATGTTGTAGATGGGGTTTGGTACAGCGACATTAACTTTTTAAACCCAGGTGACATTGAGAATATGAGCGTTTTAAAAGATGCTTCTGCTCAATCGATCTATGGTATCCGCGCTGCAAACGGTGTTGTTTTGATTACCACTAAAAAAGGTAAATTGGGTACACCAACTACAGTAAACTACGATGCCTATGCAGGTTTTCAAAAAGTAACCAATCAGGTTAAAATGGCCAATGCCTCTGAATACGCACAGTTCACTAATGAACTTGCTGTCTTAAATGGTGGTGCACCAGTATTTGCTAATACCAATTTAGGTGCTGGCACCAACTGGTACAACCAAATCTTAAGAGATGCCTTTGTAACCAATCATAATGTATCTGTTAATGGCGGTACCGAAAAATCCACTTATAACATTTCATTGGGTTATTTAGATCAGGACGGTATTATAAAAGCTAATAATTACAAAAGATATACAGCAAGGGTTTCGAATGACATCCAGATTTATAAAAACTTAAAGGTTGGCTACAACATTACAGGAGTAATGGGTAAATCAAATGACGCACCCACTACGATCTATCACCAATTGTATTCCGCAGCACCATCTATCCCGGTATTCAATCCAGACGGTAGCTACGGTGATCCAAGATCACAGAATTTAGGCGACGGAGCCAATTTTAACCCTCAGGCGACAATTGATTTCAACAATCAAATTACCAAACAATATAGTGTTACAGGTAATATCTTTGCAGAATTAAATTTCGCTAAGCACTTTACCTTTAAAACCAGTGTTGGCGGCGAATTTGGTCAGTTTGAAAACAGAAAGTACAGCCCGAAATACTATGCAACTTATGCACAGAAAAGTGATGTGAGTGAACTGGATGTTGTACGCATAGATACCAGGAACTGGATCATCGAGAATACGCTGACCTACCAGAACACCTTTAACGAAGATCACAACTTAACCGTGCTATTAGGTCAATCCGCACAAAGCAATAAGTCTTATACGTTGAATGCTGCAGCTCAGAATGTACCCTACAATAGCGATGCAGATTTGTATTTATCATTAGGAGATCCAGCAGGCAGAAATATTAATGACGCAGGTACACTTATTAAATTTGCTTCTTATTTTGCCAGGGCAAATTATTCTTTTAAGAATAAATATATGCTGAATGCATCTATTCGTGCAGATGGAGCCTCCCAGTTTTTCGGCAATCAGACCTGGGGATACTTCCCTTCGATAGGTGCAGGCTGGGTGATCACCAATGAAGATTTCATGAAAGATCAAACTGTATTTAGTTCCCTGAAGTTAAGAGGAAGCTGGGGTAAAATTGGTAACGCAAGTGTTCCGATTAACCCAACTCAACTGGTTGTTGCTCAAACTGCTGACATTGCTGCCTACCTTGGCAACGTACTACTTCCTGGAGCTAGTATCAATACTGTTGTTCCCCCCGCAATCGTCTGGGAAAAAGGTATAGGTACTGACATTGGTCTGGAAGCATCATTTCTGAGACGCAGATTAAGTATTGAGGCTGATGTCTATAACAGAAAAACTTCACAGGCGATCTTCGGAATTCCTGTACCCGGAGACCTGGGAACTGTCAGCAATCAGATTATCGGAAACCAGGCAGATATACAAAACAGGGGTGTGGAGCTTTCTGCATCATGGAGTGATGTTACTGGTGGAGGCTTAACCTATTCTATTGGTGGAAACATCGGTTACAACGCCAATAAAGTCCTGGCGGTTCTTTCCGGAGCAACACCAATCTATAGTGGAAGTACGGGGATTACGAATGGTTCATTAGCGACAAAAACTATTGTAGGCGAACCTATTGGAATGTTTTACGGATACAAAGTAGCTGGAATTTTCCAAAATGCAGCAGAAATTGCAAATTCACCGACACAATCAGACGCTTCACCTGGTGGTTTTAAATATCAGGATTTAAATGGTGACGGTAAAATCACCTCACTAGACAGAACAACTTTGGGTAATCCAAACCCTAAATACACTTATGGAGTCAATACAAGTTTTGCTTATAAAAACTTCGATCTGGCTTTAGATTTTCAAGGTGTTGCAGGCGTAGACATTTATAATGCAAACCTGGCTTATCGTTACGGTAATGAAAACATCACTAAAAATTTCTTTGACAACAGATGGCATGGAGAAGGCACTTCAAACACTTATCCTTCTGCAAACATTGGTGCAGCTGCAAATTCAGCACCAAATTCATTCTATGTTTCCAGTGGATCTTATTTCAGAGTAAGAAATGCTCAGTTGGGTTATACCTTACCATCCAGCATTCTAACCAAATGGAAGATCAAAAAAATCAGGTTCTATGCCAATGCTCAAAATGCAATAAACATTTTTGGTTACAAAGGTTTCAGCCCTGAGGTTGGACCAATCCCTAAAGACAATGCAGACAAAATCACCACTGTTCAGCAAAATACGACCTTAAACGGTGGTATCGATGCTAACGTATATCCTTTGTATGCCACATATAACTTTGGTATTAACCTTACTTTTTAATCTGCAAAACCATGAAATTAAAATACAACATATATAAAAAAGCAGCATTAGGTATTGGTTTGACCTTTGCTGTTGCCATCGCACCTTCCTGTAAAAAAAGCTATCTTGATGTTCCTACCCAGGGTCAGCAACAAAGCGAAGTATTCTGGAAAACAGCAGATGATGCTGCTAAAGGTGTGAATGCCATCTACGGAAATTTACGTTCTTGGGAAAACACTGCCTTTCCCGCTATTGCCATAGAAAGTATGGGCTCTGATGATGCAGACAAAGGCAGTACGGCATCTGATGCCAGCTTCTTTCTTCAATTTGATCGTTTTACTATAGACCCGGATCAGGGAAATATCTCCGGTTTTTGGAATGGCCAATACAGGAACATTAATTATTGCAACCAGGTTCTGGACAATGTACCTGCTATTGCAATGGATGAAAGCTTAAAAGCAAGATATCTGGCTGAAGCAAAATTTGTTCGTGCCTATTCTTATTTCAGGTTAGTAAGAGCATTTGGAGCTGTACCATTGAGAATACACGTTCCAAAAGATGCAACGGAATATAAAATTCCAAGAACAGCTGCAGATCAGGTTTATGCTCAAATTGACAAAGATTTAAATGAAGCTGCTGCAGTTTTACCAGCAAGTTATGGGGCTACTGATATAGGCCGTGCAACAAAAGGCGCTGCTCTTACATTACATGCAAAAGTAGCGATGTATCTGAAAAAATGGAGCGATGTATTGTCTTATACCAATACGGTAATGGGATTGGGCTATTCTTTATTACCTAACTACGAGCAGGTATTCAGAATTGCGAATGAGAACGGTCCGGAGTCTATCTTCGAGATCCAATGTGCTTTAATTCCTGGTAATCCTGATGCTTCTAACTCACAATACTCCCAGGTACAAGGTGTACGTGGTCAGACTGGCGGTGGCTGGGGATTTAATGTTCCTTCGGCAGAGCTAGCCGCTTCCTATGAAGCGGGTGATCCAAGAAGAGATGCAACGATCATCTTCAGAGGCGAAACTACTCCTGAAGGAGATAAAATTGATGCAGTTGGTGATAACCCAATGTACAATCAAAAATCCTATGTTCCTTTTGCGCTCTTTGTGCCGAATTTTAATGAAGGAGCTCAACAAAATGTCCGTATGCTTCGTTACTCTGATGTATTATTAATGAATGCTGAAGCTGCAAATGAACTAGGCAATACCGATCAGGCCTTATCATCATTAGAACAAGTGAGGTTCAGAGCACGTGAAGGAAACACCTCTATTTTACCTAAAGTAACTACTACAGACAAAACAGCTTTGCGCTTAGCGATCTGGAAAGAGAGACGCTCAGAACTGGCTATGGAAAACGATCGTTATTTCGATGTGATCCGTCAAGGTAGAGGAACTGAAATTTTTGGCCCTAAAGGCTGGAAAGCAGGAAGAAATGAGGTTTGGCCTATTCCTCAAACTGAAATTGATATCTCAGGGGGCTTAATTACCCAAAACCCTGGTTACTAAACCCAAATAAATCCGAAGGCTGCTGATCTAAGTCAGCAGCCTTTTTTCATCCCTTGAACAAATGATAAAACTTCGACTCTTACCGGCATTGTTATTAGCGCTAAGCTCTTGTTATGTATTGGTTCCTCAGTCTGCTGAAGCACAAAAGAGCCATGCGGACAAGCTGCCTTCTCGATTGAAAATCCAGAAAAACCTGACAGACAACCAGTTGCTGGACCTGGTACAGAAACAAACCTTTCAGTATTTCTGGAACGGCGCAGAGCCAGTTTCAGGCGCTGCAAGAGAACGGTACCATTCAGATAATATTTATCCCGAAAACGATAAAAACATCGTGGCTACCGGAGCAACGGGATTTGGCCTTATGGCCATTTTGAGCGGGATCGATAGAGGTTATGTGCGTAAACAAGAGGGTTTCAAAAGGCTCAATAAGATCCTGGATTTCCTGTCAAAAGCAGACCGTTTCCATGGCGCATGGCCGCACTGGATCGTAGGCGAAACTGGAAAAGTAAAACCATTTGGGCAAAAAGACAACGGCGGCGACCTTGTAGAAAGCTCCTTCGTTGCACAGGCCCTGATTTGTATCAATGAATATTATAAAGGCGGAAATGCCGCAGAAAAACTACTTGCAAAAAAAGCGGATAGCTTATGGAAAGGTATAGACTATAACTGGTATAGAAACGGACAAAACGTGCTGTATTGGCATTGGTCGCCCCAATACCAATGGGAAATGAATTTTCCGGTAAAGGGTTATAATGAATGTTTAATTATGTACGTTGTGGGTGCCTCCTCACCCAATCATGCCATTCCAGCCGCTGCTTATCATGAAGGATGGGCCAGAAACGGGGCTATTAAAACGGACATAGAAGTAGAAGGTCATCCGATACATTTAGATTATCAGGGCGCTAAAGGTTCTGTTGGACCACTTTTCTGGGCACACTACTCTTATTTAGGTTTAAAT
>Ga0105237_10003755_pt1 | contig 17896 bp, 8 predicted proteins | sample KBSC24metaG_FD_81520 | JGI IMG/M metagenome (GOLD analysis project Ga0105237, IMG submission 81520) | Corn rhizosphere microbial communities from Kellogg Biological Station, Michigan, USA - KBS C2-4 metaG | ecosystem: Host-associated > Plants > Roots > Rhizosphere > Soil | place: Michigan, USA... | reverse complement strand
TATCCACTGAAGTTTCCACTGTTAACCAGAGTGAAGCCGCCCCCGGTGTTCAACCCGCCGCCGGAAGCGGTGATCAGGGTCTGGGTGGCGCCCGTCACATTACAGAAAACGACGACGTTCACCTGCAGTCCGCCCGCCCCAATGCTCGCCATGAGTCCTCCGCCGAGAACGATCTGATCGGACGTGGCCCCGACTTCCATGTTTAACTGGCTGGCATTGCCCGCATCGCTCCCCATCGTCAGAACCGTGGCACCGCCGGTCGCGCTGTTGATCGACAAGGCATTGATCCCGCCATTCACGAGGGAGAGGACGCCCCCGGTGGCCCCCGATCCTCCCGCGATGGTCACCGAACCGTTGCCCGACGCTCCGACCGTCGAATTCCCCGAGACCAGGAACGTGCCGCCCGACGCGACGCTCACCGCGGAACCGGCGAGCGAACTGTTCGAGGCAAGCTCCAGGGTGCCCAAGGTGACGGTCGTCGGGCTGTTGTAGCTGTTCGAGCCGGAGAGGACAAATCTGGAGGTCGCCGTGTTTTCGATCACGCCGGTGACGCTTGCGCCGACGCCGCCGCTAATCGTAATCGTCCCCGTCCCGGGCGTAACGTTGGTGACGGTGCCCGTGTTGTTGACCAGCGACGAGGTGAAATTCAGGGTCGCGCTCGTCGCGCCGCCCGAGAAGGTCACGTTATTGGTTCCAGTGATGCCGCCGCTGAACGCGACGAACTGCGAACTGTTGGTGTTGAAAATCTGGAGCGTTCCCGTCGTGCCGGAACCCAGGACGATGGGATTGGCGATGGTCTGCCCGCTGGTTCCTCCGCCCGACTTCAAAGTCGCCGACGCCGTGGAAGCAGATGTGTCGCCCAAAGTGATCGTCCCGGTCCCGAAGAAGGTCGGCGTGGCAAAATTCCCCGAGCCCTGGACGGTGCCTGCCTTGATGAACAGGGAACCGAAGGTGTTCGTGGCCGAGTTCAGCGTGATTTGCGAGGTGCTGCTATTCTCAATCACCGAGGTCACATTCGAGCCGATAGTGGCGCTGAACGTGACGGTGGCGCCTCCGGTATTCGCGTTGGTGAGCGTGCCGGTGAAATTCACCGCTGTGCCCGAAAACGTCGTGGTGGCAGTCGAGCCACTGTTACTGATGAGCACATTACCAGTCCCGGTAATGCCACCGGTGATGGCCACGACTGCGGTCCCGGAATAAGCCAGGGTGAGGTTGCTGTTGTTGAGCGTGATGCCGCCGCTCCAGGTGGGATTACCCGCAGCTCCGGAAAGAGTCAGGGTGCCGGTGCTGTTGGCCGCCGTGGCGATCGGGTTGGCATAGTTTTGAGAACTGACCGTGACCAGGGTGGCGTTGGCCCCGCTGTTCGCAGTGCCCAGGGTAATTACGCTCGTGCTGGCTCCGAAAGTGGCGGCGTTCGCCCCGCCCGTCACCGTGCCCTGCCGCACGTTCAATCCTCCCGTAAAGGTATTGGCCACGCCTCCGAGCGTGAGGTTCGAGGTGGCGCTACTTTGAGTGACGCTGGTCACATTCGAGCCGATGACGCCGCTCAACGTGACGGTTCCGGCGCCGGTCCCCGAGTTGGTAATCGCGCCCGTATTGTTGATCGTGCCGGTGGAAAGCGTGAGGCCGCCGGTCGAATTGGCGTTCAGGGTGAGATTCGCCGTGCCGCTGCTCGTGACACCGCCGCTGATCACTTGCGTAGTGTCGTCGCTGTTCGCGAAGGTGGAGTCGGCCGCGAGGATGAGGGCCGTGCTGATGGAACTCGCTCCGATGCCGTTGTTGTAGAAGATCCCAACGTTGCTCCCGCCGCCACCGCCCAGCGTGATCGAGGTACCGCCGCTGATGGTCACCGTGCCCTCTTCGATCGTGATGCTGTTGGCAAACTGCGTGCCGCTCACCGTGATGGTCGAGCTTCCGGTCACATCGTTGCTCGCGGAAAAATGAAGGTCGTTCGTGTTGAACGTCGTCGCCGTCAGCGTGCCGGCAGCGCCACCCGCGGGATCCGAATTCCAGAACGTATTGGCGCTGCCCCAAGTGCCCGTTGCGGAAGTCGTCCCCGAACCGCCGGGGGTAGTCCCATCGATGTCCCAGTAGAGATCGTTGGCCGCCTCGGACAACCGAACGACAAGGACTGCGACTGACGCGGAAAGGATGGCGCGCACCATGCGCGGGTACCGCACACGCGGCTGAGGGGATCTGGATCGTGGCATTTTGAAACTAATGGAAGACGGGCAGGGAGGAGAGAACGGGAGAAGCGGTCGATACAGGGGTATCAACCCGCGCGCTGGATCACGCGGGACTCGAAAAGTCCGACAGGTGTCGGCCTTGCGCCGCGCAAGGTGCCATGCATTTTGGGGAGCGCAAGATGCCGGAGGGGAGTTCGGAGCGACGTTCATCGCCCGAGCGAATTTCTGCGCGCGAATACCAGGGAATCAGAGGGGACATGAAAGGCATGCAGACAAATACTCCACAGCGCCACATTGTTTGACGCTCAATTACAAAGAATCAGGGCTCACCCATCGCAATTGGTAAACTTTCAAGAAATACCCACAGGAAGAGTTTGCGCGCGGGTCATTGTTGAGTATCCATCCATCTTTCATTCCCCCGATGATCCGCATCGCTTCGCATCACCCGGCAATCTTCGTCCTCCCTCTCCTGCTGGCTGCCATCTCCCATGACGCCCGCGGCGAGGACAGCGCGGCCGCTCCGGCTGCGCCGGTGAAGGCAGCGGCTCCGTATACAGGAGCAGCCTGCGGCGCCGTGGACGAATTCTTCCGCGACGAAGTCTGGACGAAGGTGGGCGCGCAGAAGTGCCTGGAGTGCCACAAGCCCGGCGGCGACGCGGAGGACAGCAAGTTTATCCTCCAGGATCCGTCGCGCGACGCTGATCCGGAGCGCCGCGCGTCGCTGCTGCATAATCGCGCCGCCTTTGCGCGCATGGCCGCGCGGCGCAGCGACGACAAATCGCGGCTGCTGGTCAAGGCCACCGGCGGACTCGACCACGGCGGCGAAACGGTGCTCAAGCCCGATTCCATGGGCTACCGCATCCTGGATGAATTCGTGCGGCGGTTGAGCATGCCGCAAGGCACACCCACGATGACGGCGGTGACACAAACGACCGGATCCAAGGCGACGGATTTCTTCGAGGGCATCTCGATGCTCGAGGATCGCCGGCTGCTGCGCCGCCTCACGCTCTCGCTGGCCGGGCGACTGCCGACCGCGGACGAATTCGCGACAATCGAGAAACAGGGCGTGAAAGCGGTCGATCCCCTGCTCAATGCGGTGATGAAGGAGGACGCCTTCTATGAACGCCTCGCCGAGGCGTTCAACGATATCTTCCTCGTCCGCGGCTACAATGAAGGAGCCGAGAGTGCGTTGTCCTACGATCATTTCAGTGGATCCCGTCTGTGGACGCAAAAGTTCGACCTCAGCGCATACGGGGACGAGGCGGCGCAGCGCAAGGCGCGCTACAAACTGGACGCTGACTATCGCGAGGCGCTCCTGCGCGAACCGCTCGAACTGATCAAATACATCGTCCGGGAGGATCACCCCTTCACCGAGATCGTGACCGCCGACTACATCATGGAGTCGCCCTACACCTCGCGAGGCTACGGCAACTTTGACGAACTCGAGGAGCGATTCCAGGACCCCAGGGATCCCTTCGAGTACATCCCCGTCCGGCTGGCCGCGCTGAAGCATCGCGAGCCCAGAAACAATCAGAAGACGGAGACCGGGTTTTATCCGCATGCGGGGATGCTCACCATCTTCCAATATCTGCGCCGCTATCCGACCACGGAAACCAACCGCAACCGGCTGCGTTCGCGCATGTATTTCCAGCACTTCCTGGGAGTGGATGTGCTCGAACTGGCGGCGCGCGTCACGGATGCAGCGGCGGTGCAGGCGAAATTCGAAGTTCCCACGATGCAGGCGGCGGAGTGCGTGGTGTGCCATCGTTCGCTCGATCCGGTAGCGGGCCTCTTCCAGGATTACTTCAGCTTCGAAGGCGTCTACGGACCACGGAAGGATGGGTGGTTCAAGGACATGTTCGGCCCGGGTTTCGAAGGCGAGGATCTCCCGCCGGATCAGCGATGGCACGCTTTGCAATGGCTCGGTGAACGCACGGCCAAAGATCCTCGCTTCGCGCGCACCATGGTGGAGCATGTCTACTACGTGATGACCGGCCGCAAAGTGCTGCTGCCACCCAAGACGATCGACGACCCGCTCTTCGACGCGAAGCAACGCGCCTATCAAGCGCAACGCCAGGAGGTGGGACGAATCACGGACCGCTTCGTGAAGGCGAATTTCAATCTCAAGGAGGCCTTCAAGGCATGGGCCGTCTCGCCATTCTATCGCGCCGATGGAGTGACGACGGCCGGCGCGAATCCCCAGCGAATGGCGGAACTGGCGGACATCGGCGTCGCGCGCATGCTCAGCCCCGAGCAGCTCGAACGCAAAGTGGCGGCGATCTTTCCGCGTCCTTGGGGCCGCTTGAAAGATTCGCAAACCGCGCTCCTTTACGGCGGCATCGATTCCCAGGAAGTGACCGAGCGCGCGGCGGACCCGAGCGGGGCGATGGGTGCGATCCAGCGGATCATGGCCAATGACGTCGCCTGCAAGAACGTGGCCTTCGATTTTGCCACCGAGCCCGAAAAACGCCGCCTGTTCCCGAACGTCGAACCGGAAACCATTCCCGGCGAAGCCACGGAATCCGACCAGCTCATCCGGCAAACCATCGTGCATCTGCACCAGGTGGTGCTCGGCCGCGACGACGCGATGAACAGTCCCGAGGTCAATCGCACTTATGATCTCTTTGCGGGCATCCTGGAGGACGCGCACGCCCGCAAGGGCATCGAGCCACTCGAAAACTATTCCTGCCGCGCGAACGGCGAACCGCGCGCCAAAGACCCCCAATACACGATCCGCGCCTGGCGCGGCGTCGTCACCTACCTGCTGCGCCAGCGCGACTTCCTCTATGAGTAACCATCCATACCAATCACGGCGGGAGTTCCTGAAGTTTTGCGGCCTGGCGGGCCTTGGGGTATCGGCGCCGATCTGGTCGCCGGACGCGATCTCCGCCGGTTCGGCAGAACCCGCGCCCTACGAAGGCCCATTCTACGTCGTCTTCAACGCCTCGGGCGGCTGGGACACGACCTACCTCATGGACCCGAAGGGTGTCGGCGAGATCAACCGGCTTTACCAGGAGGGTGACATCCTCACGAAGGGGAGCCACAAATTCGCGCCGACCGCGAAGCATGTGCAGGTGGGGATGAGCAACGAAGATTTCTTTGCCGAATACGGCAACGAATTGCTCGTCATGAATGGCATCGACTACTCGGTGAACAATCACTCGCCCGGCGCGCGCTACATGGCCACCGGCAAGCTCGACAGCCTCGCGTATCCGACCTTTGCCGCGCTCGTCGCCGCGTGCAAAGGGCCGACGTGCCCCCTCTCCTTCCTGACCTTTGGCAACTACTCCAACACCGGAAACCTCGTGGCGATGTCGCGCATCCCGTATTTGCCCTCGCTGCAAAAAATCGCCAATGCCGACAGCATCGAAGGCAATCTGCGCAGCCCGTATCAGGATGACTTCGTTCTCGACCGCATCGAACGTACGCTTAAGGAGCAAACGGATGCCACGATCTCCCGGACCGTGCTCCCCCGAATCGAGCACGCCGAGAATATGCTCTACGCCGCGCAGCTCAATTCCAAATCGCTGGCCCGGGTGACGCCCTACATTCCGGACAAAATCCCCAAGGAACGGCTTTCCCAGCAGGTGGAAATCGCGCTGGCCTCCTTCAAAGCCGGGGTATGTGTCTCGGCCAATCTGAATATCGGCCAGTTCGACAGCCACGCGAACAACGACCGCGACCAGATGAATCTCATTCCCGAGTTCCTGGCCGGCATGTCTTATCTCATGAAGCGGGCCGAGGAATTGAAGATCCGGGACAAGATCGTCGTCATCGCGCAAAGCGAGATGGGCCGCACCCCGACCTACAACAAAGGCAACGGCAAGGACCATTGGTCGATCGGCTCGATCATGTTCATGGGGCCTGGCATCCGCGGCAATCGCGTCGTCGGAGCGACGGATGAAAAGCAGGTGTCCGTGCCCGTGAATCCAGCCACGCTGGCCAGCGACAAAGACGGCGGGATCCGCGTGCGGCCCGAGCATCTCCACATCGCCCTGCGGCAGTACGCGGGGATCGCCGACCATGCGATGAGCAAGCAATATCCTCTGGTCGTGCCGGAGAAAGAGAAGTTGGTGGGGTTCTGGGGGTAGACGGCAGAACCGCTGCGTTTCAGGGAGGGTCCCGCTACGCGGTGCGCGTTTACGTAGCCGCGAACCGAGCGGAGCGAGATAGCTCGCCGCTCCGTAAACGCGCCATCCCATTTCCAAATCGCTGGAATGGCGCGGCACCACTCTTCGTCTCAATCCCGTCCCAAAAGATTCCGCTTCCCGCGAAACTCCAGGCTAAGCAACCTCTTCCCCAAAGAATCATCCCCAGCACATGAAAGCTCTCCTCCCCGCGCGACTTGCCGCCATTTCGCTGCTCAGTCTCCTCCTCGTCCCCAGCGCCCTCCGCGCTGAACCCCAGTGGATCTGGAGCCAGAAAAAAGGCGTCGATAACGAAGACGAAGTCTTTCGCAAAACCTTCGCGATCAGCGGCGACGTGAAATCGGCCACGCTCACGGTCACCTGCGACAATTCCGCGGTGGCGAAGCTCAATGGGGAAAAGGTCCTGACCAATCGCGACTGGAAGGTGCCCGAGCGGGTGGACGTCACCAAGAAGCTGAAATCCGGCACGAACGAACTGATCGTCGAGGGGCACAACAACGAAGGCAGCGCCGCGCTGCTGGTCTCTCTCGTGATCAATACCGCCGACGGCGCCCAGCAACTCGTGGAGAGCAACCCCTCATGGGAAACGGCCAAACCGGGGAGCACGGAATTCAAGCCCGTGGTCGTCATTGCGAAATACGGCGAGGGTCCCTGGGGCGATATCCTGGCGCCCGGCAAAAAGGGTGGCCAGTCCGCGCGCGCCAGCACCGCGGCCGCAGCGCAAACCGTCGCCGATCCCGCGAGCTTGCAAGTGCCGCCGGGATTCAAGGCCGAGTTGCTCTACACCGTTCCCAAACAGGAGCAGGGTTCGTGGGTCGGGATCACGGTGGATTCCAAGGGCCGGTTGATCACCTGCGACCAATATGGCTCGCTCTACCGGATCACCCCTCCGCCACTCGGGACGAGCAGCGGAACAAAGGTCGAGTTGTTGCCCGCGGATATCCAGGGCGCGCACGGCGTGCTCTTCGCGAAAGGAAGCCTCTATGTGATGGTCGATGAGGGCAACGTGCCCAAGCCGCGGGCCCAGGGCTTGTGGCGCCTCAAGTACCGCGAGAGCGACGATGCCTTCGAGGCCCCCGTGCTGCTCCGCGAGTTCCACGGCAGCGGCGAGCATGGTCCACACAGCGTGGTCCTCGGACCCGATGGCAACTCGCTCTATATCTGCAACGGCAATCACACCAAGCCGCCCGCGGTGCTGGAAAAATCGCGCGCCGTGGCCTGGGACGAAGACCAACTCCTGCCGCGCCTCTGGGATGCCAATGGCCACGCCAAGGGAATCCTGGCGCCCGGCGGTTGCATCTACAAAACCGATCTCGAAGGCAAGGAATTCGAACTTTTCACCCACGGCTTCCGCAATGAATTCGACATCGCCTTCGACGCGAATGGCGAACTCTTTACCTACGATGCCGACATGGAGTGGGACATCGGCTCCCCGTGGTATCGCCCCACGCGGATCAACCACGCGACCAGTGCCGGCGACATGGGATGGCGCAGCGGCGCGGGCAAATTCCCGCCCTACTATCCCGACAGCCTGCCCGCGGTCCTGGATATTGGTCCGGGCTCGCCGACCGGCATGGTCTTTGGCACCGGCGCAAAATTTCCGGCGAAATATCAGCGCGCCATGTTCGCGCTCGACTGGACCTACGGGACGATGTGGGCCATCCACTTCACGCCCGATGGCGCGAGCTTCAAGGCGGAAAAGGAAGAGTTCGTGACCGGCAAGCCCTTGCCCGTGACCGACGTGATCATCCGCCCGCAGGACGGCGCGCTCTACTTCACAATCGGCGGACGCCGCACCCAATCCGGACTCTATCGCGTGACCTACACGGGCACCGAAAGCACCGCACCTGCCGCACCAGTCCCACCAAACGCGGAAGCCAAAGAGCGTCACGAACTGGAGAAGCTGCACCTCGCGGGCACGGGACCGGAAGCGATCGACAAGGCGTGGCCGCACCTGGCGAGCCAGGACCGCTTCGTGCGTTACGCCGCGCGCGTCGCCATCGAGCGCCAACCCGCCGATCTGTGGGCCAGCCGGGCGCTGGCCGAGAAGAATCCCGAGGCCGCCCTCGAAGCCCTGATCGCCCTGGCCCGCGTGGGACGGAGCGCCAGCGCGACGAATGCCTCCCTCGCCGCCGCGCAAGGGAAGTCCGGCCTCTCCTCCAACGCCGTGGCCCCGACCCTGCCCGCGGACGAAGCCCGGCAGAAACAAGTGCTCGCCGCGCTCGGCAATCTTGACTTCAAGCAACTCGATGAGGCGCATCGCCTCTCCCTGCTTCGGGCCTATGCACTCGCGTTCACGCGTTTCGGCAAACCCTCGCCGGAAGTGTGCGCCACGGTCGCGGCAAAACTTGACCCATTGTTTCCGCACGCGGATCCCTACGTGAATCGTGAGTTGGTCGCGCTCCTCACCTTCGTCGATTCGAAGAGCATCGTCGCCAAGACCGTCCCATTGCTCGATACCGCCCGCGACGAAGGCAGCGACCTGGCCAGCGAAGGCGTCCTCGCCCGCAATGAAGGATATGCCCGTGCGGTCGAGAGCATGCGCGCGAGCCGTCCAAACCGGCAGGCCATTGCCTACGCCTACGCACTGCGCAATGCTCGCGCCGGCTGGACGCCCGCGCTGCGGCAGGCGTTTTTTGCCTGGTTCCCTCGCACGCATACGTGGAAGGGCGGAAACAGTTTCACAAAATTCCTGGAGAACATCCGCACCGAAGCGCTCGCCAATTTCGTCCCGGACAAAGAACGCGCGGATCTCGACGCGCTCTCGAAGAAATCGCCGCCGGCACCGCCCGCCAACCTCATCGTCCCCAAAGGCCCGGGCAAAAACTACACGCTCGACGAAGCGGTCGCCCTGGCCGAGGGCGGCTTGAAAGGACGGGATTTCGCGCAGGGCAAGGCGATGTTCAGTTCGACGCTTTGCATCAATTGCCACCACTTCAACGGCGAAGGCGGCAACGTAGGGCCGGACCTCACCGGCTCCGGCAGCCGCTACACGCTGCGGGATTTGCTCGAGAACATCATCGATCCGTCAAAGGTCATCAGCGACCAGTATCCGACCGAGCAAATCCAGACCAAGGACGGCGGCCTGATCATCGGCCGCGTGATCGTCCAGGAGAACGGCAAGCTTTTCGTCATGACCAGTGCCCTCGCGCCGGACACTCTCACGCCTGTCGATGAATCGACCATCAAATCCCGTGGCAACTACCCCGTTTCGATGATGCCGCCCGGCCTGATCAACGCCCTCAACAAGGACGAGCTGCTCGACCTGCTCGCCTACATCCAGTCCGCGGGAAACCCGAAGGACAAGGTGTTCGCGAAGTAGACGGCGCGGAGCACGCAAGCGGATCCAGTAACACGGCGGGCCACCTCACTTGGAGGGCCGGTGCATCGTTACCGCCCAAATTTCCATGGGCGAAGGCGGTGGGAGACAAAACAATGCTTCAGTGAGCGAGTAGCAGCGAGGGGCGCGCCTGCGTAGCGGTGAATTTATTCGCCGGCCCACGATGTGATAATCAGGGCGGTTTTCGCATTCCCAAACGACGTCTCATCAGGTCGCCGGATCGACCGTGTGGCGGTGGTTCGGCGAATGAATTCGCCGCTCCGTAAGGCGGCGTCCTGCTTCTTCGCCGGATCGCACCTCTTTCAACCGTTTCCTTACATTCCACTCTTCCTTCCAACCATCTCCGCCCTCGGAAGTTTGGGCGGCGACAGAGCACCGGCCCTCCATTTTTTGGAACCCTTCGGGTCAGGAAAACGCCGCATCGGCCGTGGGCCGATGCGGCGTTGAAATTCCGGCGACGGCTCGTGGGCCGCCCGCCGTGAAGCTTACTTGTTGGCCTTCTTGCCGCCTTCGGCGGAGAACTCTTCGAGGCTCAGGAAGCCGTCGCCGTCCTTGTCCTTCTTCTTGAAGAACTCTTCGGCCTTGGCGGGGTCCTTCTTGCCTGCAGGACCGGCCTTGAACTCATCGAGGCTGATCTTGCCGTCACCGTTGGTATCGAGCTTCTTGAAGACGTCTGCCGGATCGCGCTTCGGCTTTTCCCCCTTGGGGGCGTCGGGCTTGGCGCCTTCCTTGGCGGGCGCTGCGCCGTCCTTGGCGGGGGCCGCCGGTTTATCCTCAGCGATGGAGAGGGTCGCCCCGAGGGCGAGGGCCGCGAGAACTGTGGTAATGGTTTTCATTGTAGGTTTCTGGTTTTTGTTCTGTTTTTTGGGTTCCACAGCCCGGCACGTCTCAAGGGAGGGGGCCATAAGAGCTGGGAAAGTGTTAACGCCGAGTATGGACGTGAGTTGCTGAAAACAATTCACAAATACCCGATTAAGTGAATATCGCTTTTGCCACCGTCCCGTGGACGTCTGTCAGGCGAAAATCGCGTCCGGCATACCGATAGGTCAGTTTTTCGTGATCCAGCCCCAGGAGAGCCAGGATCGTGGCGTGCAAATCGTGGGTGTGGACGGGGTCCTCCACGGCTTTGTAGCCGTAGTCATCCGTCCCTCCGTAGCTCAGTCCACCCCGAACCCCGCCCCCAGCCAGCCACATGGTATAACCCTTGGCATTGTGGTCGCGTCCATCGGGCCGGCGGCCATCGGGCGTCCGGCCGAATTCGCCGCCCCACATGACGAGGGTGTCCTCGAGAAGCCCGCGCGCCTTGAGATCGGTGAGAAGCGCGGCGATCGGCTGGTCCGTGGCGGCGCAGTTCGCGGTGAGTTTACTCTGAAGTTGCTGGTGCTGATCCCAGCCCGCGTGGCAAACCTCGATGAACCGCACCCCCGCTTCGGCAAAGCGCCGGGCCATGAGGCACTGCCTGCCAAATTCGCCCGCCGGCCCTGAGCCGATGCCGTAGGACGCGAGCGTCGCCGGCGACTCTTTCGAAAGGTCCATGACCTTGGGCAGTTCTGCCTGCATGCGGAAGGCGAGTTCGTAGGACTCGATCACCCCTTCCACTTCGGGGTTGGCCGTCGTCGCGAGAAGATCGCGGTTCATCGATTGCACGAGGTCGATCTGCTTGCGCTGCAATTCCGTGGAAAGCTCCGGGTTGCGCATGTTGCTGATGCTGGCCGAGCCGACATCCGCCCGCTGCGCACCGAGCCGGGTGCCTTGGTAAACCGCTGGCAGAAATGCGCTGCCATAGTTTTGCGCCCCGAATTGGATTGGCGGGCTGATTGTGACAAACCCCGGCAGGTTCTCATTGGCCGTGCCGAGCCCATAGAGCGCCCAGGCGCCCATGCTCGGCCGGGCGAACTGCGCGCTGCCCGTATGCAACTGGATGAAAGCCTGGGGGTGATTGGGGATATCCGTGTTCATTCCGCGCAGCAGGCACAGCTCGTCGGCGTGCTCGGCCACTTTCGGAAACAACTCGGAAATCCACAGGCCGCTCTGCCCGCGCTGCTCAAACTTGAACGGCGAGCCATATAACTTCGAACCTCCGCCCTTGGCCACGCCCGGCTTGCCGTCGTCCTCGGTGAGCTTGGGCTTGTAGTCGAAGGTGTCCATGTGCGCCGGTCCGCCCTGCATGCACAGGAAAATGACGCGCTTCGCCCGGGCGGGAAAATGAGGCGCCTTGGGGGCGAGCGGATTGCGGCTTTCGGCGGCCGACGCCGCCGTCGTCAGACTCTTGAAAGCAAGCCAGCCGAAGCCGGCGGAAACAGTGCGGAGCAATTCGCGGCGGGTCAGCGCCGCCGGTGTCACACCACGGCATTCGTAGGGTCGTTCATTCATAGGGCGGGGCTATTTCAGGTAACGGAACTCGGCGCTGGCAAAGAGCGCCTGGCAAAAAGTGGACCACGAGAGGGCGGCGGCGTCTTCGGCCTTGCCGCCCTTGATGACCGCCGCCAGTCCGGCGGCCTCGTCGATCAGATACTGCTCGGCGCGGGCGCGTTCAGCGTCGGTGGGCAGGCGGCTGAGCGCCGTTTGATAAGCCAGGGTGATGCGCTGGGTCTGCGACAGCGGCTGGGCCAGAATGTGGCGGGCCATGGCCGAGGCTTGCTCGCGGACGAAGCTGTTATTGAGCAGGTAGAGCGCTTGCACTGGCACGTTCGTGACGTCGCGCGTCGCGACCACCAGGCTCGGTTCGGCAAAGTCGAAGATGTCCAGGGCCTCAGGCACGAAATCGCGGACGATCGGCAGGTAAACGCTGCGATAGGTGGCGTTCACATTGGTGAACGTCTCGGGCCGGATGCCCCGTCCGATGTATCCGTCACCTGTTTTCGCGACCACCGAGCCCTCGAGGGGTCTGAGGTCGATCTTTCCGCTGGCGACGAGCATGGCATCGCGGATTGCCTCCGCGTCGAGCCGCCGCGAGGAGGCGTGCCAGAGGAGCCGGTTGTCGGGGTCGATCTCGGCGCCCCGGGCGTCCGGCGCGCCGCCGAGCTGGTAGGTGCGGGTCAGAACGAGCGAGCGGATGAGCTTTTTCACCGACCAGGAATCCCGCATGAACTGGAGGGCCAGCGTGTCGAGCAGCGCCGCGTTGGTGGGCTCCTCGCCCGTCGCGCCAAAATTGTCCGCGGTCCGCACAATGCCTTCGCCGAAGAGGTGCTGCCACACGCGATTGACCATCACGCGGGCAGTCAGCGGGTTCTCCGGGGCGGTGAGCCATTGGGCCAGTTCGAGGCGTCCGCTGGATTTGGCGGGCATGGCCGGCGCCTCGCCCATGGTCAGCACGCTCACGACACCGCGCGGGACGACGGCGCCGCGGCCCTCCACTTCGCCCCGGATGAGAATCGCCGCGTCGGAGACATAACCGTCGGCGACACCCATGGCTTTCGGGCCGGTCGTTTCACCGGCATCCGGCGTCGTTTGGGCTCCCTGCTTGCCAGCAAATTTCGGCTTACCGTCGTTCGCGAACTTCGCCAGGAACGCCTCCCGGCGAGACGCTGGGAGTGCGGCGAATTTCTTGGCTTTCTCCGGATCGTTGGCAATGAAAGCCGGCAGGCTCGGAGCCGTGATGGTGGAAGCGGGCGCCGGGCTGGGCACCGCCTCAGGAGCGGGAGCGGGAGCGACGGCGGACGGCGCCGGCGCAGGCGCCGCGGCGCCGATCTGGGGCCCGGCTTTGCCGAATCGCGCGAGCAATTGCTCCCGCTTTTTCGGAGGAAGCTTGGCAAAGCGCTCCGCCATGGCGGGATTGTTGGCAATCATCGGTGGGAGCTGCGGCTGGGCCTCGGCGACTTGCGCGGGGGCCGCCGCCGCCGGGGAGGTCGCAGGTGCGGCCGGAGCGGGCGCCGGACTGGCCGGGACCAGTGCGGCTGTGGCGACCGGAGGCGTGGCCGCGGTTGCCGGGGCGGCAGGCGGCGGCGGTTTGACCGCGCCCGCCGTCTTCTCCGTGCCGGCGGGAGGAGTCAGCGCGATGAGCGTGGAGGCATTCCTGTTCTTCGCCGCGCCACCCGGGCCGTTCGTCCCGTAGTACGTCGTGGTGCTGCGGAAGATGCCGGCCAGCGCGTAGTAATCCTTCGTCGGGATGGGATCAAATTTATGGTCGTGGCACCGGGCGCAGGCCACCGTCAGTCCAAGAACCGCGCGCGAAGTCGTGTCGATCTGGTCATCCACGACGTCCATCTTGAAGATCTCCTTGTTCTTCTCATTGAGCCCTTTCGTTCCGACGGCGAGAAAGCCGGTCGCGAGAATATTCTGGTCATGCTCAGCGGCATTCTTCGCCGGCAACAGATCCCCGGCGATTTGTTCGACGATGAACTGGTTGTAGGGCTTGTCCGCATTGAAGGCCGCGATCACCCAGTCGCGGTAACGCCACGCCTCGGGGAAGGTGAAGTTGCGTTCCTTGCCGGTCGATTCGGCGTAGCGTGCCGTGTCCAGCCAATGCCTTCCCCAGCGCTCGCCAAACTGGGGCGAGGCGAGCAGCACATCCACCACTTTGGCCAGGGCGTACGGCGATTTGTCCTTCACGAAGGCCTCGATCTGCGCGGGCGTCGGAGGCAGGCCGATGAGGTCGAAATACACGCGCCGCAACAGCGTGGGCCGATCGGCGTCCGCCACAGGGTGCAGGCCCTTGGCCTCCTGCGCAGCGAGAAGAAATCGATCTACATCCGATTTCGGCCACGCCGTGTCCTTCACTGCCGGAACCGGCGCGGCCTGCGGCGTCTGGAACGTCCACAATTTCTTCGCCTTGGTCAGGTCCATTTCTCTCCTGGCCACCTTGGTCCCGGCGCCCCGTGGATCAGGCGCGCCCATCGCAATCCATTTCTCGAAATCCGCGATCACATTGTCCGGAAGCTTTCCGCCATCCTTCTCGGGCGGCATCCGGAGATCCTTGTCCTGCCAGTGAATCGCCTTGAGCAGCAGACTCTCTTTCGCATTCCCCGGCACCACGGCGGGCCCTGTGTCGCCCCCGTTCCGGATGCCCTCGCGGGTATCGAGTAGCAATCCGCCTTTCACCTTCGTGGCTTCCGATGAGTGGCATTTGTAGCACTTGTCGGCCAGAACCGGCCGGATCCTCTTTTCAAAGAATTCCACTTGGGCAGGATCCACCTGCGGATCGACAGGAGGTGCCGGTTGGAGGGCCGCCCACGTGGCCTGAGTCAGACCGAATAGGGCGACGAGCGGAAGGAAAACGCGAATTGAGGATGGGGACATCAGCATCGTTCGGGGCTTAACAGCATCAAACCCGGAAATTGGGACAGGTTGCGCGTGGAAATCCATCCAGGAGGCGGGAGTGGGACCGCAGGATTGGCGATGGAACCGGGTTCGGCACGGTCGAGTCTGTCCAAAAGCCTCCATTTCGGACTAAGTGGGAAACTCCCATGCGTTCTCCCCTGCTCTTCATTCTCTTTCTTACCTTCGTCCTTCGGGTCTTCGGCTCCGCCGCCGACTACGATGTCGTCGTCTACGGCGGCGTGCCCTGCGGCATCGCCGCCTCGATCGCCTCCCAGCGTGAAGGCGCCAGAACCTTGCTCATCGAACCGACGAAGCACGTGGGCGGGCTCAACACCAGCGGACTGAACACCGCTGAGACTGAGCACATGCTGAAGTGGACTTTCGGCGGAATCGCCCAGGAGTTCTACACGCGGCTCGGAAAGCACTATGGGAAGCCGGGAGCGGCATATTATTTCGAGTCGGGGGTGGCGGAGAAGGAGTTCCTCGCCATGCTCGCGGAGGCCAAGGTGGAAGTCCGCTACGGGGCGCGAGTCGAAAAGGTGCAGAAGGACGGGGCGCGCATCCGCCAAATCACGCTCAGCGATGGGTCCACCGTCGGCGCGAAGGTCTTCGTCGATGCCGGGTACGAGGGCGATCTCATGGCGCGGTCCGGCGTCAAATACACTTGGGGACGGGAATCGCATGAGGAATTCGGCGAAGAAGCCGCGGGCATCCGGCTCGACAAATCCACCCGCAAAGCCGCCACCGTGGATGACGCCGGCAAGCTGTTGCCCGGACTCAGCGGCTGGACACGCGACTTCAAGGACGGGGCCGCCGATCGGACCGTGATGAACTACAACTGGCGCCTCTGCTTTTCGAACGACCCCGCCTGGCGCGTGCCGATGCCCGAGCCAAAGAACTACGATCGCACCCGCTATCGGCTGCTCGAAAACTGGCTGAAGGAGCGCACCGCCGCCGCGAAGGAAGTGCAACTCACGGATATCATCGATCTCTACAGCCACGCGCCCGGGCGGCCCGACAAGAAGGAGGTCAACAACAAGCAGGCATCCATCATCTCGATCGGCGACTTCGGTGCGCAACGCGATTATCCGGATGCCGACTATGCCACGCGCGACCGGATCATCGCCGAGCACACCGACTACACCCTGGGCCTTTTCCACTTCCTCGCGACCGATGAATCCGTGCCGGAGAAACTGCGCGCCGAGACCGCGCAGTGGGGACTGCATCGCGAAGAATTCCCCGACAACGGGAACTGGCCCTACCAGCTCTACGTCCGTGAAGCCCGCCGGATGCGAGGCGCCTACGTCGTCACCCAGCGCGACGTGCAGGAAGACCGGCACAAGCCTGACGCCATCGCCGTGGGCAGCCATTTCATCGACTCACACCACATCCAGCGCCTCGCCGTCTCGCCCACGGAATTTCTCAACGAGGGGCGCATCTGGCGCGTCGGCTACGCCTACCAGATTCCGTATCGTGCGCTCACGCCAAAAGCGGACGAATGCCCCAACCTGCTGGTGCCTGGCGCCGCCAGCTACACGCACGTCGCCTTCTGCACCTATCGACTGGAAAGTACTTGGATGATGGGCGGCCACGCCGCGGGAGTCGCCGCCGCCATTGCGGCGCATGAAGGCAAGGCCGTGCAGGCGATCGATGTCCCCGCGCTCCAGGAGAAGCTGCGAGCACAGAAGCAAGTGATCGATTTCATTCCGGGCGAACCTGAGAAGTTTCCGGACACGAAGACCGTGGAGTTTTAATCGCCGGCATTCACGGTGTGGCTAATTCGCCAGTTTGAAGGCGCACCACCTTGCAAGCCGTATTCATGGTCAATCGGGATCGACCGACGCGGATTGTGGTCGGAAGGGACATGCAGTGGAAAGCATGACAGCAGTTTAATGGCGGGCAGCAATCCGGGCCGAAGGCGAGGGGCGATTCCGTTAATGGAGGTAAATATCAATGAATCGAACTATCCTACTCACGGCAGCAGCGCTCGCTGTTGCTTTCGTCCAGCCTGGGCAAGCCTGGGCACGCGGTGGCGGCGGCGATTCCCACTCGGGAGGCGGCCGCGGCGGCGGCGGAATGGTAGCGGGGGGCGGTGCGGCATTTCACGGGGGCGGCGGGTCTTCCCGCGGCGGGGGCGGAGCGTCCATGCACGTCTCCCAAGCGCCGCACTTCGCATCGCACGTCCAAGCCATGCCTCGCGCGGCCACCCAGGCGCAGTCCTTTGCGCTTCGCCAGCCCACGCAGCCTGCGCGCACGTTCTCGCGTCCGAACAACTCGAACGCGACCGTCAACAATCGGACCTTCAATGGAGCGAACCGGCAGTCGCCGAGCATCGCCTTCGGCGGCAGCGCACCGATGAGCCGGGACGCCGAGGTCCAGCCGAACCGGAGTTTTAACGGTACGGCGGACACCCGGAACTTCAGCCGTCCATCCACTGAAGTGACAAGGGACTGGGACCGGCGCCAAATCCATACCTGGAACCACCATCGCTTCCGCTGGTTTAACAACAACTGGGTGATCATCGATGGCGGCTTCGGCTTCGGCTACCCGTACTACTACGGCTATGCTCCATATGACGATTACGGCTATGATGCCACGCCGTACGACGACTCCACGACCGCGCTGCCATATGAGCACTCGACTACTGACAGCCTGGCGAGCGCCGTGCAGGAGGAACTGGTCCGCAAGGGCTACAACCCCGGCGCGGTTGACGGCGTGATCGGCCCGCAAACACGGAATGCCATTGCCCAATTCCAGAGCGACCACCACCTGCCGGTCACTGGACGAATCGACCGCTCCCTCATGAGCGCGATGAATCTGTAATTGGCCGATCGCTCAAATTAGCCTGACTTCCTCCCCCCTCAAAGCAAAAGCCCTGTAAAAGCGAGGACTTTCGCTTTTGTCGGGCTACGGAGCGGTGGCGGTGGCCCACGTGGGTGGGGAGGCGAAGAGAGGAAGGAGGT
>Ga0105237_10003754_pt1 | contig 17897 bp, 13 predicted proteins | sample KBSC24metaG_FD_81520 | JGI IMG/M metagenome (GOLD analysis project Ga0105237, IMG submission 81520) | Corn rhizosphere microbial communities from Kellogg Biological Station, Michigan, USA - KBS C2-4 metaG | ecosystem: Host-associated > Plants > Roots > Rhizosphere > Soil | place: Michigan, USA... | reverse complement strand
TAATGGAGATGAAAATAAAGTATCCCTAATCATTAACAGTAATTATGGCTTTACGGTAAATGCTGATATAATAGATGAAATACCTGTTCAGTTTCAGCAACGTAACTGGTTAAGAAAAATAAAGCTGGATGCTAACGCAGAAGGTGTGATTGAATATGATTTAAAACCTCATGAAAGAGGGGAGTATGTTTTTGGAAATATCATTGCTGTTGTACAAAGCCCTGTAGGGTTGATTAAAAGAAGATTCTCTTTTCCTGCTGAGGAAACAGTGCAGGTATATCCTTCTTACATGCAGATGCGCAGGTACAGTTTGCAGGCCGTGACAAATGAATTGCAGGAAGCTGGCTCCAAACGTTTGCGCAAAAGCGGCCAGAGCGTGGAGTTTGAACAGATAAAAGAATATGTAAGAGGAGATGATTACCGGACAGTTAACTGGAAAGCTTCTGCAAGAAAATCGCAGTTAATGGTAAATACTTATGTTGATGAAAAGAGTCAGCAGGTTATTTGCCTTATAGATAAGAGCCGCAGCATGAAGATGCCTTTTGAGGGGCTATCTCTGCTTGATTACGCAATAAATGCTTCACTGGTACTTACCAACATTGCATTGCATAGACAGGATAAAGCAGGTTTACTTACGTTTGGACAAAAGATAGATACTTACCTGCCGCCCGAGCGAAAAAGCATGCAGATGGAATCTGTTCTCGAAACGTTATACAAACAGCAGACAAATTTTGCAGATGCGGATTATGAAGCGTTATATGCATATGTTAGAAATCGTATTAAGCAGAGAAGCCTGCTTGTGTTGTTTACCAATTTTGAATCACTTTACAGTCTTCAGCGACAAATGCCTTACCTGAGAATGATTGCTCATTATCATTTATTGCTGGTGGTGTTTTTTGAGAACACAGAGGTAAAAACGCTGCTACATACACCTGCTTCTAACACTGAAGAGATTTATATTAAAACCATCGCAGAAAAATTTTCTTTTGAAAAAAGGCAGATGGTGAAGGAACTTAACCTGCAAGGCATATTAACAATGCTTACCCCTCCGCAACAGTTAACAGTGAATGCCATTAATAAATATCTTGAAATAAAAGCCAAACAAATGCTTTAGCTTAGGTAGCTTTTTTGCACGTAGAATATTTTTTAAAACATTTCCACATACTACTTCTTCGCTATAAATAATTAGCTAGCGCTTCCGGTACAACTTCGTTTATTCCAAAAAAAATTTCCTGATGCTTAGGTAACCGGAACATTTTTTCAGAAAAAATAAAAATGTTCCTGGCGGAGGAACATTTTGACAGGAACAAAAATAAATGTTCCCCAAAAAATGTTCCTGTAGAAAAAATATCATTTCATTCTGCATGAAATCTACTTTAGTTGTTAAACAGGAAGGTTTCTGTATTTACTTCTCAACTCAGCCATAAACTTTACCTTCGTTGTAGAATGAAACAGAAGCCAATACATCCGGCATTGCAGCCTTATCTTGATGGTAAAGTGATTTTGATTGACAAACCTTTGCATTGGACCTCTTTTGATGCGGTAAAAAAGATTCGGATTCTCACAAAGATTTCAAAAATAGGTCATGCAGGAACGCTGGACCCTCTTGCTTCCGGGTTGCTTATTATCTGCACGGGCAAATACACAAAGAAGATTAATGAATACATGGGGATGGAAAAAGAATACACCGGCAGTTTTATCATTGGTGCAACAACCCCTACTTACGATCTGGAAAGTCAGCCCGAAAACATACACGATATATCAGGCATAAGCGAAGCGCTTATAAAGCACGCTACACAACAGTTTACAGGCGTTATACACCAGGTGCCACCTGCACATTCAGCCATAAAGAAAGATGGCAAGCCAGTTTATCTTGCTGCACGCAAAGGAATAGAAGTAAAGCTTGATGCAAGGCCCGTTACAATACATGCATTTGATATAACAAGGATTGAATTACCCGTGGTTGATTTTCGCGTAGTATGTTCAACGGGCACATACATAAGAAGCCTTGCCAATGACTTTGGTAAAGCAATTGGTGTAGGTGCATATCTAAGCAAACTTTGCCGCACAAGAATTGGCGACTTCCCTTTAAATGAAGCTCAATCGCTGGATGAATTTGAAAAAGAAATAGAAGGCCTGAAAGAGAATTATGAAAAGTTCAGTATTATAGAATAAGGATTTTTAATCTTGATGATACTGGTTTGTTTATAACGATAGCCCGATACCAACGTTTAACCCAATAGTGCTTACAGACTGCCTCTCTATTCCTGTCGCTGAATAGGATGAAATGGATTGTGCATTTGGAAAGGTATATACATTTGGCACAGTAAATCCTTTAGCGGTTGCAAGTGTTTCAGTAACATTTTTGAATTTAGCCTGGCTGGTTCCAAAGTAGTTGACATTAAATAAGAGCCTTAGCTTTTGGGTAAGCTTATATTTCAACCCTCCGCTTATCAAATAAGAAAATGCAAATGCTGTAGCCCCGTTTTGACTTACCTCTGCAAGGGTAGAATCAGTAATACTTTTTCCATGCATGCTTGGGGCTGAGACATAACTTGCTCCTGCCATTGCTTTTGCTGTAATGAAAAGCTTGTTGGTTTTAGTGTCAATTGGAAAGTCGCCTGCCGCACCAATGAGCAAGCTGCCTGTTAACCAGCTTTTCGCATCGAACTTCCAGTTAGGATAAGTGTAGTAAGATGATGTTACTGGTGGTGGTGGGATAGTTGGATACCCGGTTGTCCCGGTAAAGTAAGCGGTGTAAAATTTTAATTGTGAGAACTCTTCGGACATTGCTGTTGTATTTATTGTATTTCGCTGTCCATGTAACATTACAGCCAACCCGAAATGTTTGCTTAGTTTATGCTCGAAGCTCAGTTCAACCTGTTCGCCTGTCTTTGCAAACCCTGCAAGGTTGTTGTTCACATTTGTCTTTGCATAATCACCCACCGGAAATGATGGACCGATCGAAAGCGAAAGAAAATTTTTATCATTAAATGATTGTGCTTTGCAGTAAAGCAATGGTAATATAAACGCAAAAAAGAATAGGGATTGTTTTCTCATATAACAGGTTGATGAATGCGGGATAAGCATAAATGTAAACAGATTAAGCAGCAACTGGTAATTCTAAATACAAAATAAATGTTATTGCTATGTTTCATTTAGCATTATGTAATTACTCAGCCTCTCCACCATCTTTTCCATAAAAGATAACCCAGGTGGCAAAATCATCTGTAAAGTCTTCGAAGCGATGTTCCATGCCTGCCGGCACAAATAATACATCTCCTTGCCTGAAAGAAACCTTTTCCTTATCACGAATGAAGTTGCCTGAGCCACTTGCTATCACATATAATTCATCCTGCCTGTGAGGTGTTTGCAAATCAATTTTTTCCGGCGCATAATATTCCACGCTCATAGAGCCGTGCTTCATTACCGTTGTAAACTTATACTTCATTTCGTTTTGAAGTCGAAGTATGCTTTCATCAATGGTTATCTTAAAGGGCAGCATAGCTGGTAGTTGTAATTGTAATCAGTAAAGCAGTTTATCTTTTAAAAAATCATTCTTCATATTCTTTAAAAGCAATTCCATGTAAAGCAAGCTCTTTCAATACCGGCTCATAAATAGCGGGAATAACAGGAATGTTTAACCCCGTTACCGGAAGTTTGTTTTCAAGAATAAGCTTAGCTGCAATGCCCAACGGCAGGCCAACTGTTTTTGCCATTGCTGTATGTATGCTGTCTTCTCCTTTCACCACAAGAGAACTCTTTACCTTATGAAGTTTATCGTCAAGCATGTATTCAATTTCATGCAGCATTACAATCATGTCTTTATCATTCTCCTGCAACGCAAGCTTTTTTTCAAGAACCAGTTGCAATACATCTGCAGCGCTACAAAGCCCTTTATTGATGAGCGTATCATCTTCCAGCCCGAGAAAGAAAAGCTGCTTCATACTTAAATTGGCTTCATGCATTTTATATGCTACACTTTCTGCGGCTGAGTCTTTTATATCTTCAATGTTCAAAGCATTCAAATTACCATTGTTGTCTACTATCATTACTTCATCCGAAGTATCTTCGCCTTCCTCCGCAGCTACTTCTTCAGCTTCCATTAACTGCATTAGCTTTTCCATCATTTGCTTTGCATAGTCAAGCCTGGTAGTGAGCATCTTATTGAGCCAGTCGCCAAATCCATATTTATCAAAATGAATTTTGAAAAAAGCGCTAAAGCTTAAGCCGTCGGTTTCATACACTTTTTCCTCATCGGTAAGTTTTAAATCGACAATATTCTTCCAGCCAAAGCAAAACTCAGGATGCCTTAGTGTTGTTCTTATAAAAGTTTGGGCTTCTTCCAACTGATAAAGACTGATATAACTTAATGAATCCCTGTTGGGATAAAAAGCAAAAACTTCAAACTCCGGTACATTTACAATCCGATCAGTTGTAAACAGCCGTTCATATGGAACTGTTATTTCCTCACCTTTTTCTTTGTATACAGCACCTGCTTTACCTGCAAGAACAATATTCCGTGGATTCCAGCTTATTTTATAATGCCATGGATTGTCATCGTTTTCCGGTGCCACCAACCCTCCGCAGTGCGATTTAAATGATGTTACCTTACCGCCTTTTGCTTTTATAGAATGTATCATTTGCATGGCGCTCATGTGATCAATGCCGGGGTCAAGCCCCATTTCACATAGGAAGAGTAGGTTCTTTTCTTTTATGTCTGTCGCCAGTTGCTTGATTTTTTCATCAACATACGATGCTGTTAACAGGTGCTTGCCAAGCAGCAGGCAATCAACGGCCACCAGGTTGTGGAGTGAAGGCGGCATTAAAGAGATTACCACATCTGCTTCCTGTATTAATGCCTTGCGTTGTGCTTCGTCTGTGATATTAACCTCTTTTGCTTTTACAAAAGGATGTAATCCTGTTTTTTGTTGAGCTGCCTGCAGGTTACTATCTGCAATAATTACTTTCCATTGATGCTCTGTTGCTATTTTCTTTAGATAATCAATAAGGACAGTAGCTGATTTACCGGCGCCAATAAGAAGAATACATTTCATATCTCTAAGATAAGCTATTGATGTTTAGGCGTAATAAGTTTGTAAGCTATCCTATAGTTAACTGAGCTGTAGTTTATAAAGTTCCATCTGCACAAAAAAGAAACCCGTTACCATGTAACGGGTTCTATTATACAATAAAGTTACAAAGCTAATCTGCAACCATAGAAATACCATTTTGGGCTGAACTTACCAATCCAACCTTATAAGTAACATTAGATGCGGCTAAGTCATCCGGGGCTTTTATAATTACATCCCGGTTGGCCGGCAGATTTTTGATGTATAAAGTTTCCCCCTTTTTATAAAACCCTTTTTTATCGTAGTATTTAAGATCAACTACCACAAGGTCAAGCGTGCTGCCCGTCATGTTCTGAACATTCAGTTTAACATCCTGCACAACGCCTGCGTATTTAGACATTTGCTCTACCCTTACCAACTCATCCACCGTTTTTTTAGTAGAGGCATTCTTTATAATTGCAGGAGTAGCTGTATTGGCAACCGCCTGTTTCTGATCGTCCGTAGTTGTTGGCAAAGGAGGTGTAGTTGTATTTGCAGGAGATGTTTGCACGATGCCTGCATCTCTTTTTACTGAATTTCTTACGCCCGCAACAGGACGGATATTACCTGGTTTTTGAAACTTTTGCCCTGTTGTTTTTTCAGAGCATATCTTACAGGTAAGCTTTGCAATTCCTGTTGCTTTGTTACGCTGCCAGTCTTTGCTGTTTTTTTGTCAACAGTAACATATACAGGGGTGCTTTTTTCTGCCGGTTTTACTGCCGCCTTATTTAAAGGTTTTTCTTCCTGTATAGTGGTTATTTCATTTCCCTGTTCTGTATTTTGATCCTCTTCAACACCCTCTTCATTCGCAACAGGTTTAGGTTGTTGCTTTACTTCATTTGACTTTGCAGTTAATGAGTTGTTTTCAGCCTTGCTTTCAGGTTTAAATACCATCCACAAGCCAAACGCAAGAACAAGCACAATTAACGCCACTTCACCAAATTGTTTTGCATTTGCGCTAAGACTAAAACCTTTCTGGGTTTTAGGCTTTAAAATATTTTCTACATAGCGTTCTTTTATTTCATCCAGCGACCTTGAATATTTTGTTTCAAGCTCAACAGTTTCTTTTTTAAGAACAGGTGAAGGTGTTTCTAAAGTTTTTGCAGCGGGAACTTCATTCTTCCATTCACTGTAAGCATCTTTCCATGACGGGGCATTTTCAGGAGTTGCTGTTTTAGAAGCGGGTACAGGCTCTTTTGCGGCGGTTACAGGTTCAGGTGTTGCCTCAATCTTCTTCCAGGCGGCGGCAATGCGGTAACGCGGCTTTTCTTTTATTGCAACCGGTTGTTCCGCTATAACTGTTTCTGTTTTTTGCGCTGGAGTATTTTTTTTATAAAACCTGTCAAACGGCTGTTCTTCAACCGTAGGAGCATATTCTTTAAGATCTTCAACTTCGCTGGGGTAGCGCCATGCGGTACTTCTGCCCTCAATCCACACCAGGTCGTAAGCTTTCAACCCTTTACTAATCAGCTCTTCCGCTGTATAGGGACCTGATTCTTTATTGTTTCTTAATAAGAGATAGGTTTTCATATAGTTAAGTTAGTAGGCTATATAATGCATACAACATGCCCTTTATTGTAAAGAATACGTTATAAAATGCATAATATACTTAAGCAAATATCGTAAAAATAAATGCAATTATTGAATATAGTGTCTCCTTTATTGTTGAAGAGAAATGAGGTGTTAGAAATCTCACTCATCAATGTGCCATATATCAGACGGATTGAGTGCCAGGAAAACATCGTTGCCTTCGCTTACAGTTGTGCAGGTTGTTTTTACAGTTAACATGCTTCCTGAACATACAATGTCTAATTCGCTGAAGCTCCCGAAGAAACGTATTTTGTGTACTGTACCTTTTACCGCCTGTTCACTTTCAACTATTTTTAGTTTTTCCGGACGTATAAATAAGTCACTGCCGTTAAGTTCAATCTCGTGAAAATGGCTGAATGCTTCTGCCTGGGCAAGACTAAGTAAGTTATAGCTGCCAAACAAACCCGCAGCGTATTCATTAACAGGTTTTGTATAAATATGTTTGGGTGTTCCCTGCTGAAGAATTTGCCCATCCTTCATTACAAGAATTTCATCTGCCCATGAAAGGGTATCTGCAGGCTCATGAGAAACAAGCATGCATGTTATGTTCAGCTTTTCGCCAATATCTTTTATCACTGCTTTTAATATCCGCTTATGAATCATGTCGAGATTAGAAAAGGGTTCATCAAGCAGCAGAAGCTTAGGCGATGTAATAAGAAGTTTTGCAAGGGCGATTCTTTGTCTTTCACCACCAGATAGCTGGTCCGTTCTGCGATTTAACAAGTGGCTGATATGGCAGATATCGAATAGCGCAAAGGCTTCTTCATCTGTTAAATTGTTGGCGTAAGATAAAACCTGCTCAACAGTTAAATAGTTAGGTAATTCAAAATGCTGCGACAAATAGCAAATGCCTGGGTGACCAGGTATTAGTTTTTCATCTGGGCCGATCACTCTTTTACCTTCGAATTCAACCTTGCCTGAATCCGGCTGAAGCAACCCGGCAATGATTTTTAACAAGGAACTCTTGCCTGATCCCGTTTCACCTGCAATGGCTATTTTTTGAAATTGTTGTTGTTTAAAATTGATGTTCTCTAATTCGATGTCTTTACTAACTCTGCGAAAAATTGCTTTTACGTTTAAAAAACTCATATAAGAAAAAGGAAATTTAGGCCCCGGTTCGTCTTTTGATTCGGCAAAAATATGCAATGTTATTTTAGAAGAGATGTTGAAAGAGATGGCAGATATAATTAAAAAAAATAGGCCCGGATGAAAATCCAGGCCGCAACCAAAACTAACTGCTTATGAGAAAAATTTAATTATCTGATTTTTGTAATACAAAATTACTCAGGGGTAGTCTTAATGAAATCATAATTTGAAGACTTCTTTAAGCTATAACATTTTGCCATCATTTCATTTAAATTCCTTTAACAGGCAGCGAAAAATAAAATGATGCTCCGTTGCCCGGAGTGCTTTTAACCCAAACCTGGCCATTATGTGCTTTTATTATTTGTTTGGATAGATACAGCCCCAGGCCAAGGCCCTCTGTTTTTTCATCAACCCTATATAGCCGACGAAAAAGGTATTTTAAATTCTCCTGTTTTATACCCCGGCCAAAATCTTTAACGCATGTTATTATGCTGCTTTCTTTTTCTTCTACAGAAATAATAATTTCCTTTTCCCGGCCTCCATATTTAACTGCATTGCTTATATAGTTGGTAAGCACCTGTTCAAGCCTTTGCTTATCCGCATAAACTATTATGCCAACAGAACCTTGTTTAATAATATTTATGCCTGGCCATGATAACTTCGCTGCTTCTATCGTTTCATGTACAAAGCCATCATATGGAAAATGAGATTTTTCCATTTGCAGTTTGTGATAACCAGCTTTGGTGGCGTCATGCAATTCAGATACAAGTCCGTTCAACTGGGCAGATACAGTTTCTGCAATTTTTACATAGCTGGCTATTTCCACAAGGTTCTTGTTCATTGTGAACTCACGTATCATTTGAGTGGCAAGATTAAGACGTGTAAGGGGATTTCTTAATTCGTGTGAGATAAAACCAATCATATCTTTTTTTCTTTTTTCATTCAGTTTTGCCTCTGTAACGTCTTGTATCGTAAACAATACCTGTTTTGGAGAAATTTCTATTTCAGACAGAAATGTTGAGCTGATGCTGATAATGCGTTTTTTTCCATTGTTTCGTTTAAAAACGAAAGTTTGCTTATACAACTGGTCAGTTTCTGATAGTACATTAGCCACCATTTGCTGAATATCTTCAGAGGCCCAGAAAGAATGGCCGGTTTTAGTTAATGGTAACTTTTCAAAAGCTTCTGCAGTTGTTTCAAATAAATCTGTAAAGGATGTGTTTACCTTAAGTACAGTTCCATCGGGGCCGATAAGTATTAAAGCATCGCTAATCGTCATTAAAATGCTTTCCTGCAATTCGTTTGAATCTGATAAAAAGTTTTCAAGTAGTTTTTGTTCATGTAAATTCTGTATCACCTTAACCAGGAAGGTGTCTCCTTTTCTGTTTGAAACAAGTATCGTTTCACCGCTTGCCCATATTTTATGTCCATTGATATGTAAAATAAAATTTCTGTCTTGTGCACTGCCGACAGCCTTTACGTTTTGTATTTCAAGCTCAGGGCGCCCTGCCTCCCTGTCTTCTTTAGTAAACAGCAAAGAAAAATGTCTATCCTTTACATCTTTATCCTCATAACCAAATGTGGAAGTAAACGCATTGTTTACGGAGATAATAATACCTTCAAGGGTCATAAGAATCATAGAATTTACAGAAGCATGTTCAAAGAGGGAGTTGAAAAAACCGCCAATGTCCAATAATTCAAAATCTTCCTGTTTCATAAGTATGTCTTAGTGTTCAACATTGTTGTTAATAAATATCTGTGCCAGTTATGGTTCAAAGTGAATGGTTGTGATAAATGCTTAAAAAACGGGGGAAGATTCTACAGGTATAAGAAAAAAAATACGCAGCGATTAAAATACTTTAACGGCATTTGTATTTAAATTTTATTGGCATGATTTAAGCAGCATAAATATAAACTGCGTATAATGAAGACAAAAGCTACTCCCGGTATTAAAAACAACGGTTCTGTAAATACAAAGCCGGTTGTTCATGATCGTGACAAAAGAAGAGAAAAAAGCGGCATTACCATTAAGAATGATAAGCCTAAGCAGTCATAAACAAGTAGCTATTAATTTCTGCTTCCTTTTACAAAACCGGGAACGCCTATTCTTATCCCGAAGTCGGGCTTATGGCCCGTTTGAAACGATTCTACGAAATCAATTCTCAGTACTTTAAGTATATTTTCAACCGAGAAAAAAACTTCTGAATAATTTTTATCTTTTACTGCATGCAAAGCATTGCCGCCAACTACAAAATACCAGTTCCATTTTCTTAGCAGCGGAATCTTGTTGGATAATAAGCCATTTAAGTGATATTCAATGTGTGAAGATGCCTGCAGTTTAGATGTATTACTAAACGAATAATAATCCATCATTTGAAAGCTATTGAGATAATCTGATGCAATGCTTGTCTGGTTATCAAGATAATGCTGGTAATCTGGTATGAATAGTTTTTTGCTGGATAAAAATCCACCCACATTCAAACGATAAGCAATTCTTCCGACAAGCTTCAGGTTTAAATTGTCATACATCGTAAAGTTCCACTTACTATAGTCCACATCACTTCCAAGTAAATGATTAATACCCTGCTTATAACCTAATTCAAATACCGGGGCAGATGACCCAATATTAAAAGTTGCTTCGGGTAACTTTACATATTTAGTACCGGGCTGCCAACGTAAAAGACCCGCGACAGTGAGCGCCTGGTGCCTGGGAATATTTGTGGCGCTAATGTTGGCCGGGTAATTAGGCGTAAACATTCTCTCTTTATAATTCTTCCACGTGTAGTTTGTTGTGTTTTGGAGAGGCATCCTGTCCTGGTATTCAGCGGAAATAACCGCATTCAACCCTTTGCCAAGATCTTTTGAGTAGGTAAGCTTACCAAACCAGGCCTCATAAATCTTCATGTAATTGTGTTCATAAAAAAGACTTGAATAAGTATTTATCCGTTCTGTAATTGGTTCAGGATTATTAAACTGCAATACCTTTTTACCTGCTGAAAATGAAATGGATTGCCGGGCATTTTTTCCATAGTTGTAAGCTGTGGAAATATGTGCATTAAAATGTTTATTACTGAACCCGTAACGAAGATTTGGAGTGACGGACAAAGAGCGTCCGATATTACCAAACCTTTTAAACAAGGAAGGTGAATAATTAATAACAGCGCCTTCAACAGTATTATAATTGAGAATGCTTAGCAGGGAAGGGAAAGTAATATTTAATTTACTTTTTTCCCTGCTGAATGATTTTCCCGTAATAAGTAAGGTCAAAGGGTTCACTTTGTTTCTTCGCCTGTCTAATGAGTCAAGGTATTGTGGATTTTGCCTTAGTTTTTCAAGACTGTCTTTCTTTTTGTAATCAAGTGCTTCATCGGTTTGTAATGGCAATGGCCTGATTGAATCCCAATAGGCAAGCGGCTTTTTGTTGGAGCTGTCTTTATATTCAACAATAATATCGTTAAAATAATTTTTACGGAACGATGGAGACAGGTTAAACTTATCGTGCACCTGCACAAAACTTCCATAAGAATCGAAGCCGAATATTTTTACAGAGGGATAAACAACCTGCTGCTTAATTATCCATTTGTTCTGTAATGGAATGTATAACTGCTCAATTTTAAGCGTATCCAAAAACTGCATTTGCTGTTCTTTCTCTATACTTAATTCAACGCTTGCAATGCGCCATTCATCTTCAATAATATTGATATAGCCATTAAAGGTGGGTTCATATTTTCTTTTAGAAATTACTTTAATACGGTTAATCATCCTGTTGTCTTCAAAGAACGTTCCTTCAAGTTTGTAGCGATAAAAGCTTAGCGCATTATCGGCTATGGGAGACACAAAACCACGCGGGTTAAGGTTTTCGCCAATCTTTATATTATTATGATAGAAAGAGATGATTTGCGGTGTTGCAAAACCATAGCCATCGCTGCTGCCGCTAACTTTTGTTGAAAGCACTTCTACTTTTTCGCGATTATTGTTTACCGAATATTTAGATACAGATTCAGATAAAAACAGAATTTTCTTTTTGCTTGTATCACCATCTTCAAAATCTACTTTTTCACCCAGGAATTTTTTTGGGAAATTTCTTAAACGTATTTGGCCCTTAATATATACTTCGCACTCAAACTGCTTCAATTCATTTTCATAGTCCGGCCTTTTCTTTATTGCTTTACGAATAATGGCATAAGCAGGGTCTTCACCATTGGACTTAACTACTACATCCTTTAACTGATACTGCTGCGTTTCCAATACAAAATCTACCGTTAGGTTGCCGGTTACTTCAACCGTTTTTTCTTGTTTTTGATAACCCACATGCTGGCAAAAAATGGTGTATTTGCCAGGCTTTACATCAATCACGTATTCACCCAGTACATTGGCAGATACACCGCTTCCGCTGTTCTTAAATGTAATGGATGAATAGCTTAACGGGTTATTGTTGATGTCTGTTATTTTGCCGGAGATTCTTTGTGCATTTAACAACAATGGAAAAATGATTGACAGCAGTATTGGATAAAGACGTTTAAAGGGCTTCATGAAATGAAAATACAAAAGAAGGAACGGTGGGTGATGCCGCTAATGAATTTAAACCTTGTTTTAACAAAGAAATGAATTTACCATATTGCTGATTTATAAATACGGCGATACTATAAAGCGAAGCCTAAATTCTTGTATAATCTGTATTAGGCTAATGCCTTATATTTTCTGGTGAAACTACCTGTTAATGCGGCCATGCCCGAAATAAGTCCGCCTATAAACGCAGTTATCAAAAGCAAAACAAAAGATGAATCGCCCAGTTTTAAAATCGATGCAATTTTTTCAGAGAGCCGGTGATGATTTGCAGTATCATATATCAGTGCCTGTATGCCCCACAGGAAAAACATTGCCGCGAAACCTGCAGTGAAGGCCTGGCCGGCTTTCTGATGTACAACTATTGCTACAATAAAAGAAGTAATGGCAAAGCTCCACCATGTGAAAAATAGCGGCGCGGCATATCCCAATAAAGCAGTTAATATAATGGCTGAAATAAATTTCATAATTAAATATTTGAAGAATGCATTAGTGTAATAAAATACTATCCCTTACTAAAACTCATAGTGCCTTTAAGACTTGTTTGTTTTTTTATGGCGGCTTCACCAACAATGGCAATCTTGTAATATTTTCCGGCAAGCCATGTATCTACAAAGTTGTCGTAATACTTACTTCCGGGATTGCCGCTTTGACCACCAGGGTAAACACCATAAGCTTCTGTTTCGTCTGTCAACTGCACTATCATTCTCCAACTTGGTCCATGAAATTGTTTATAGGCATTTACTGAAAAGGTGCCTCCGCCGGCGTTTAAATGCAGCCTGCTTAATTGGGGCAGACGAAGCAAATGCCTTATACCGCTGTCTTTAAATTTACCCCACGCAAGCTTTTGAAGCAGATTGGCAGAGTTGAGTGTTTTAGCTGCATTTTTAAAAGCAAGGGTAACAACATCTGAAATAGTTTCTTTCTGTGGTGTATTTATATTGTCAGCAAACTCATACAAAGAATCTTTTGCAATACCTTCAATAAGCGTGCTTGTTACAGGTTCCATAAGAGGAAGGCTTGTTTGTGAGAATTCATCAGCATACATGGCATCCGATAAACTATCAATCCATACGGCAAAAACAGAAGGGCCTTCTTCTGCTGCATCATTCTTTAAATCCCACGATTCGAACTTATCGTACAGGTTTTTCTCATAGGTGCTCAGCCTTTTTACATCCATATATTTTTCAAGAACCGGTTTTGCCAGCTTGGCTAATATGTTGTAGTTGCTGGTTTGCAGCTGCTGCATTTCTTCAATGGTAATGTTTTGCATATTGCTCAACCGCCAGTTAATAAAGAAGCCACGATATGGAGGATATGATCCTCCGAGATAATATGGATAAGAAGTGTCATAAGGCATTTGATTGGCGCTGCTTACAAAGCCTCTTGCAGGATTAAGCATAGTCGTGTTCATGCTGTCTGGTATTGTTGCCTGCCACATATAAGCACTGTCTTCACCGGGCATAATAAAATCTCCCTGTCTCTTCCACTTTGCAGGAAACTGTCCCTGTTGTCTTATTGCAATGTCTCCATTCTTTGCTGCGAACAGCATGTTTTGCCCGGGACATTGATAAGTAGATATCGCGTTTTCATAATCATGATAATTCTTTGCTTTATCCAGTTGGTTAAAAGTACGCAACTCATTACTGCTGTCATGTGCCTTCCACCGGCAGGCATATGCTTTGCCGTTCTTTAATTTATTGTCATAATGCTGATCATACATTACCGGCCCAAATACAGTCATTGCAATATGCTCCGTGTCTGAAGGGGCATCTTTTATTTTAATTATTTCATCCCTGAAAGTGGTTGGTTGCCAGGTACTATCAAACCAATATTCTTTCATGGTGCTGTCTTTGAATTTTATCTCGTAATAATCCCGAACGTCACGCTCTGCGTTGGTAAAACCAAAAGCACAACTGTCATTAAAACCGATAATGATGGAAGGTGCGCCGGGAAAGCTTACACCATAAGCATTGTATTCAGGCGTGGATATCTGCATTTCATACCAGATGGAAGGGAAATTCAAACCAAGATGCGGATCGTTACAAAGTATGGGCCTGCCACTTTTGGTTTTACTGCCCGATACGGCCCAGTTGTTACTGCCATTATCTTTATCTGGCTTTACCGGATTTTTAATAGCCGCAGTATCTTTTTTCTTAAAAAAATTAAGGTATAATGAATCAGCCTTTGAAGGCTTTTTAAGTACCAGGCCACTTTTGGCAATGGCTGTTCCTTTAGGTATTATCGGGTCGAGTATATCCTGGCCATAAGGATACAATTTCTCAAATTGCTCTTTGGTAAAGATTGATTTGGCATTAGTCATTTCAAAATCATCTTCACCGCCTGCAAGGTCATAAGCCATATACTTCATAAACAAAGCTGTCTTAAGGTTTGTCCATGGTTCAGGTTTATAATCGAGCAATTTATATTCTAAAGGATAATCTTCTTCACTCAAAGAACTTATGTAAGCATTAACACCGGCGGTGTATGCGTCTGCCTGTGCTTTTGATGTTTCATCTGCTTCAATAGCGCGAAGGGATTGTTCAGCGGCATATACCATTCCTAACCGTCGAAAAAATTTATCAATAGCCAGGAAGTCTGAACCATTTGATTTAGCACCCATAATTTCACTCAGCCTGCCACCTGCTGCATAAGCTTGAAATTCCATTTGCCACAGCCTGAACTTTGCATGCAGATAACCTTGTACAAAATAGGCGTCATTCTCCTGCTCAGCATAAACATGTGGTACAAGCCTTTCATCAAGGTATACATTTACCTTTCCTTTTAAGTAAGCGTTTTTAATGTCTGCATCAAAGTTTTTATCATCTGCTTCTGCATTATGCCAGAAACCTTTTTGTGGGGATAAAAAATAACCAAGCCTTGGAGTTTTCGCTCCTGCTACAGTTAACCTTGTATCAAGCACTATAATAAGGCCTGTTGTTATAGCTGCACAAACAATGAGAAGCAACCAACGCATATAATGAATTTATGGATTGAAATAATAAACAATGATAAGACTTTTTGCGTGATGGCATAAAAGGCTTTGCATTGAAAAGAAGGGCCGATACAAAACTTTATGCTTATTTGTTAAGTAAAGCGATAAGTTGGTTTAGTTCTTCCATTGTATTGAATGCGTGTAAAACAATACGCAGCCGTTCCATTCCTTTGCTTACAGTAGGGTAGAGGATTGGCCTTACATCCAGGTTAGCCTGTTGTAGTTTTTGAGACAGCAGCTTTACCGCATCATTGCCGGGAACCATTACAACCTGTATAGGTGTATGAGATACAAATTTCTCAAAAGCTATACTCGCTGATTGAAAATGTTGTATAAGCTGCTGCAGATGTGAGCGCTCTTTTTGCATGGCTGGAAAACTTGCATAAGCTGCCGAAATATGCGCCACCGATTGTTCAGGAAGTGCAGTTGAATATATAAAGCTTCTTGAAAAATTGATAAGGTAGTCTTTTAGTTGCCGGCTTCCCAGTACTGCTGCACCATGGCAACCAACCGCCTTACCAAAAGTATGAATGCGGCAAAAAATATCATTCTGTAAGCCCAGTTGTTGTACAAGCCCTTCCCCTTTTGCGCCAACAACACCGGTTGCGTGCGCTTCATCAATAATAAGGTGAGCATTGTATTGTTTACACAATGCTGTAATTGCAGTCAGTGGACAAGTATCACCATCCATGCTAAATACAGATTCTGTCACTACAAAAACATTTCCTTTTGCTTTTTTCAGCAAGACTTCAAGTTCAGTTAAATTATTATGGGCAAATGAAAAAGATTGTGCAAAAGATAACCGTATTCCATCCCTGATCGAGGCGTGTGAAAGATAGTCATACAAAACAGTATCGCCTCTCTGGGGAACACAGCTTAATACACCAACATTTGCATCGTATCCCGAATTATAAATAACCGCTTCTTCTGATGAATGAAAAGAGGCAATTTGCTTTTCCGTATTTTCTATCAATGTATAATTACCTGCCAGCAGCCTTGAGCCTGTAGAGCCCGTTGCAAGTGAGCCGATATCAGTTGACAGATGATTGAGCACATTATTTTTTACAATGCCTAAATAATCATTGCTGCAAAAATCAATTTTATTTTCGGGCAGTCTTAATTGCCTGAAGGCGTTTTGCTCTTTGCGGTTTAACAGTTTTTGCTGTAAAAAATCATCGCTGTACATTGAGCGAAGGTATTGAATCATAAGCATGAGGTAAGCCATGCCTGCAGGCATAAAATTTTTTAAATGAAGTCAGCGTAATTTTATCAGGCAGCAATCACTTGTTCAAATTGCTAAAGCCATGGAATCATCATACAAAACCACTTTGATTAAAGGAGAAATTGCAGATTACCGTTTTGAAGATGGAATACTGTATTCATATTCCAAGCCACCTAAGAGGACAGTAAAAAATATTACTGATAACGTAGCATTGGTAAAGGAAATTACAGGTGGTAAGAAAGTCCCTTTGCTTATTTACCTAAGCAATTCTCCTGTGCCGGATAAAGAAACCCGTAAGTTTTCAACAGAGCAGTTACCGAATGTATACACTGCAATGGCAATGGTTTCAAAGCCAGGGCTTGCAAAGTTTATTATGAATATTTTGTTCAGATTAAAGCCACCACCTATTCCTATGAAATCTTTTTCTGATGATGAGGAAGCGAAAGAATGGCTTAAGCAGTATTTGTAATTTATACAGGCCGTGCTAACCTTCGGTGCCGCCTTCATGTACATTGTCAGCATCATCCCTTATTTTGTTTGGCCACAAATCCGGCGGATAAACAAAATTTTTAACTATACCGGGTATAGCTGGCAGAGCGCCGTTTGACGTTCCATTTAGAATATAAAGGGGATATCTTGCTTTTAAATTACCACCTTGTATTTCTACGTTTTCAAGAGTAAGTTTTTTTGCGCCTAAGCCAAAGCCCCTGTCGTACCTGTTGTCTACAAAAACGCCATTGGTTTTATCAATTTTGCATATGTCTTTAAGTAATACATTTTTTACAGTAAAATCGCCACAACCTAATAATGTAAGTCCCCCGCCGTAACAGCCATCTACATTTAGATTTGTAAATGTCCCCGTGGTAGCATCCTGTATGGCTATGCCGCTCATTTGTGAATACTGCAGGCCCACACCGGCATTGATTACAGTAACGCTGTCTATTTTACAATCCTGGGCGCTTGTCACCTGGAATCCATCCCAGCCTGTATTTTCTGCCACGCAGTTTTTAACTGTTAGGCCGACAATAGGACTGTTTTTTTGCCCATTCTGTATGTCTGATGTGTTGCCAATATAAAAGCCTTCATTGTTGGTGTTTTTTACATAGCAGTTTGTAAGAGAGATGTTCCTGATGATTGCGTTTGGATAGTAAGTTGCTGAATCATTTGCAAGGGCATCATTTTTTATAAGTATACCTACAGACGCAGTATCTATTGTAATATTTTCAAAAGATAGATCACTGCTATAGTAAGCTCTTATCCCAACGGCAGAGGTTCTTCCAACAATATGCAAATCCTGTATTTTCATATACTTCCCAATAATGTCTAC
>Ga0105237_10003752_pt1 | contig 17899 bp, 16 predicted proteins | sample KBSC24metaG_FD_81520 | JGI IMG/M metagenome (GOLD analysis project Ga0105237, IMG submission 81520) | Corn rhizosphere microbial communities from Kellogg Biological Station, Michigan, USA - KBS C2-4 metaG | ecosystem: Host-associated > Plants > Roots > Rhizosphere > Soil | place: Michigan, USA... | reverse complement strand
TGCGTGGTCGAGATGCCGCAGCTGGCGCAGCTCAAACAGGCCGGCGTCGTCATCGAGGGCATCGCCAGCCGCGACAAGCCGGCCGACAGCCTCGCCTTCCTCCAGCGCAACGGCGATCCCTATGACCGGATCGGGGACGATTCGACATCGGCGGTGCAGATCGCGATCGGCTCCTCGGGCGTGCCCGAAACCTATGTGGTGGACGGCAAGGGCGTCATCCGCGCCCAGCATATCGGCCCGATCCAGCCGCAGGACGTTGCGGATGTCCTCGCCGCCGTGAAGGACGCGCGGTGAAGCGGCTGGCCGCCCTCGCGCTGCTGCTGGCGCCGACGATGCTGCGGGCCGATCCCACTCTGGCGCCCGAGCCGCTCTCCTACACCCAATTGCCCGATCCCCGGCAGGAAGCGGCCGCGCAGGCGCTGATGCAGACGATCCGCTGCGTCGTCTGCCAGGGCCAGTCGATCGCCGATTCGGATGCCGATCTCGCCGGCGACATGCGCGCGCTGGTGCGCCAGCGCATCGCGGCCGGCGAGAAGCCCGAGGCGATCCGGGCGTGGCTGGTGCAGCGTTACGGCCGCTGGGTGAGCTACCGCCCGACGGTCGACGCGCTGACCTGGCCGCTCTGGGCCGCGCCGATCCTGCTGCTCTGCGTCGGCGGGCTGATGGCGGGCGCGGTGTTCAAGCGGCGGCGCCGATGATCGGCTGGGCGATCTTCGCCGCCATGGCGCTGCTGCTGCTCGGCGTGCTGGCCTGGCCCGTGCGGCTCGGCCGGCCGGCGCTGATGCTGGTCGCGGCGGCCCTGTTCACCGCGGCGGCGGGCTATGCGTGGCAGGGGAGCCCCGGCCTGGCCGGGGCGCCGACCTCCGCGGCGGACCAGCCGCTGCGCACCGATACGCTGTTCGCCAGCGAGCGGCTGCGCTTCCTCAATCATTATGGCGAGACGGGCATCGCGCTCGGCACGGCGGACGCCTTCCATCGCATGGGCGAGGACGAGGCGGCGGCATGGCTGATCCGCAACGCCATCGCGAAGCGGCCCAAGGATTCCGATCTGCGCGTCGGCTATGCCTATGCCCTGTTCACGCTGGCGCACCGGCAGGTGACGCCGGCGGTCCTGCTGGCGTTCGACCGGGCGGATGAGGCGGCGAAGCCCGGCGATCCGGCGCCCGCATATTTTCGCGGCCTGGCCTATCTCGAATCGCGCGATCTCGATGACGCGAGCCAGACCTGGCGGGCGCTGCTCGCGCGCTTGCCGGCCGGCTCGCCTTGGATCAAGCCGATCCAGGAACGGGTCGAACTGCTTGATCTCATTCGACAAAGCCGTCTGGCGCGCAATCCGCCGGCATCATGATCCATTCGTCCCGCTCGGAACGGGGACGTCTACACGGCGTTGCAGCACGAGCGGGTGGGTGCTAGGGCGACAGCCCATTAGCCGGATCGGGGGACCCGGCGCGTGGCGGGGAATGGTTTTGTGATTGTCCGACGTCATCGCCACCTTTCGATGACCAGCCGATGAACGACCCGCAGGATCCGACCCTGCCGCCGAAGCCCGGCGACGAATCGCTCATCCCGCAGGACCATCCGTCCCATGCGGGCGAGAGTCTCCTGAAGCTGTCGGTCGGCGCGATCGGCGTGGTGTTCGGCGACATCGGCACCAGCCCGATCTACGCCTTCCGCGAGACCTTCGCCGGCCATCACAAGCTGATGCCCGATACCGGCCATGTGATGGGCGTGCTCAGCCTGATCTTCTGGTCGATGATGGTGGTGGTGACGCTGAAATACGTCTCCATCATCATGAGGGCGGACAATAAGGGCGAGGGCGGCAGCCTCGCGCTGCTCGCTTTGGTGTCGCGCTCGCTCAAGGGCGAGAAGCGCTGGACCAAGGGCCTCGTGCTGCTCGGTGTGTTCGCCACCGCGCTCTTCTTCGGCGATTCGATGATCACCCCGGCCATCTCGGTGCTGTCGGCGGTCGAGGGCCTCACCGTCGTCGAAAGCGGGATGGGCGAGTTCGTCATCCCCATCGCGATCGGCATCCTGATCGGCCTGTTCATGCTCCAGGCGCGGGGCACGGCGCGGATCGGTGTGCTGTTCGGCCCGATCATGCTGCTCTATTTCGCGGTGCTGGCGGTGCTCGGCCTCGTCAATCTCGCCGCCAAGCCCGGCGTGCTGTGGTCTCTGAATCCCATCTACGCGCTGGAATTCTTCGCGAACCAGCCGATCCGCGCCTTCCTCGCCATGGGCTCGGTGGTGCTGGCGGTGACGGGCGCCGAGGCGCTCTACGCCGACATGGGCCATTTCGGCCGCCAGCCGATCCGCCTCTCCTGGCTGGTCTTCGTCCTCCCCGCGCTGATGCTGAATTATATGGGGCAGGGCGCGATGATCCTCTCGGCCACGCCCGACGCGGCGATGGAGATCATCAAGTCGCCCTTCTTCCTGCTCGCGCCGGACCAGTTCCGCCTGCCGCTCGTCATCCTCGCCACCATGGCGACCGTGATCGCCTCGCAGGCCGTGATCTCGGGCGCCTTCTCGGTGACGCAGCAGGCGATCCAGCTCGGCTTCATCCCGCGCCTGCGCATCACCCACACGTCCGCCGCCGCCGCGGGGCAGATCTACATCCCCGCCATCAACTGGATGCTGATGGTGATGGTGATCCTGCTGGTGCTGGGCTTCAAGACATCGACCAACCTCGCCGCCGCCTATGGCATCGCGGTGACCGGCGCGATGCTGATCGACACCCTGCTGCTGGCGGTGCTGCTCTTCTCGCTGTGGAAGTGGAACAAGATCGGCGCGGGCGTGCTGATCGCGCTCTTCCTGCTGGTCGATCTCGCCTATTTCTCGGCCAACCTCACCAAGGTGCCCGATGGCGGCTGGTTCCCGCTGCTGATCGGCTTCATCGCCTTCACCCTGCTGACCACCTGGGCCAAGGGCCGCGAACTGATGCTCAAGCGCCTGAACGAGGTGGCGATGCCGGTGCAGGTGTTCGTGAAGTCCGCCGCCAACTCGGCCGAGCGCGTGCCCGGCACCGCCGTGTTCATGACCACCGCGCGCGACGGCGTGCCTCACGCGCTGCTCCACAACCTCAAGCACAACAAGGTGCTGCACGAGCGGGTGATCCTGCTGACGGTGCGGATCGAGGACGTGCCCTATGTCGGCCAAGCCTATCGCACGCAGGTGAAGGAGTTCGGGCAGGGCTTCTATCGCATGGTCGTCCATTACGGCTTCATGCAGGAGCCGGACGTGCCCGCCGCCCTCTCCAACGTGCAGGGCATCGGCGCGCCGCTGCGGATGATGGACACCAGCTTCTTCCTCGCCCGCCAGACGCTGATCGCCTCCTCGCGGCCGGGCATGTGGGTGTGGCGCGAGAAACTGTTCGCCTGGATGCTCCGCAACGCGGAAAGCGCGATGGAATTCTTCAAGCTGCCGTCGAACCGCGTGGTGGAGCTGGGCAGCCAAGTGGAGATTTAGGCCAGTTTCTATCCCGTTCGGGCTGAGCTTGTCGAAGCCCCGCCCGGCTTTCTTCGCCGCCTAAAAGGAGAAGGACGGCCCTTCGACAAGCTCAGGGCGAACGGAGCTATGGTGGGCGCGCGCCGCTTGGTCCATTGTTTAGGCAGCTGTTAACCACGTCTCGCTAGGGGTGTTGGCATGACCGTGCCGCAGCCGTCGAACCTGTCCGCATTCCCGGGCGTCTCGCCCTCGGGAGATGCCTTGCTCACCGCCGCTCATGGGGCGGAGGCGCTGTTGGGCGATCGCGTCGCCGCCGCCGGCATCGAGCTGGCCCGGCCACCCGCCTTCGGCATCGACGACGAGATGCGCGCCCGCGCCGGCCAGCTGATCCGCGCCACCATCGACGCCACCGAGCTCGCGCTGCGCACCGCCGAGCCGACCTTCGACGATGGGCCGGTCGGCGAGCTGGGCGACCGCTTCGTCGCCGCCGGCCTGCTCTCCCGCTCCGGCCTGGCCGCCGCCGCGCTGCTGCGCGCCGAGGAGCATCGCCTCGCCGCCGCCCTGGTGCGCGGCGCGGGTGAGGCCGAGGGGCCGGGGCCCCAGCGCCTCGATCCGATCGGCGGCGAGTTCGCCGCCGAAAGCTTCGCCGTGCGTGCCGCCGAGGCGGCCCGTATCGAGCGCACCGGCGATCCGCTGCTGCCGCTGCACGATGTGCCGGCCGAGGATCGCCACGCCTTGTTCTGGCAGGTCGCCGCCTGCCTGGCCGATCGCCTGCTCGCCCGGGGAGCGGACGAGACTGCGCTGCATCGCGCCGCCGGCACCGCCGTCGCGCGCGGCCTCGCGGCCATCGACGATGGCGAGGGGATCGCGCCCGCCGCCATGCGCCTCGCGCACCGCCTGGACGCGGCGCGGCAGCTCGACGATTCCCTGCTGGCCGGAACGCTGGCCGCCGGCCGCGTCGCCAGCCTCGCCGCGATGCTCGCCGTCCGCGTCGGCATCCCGTTCGACGATGCCCGCGCGATGCTGACCGACGCCGCGCGCTTCGCCGTGCTGCTGCGCGCCAGCGAGGTCGATCGTGGCATCGCCACCGCCATGGTGCTCGCGCTGTCGCTGGCGCTCGATCGCGGCTTCGGCCCCGATCCGGCCGAGGCGGCGGCGACGCTCGTCGAAGGCTATGGCGCGCTGAGCGTCGAGCGCGCGCGGGGCGAAGTTCGCCGCGCCCGGCTCGAACCCCATTATCGCGACGCGCTTGCCGCGCTGGCCGGCCGCTGATGGCGGAGCTGGACAGCAACCCGGTTCATGGCCGCGTCGATGCCGACGGTCGCCTGATCGCGGCCGATCCGGCGCTGGCTGACCTGCACGCGCGGGCCGGCGGCGAGCCGGGCGGGCCGCTCGCGGTGCCGCAGCTCGCGCAGCTCGCGCGGCTGGCGCGGCGCCTCTCCATTCCCGTCTCGCGCGCCGTGCTGGCGGCGGACGGCGAGGACGATCTCGATCTCTGGGTCCGCGCCAAGCCGGACGGCGCCATGGTCGAGCTGGCGATCGCCGGCTGGACTCACCGCTCCGCCGGCTTCGCGCCGTCGCCCGCCCCCCACAATGATCGCGATGCCGATTTCCTGCGCGCCGAGGCTGACTGGACCTGGGAGACGGATGCCGCGCTGCGCCTCTCGTCGCTGTCGGCGGCGGGCATGGCGGCGCTGTCGGGCGCCATGTCCAACCCGGTGCTGGGCGATGCGCTGACCCGTCTGTTCGTGCTGGAGGATGGCGCCGAGAATGGGCCGCCATTGCTGGAGGCGCTCGCCAACCAGAAGGGCTTCGAGAATCAGTATGTCGTCCTGCGTGGCACCACGCGGCGCTTCCGGCTGGCCGGCGTGCCGCTGTTCGGATCGGGCGGGACGCTGACCGGCTTCAAGGGCGGCGGCTTCGCCATCGTGCAGGAGCCGGCGGATGCTCCGCCCGTCGCGGCCAACGACGCGCCCAGCGCCTTCGCGCGCCGGCTGGAGACGGCATTGCGGACTCCCATCCACCGCATCGTCGCCACGGCCGAGCAGATTCGCGAGCAGGAGGATGGCCCCGTCCGCGCCGATTATAACGGCTATGCCGGGGACATCGCCAATGCCGGGCGCCACCTGCTCGGCCTGATCGACGATCTCGTCGACCTGGAGGCGGTGGAGCGCGCCGATCTCGAGGTCGAGCACGAACCGCTCGACATGGCCGATCTCGCGCGCCGCGCGGCCGGCCTGCTCTCGGTGCGGGCCGACGACAAGGATATGCGGATCGAGCAGCCCGACATCGCCGAGCGGCTGGAGGCGATCGGCGATTTCAAGCGCGCGCTGCAGGTGCTGGTGAACCTCGTCGGCAATGCGGTGCGCTACGGCCCGGCCGGCTCCACCGTGCGCGTCTCGATCGAGGGGCGGGGCGACGTGGTGGCGGTGGTCGTCGCCGACCAGGGCAGTGGCATCGCGCCGGAGAATCGCGAATTGGTCTTCGCCAAGTTCGAGCGGCTCGGCACGCGCGAGCCGGGCTCGGGCCTCGGCCTCTATATCTCGCGCCGGCTGGCCCGCGCGATGGGCGGCGAGATCGCGATCGAGAGCAAGGCGGGCGAGGGGGCCCGCTTCGTGTTCACGCTGCCGGTGGCGTAGGGGCGGGCGCTGGTTTCGAGACTCGACCACCGTTCGCACTGAGCGAAGTCGAAGCGCAGCCATCGCACCGCGTGGCCTTCGACCGCGCTCAGGCTGAACGGGCGGGGCTGGAGTGGACGCTTCTCACGATTTCGTCGCCGCCCGCCGATCCAATATCTGCTTGAGCGGATTGGGCTTGCCCGCCGCAACCCGTTTCAACGTGTTGGTGTCGTGATGCTCGAACGGGTCCGGCCGGCCGTGAACCATGAGCATCGTCTTGATGTCGTAGCGCCACGCATCGTCGCCGTCGAAGGTGATGGCGATCGCATAGCTGTCGGTGCGGAAGCCATATTCGAGGAAGGCGGTGGAGCAGATGCCATATTCGGTCTGCCCGCGCGTGGCCGTCAGCGTCAGCGTGTCGTCGCCGGGCCGGGCCTGGCCCGAGGCGAGCGCCACCTGCCCCCGCGGGATCGCCAGCGTCTGCAGGATGAGGCCCGTCGCCGGCTCCCACAGCCAGTAGCCGACCTGCTCGTGGAAGGTGATGTCCTCTTCCTTGGTGGTGATGTGGATATGGTAGCGCAGGCCGTAGAAGAGCTGCGGCCCGTTGGCCTGGGGGTCGATCGGATCGAAGCTGATCCGCTCGATGAAGACGCGCCGTTCGGGCGCATCGGCCTTGGGATTGATGTCGACGCCCTTGTGCGCCTCCCACCGCCCCGCGAGCCGGGTCAGCGGCCCGAGATTGGCGAGCGTGTCCGGATCGACGTCGCTGGGTTCGGTGAAGATGTCGTGCGGGAAGGGATTCATGGGCGCGGTCCCTCGCTTCGGTTTCGCGACCGATAGCAGCAGATCGACGGGGAAAGCGAGCCGGGAGAGAGTGCCTCTCCCCTCCGGAAAAGGAGGCGCGGGGGTGGGTTCGTGTACGGCGGACGCAACCGCGATCCGGAGCGGAACCCACTCAAACCCCTCCCTTTCGGGGAGGGGCTTTCCGGCCATCAGCCCATCGCCGGATCACTCCTTGCAGCGCGGATCCCAGCGGGCTTCCCGTGTGGTTTCATGCCTCGGCAGCCACTCGCCCGATTCGCGGAACCGGTAGGGCCGGTATCCGGCCTGGAACCAGTGCCAGAGGGAGAATGGCTGCAACGACGCCAGTTCGTCCGGCGTGTGGTGCCAATGCGGCGGGATCAGCGCGAAGAACAGATCATTGCCGATCCGCCGCATCCGGTAGGGCGCCGATTTGGCCATATGCTTCAGCGTGCCGGGGCTCGCCGCCCTATCCATGTCGGGATGGGTCAGCAGGAAGCGCAGGCCCTGGGCGACCTGGCCGAAGTTAAGAGCGGAATGTTTGGCGTACTGCTCCAGTTTCCTGAACATGAGATGCCTCGAAAGAATTCGTGGGACGATTTTCGGCCGTGGGAATCTCTCGGGGCATGGTCGCTCTCCTATGGTTTGCGGGATGCCATAGTCCGAAAGCGGATCGGCGGGAAATCGGGCGGAATCCATCGGGCGCAACGGTGATGGCCGGAAAAACGAAAAAGGGCGGCCGCATCGGCGACCGCCCCTTCCTTGTTCGTGACGCTGGCCTTGTTCGTGACGCTGGAAATCAGCGCTTGTCGACGGGCACGTAGTCGCGCTGCGTCGGGCCCGTGTAGAGCTGGCGCGGGCGGCCGATCTTCTGGGCCGGATCGGTGATCATCTCGTTCCACTGCGCCACCCAGCCCACGGTGCGGGCGAGGGCGAAGAGCACGGTGAACATCGTCGTCGGGAAACCGATCGCCGAGAGGATCACGCCCGAATAGAAGTCCACGTTCGGGTAGAGCTTCTTGTCGATGAAATACTGATCCTTGAGCGCGATCTGCTCGAGCTCGCGGGCGGTGTCGAGCACCGGATCGGAAATGCCCAGCTTGTCGAGCACGTCGCTCGCGGCCTTGGACAGCACCTTCGCGCGGGGATCGAAATTCTTGTACACGCGATGGCCGAAGCCCATCAGGCGGAACGGGTCGTCCTTGTTCTTCGCGCGCGCGATGAACTCGGGGATGCGATCCGGCGTGCCGATCTCGCGCAGCATGTTGAGCGCGGCCTCGTTGGCGCCGCCATGGGCCGGGCCCCACAGGCAGGCGATGCCCGCCGCGATGCAGGCGAAGGGGTTGGCGCCCGACGAACCGGCGAGGCGCACGGTCGAGGTCGAGGCATTCTGCTCGTGATCGGCATGGAGGATGAAGATCTTGTCCATCGCCGAGGCGACGACCGGATCGATCTCATACTCCTCGGCCGGCACCGAGTAGGTCATGTTGAGGAAATTCTCGGTATAGCTCAGCGAGTTCTTCGGATAGACGAAGGGCTGGCCGACCGAATACTTGTACGCCATCGCCGCGATCGTGGGCATCTTGGCGATCAGGCGGTGCGAGGCGATCTCGCGCTGCTTGGGGTCGTTGATATCGGTCGAATCGTGGTAGAAGGACGAGAGGGCGCCGACCACGCCGCACATGATCGCCATCGGGTGCGCGTCGCGGCGGAAGCCGCGGAAGAAGGCCGACAGCTGCTCGTGCACCATGGTGTGGCGCGTGATGTGGTTGGCGAAGACGTCGAACTCGGTCTTCGACGGCAGTTCGCCGTTCAGGAGGAGATAGGCGACCTCCATGAAGCTCGACTGCTCGGCGAGCTGGTCGATCGGATAGCCGCGGTGGAGCAGGATGCCGGCGTCGCCGTCGATGTAGGTCAGGCCCGACTCGCAGCTCGCGGTCGAGGTGAAGCCCGGATCGTAGGTGAACATGTCCGTATTGCCGTAGAGCTTGCGGATGTCGATCACCTGCGGCCCGACGCTGCCCGACATGATCGGATAGTCGGAGCTCTTGTCGCCGAGCGCCAGCTTGGCGGTGCCGTCAGCCATAATTACGTCCTCCAAAAGGGCGCCGTTCGCGAGCCCGAGGACCGGGCCCAACGGCGCCGTCAGATCAGTTCGCGGTCGCCAGCTGGTCGGAAAGCCGTGCGAGGCTCTCCTCCCGTCCGAGCAACAGCAACACGTCGAAGATGCCGGGCGAGGTGGTCCGGCCGGTGAGCGCCGCGCGAAGCGGCTGCGCCACCTTGCCGAGCCCGACGCCGGCCTCCTCGGCCACGCCGCGCACCGCCGCGTCCAGCGCCTCGTTCGTCCACTCCACGGACGACAGCGCGGACGTCACGGCGGCAAGCAATTGCGCGCCCTGGCCCTCCAGAAGGGCCAGCGCACGGTCCTCCATATCTAGGGGGCGAGTGCGAAAAAGGAAAGTCGCTCCCTCGGCCAATTCCAGCAAATCCTTGGCGCGGGGCTTGAGGAATTCCATGCTGCGACGCAGAAGATCGATGTCCGTCGCTGTCAAGGCACGGCCGATCTTTTCCGCCACGAACGGAGCGGTGAGGTCGGTCAGCCGCTGGTCGTCGGCGGCCCGGATATAGTGGCCGTTGACGTTCTCCAGCTTCTTCCGGTCGGTGCGGCCGGGCGAACGGCCAATGCCCGCAACGTCGAAGATTTCGATCGCCCGGTCGCGGTCGATCAGCTCCTCGTCGCCATGGCCCCAGCCGATGCGCAGCAGATAGTTGTTGAGCGCTTCGGGCAGGATGCCCATCTCGTCGCGATAGGCATCGACGGCGAGCGCGCCGTGGCGCTTCGAGAGCTTCTGCCCGTCATCGCCGTGGATGAGGGGGACGTGGCCGTAGATCGGCTCCGGCCAATTCATCGCCCTTATGATGCCGAGCTGGCGGAAGGCGTTGTTGAGATGATCGTCGCCGCGGATCACGTGGGTGATGCCCATGTCGTGATCATCCACCACCACGGCCAGCATGTAGGTGGGCGTGCCGTCCGAGCGGAGCAGCACCATGTCGTCGAGCTCGCTGTTGCGGACGGTGACGGCGCCCTGGACGAGATCGTGGATCGTCGTCTCGCCGTCCTGCTCGGCCTTCAGGCGGACGACGAAGGGCGCGCCCTCCGGCGCTTCCTGCGGATCGCGGTTGCGCCAGCGGCCGTCATAGCGGAGCGGGAGCTTGTTGGCGCGCTGCTGGGCCCGCATCTCCTCCAGCTCCTCGGCGGTGGCGAAGCATTTGTAGGCGTGGCCGCGCTCCAGCAGATCGAACGCCACCTCGGCATGGCGACTGGCGCGGGCGAACTGATAGACTTCGTCCCCGTCCCAATCGAGGCCGAGCCACTTCATGCCGTCGAGGATCGCCGCGATCGCCGGCTCGGTGGAGCGGGCGCGGTCGGTATCCTCGATCCGCAGCAGGAACTTGCCGCCGGTGTGGCGGGCCCACAGCCAGTTGAACAGCGCGGTGCGCGCGCCGCCGATATGCAGGAATCCGGTGGGCGAGGGAGCGAAACGGGTGACGATCGGGCCGCCGCTGCTCGGCGCTGCGCCCGTCATGGTCGAATCACGCTTGTCGTCGCTTGCACCCACGCAGGCTTTCTCCACACTGAACATCCATGGGGGATGTCGCGCGCGGCCCTAGCATGGCGTTTGTTAACCGGCAAACGCCGCCGAACGGCGGCGGTTTGGCGCGGTTTTCGCTCATTCCGGCGCGACTCGAACAGTGGCTGGAGGCGGAACGGACCCAGTTGCCGCTGTGGCTGCCGGCGGGACTCGCGGCGGGAATCGCCGGCTGGTTCTGGCTGCCCGATGCCCGCGCCTGGGCGGGGCTGCTGCTGTCGATGGCGGCGCTCGCGCTCGCCGGCTTCGCGCTCGGGCGCGGTGGCCGGGCGGGGCGGGCGATCGCGCTCTTCGCGCTGTCGGTGGCGCTCGGCTGCGGGCTGATCTGGTCGAAGGCGGAGCGCGCCGGCGCCCCGGTGCTGGCGCGGGCGGGGGTGGCGCGCGTCACGGCCCGAATCGAACGGGTCGAGCCCTTGCCGGCGCGGGCGGCGGTGCGCGTGACGTTGCTGCCCGTGTCCTGCTCCGGCGAAGGCCGGGACCCCGGGGGGTGCGAGGCGGTGCACGGCTCCGGCGGCCAATGGAGCGCGCACGGGCTGAGGCGCATCCGCATCAATATTCCCATCGAGAATGCCGTCCCCGGCCTGGCCCCCGGCGCGACCGTGGCGGTGCGGGCGCGGCTGGTGCCGCCCCCCTCGGCGGCGGTGCCGGGCGCCTATGATTATTCGGCGGTCGCGTGGTTCGCCGGCATCGCCGCCACCGGCAAGGCGCTCGATCCGGTGCAGCTGATCGCGCCGGCGCCCGGTGGCGGTCCCTCCGACTGGCTGGCGGACGCGCGGATCGCGCTCACCGCGCACATCCTCACCCGGCTGCCGCCCGGCGAGGCGGGGGTCGCCGCGGCGCTCGTCACCGGCGACATGGGCGCCGTCGCGCAGGACGATAACGAGGCCTTCCGCCGCTCCGGCCTCGCGCACCTGCTCTCGGTGAGCGGCCTGCACCTGACGGCGGCGGTGGGCGCGACGATGGTGCTGGCGCTGCGCCTGCTCGCTTTGTGGCCCCGGCTGGCGCTGCGCGCGCCTTTGCTGCTGATCGCCGCCGGCTGCGGCGCGGCGATGGGCATCGCCTATACGCTGTTGACGGGCGCCGAGGTGCCGACGGTGCGCTCGCTGGTCGCGGCGCTGGTGGTGCTGGCGGGCATGGCGCTGGGGCGCGAGGCGATGACCCTGCGGCTGGTCGCGGCCGGCGCCCTGGTCTGCATGGTCTTCTGGCCCGAATCGGTGGCCGGGCCGAGCTTCCAGCTGAGCTTCGCCGCGATCCTCTCGATCGTCGCCCTGCACGAACTGCCCTGGACGCGCCGCACGTTCGAGAAGCGCGAGGAGCCGCGGCCCCGGCGCCTGCTGCGCGAACTGGCCGCGCTGCTGCTCACCGGGCTGGTCGTCGAGGCGGCGCTGGCGCCGATCGCGATCTTCCATTTCCATCGTGCCGGCCTCTACGGCGCGGCGGCGAACATCGTCGCCATCCCGCTCACCACCTTCCTGATCATGCCCGCCGAGGCGCTGGCGCTGGTGGCGGACTGCCTCGGGCTCGGCGCGCCGTTCTGGTGGGTGACCGGCAAGGCGCTGGCGCTGCTGTTGTGGATCGCGCACGCGGTCGGCGGCCTGCCCGGCGCGGTCACCTTCGTGCCGGCCATGTCGCGCACTGCCTTCGCGCTGATCGTGGCGGGCGGGCTCTGGCTGGCCCTGTGGCGGACGCGGGCGCGGCTGCTGGGGCTGGTGCCGGTCGGCGCCGGGCTGGCGCTGACGCTGGCGGCGCATCCCGCCGACATCTTCATCACCGGCGACGGGCGGCATCTCGCGGTGCGCGGGGCGGACGGGCGCGTCGCGCTGCTGCGCGAGCGGACCGGCGATTACATGCGGGCCACGCTCTCCGAACTGTCCAGCCGCGAGGGCGACGATGCGATCGCGCTCGACGATCTGCCCGGTGCCGTCTGCGGGCCCGACAGCTGCACCGCGACCCTGATCCGGGGCGATCGCGCCTGGCATCTGCTGGCGACGCGCAGCGCCTATCGCATCGATCGCGCGGCGATGGAGCCGGTCTGCGCCGCCGCCGACATCGTGGCGAGCGACCGGCGCCTGCCCGACTGGTGCCGCCCGCGCTGGCTGAAAGCGGATCCGGCGCTGCTCGCGAAGACCGGCGGCCTCGCCATCCGGCTCGTCGCGCCGGGCGTCACCAGCGTGGCGCAGTTGCAGGGCGCCCACCCCTGGGCCATGCTGCCGCCCGATCATGATCCATCATCTTCCCCCCGCTTCGGCCGCAGCCCCACCCAGCGCGCCTGGGCCGCGCGCGATCCTTGGCGCGATGGCGATCCTGCTGATGCTGGGGGCGTGCGGCGATCGGAAGGGTGCCGGCAACCAGATGGCCCCGGCCGATCCGGGGGCGGGCGAGGCGATCGCCCCGGCTGCCCCGGCGAATAGCGACGGCGGGGTCAATCCGCTGGGTTCGCAGGCGGTGAAGGACGCGATCCACCGCGCGATGCGCACCGGCGAGACCCAGCGCTGGTCCGATGCGGGCCTGTCCGGCTATGCCGTGCCGAGCCCCACCGCCGATGCGCGCGGCTGTCGCACGGTGCGCTACACGATCGACCAGCAGCCCGCGCGCAGCTTTCCCGTCATCACCGCCTGCGACGCGGGGTGAGGGGCGTCAGGCCGGCGATGCGGCAAGCGGGGCGGCCGCGCCGAGCCGGGCCAGCTCCCGCTCGTAGACCAGAAGGTGGCCGAGCAATTCCTGCAGCCGGTCGCCAGGAGGGCCGACGGCGACCTCGGCCCTGATCAGCGCCGCCTGGCCCCGGCAGGCGGCGCCGAGCGCTTCGGCGGACATCATCCCCTCCCGCTCGGCCACCCGCCATGCGACCACCATCGGAACCTGGCTGGCATAGCCATGGTCGCTGTCGCGCAGCACGTCCTCGTAGCTCGGCAGGCCGGCGGCGGCGGCCAGCCGATCGTCGTCCATCAAGGCGAGCAACCGGTCCTTCCAGGCACGATCCGCCCGGGCGAGGCGCACGGCCTCGTCCCGGTGCGCGCGAATGCCGTCATCGACGATGCGATGGCCCGCCAGGATCAGCGGCGCATCCGCGCCCGTGTCGCACCGATAGCCCTCCGTGCCGGCAAAATGGTCGAGATACCGGGCGAGCGTGGAGGGCGGCCGCGAATAGTGCAGGGGGACGGTGCGGCAGGTCAGCGGCCGCGAATCGTAGATGCCGCACCGATCGTCGCGCAGCGCGGGGCAGGATGACCGCCCATCATCGTCCACCGTCGCGGATATCGTCAGGGCGATCTGGCGGTCGCGGCGCCGGTCGGCCTGCCGGCGGCTGGCGAACAGGCCGAGATGCTTGCGCTGCTCCTCCAAGGCGGGGCGGACGGGGATGCGGCTGCCCTGTGCGCTCCACCATCGCTTCGCCCGATCCGATCGATCGTCGAGCGGCAGGCTGTGCACCTTGAAGAGCAACGACAAGAGGAAGGCGCCGGCGAGCGCGCTCGCCTCGCCCAGCTCCATCTCCGGCCCCTTGTCGCAGCACCGGCCGCATGCCGTGCAGGCGAACCGGCGCTCGTCCTTGCCTGCGGTCATGGCCTGTCCCCGGATCCTCGGCGCGGCGCCGTCGATCCTGTCTGCGCGCCATCGGAAGGATCTGTCTCGGCGACTGGCATCCGGTCGCCGATGCCACGCTTCGCCGCCGGACGAAAGGAAGCTGCGCTTCGACAGGCTCCATGCGACCGGACTGCCGGCACCAGCCCGGCGGGCGACGCTCAGTAGCGGCGGAGCAACCCCGCGAGGCGGCCCTGCACGCGCACCTGCCCGGACTGGTAACGCTGCGGCGAATATGCGTGATTGGCCGGATCGAGCCGGATCATCTGGCCCTCGCGGCGGAAATATTTGAGCGTCGCCTCCGCCTCGTCGACCAGCGCCACCACGATCTCGCCGTCGCGCGCCGTCTCGGTGCGGCGGATGAGCGCATAATCGCCGTCGAGGATGCCGGCCTCGATCATCGAGTCGCCCGACACCTCCAGCGCATAATGTTCGCCCGGCCCCAGCAAGGCGGCGGGCACGGAAAGGCTCGACTGGCCTTCCAGCGCCTCGATCGGCAGGCCGGCGGCGATGCGGCCGTGGAGCGGGATCTCCAGCACGCTGTCATTGGCGGGCGTCGGGATTTTCGGGACGATGAGGGCGGGGGCGGGGGCCGCCGCGACCGGGGCCGCCGTCGCCGCCTTGGCCGGGATCACCCGCTCGGGCATGCGCAGCACTTCGAGCGCGCGCGCGCGATTGGGCAGGCGGCGGATGAAGTCCCGCTCCTCCAGCGCCCGGATCAGCCGGTGCACGCCGGATTTCGACTTGAGGTCCAGCGCATCCTTCATCTCCTCGAACGAGGGCGAGACGCCACTCTCGGCCAGCCGATCGTGGATGAAGAGGAGCAGTTCATGTTGCTTGCGCGTCAGCATCGCCAATTCCCGATTGGAACGGATGGCGAACGTGTAGGAAACCGAAACGAACCTGTCAATGCTTCTCGACTTAGCCGAGAACGAGCATTTCCGCCGAGTCTCCGATCCTGGCCGCCGGAACATGCGGTGGACGGATGATCAACCCGTCCGCCGCCGCGAGCGCCACCAGCGCCGCCGAATCCTGCCCGTCCGGCGCGAAGGCGCGGCCGTCCTCGATGCGGGCGCGCAGATAGTCCTGCCGCGGGCCGTTGGCGGGCAGCGGGGCGCCCAGCGTCACCGCCCGCGTGTCCGGCAGCGGGCGGGCCGCGCCGCCCATGCGCGCCACCAGGGGCAGCAGGAACAGGCAGGCGGTGACGTAGCTGGACACCGGATTGCCCGGCAGGCCGAGGACGATCGCGCCATCCAGCCTGCCGGCGAGCAGGGGCTTGCCCGGCCTCATCGCGACGCGCCAGAAATCGAGGCGGGCACCGGCTCGCTCCAGCGCCGGCCGCACCAGGTCGCGGTCGCCGACCGACACGCCGCCGGTGGTGACGACGATATCGGCGTCGCGCGCCGCCTCCCGAAAGGCCGCCGCGATGCGATCGAGGTCGTCCGGCACGACGCCGAGATCCCGCACCTCGGCCGGCCGGCCGGCGAGCAGGGCCGCCAGCATCGCGGCGTTGGAGGCGGGCAGGGTCGCGCCCGGGGTCGGCGCGCCGAGCGGCACCAGCTCGTCGCCGGTCGAGATCAGGGCGACGCGCGGGCGGCGACGGACGGCGATCGTGCCATGGCCGCCGATCCCGGCCAGCGCGACATGGCGGGCGTCGATCCGCGCGCCGGCCGCGATCAGCCGGGCGTTCTCGCGGAAATCCATGCCTCGCGGCCGGATGTTGCCGCCGATGCCACGCGGGCCTTCGCCCGTCATGGTCAGCCGGTCGCCGTCCCGCGCGGCCTCTTCCTGCACCAGCACCGCGTCGGCGCCGGCGGGAACGGGGGCGCCGGTGAAGATGCGGGCGGCCTCGCCCGGCGCCAGCGCGCGATCCAGCCCGGCCCCCGCCGCGCTCTCGCCGATCACCGCCCACGGGCCGGGCCGCTCGGCATAGCGGATCGCATAGCCGTCCATGGCGGAGAGGTCGTGGCTGGGCTGGTCGCGCCGGGCGTGCACGTCCGCCGCCGCCCAGCGGCCGACCGCGCCGGCCAGGGGCACCGTCTCGGCCGGCAGCGGGGCGGCCAGCGCGAGCAGGCGGGCCTGCGCGTCGGGGACGGGCAGCAGGCTCATGCCCGCCAGTCGCCCGATCGCCCGCCCGATTTGGCGCGCAGCCGGATGTCGCCGATCGTCATGCCGCGATCGAGCGCCTTGGCCATGTCGTAGATGGTGAGCAGCGCCACGGACACGGCGGTCATCGCCTCCATCTCCACGCCGGTGGCATGGGTGGTGCGCACCGTCGCGGTGGCGGTGACGCCGTCCGCCTCCACCGACAGGTCGAGCGTGACGCCGGACAGCGGCAGCGGATGGCAGAGCGGGATGAGATCGGCGGTGCGCTTGGCCGCCATGATCCCGGCGACGCGCGCCACGGCGAGCACGTCGCCCTTCTTCACGGCGCCGTCGCGGATCGCGGCGGCGGCCTGCGCCGCCATGGCGATGCGGCCGGAGGCGGTGGCCTCGCGCGCGGTGGCGGGCTTGGCGGAGACATCGACCATGCGGGCGGCGCCGTCGGGGTCGAGATGGGTGAGCTTATGGTCAGCCACGAAAAACCCCGTTCGCACTGAGCGAAGTCGAAGTGCAGGCCCCACGCGCGGCGTTTGCAGCCCGTCCTTCGACTTCGCTCAGGACGAACGGAGCTTGCATATCATATCCCCGTCAGCAGCATGCGCGTCGCCGCCGCCACGTCCGCCTGCCGCATCAGCGTCTCGCCGACGAGGAAGCGGTGGACGCCGGCCGCGGCCAGCCGGTCGAGATCGGCCTTGCTGGCGAGGCCGCTCTCGGCGACGATCGCGGTGCCCGCCGGCATGCGCTTGGCCAGCGCCTCGGTGCGGCCGAGATCGACCGAAAAGTCCCGCAGGTCCCGGTTGTTCACCCCGATCAGGCGAGACCGGAGGCGCAGCGCGCGCTCCAGCTCGGCCTCGTCATGCACCTCGACCAGCGCATCCATGCCGTGATCGATCGCGGCCGCCTCGATCTCGGCCATCGCGCCGTCGTCCAGCGCGGCGACGATGATCAGGATCGCGTCCGCCCCGATCGCGCGCGCCTCGGCGACCTGCCAGGGATCGACCATGAAATCCTTGCGGATCGCCGGCAGCGTGCAGGCCGCCCGCGCCGCGACGAGATAGTCCTCATCGCCCTGAAAGAAGGGCTTGTCGGTCAGCACCGAGAGGCAGGCGGCGCCGCCGGCTTCATAGGCGCGGGCATGGGCCGGCGGATCGAAATCCTGTCGGATCAATCCCTTGGAGGGCGAAGCTTTCTTGATCTCGGCGATCAGCGCATGGCCCGTCTCCGCCTTGCGGGAGAGCGCCGCCGCGAAGCCGCGCGGGGGCTGCTGGGCGCGCGCCGTGGCCTCCAGCGCGGAGAGCGGCGTCGCCGCCTTGCGGCGCGCCACCTCGGCGCGGGTGGTCTCCAGGATGGTGTCGAGCACATTGGCCATCAGAAGGCGATCCAGCGCTGGAGGAGCTTTTCGGCGGAGCCGTCGTCGATCGCCTCGCCGGCGATGTCGGCGCCTTCCTGCCAGTCGGTGGTGCGGCCCGCCACGATCAGCGCGGCCGAGGCGTTGAGCAGCACCGCGTCGCGATACGGACCGGCCTCGCCCTGCAGCAGGCGGGCGAGCGCGGCGGCATTGTAGGCGGCATCGCCGCCGCGGATGGCCGTCAGCGGATGCGGCGCCACCCCGACGTCGCCCGGCACGACATGCTCCTCGCGATCCCCGCAGGCGCCCAGGCGGATGATGCGGCTGCCGCCCGCGATCGACAGTTCGTCCAGCCCCTC
>Ga0105237_10003751_pt1 | contig 17904 bp, 17 predicted proteins | sample KBSC24metaG_FD_81520 | JGI IMG/M metagenome (GOLD analysis project Ga0105237, IMG submission 81520) | Corn rhizosphere microbial communities from Kellogg Biological Station, Michigan, USA - KBS C2-4 metaG | ecosystem: Host-associated > Plants > Roots > Rhizosphere > Soil | place: Michigan, USA... | reverse complement strand
TGCAGTCGCAGGCTCGCGATCACTACTCGTTCCTCGGGCTTGAGCTGCCCGTAGCTCCTGCGTTCTTCCATCTTGACACCTCATCTGGGGACGAGGTGTTGCAGTTCAAATTTGAGGCCGCCAGGTTATGGACCGGTCTGTGGTCCGTGGGAGTGACTGATGCCTTCCCGAGTCGCCTTCGGCGAGCGGCCGAACGTACGTCTGAATGCTTGCCCGAATGCGCTCTGAGAGGAATACCCGACGTGTGCGGCCACCAAGCCGACGTCCGCGGCCCCATCCTGCAGCATCTGCTGCGCGAGCGCCATGCGCAGTCCCCGCAGGTGGTCCATGGGGGGGACGGCCCACGAGACCGGCAAAACGATCCGAGAACGCCGACCGCGACATCCCGACGCGCTTGGCGAGCGCAGACACGGTCCAGGCGAAAGCTATCTCGCCATGCATCAGCCGAAGAGCATCGCCGATCTGCCGGTCCCCGAGCGCTGAGATCCATCCCACAAATGTGCGGCCTTTATCTGCCGAATAGACGCGCAGCGCTTCCACCAGCAGGACTTCGGCGAGCTTGACCGCGACGAGCGTTCCGCCCATCGCCGTCATTTCGGTTTGTACTTCCAACAAGCCCAGGGTGCGCGCCATTGCCGTCGCGGAAGGTGATGAGCTGCCGATGTGGAGGAACGGCGGAAGCGCGTCGAGGGCGAACGCCGTTCCCGCCTCGGACAAGCTGACGCTTCCGCCAATCAGGACGCTCTCGTCACCACCCAGGCGGACAACGTCTCGATCGGGATTCGTGAAAAGGGGGAGCCCCTCCATCGCCGGCGTCTTGGGATCGCTTGCGACAACGTAGGGGGTCCGACCGATCAGGCACACGTCACCCTGTTCGAGGTCGTGTACTTCCTCTCGCGGCAGGACTACGCCGCACCGGCCACGAAGCATTGCCACGAATTTGATCCGGTCGACAGGGGAAACGACAAGCTCCAGTGGCCGGAAGCTTCGAGGCGAGTGCGTCGTGCGCTGCCGGCGCCCAAGGCCGTGATCACGTCCCATAGCGGTTCAACTGCCGATTTGGACGATCGCGAGAAAACCATGGCGTTTCGCAAGAGACGACGTGAGTGCCAGAGCCTACCTTAGGACCATCGCAATCGGAGGTTCCCATGAGCTTGGATCAGGTCGTTGTCATCACCGGCGCGAGCAGCGGCATCGGCCGCTCGACGGCGCTGCACCTGGCGTCTCGCGGCGCCAAAGTGGTTCTCGGGGCGCGGCGCGAGACACAGCTTCGCGCACTGGCCCAGGAGATCGAAGCGGCGGGCGGGAAAGCCGTGTACCGGTCCACGGACGTGACGCGCCGGCAGGACTTGCAGGCGCTTGTCGACACGGGGATGGTCCGCTTCGGCGGCGTGGACGTGATCGTCAACAACGCGGTGATCGACGTCAACATCCGCGGCGTGCTCTACGGGATCGCCGCGGCGCTTCCGGTGTTCCAACACCAAGGCAGCGGCCACGTCATCAACATCGTGTCGACTGCGGGCCTTCGGATCGTTCCCGCGCAAGGCGTGTACGCCGCGACCAAGAACGCCGTGCGGACTCTCACCGAGGCCTTGCGGCAAGAGGCCGGCCCCACGCTGCGCGTCACGGAGATTTCGCCCGGGTTCGTTGCGACCGAATTCGCTTCATCCAACACCGATGCGTCCACGAGGGCGGCTGTGGAAAAGCAGATGGGCGAGATGGCCATCGGCCCGGACGCGATCGCGCGTTGCATCGCGCTCGTTGTCGAGCAACCGAGAGAGGTCGACGTCGGCACGATCGTCGTCCGGCCGACCGCCCAAGGCTAGTCCACCGCGGGCCTCTGGTCCCGTTCGCAGTCGTCTGTCAGATGGAGATTCACATGCACATTTCACTCGACCCAAAGGTAGCCATCGTCACCGGAGCAAGCTCCGGGATCGGAACCGCGATTGCGCGGCAGCTCGTCGAATGTGGCGCCCGCATCGTCATTACGGGCCGCAGGCAAGACACGATCGAGCAGGCTGCCGAACGTATCGGACCGGACTGCCTGGGGCTTGCGGCGGACGTGTCGAACCGCGCCGACATGGAGCGGCTGGTCGCGATCGTACGCGAGCGATTCGGCCGGCTGGATGTCGTGGTCGCCAACGCGGCCGTTGGCGCCAATGCCCGGCTCGGTGAGATCACCGAGGAGAAATTGTCCAAGGTCATCGGCACGAACCTGCTTGGTGTCGTGCACACCGTGCAGGCGGCACTGCCGCTCATGAGCCCGGCGGTCCGGTGATCCTGATCGGGTCCACTGCCTCCCACGAAGCGCCTGTCTCCATGAGCGTCTACGGTGCAGCAAAGGCGGGCCTGGGCGCCTTCACGAAGACCTGGATCAAGGACCTGCAGGGCCGCGGCATCCGGATCAGCACGATCAGCCCCGGTGCGATCGACACGCCCTCACTGCGGGAGGCGCTCGGTGCGGTGAGGGACGAGAGTCGAATCCAGGCACTGGCCGCCAAGAGCCCGCTCGTACGGATCGGCTCGATCGACGAAGTCGCCAACGTGGTGACCTTCTTCGGGAGTGACTTCGCCAGCTACATCAATGGCACCGAGCTGTACGTCGACGGTGGGTTGAAGGTCTGAAGCTGTTGTCAGTCCGAGGCCAATCGCCTGCCGCAGTGCGGGGTACCGCCTACCGGCGAGTGCCCTTCGCTGCGTTGCCTCCAACCGGTGCCTGCGTGCGGGCTCGACCGGCAGCTTCAGGGCAGCGAGATCAGGATAGCGGATGTCGGCTCAGGGTCAGCAACGACTCGTCGAGCCGAAGTGGAGCAGTCGTTCGATCGGGCTCGGACGAAATGTGACGCCCCCACCGCTCCCTTGGTAACCAGCAATGTCAGCAATACCCTGGTGCCGGCCGCTGGTGGCGAGCCCGCGTGCGAGCCCCAACGACTGCAATGTGTCCGACACCGTGAGTTCAACGGCTGGCGGCGCCCGACAGCGACCGCTGCACGGCTGCCCTTCACTGGCGTTCGTTTGGCGCTCCCAATGCGTTGGCAGGCGTCATCGAAATCGAACGAGTCGCAGGTCCAGCATCATGCCAATGCGGGTCAGGATCAGCACTCTGGTTGCGAGTCTCTTGCCGTTGCCCAGGCGGCCTGTGTTCGGCGGCAAGCTGCAGCACGGGTGGTGGTCGACCCTCTGCCGGTCCAACCACGGGCGACTTCTGCGCGGTACCGCGCGATGATCCGCCGATGGATCGAAACTGGAGGTGCAAATGCCGACGCCAGCCCCGATCGTGACGTCCCGCCGGGTCTTCATCAGCTACTCCCGGGCCCAGTACTACTTCGCCGAGGACCTTGCCGCAGCGCTGAGCAGGAGGGGTATCGACGTCTGGTTCGACGCGGAACGGCTGCTGCCCGGGTCGGACTGGCAAGGCAGCATCGAGGCGGGCATCCGCGTGGCCGATATCCTCGTGATCGTCGGGTCCCGCGAGGCGTTCGCCTCGAGCCACGTTGCGGGGGAATGGCGGTCAGCGTTGGAGGCCGGCAAGTGGCTCGTCGTCGCGCTGTTCGAAAGCACTCGCTTGCCTGACGAACTGGCACGCCAGGTCGCTGTCGCGGACTTCCGTTCGTCGTGGCGTGCCGGGATGGACGCGTTGGCTCGCATGCTGGAGCGCCGGGCGGCGGACGGCATCCACGCGGCCCTCCGGCCACGGCGCCGCAAGACCTGGTCGGTCAATGTCGTGCTCGGTTCCTTTGCCGCACTGATCGCGTACTTTACGCTGATCGCGGTGGCGGACGCGTTCGTCCTGCTGCGTTTCGAGGCGAAGGAGAACACCGTGCCGGTCGTGCTGGCGGGCATGTACGCGGCCTCGGTGGTCACGGTGCTCGTGCTGCGAATGCGTGCGGTCGCATTGCGTCGCTTCTGGCGCCGCCGAACGCTCATGACGCTCCTGATGTTCGGCGTGGCCGTGCCGCTGGCCGCGGCGTTCTCGTTCGATCGCATCGCGCTCTATGCCGTGGCCACGCGCGCGCCGGAGCTGGCAAGCTTACTGGGAGGAACACAGTTCGCGCTCGCCATGGCGGCGGTGGCGATGGCTTGCGCGGCCGCGCTGCTCCTTTACCGCAGCCGCGACTTCCGCCGCTGGTTGCCGACCGGCGAGGGGCGCGATGTCCTCGGTGCCCTCGCGTCGTACCTGCGGCGGCGGTCGCACGATGCGGAGCTTGCACCGGGCAGCGACGCCTCGTTCCGTCTGAGAGGTGCGCCTCCCGACCGGCCCGTAATGGATCTCATGCGCGGCGAATTTCAACGCTTTGGCCTGCGCGAAGCTCATGAGAGCGAGTGTGGGGCGACGACCGTCCTCGTCATCTCGCGCAATTCAACGCTGGAGGCCGTGGTGCGGGACATCCCGGAGCATGCTCCGGTGCTTCCGGTGATCGTGTCCAACGACGTGGACGGCGGTGTGGTGAACCGGGTGAGTCCCTTTCAATGGATCGACTACCGACGCAGGCACCGCAACACGCTGCGCGCCATGGCGCGACGGGTGCGCGACGGGCTGCAGGACACGCAGATGCACCCCCACGACGTGATCCCCGAAAAGCTCTCGACCGACGTCTTTCCGCGTCACGTCTCGTTCATCCTGATGTGCATCCGTGCCGCATCGGCCGTCGCGGTATGGCTCGTGATCGTGGCGGCCGCGGTGCTCGCCGTGTTGGCCATCGTGCCCGTGCGCGGAACGGCGCCGGCCGCCAACGATCTCTCTCGCAGGGTGGCGTTGATCGTGGGCGAACTGGCGGAGCTGTTCGTGTGGGACGCCAGCGGGGGGCTCTTTGCGCCGCTGATCGCGATGTCACGTTCGGGCGGAGGCCATGCCGCCGCGCTGGGCATGGCCGCCTTGTTGCTGGTGGTGCCGATCAGTCTGGTCGCGGTCGGGAACGGGCTGCGCACCGGGGCGGTCGGTCAGAGGGCGGCACATGTCGTCGGTGCCGTGGTGGTCGCGCTGGGCGTGGCCGGGCTGGTTCAAGCGCTGATCGCCGCGCGAACCGCAGTTCGTGGGTTCTGGCTGCTGTTCGTCGTGAAGGTGCTGCCCTTCGCCATCCTCATCGCGATCGCCGTGGCCTTCCTTGTTCTGCTGCGCCGGTGTGCCTGGCTGCCGGCCCCATCCGAAGCGTGGCACCAGCGACTCATCGAATCGGTCGTCGACCGGAAGGGATGGATCGCGATCTTGCGCACGGCGCTGGCGATGTACTTCTTTCTTGGCGGTGTGGGGTTCTTTCTCGTTTCGATGATCAGCTTCTGAACGCAGATCAGTCGCTTCACCACCCCAGTCGAGAAGTCCATGCACATCTCCATGTACAAGCAACGAGTCCGCGGCTGGCAACTCCCGCCGTGCAGTGTCGGACGAAAGCCGTTCGCTCGGTGGTCTCTGCGGACCCCGACGACATACTGCCGGCGCGAACGTCGGGACCAGACTGGGAGGCGACGTTCAAGTTCAGCACGTTGAATGTCGGCGGTTGCCGAAACCTGACTTTCAGCAGTCGCGGGCCCGGCTGTCCGCTCTACCTCCGAAGCGGCCGCGCAACCGTGAGTCAACCGGATGGCGATCACCTGTCGCCACGACGGTCAGCCAGCGGCAGCTCTCACCGGCTCCCAGCAGCGGCTCCCGACCCAGACCGGAAGTAGAGATCGAGCGACTCGCTGCCTTGAAGCGGTCGTTCGCGGTTGCGCAAGCCGGTTTCAACGGCAAGCCCGACGTTGACACACTGGAATACCTGTTGCGCCGCCCCATCGTCCGGAAGTTGGCACGTTCGGCGTGTCGACGAGGTCCACCTCTGCTCCCCTATGGCTCCCCGCAGATTCCGCAACTACCGGGGGTACTATCGGCCAGCTGAATTGGTGTAAGTTGGTGCTTCATTGCACGCATCGCGAAGCCATTTCGACAAGGTCGCCACAGGAGTAGGTAATGAAGACGGTGGTTTGGGTAGACGACGATCCGCTAATCAGTCGACCACTCCGGCAGGAGTTGGAGCTCGATGGCTTTGAACTGACGTTCCTCGAGTCCTGTTCTGAGTATCTTAACTACATTGACTCTCTCAAGCCAGCTGACCTCTTTATAGTCGACCTTGTCATGAAACCGGAGGGTCGCATTTCCAATCTTTCTTCTAACTACGGCCTTGAAACTGGGGTTCCACTAACGGTTGAGACCCGCAAGAAGTACTTAAAAACGCCCGTGTTGGTCTTCACGAATACAGCAAACGTTACAGCTCGAGAGGAAGCGAAGAAGAAGCTTAGTGGAATGAGCGGAGTAACTTTGGTCCCAAAGAGCAGGATGACAGAAACGGGTGATTTCGTGAAACTCGTTACTTCGCTGCTCCAAGATGACCGCGAAGGAGTGAAATCCGATTCTACTGTGCCCGTTTTTTCTAACTGGGCATACGACTTCTTTATCAGCTATGCAAGCGAAGATAGAAACTCGGTCGCGAGCCCGCTGGCGCTGGAACTTCGAGAGCGAGGCTGGCGAGTCTGGTTCGACCAGTCCGCATTGTCAGTTGGGGATAGTCTCCGCGAGTCAATCGACGATGGTTTGAGCACTAGCCGTTTCGGCGTTGTGATCCTATCTGGTTCATTCCTCAAGAAAGCGTGGACTCGGCGGGAACTTGGTGGCCTAGTCGCTCGAGAAGTTGCCGGTGAAATAAAGATATTGCCAATCTGGCACGGCACAACTAGCAAAGATGTATTGGACTTTAGCCCTCCGCTGGCAGATAGGGTCACTCTAGATACAACTGCTCAATCAATCCCCGAAATTGTCGATGAAATTGAACGTGCGATAAAGGCGTCCAAAACGCTAACCTAACTTGCCGTTCCATCGGATGGGGAAGCGTGGCGCTTGGCAACGCCCCTTTTTCCTCAGCTGAAATTATTATTATTATCGGATGCCGAAAGCGGAATGCGGCGCAGCCGCGGCCACTGGGAACTCTCCTTTCGCCACCACGCACCGTACCGTGCAGCGCGATCACGTCAACTTGCGGCCGGTCCGATCGGTCACCTAGGCCGCGAGCGCGGCCAAGCGAGAGTCATAGGAGCTGCCAGTGGCCGGCGACTCCTAGTGGCCGAGAGCGAAGGTTCGTCGACGGCCCTCAAAGCCGCCCTTCATGGCGGCTTCAGCGAACCACCCGGGCACGCGGGCATCGCAGCTGTCCCAACGAGGCCGCCTCGATCGCCTGCAAGAGGCGCTCGTCGGGCTCCCAGGTACCGCCACGTGCGACAAAGCGATCCGCCGCGTCGACGATCGGACCGGTGCCTTGCTTCCTGGATCGCGGGCTCCAAAGCCCGTCTTCCATACGGGCGACCATCTGGCTGTTCAGGCGCGCAATGTCCAGTAGTCCGTCAGCGTCGATGTTGAGGACGGAGAACGTTCGGTGGACGGTGCGCGTGGGCTTGCCGTCGACCATCTCGACGACGGAGCTGACCTGGCGGACGCGTTGCCCGGCGAAGTCGGGAAGGCGGGCGAGCTTTTCCTGCCTCAACATGCGCATGAACGCCGCGCTCGCCAAGGCGTGCAGCGAGTCGTCAGCTGAGAGCAGAAACGTACGCGACGACAGTTTCATGGCATCCGCGCATCAGCTGGTGGCAGCCGGGCGGGCCCGCAGGTCCCACCGGCTGCCCCGCCAGTTCGAGACGCGCCCCTCGGTCAGGCACCTCGGACACCTCCAGACGACGGCATGATCCTTGGCGACGACGCCTTCGACATTTCCCTTCTTGCACTTGAAGCACCGCGGCGCAGGAGGAGGCGCCGAAGTCTCGTCCGAGGGCGTGCGCGACCACGTCGACATGGAACTGGGCCATGGCGCGGGGAGGACCCTTGACTGGGCCGATCGCGCCGGATGCATCCAGGAAGTACGTGAGATCGGTGATGTACATCCGCTCGGTTGTCTCTGGGTAAGGCTGCCGACGCCGCAGTGTGGGCATAGGCGCCGGCGCATTGCAGCATAGCCTCCCCTTCGAGCGACGGGAAGCGCCGAAGCAGCCACGGCTGGTACCGCTCGCGTGGGTGCCGCCTCGTCCGTCAATGCACTGACGACGCCGCTGCCGGCGGAGCCGTCGCCGCTGGCGGCGGCGACAGGAAACGCACGCGCTGCAGGAACGCCTCCACCGTCGGCGCCCAGAGAGCAGCGGCGTGGCGCGACAGCCCGTGACCGTCGCCATCAGCCAACGGCGGCGCGTGGAAAAACGTCGTCGGGCTGCCGCCGCGTGCGAACGCGGCGTGCCAGGCGGCCGGCGCGTCCGGGCCCCCATACTGGTCGTTCTGCGCGTAGACCCACAGGTTTGGCATCGTCGTCGTCTTGCCGAAGCGTTCGTACAGCCGGGTCAGCTGCTCCGGGTCGCAGCTGCGACCGGGGGAGCGGGTCGGATTGCCGCCACTGCCGCCGGCAAAGTTGATGTAACCGACAACACCGGCCGGAGCGGTTGCTGCAGCCGCGACGGTCGTCAAGCCGCCGGCCGACTGACCGACGAGCGGCACCCGCTGCGGGTCCGCCCAAGGCTGCGTCGCGATCCAGGCGAGCGTTGCCTCGACGGTCCGCGCCTGCGCCTCGGCGACCCTGGCGTAGTCGCGCCGAGAGCGGCACTCGCCGCGCTCGTCGAGGCGGATGTAGCTGTTCTCGACATCCGTCCCGCCGGTGGCGCCGTAGCCCGATCGGATCGGCGAAACCACGGCCGCGCCCCGCGCCAGCCACCAGCGCAACTGCGCTTCGCTGACACCCTGGGTGAGCTTCGCGCGATCGACCACGTCTGATGCCCGCCCGTGAGAGAACACGACGACGGGGAAGGGTCCGGCGCCAGCCGGCCGAAAGACTTTGGTCACCATCTCGAGATCGGCCCCGAAGAGACCCGCGTGCGTCACGGGATCCCGACGGTCTCGCTGCGCTGTCCGCGCACTGGATCGCCCACGGCCGCCGGCGAGGTGGCCGCGTCGGAGGCCGTCGGCGCCGGCTGCGAGGGCGCCGACAGCCCCGCCGTGAGGAGCAGGAGACCGAAGAGTCGTCGGATCAGCGGTCTCATGGTCGAGGTCGATCGACTCGCGATGAACACGATCGATGGCCGCGAGCGCATGTTGACGGACCCTCAACTCGATGGGAGACCATCATGGAATCCGTTGCCACCGCCGTTCATCGCGAACCATGGAACAAGGGCAAGATTGTCGGCCAGAAGGCGCCGTTCAAGCTCAAGGACATCTGCGCTCTGCGGGTGCGGCTGCAGATGGGAAACCGGGTGCGCGAACTCGCCCTGTTCAACCTGGGCATCGACAGCAAGCTGCGCGGCTGCGACCTCGTGAGCTTGAAGGTACGCGACATCTGCCATGGCGATCAGGTCGCGGCTCGCGCAATGGTCATGCAGCACAAGACCGAGCGCCCGGTGCAGTTTGAGATCACGCCGGCCACCCGCGAAGCCGTGCAGAAGTGGATCAAGCTGGCGGCGCTGAAGCCCGACGACTTCGTCTTCCCGAGCCGGATCCACGACTCGCCGCATCTTGGTACCCGGCACTACGACCGCATCCTCAAGGGCTGGGTCCGGGAACTGGGCCTGGACCCGGCTGAGTACGGGACACATTCGATGCGCCGGACGAAGGCGACGCTGATCTACCGGCGAACCAAGAACCTGCGGGCCGTGCAGTTGCTGCTTGGCCACTCCAAACTCGAGTCAACAGTGAGATACCTTGGTATAGAGGTCGATGACGCGCTGGAGATCTCGGAGCAGACCGAGATCTGATTCCGCCGGCAGCATAGCCGCATAGCCGGGAAAGGCGCCGAGGCGACGTAGGCGTAGGCGTAGGCGCCGGCGCGGACGGCAGGCACCCCTGCATGTTGATCATGCGGGGGTGCCGGGTCGACGAACGGCGGCTCTGTGCCGCCGTCGCCGGCAGTCACTCCCGGCCAATTGCGGCCGCCCGCCGGCGGCAGCTTTCGATCAATCCATTCGGTGCTACGAAGCCACGAGGCCAAAAAGAGTAGTACGTCCCTGCTGCCAAGGAAGCAAGACGGTCACGGCAGTTCGCATCGACAAACGTTCTGCGGCCTGTGCGTCGGCAAATGCGCGGCCGGCCCAACAACGTTATATGCGGAATAGATCGAGATGCTCCATCAACGTGGACGCTTCATAGACGGTAGTTGACAACTGGGTAGGACCGCAAGCTTGCTCTTGAAAATCACGACCGTCGCGGCTCGGCCCACTGATCATTCAGGCGTAGACTCACCTACGACCAGGGTTGGCTGGGCGCGCCGTCCGATCCCGATGCTTACGGATCGTCGTGGCGCTGAAGGAGCCCGGATGAACAGGCGTGAGACCGTACTCGCATTGCTTACGTTCGACGTCGCGCCTCTCGCTGCGCAATCGCAGCAGCGGACCACGCCGATAGTAGGATTTCTTAGCGCGAGGTCCCCCGCCGATACCATGGATTTGCTGGCCGCGTTCCGCAGGGGCTTGGTCGAAGGCGGCTTTGTCGAAGGCAAGAATCTCACGATCGAATACCGGTGGGCGGGCGGTCAATACGACCGGCTGCCGGCTTTGGCAACGGAACTTGTGCGCCTGCCGCTGGCCGTCCTGGTTTCGACCGGCGGCGACCCTGCGGCGCTGGCGGCCAAGGCCGCGACCTCGACCACACCGATCGTCTTCGCCGTCGGCGACGATCCGGTCAAGACCGGGCTCGTCGCGAGCTACAACCGGCCGGGCGGAAACGCCACCGGCATCACCGTCTCCTCCACCACGCTGGAGGCCAAGCGGCTCGGGATACTGCATGAGCTGGTGCCGCACGCAGGTACGATCGGCTTCCTTCTGGATTCAAATTTTCCATGGGCCGAGAGCCAGCTCAGCGAAGCGTTGGAGGCGGCACGCTCCCTTGGTCTGAAGCTGGATGTCTTGCGGGCCAATTCCGATCGCGAGATCGACGCGGCATTCGAAACTATCGTCCGACGGCCCATCCTCGCGCTCGCGACAGCCGGGAGTCCATTCTTTGACACACGCCGCGAGAGGTTGGTGGCCTTGGCTGCGCGCCATGCCGTTACAACGATGTACAAGTTTCGACAATATGCGGTGGCCGGTGGTCTCGTAAGCTACGGAATCGATCTTGTCGATGCGTATTGGCGGATTGGTCTCTATGCCGCCCGGATTCTCAAGGGCGCGAAGCCTGCGGACCTGCCGGTCATGCTGCCCACCAAGTTCGAACTCGTCCTCAACCTCAAGACCGCCAGAATGCTCAGGCTCCCCCTTCAGCAGGGCTTTTTGGCGCGCGTGGACGAGATCATCGACTGAAGTGCTGCGCTGGGCGAATGAGGGCAGCCGAGACCTTGTGCGGAACGCTCTCTGATGTTGACGCTGTGACCTGCCCCGGCTTTTTCGAGCCACCTATTCCTGGAGGACTGGCCGGTTGATTGACTTCGTTGACTACAGCCGCACAGGGTCGCGCCGGGGACTCAACGATTTCGAATGCCGACAGCAGTTATCAAGATTGGTGATGCCGTGACCCAGGCAGTCGTCGTCGACAGCGCCCGAGTCGGTAATTGGCCAATGGCCGATTCGTGGCGCGCGATGATAGGACAAGACTGCATTGGCATAGGACTGCCGGCACTTACCCGATCCTGATTAGCCCCAACCTCTGCCAAGGCGGCCGCGAAAGGCCTCGGCGCAGAGCTGATCGTGATGGAGATGAGCAGCGCCGAAGACCTCGAACCCGCGCTTGTCCCCCGGCCTGAGGGCTGGCATGCGCGCCATGCTGCAGTTGTCGTCGCCGCTGATCAGCGCGCTGTCGAAGCAGAGCGCAGCTTTCGTGGTCCGGGCACCGCTTGCCCGGGCTGTCGGCCTTTCGCCGTTTTGCCGACGAAGGCGGGCTGCTGAGCTACCGGCAAACCGCGTGCGCATGTACCGCCGCGCCGCCGGCTTCGTCGACAAGATCCTCAAAGGGGCCAGACCTGGCGAGTTGGCGATCGAGCAGCTGGCCCAGTTTGAGTTCGTTGTCAACCTCAACGCCGCGAAAGCCAACGACTGCTGCCGGGGCGCTCAAACTGAAAGGGCGCATGGCAGCTGTGGGTCGGGACCGTGAGTTCGAGCGGAAGGGAAGCGGTCGCCGCAGCGGCGAGAACTGGCAAATGGCGGTCCTACGACCGCACCACTTCGCATAGCCGCCGCTCGTGCCAGCGCCGGTGGCCGCACCGAGCGGCAGCTTGATGCCAGTGAGCGTCAGTTCGCCCGGCTGCGACCACAGGCAGCTCACGCTGCGGAACAGCCGTTCGCGACACGAAGCCCAAGGACGGCAGCCGAGCTCGTCGCGGGTGCCGGTGAAGCCGCTGAGGGTTGAGTCGCATGGGGTTTCATGCTCGAAGTTCCACGGTTGTTGCGGCACCGGCGATTGCAGGAGCGCGCAGATGCTATGCGTAATCGGCTCCGTCGCGCCGCCAACTTTGTGGCCCGAACGCGGCTACTCCCCGAAGAGATCGGCCAGCACTTGCTCGCCCTCGGGCGACGCGGCCCACGGCTGCGTCCCGGGCCCACCAGCCGGCGCGGCCGCGTCATCGACAACGCGCCTTGCGATGTCTTCCGCCGGCATGGCCTGCAGCCACGCGAGCCGCTCGACCAGCGGCTCGGCGTCGACGCCCGCCAGTTCGGCCCAGCGCCGCAGCTTGTCGGCCAGCGTCGGCACCGCGCTGATGCCCGCCGAGCGCGCCCGCAGCAGCGGCACGATGCGCCCTTCGAGCTTCAGCTCCGCCGCGTCGGCAAACAGCCGCGCGATCTCGTCGCGATCCACGCCGTGGCGGTCTTCCTCGGCGATCTGCCAGCGCACGCGCACGAACGCACCGGCCGCGTCGGCCGCCGCGGCACGCAGCGCGTCCCGGTCCGGCCGGCCGCTGAAAGTCAGGTGCAGCGTGCGCCGCGCCGGCGTTTCGATGAATCGGTAGCTGGCGCGCTCAGGCGCCACGCCCACAGCAGGCACCCCTTGGCGCCCTCCTCGCCGTAGTGCAATGGGAGGAATTCATAGCCGGGTCCCCGCTTTCGTAGCAAATCCGTAGCAATGTCACACGCTCGAGAAGCGCAAGCATCGCGGAGACCCGCAGCTTGTGGATGAACCCGGCAAGACTGTTAATCCGTAGGTCCCTGGTTCGAGCCCAGGTCGGGGAGCCAAGAAAGACGCGAGGTAGCCTGTAAGTAGACGCTAACCCCTTTTGCTTTTCCAACGCTAACGTTGCCGCATGGCCAACATGCTCGGCGGCTGGGCGAGGATGTCAATGTGGCGCCGCCAGACGCTCACTGAGTTCGGTCATCACGTCACGCATGGCCGTTCTCGTCGGCCAGACGCAGCTGGTCGTAGCGGCCGATGTCGGCGCGCGGTGCCTCGATCAATTGGAGGCTGGTCTCGATCTGCTGCGGCGCCGGGCACGCGTTCAGCCGGGCCAGCCACGTTGAGCTCATGTTCGACGCTCACCCGGGCCGACGGTGGTGCACTCTCCAGAGCCAACTCCACGGCGACCAGCACGGAGTCCAAACCCGCGCTCGGCACGATCGCCAGCACCTGGGCCATCGCCCGATCGCCGCCAGGAATGCGCAGAACCGCGTGGCGCAGCCGCTGCAGCGGCTCGGGCAGGTGGGCGAACGGCGCGCCGCAGCGCGCCAGGCTTTCTTTGCAGCAGCGGGATGTAGTGCTGCCAGTCATAGCGGGTCTGGCCCCTCGTTGCTGAGCCGTTCGTGGCTGGCGACCACTTCATCGTCGGCGACGACCACCACTCGGTTTGGATACAGCCGCGTGCTGAGCATCTGCCCGACGAGCCACCCCGCGTCAGAATACATGTCGCCCCGATAGGCCTGAGTCTTTGGGGTTCCGGCTTTCTTGATGGTGGTGGGAGGCTGTGGATTTGTGGACGATGCGCTTCGCGCACCGGCCGGCTTGCCGCGGACAACGCATTCGCGTTGCCCACCGCATCGGCCTTCGCCCACAAGCTCCACAGCCCCCACCACCATCTGTGAACCAGAGTCAAAGCTCAGGTCCTATCGGGCGACAAGTATTCTGACGCGGGGGGAAGGACGCCGGCGAGCTCGAACGCGGGCCATTCCAGCTGCGAGACTTGCGCCCGTCTGCCGAAACGCACATGGCAGCGATGGGCGTCGGCAAGGACGTACGGGCGCGTTACGACCTGCGCAACATCTCGCCCTGACCGTTTCGCTGGACGTTCACTGGCTTCGAGCTGCAAACTGGCGCACCTAGACATTTCGCCGATCATGCCCGCCACACTGTTGCTCGATGGCGCCGCTGAACTACAGCGGTTGCTCGCCGAATTGAGCGGCCATACCTCCGCGAAAGTGCGTCTCTACGGGGAAAGCACTGTCTCATCCAAATGCGGCGCGACACTTCGACCGACACCGTCGCCGATCTGATTGAAACCACGCGCACACTGCGGCTTCAGGAGCCGCGACGCAATTGAGCTTGTATATCACATATTGTTAGAATTAACTCGCAGCAAAAAGATGCATCGATTTCTTAGAAGAGAAATTCTAGCGCTGATAGGTCCAGGATGCATTTGTTCCTATGCCGCGCCAACGTCCGGTCACCGCGAGCTCGGAGCAACTCCGGAGGCTGAGCAATGGCTGGATTTGGCTAGTGGAACGAAGAGCCTTAGCTCTCCGCTTTTTCTCTCCCGCTTCGTCGAACCCATATACTTTCTTACCGATTCATTTACTTGGACCCCCAACCCAGATAACGGCCCGGCCTACAGTACAGTAGTCGTCCCGCGGGGATTCGTCACCGATCTCGCATCAATACCGCCCATCTTTTTCCCTCTGCTTAGAGCTGACGGCGAATATGCACAAGCGGCGATCCTTCACGATTACTTGTATTGGGCTCAGACGACAACTCGACTTCACGCTGACGACATTTTCCGTATCGCGATGCGTGATTTGGAAGTTGCGCCGCACATAATTTGGCAGCTTTACAACGCAGTGAAGGTCTTTGGCCAATCGGCTTGGGACGACAACGAGCAACTACGCTTACGCGGTGAACGTCGAGTTTTAAAGCGCTTTCCAGCCCTGGCTGCTACTCGTTGGTCCACGTGGAAGCTCGACCCAGACGTCTTTGGTGCTATGTAATTTTACTGCGTCCGGAATATATGAAACTTCCTGACCCTAATAATGCGGCTTTCCGCGCAGCTTTGCTCATTTTATATATATGTATTTCAACTACTCAAGCTCTAGGATTGACAACGCAAGCTCTTGAGCCAACCGGGGATCAGCCCGTTGTTATTACCCCGAACGGGCGGCAGATCAGACCATATGAAGAAAGTAACGCCTTATTGATAAGTGCGTCCGCTTATTCTAACGGCTGGCCACAATTGCCTAATACAAAGATCGAACTTGATCGCATTGGAAACGAGTTGCGAAAGCATGGTTTCCGAGTCATCCGAGCACACGACCCAAGCGGCACTGAACTTAGGTCTCTGCTAGACGATTTTCGCGCGACCTACGGGTTCAAAAAAACAAGTCGCTTCCTGATCATGTTTTCGGGTCATGGTTTTACCAATCCGTCGACGGGAGTTGGATATCTTGTTCCCATTGACGCCCCCCTTCCTTCGCAGGATGGCCGAAAGTTCTTTTTAGGCGCGCTTTCCATCAGGTCCCTTGACGTACTTGCGCGAGAATTAGAAGTGCGCCACGCCCTTTTTATATTTGATAGTTGCTTCTCTGGCGCGATTTTCGCCACGAGGGCTGTGCCCGACGTAGCAACCTACAATGCCTCGGAGCGCTGGCGCTTTTTCAGTGATCGCGCGGAGAAGCCACTGCGTCAGTTTATCGCTGCAGGAGCGGCCGACGAAACACTACCTGCGGAAAGCGAATTTGCAAAGCTGCTTGTACAAGCATTGCAGGGGTCTGCACAGACGGCCACGGACGGCTATTTGACTAGTAAAGAAATTGGGCTTTGGCTTGAGCAGAACGTTCCTCGCTTCGTGACTAAGCAGAATCCGCATTCAGATACGATCCGTGACGCGGATTTGAGCCAAGGGGATATGATTTTTCAAGTCGCAAGGACTCCTTGGGACGTAAACGCGCAACGCACATTGCCTTTGGATCCCGCGCGTTCTTCGCAAACCGAGCCCACTATTGATAGGCAGAGTTCGCTTATCGCGCCAAGTTCGCGTGCACCACTTCCAAACCAAGCCCCGACTCTCAGCGAAGGTCCCTCGCAATACTCGCTCATCACACCCTCCCCCATCATAACACCCCCTTCCCAAACAATTCCCTTTGTGCCGTCGGGTTCGAAAGTCGAAAAAGTTACCTTTGCGGCTGATGCATTCTTCGATTACGAGAAAGCAGCCTTAAGGCCTGAAGGGTCAGCAAAGCTTCGAGACTTGGCGGAAAAAACTCACGACATAAACTTAGAAGTTATCATTGCAGTAGGTCACACGGACAGCTCGGAAGGAAGCGATGATTACGCACAAAGGCTATCTGTCAGACGAGCGGATTCTGTAAAGGCGTATCTTGTATCCTTGGGCATTGAGAAGAACCGGGTTTATACCGAAGGAAAGGGGAAGAAGCTGCCCACGGCCGACAATAAAACCGCCGAAGGCCGCGCAAAGAATCGGCGTGTTGAAATCGAGGCTGTTGGCAGCCGCGAAATTCAGCAGCGCTGATAAAATTTAATAATTCAATTCCGCGCCACGCGCAGGCCGCTCCGAGGCTGGCCGAGATGAAGCGCTGGATGGACCGGACGCTGGCGGCGATCTCGATCAGGTCGGAGTTGGCCAAGGCCATCACTCCGCCAAGCGCTGGGCCGCGCTCACCAAGTACGCCGACGACGGCCGTATCGAGATCGACAACAACGCGGCCGAACGCGAACTGCGCGCCGTGGCAATGGCCTGCTCATAGTGCCCCACCTCTTCAAGTACTTGAAAACATTGAGATCTGGTCGCCGTCGTCGACGCGACACGGGCGACTTGTTCGGGCAACCGCGTCGATGATCTTCGGATCCATGAGGTCGCATGTTGGCGCCGGCCGAAAATTGACCACGTGCCGACTGAACCTAAAAACGGCAGTTACCCCGGCGCGGCGAGCGCCGGAGGCGGGGTGGGAAGCGCCGATTGCGCGACGATCCGGCGGCAGATGTAGGCCAGCAAGGTGGCCCATCGGTCGATCTTGGGCAACTGCTCCGCAGCACGCCTGACATGGCTGATAGCCGCTTGAACATTGGCGACCATCGATTTGATCAACCCCGTTTCGGCGTGCATCGGCGTGAGGTACAGCGTCGTCTGTCCGCTGTGGTTGACCGCGCGGCCGACGGCCGCCAGCAGCAGCGGCCTGCTCGTCAGCGCCTCGCGCCGGGCTTTCGGATTGGCCGCGCGCACGTACCAACTCCACCAGTTGTAGACCAGCGCCACGGCGCGCGCGGTGATCTGGCTGCGGTGCATGTCGTTCGTGTTGAAGCCACCCCAGCCCCATTGGTTCTTCAGCTCGTTGAAGCCGTTCTCGCAGTCGCAGCGGTCGCGGTAGAGCTGGCCTACTGCCGAGAGGTCGTACTCGACGTTGGTCACCAGCACCGTGTACTCCCACAGCTTGGCGTTGTCCTGCAACTCGTCGTGCGGCAGCGCCAGCATGAGTTGCTTGTCGTCTTGTTTGCTCGCGCGCGTCAGCGCGAGGTCGTGCTTGACGCGCCGACGCAGCACCACCACGCCGCGCGCCTGGCTCCAGCCGCTGAGCTTGATGCTGTCTTCGATGGCCTGCCAGCCCTGGCAGGCTTCGCTCGCTTGTGTCCAGCCTTCGCGCTTGAAGAGCCGCTCGATCAGCCGCTTGACGTTGGTCGTCCTGCGCAGCCGCAGCAGGTAAGCCTTGTCGCGCTGCTCGCACACCTCGATGATGTCTTGGTTGCCGTAGCCGCAATCGCCTCGCACCAGC
>Ga0105237_10003747_pt1 | contig 17910 bp, 17 predicted proteins | sample KBSC24metaG_FD_81520 | JGI IMG/M metagenome (GOLD analysis project Ga0105237, IMG submission 81520) | Corn rhizosphere microbial communities from Kellogg Biological Station, Michigan, USA - KBS C2-4 metaG | ecosystem: Host-associated > Plants > Roots > Rhizosphere > Soil | place: Michigan, USA... | reverse complement strand
GCCGACTCCATGAAGATCGGCCGGCCGGTATTCAAAGCCATGGCGGGAACTTCGCCCGACTACATCAGCTCTGATTGTCCTATTGCCGCGCGTCACATCCAGCAAGGCATCGGGGCCGGGAGCGAGGCGCTCAAGGACCATCCTCTTACCCTGATCCGGATCGCGTACGGCCTTTGAATTAGATCTGGCTTTGGAGATAAGCGAATGCTAGGTACTGCCGCAAAGAGGAAGCGCAAGATGCCCGCCATCACCCGTGAGAGCCTGATGACCCTGGAGGCCTATTCCAAGGTGCGCAAGGAGTTTCGCAGCAATGTGATGGCGCACAAGAAGGCGCGCACGGTCGGCCTCGGCGACCACATCACGCTGCTGTTCGAAGACGAGATGACGATGCGCTATCAGATCCAGGAGATGCTGCGCGCCGAACGGATCTTCGAGGATGGGGGTATCCAGGATGAGCTGGACGCCTACAATCCGTTGATCCCCGACGGCAGCAACTGGAAGGCGACCATGATGATCGAGTACCCTGAAATCGAGGAGCGCCGCCACGCCCTGGGCCGCATGATCGGGATCGAGGACCGCGTGTGGGTGCAGGTCGAGGGGTGCCCCAAGGTCTATGCGACAGCGGATGAAGATCTGGAACGCGAGAACGACGAGAAGACGTCGTCCGTGCACTTCCTGCGCTTCGAGCTCGACCCGTCCATGAAGAAAGCGCTGACCGCCGGCTCCAATATCCGCATGGGCGTCGATCATCCCAACTACCAGGCCACCATCGACCCGGTCGCCGGTCCGGTCCGCGAGTCGTTGCTCAAGGATTTGGCCTTTTAGGAGACGCCCGGTGCCGGCCGGGCGGCTCGCGACAGCCCGGCATCTCGACAAGCGTGCGCCGCTCGGTAAAATGGCGTGGCGCTCCGGACTGTAGTCAAGACCCGATTCCAACCTCGGGGCGCACGGAGACCAACCCAATGGCAAGTGCGTTCGTGGAAGATCGCGTCGTATCGGCGCTGGAACAGCGTCTGCGGCACTCGCAGGCGAATGTCAACGTCCGTCTGTGGAACGGTCGGGCCGTGGCCCCGCCCGCACCCGCCCCGGTGACCGTGACGGTCCTCTCGCCGCAGGCTTTGATGACTCTCGCCAATCCAAGCCTCGGCAAGCTCGCAAAGAGCTATGTCGAAGGTGAGATCGACCTCGAAGGCAACTTCCGCGATGTGCTGCGGCTAGGTGAGTCGCTGGTCTCGCGGGAGCACAGCGTGTACAGGACGCACAAGCACACGTGGAAGTGGTGGCGGCACAGCAAGACCGCCGACAAGCGCAACATCCAGCATCACTACGACGTCGGCAACGACTTCTACGCCTTGTGGCTGGACCAGAACCGCATCTACTCGTGCGGATATTTCAAGCGTGCCGACGACTCGCTCGACCTGGCTCAGGAGCAAAAGCTCGATCACATCTGCCGCAAGCTCAAGCTCGAGCCCGGTGATCGCCTGCTCGACATCGGCTGTGGCTGGGGTGGTCTGGTCCTGTGGGCGGTGCAGCATTACGGCGTCAAGGCCCTCGGCGTAACGCTGAGCGAAGGCCAGCACGAATATGCGAATGCACGCATTCGCGAGCTCGGTCTCACGGGCCAGTGCGAAGTGCGCTTGCAGGACTATCGCGACATTCCGGAGGACGAGCTGTTCGACAAGATCTCGAGCGTCGGCATGTTCGAGCACGTCGGGCGGCGCAACCTGCCGGTCTACTTCGCGAAGATCAATCGCCTGCTGCGTCCGGGCGGCTTGGTCATGAATCACGGCATCACCAACAATTCGCTGGAGGACGCGGAGCTGGGTGGTGGAATCGGTGAGTTCGTCGACGAATACGTGTTCCCGGGCGGTGAGCTCATGCACGTCACTTCCGTGATGGAAGAAATGTCGCGCCAAGGTCTGGAAGTCTGGGATGCCGAATGCCTGCGGCCGCACTACGCAAGAACGCTCTGGCACTGGGTGGACCGCCTGGAAGCGAACCGCGGCCAAGCCCGCGATCTGGTGGGCGAAAAGCGGCTGCGCACTTGGCTGATCTACATGGCCGGGTCGGCCCACGCGTTTGCGCGCGGGTGGATATCCATTTATCAGCTGCTTGGCATCAAGATGCAACCGGACGGTACAGTGCCCTACCCGTCTACGCGCGAGCACGTGTATCGCGGATGAGGTTCGGCTTCCCGACCGGACTTTCGTGGCGCGCGGTCGGGCGCCTGCGCTCGTCGCACGTCATCATCGCTCGAGCCCGAGAGCACGCCAGGGCGCACATCGCGCTGCAGCGTGCGCTCGGTGCCTTCGCACTTCTCCTACTGTTCGGATGCTCCAACGTACCTACCGAACCGGTACGCGGCACCCCGATGCGTGGTCAGTCGCAGGGGCCGGTGCCGGGCGTGCCTGAGGAGCAGCCGTTCGTAGAGGAGAATATCGCACCGCCGCCGTTTCCGGCCGAGTCGAAGCTGGTCGAGTTCAAACTACGCGGTTTGACCACCAACCGGTTCTTCGTCGACGGGTCGTCGCTGACCATCGGCAAGGACAAGGTCGTACGCTTCATCCTCGTGATTCGCACACCAGAAGGGGTCAGCAACGTGACCTTCTCCGGGCTGCGCTGCGGCGATCACGACTGGAAGGATTACGCGTACGCGCGGGTTGATCACACCTGGGCAATCGACAAGGACGCGACCTGGCGTCGGATCCAGCAGCTGAGCTTCAACAACTACAAAGGCACGCTGTACGAAGACTTCTTCTGCACTCACGGGGTCTTGTCCACCGACCCGGCGGGTGACGCGAAGAAGCTCGTTCAGCTGCTGAAGATGCCGCCTTATGACGATCCCAGGGTGCCGCGCTAGTCTTGCACCCAGCTCGTAAGATCAGCATTCGGCCTTGCGTTTATTGGCAAGCTCCGACGCGGTGAGCCTTGAACGTCTGTGCCATCGGCATGCTCTCGCCGCCCATCTTGATCACGAGATCCATCTTTCCGGAAAATTGATCGTCTGCGATGTCGGTCTCGCCGGTTCCGCTCACGTCCATCGAGCCCGAGCAGGTCAGCTTCCATTGCGCGTGATTGCCGTTGCGCTGAAAGTCGGAGATCCGGCATGCACCGGCGCCGCCCGTCTGCGCCATCAGATCTTGAATCGATTGATTCGACACACACTGGCGTACCACCATCGGCGTGGCGCTAAGCGGCTGGCCGCCGACCTCCGCCTGGACCGACACTTCCCACAGACCTTCGCGAATGTCGGTATCCGCGGCGATTGCGGCGACCGGTGCCAGGCAGAGCGGCAGCACGAGCAACAGATACGAACGCATATGAAGTCCCTCGGCGCTACGTTAGGGGGCTAAAGCAGGACAAGGTTGTCGCGGTGAATCAACTCGGGCTCGTCGATGTAACCCAGGCGCGCTTCGATCTCGTGACTCGGCGCGCGCAGAATGCGGCGGGTTTCGCCTGCGTTGTAGTTCACGAGACCGCGCGCGACTTCGTGTCCGTCCGGGTCGAGGCAGCTCACCACCTCGCCGCGCTCGAAGTCGCCGCTCAGCTCGTACACGCCGATCGGCAGTAGGCTCTTGCCGTCCTGCACGAGCGCTTTCACCGCTCCGGCGTCGAGCTTGAGCTGACCGCGCACCTGCAGATGATCGGCCAGCCACTGCTTGCGCGCGGCGAGTGTCATGGTTTCGGCGATGAGCTGCGTGCCGATCATCTCACCGTCGGTGAGGCGCAGCAGCACATCGGGCTCACGGCCCGAGGCAATCACCGTATGTGCTCCGCTGCGTGCCGCGCGTTTGGCTGCGCGAATCTTCGTCTGCATCCCGCCGCTGCCGATGTGACTGCCGGCACCGCCGGCCATGCGCTCGAGCTCGGGATCGCCCGCCTTGGCTTCGGTAACGAGCGTAGCGTCGGGATAGCGGCGCGGATCGCGCGTGAAGAGACCAGGCTGGTCGGTCAGAATCACGAGCGCGTCGGCTTCGACGAGATTCGTGACGAGTGCAGCGAGTGTGTCGTTGTCGCCGAACTTGATCTCGTCGATGGCGACCGTGTCGTTCTCGTTGATCACCGGAATCGTATTGAGCGCGAGCAGCGTGCGTAGCGTCGAGCGTGCATTCAGATAGCGGCGGCGATCGGACAGGTCATCGTGTGTGAGCAGGATCTGTGCGGCATGCAGATCGTGCGTGCGGAAGCAGGATTCGTATGCCTGCACGAGCCCCATCTGGCCGATGGCGGCGGCCGCCTGCAACTCGTGCAGTTGACGCGGGCGTCGGCTCCAGCCGAGCCGTTGCATGCCCTCGGCGATCGCGCCCGACGATACCAGCAGCACATGGCGGTTGCGCCGCTTCAACTCCGCGATCTGTTCCGCCCAGCGGGCGAGCGCCGAGTGGTCGAGGCCGTGCCCCTGATTCGTGACCAGGCTGCTGCCGACTTTGACGACCAGGCGCTTGGCCTGAGCCAGGACGGAAGGCATTGGCGTTGTCGCTACTCGGGTGCGGTAGCGGGCTCCACTGCTTCGGCAACTTCGGCCTCGGCGAACTGCGCGAGGAAATCGGCAATCGCGAACGTCAGCTCTTTGCACCCTTCGCCGGTCAGCGCCGAGATGATGAAGACACGCGGCTGCACTGCCGTCTTGCGGCCGCGGCGCTTGCCGAAATAGCCGTCTACGAACACTTTGATTCTTGCCGCACGCTCGTCCTCCACGATCAGATCCACCTTGTTGAGCACGATCCAGCGCGGCTTCTCGAACAGCGACTCGTCGTACTTGCGCAGCTCTTCGACGATGGCCTTGGCGTCCTGCACGGGGTCCGCGCCTTCGTCCATGGGTGCGAGGTCGACGATGTGCAGCAGCAGCCGCGTACGCTGAAGGTGGCGCAGAAACTGGTGGCCAAGCCCGGCGCCCTCGGCCGCGCCCTCGATCAACCCGGGAATATCGGCAATCACGAAGCTGCGATTCATATCGACGCGGACCACGCCCAGATGCGGATGCAGCGTGGTGAAAGGATAGTCCGCGACCTTCGGTCGTGCGGCGGACACGGAACGAATGAAAGTCGACTTGCCGGCGTTGGGCAGACCGAGCAGCCCTACGTCTGCGAGCACCTTGAGCTCCAGCCGGAGCCGCCGCGATTCGCCGGGCTTACCGCGCGTGAACTGACGCGGTGCGCGGTTGGTGCTCGACTTGAAATGGAGATTGCCGATGCCGCCCTTGCCGCCTTTGGCAATCAGCGCGCGGTCTCCGTGCCGTGCCAGGTCTGCGATCGGCTCGCCGGTCTCGGCGTCGGTGATGACCGTGCCGACCGGGACCGGCAGCACGACGTCGTCGGCGCCCTTGCCATAGCAGTCCGAGCCACGCCCGTTCTCGCCATTCTTGGCGCGATGAATCCGCGCGAAGCGATACTCGACCAGGGTGTTGAGGTTGCGATCGGCTTGCGCGTAAATGCTTCCGCCGCGCCCGCCGTCGCCACCGTCGGGGCCGCCCTTGGGAATGTACTTCTCGCGCCGGAACGAGGCCATGCCATCGCCGCCGTTGCCGGCGTGGATCTCGATCAGCGCTTCGTCGATGAATTTCATGATTTGAACCACGCTGCCGCGCGGCGCCTCAAATGCTTTGCTGGCCGTCGCGCGCCGCAATCGAATGCCGCCGGCGGCCTGCTGTCAGATGTAATTAGAAACTAAAAAGCCCTATCGGATGATAGGGCTCTTCGACGGGAAAGACCGGCTGCTCAGGCGGCAGGTACGATCGTCACCGTCTTGTTCTTGCGCGGGCCCTTGATCGCGAACTTCACGTAACCGTCGACTCTCGCGAACAGCGTGTGATCCTTGCCCATGCCGACATTCTCGCCCGGATGAACCTGGGTGCCGCGCTGACGCACGATGATGCTGCCGGCCGACACCAGCTGACCGCCGTAGCGCTTGACGCCGAGTCGTTTGGCGTTGGAGTCGCGCCCGTTGCGCGAGCTGCCGCCTGCTTTCTTGTGTGCCATGGTGCGTGCTCCTTACGCCGTGATGCCGCTGATTTGTATCTCGGTATAGTTCTGGCGATGCCCGAGCGTCTTGCGGTAGTGCTTGCGCCGGCGCATCTTGAAGATCTTGAGCTTCTCGCCGCGGCCATGCGAGACCACGGTCGCCTTCACTGTCGCGCCGGAAACCAGCGGCGTGCCGGTGGTCACTGTGTCGCCGTCGGCAACCAGCAGCACCTGGCCCAGCACGATTTCGGCTCCGACATCCGCCGCGATCGATTCGACCTTCAGCTTTTCACCGGCAGAGACCTTGTACTGCTTTCCGCCGGTCTTGATGACTGCGTACATGATGTTCGCCCTCTTACCTGTCCCCGTAGATGTACTTCGGTGCGGGGGGCTTTTGAAAAACCGCGAAGTATACAGCCACTTAGGGGGGCGGTCAAACCCGTCGCCGCCAGGGTTGCAGGCTCCCCTGGGTGGTATGCTTGCACCGAGTTCCTACCTTATCGCCGATCCCCTCCATCATGTCCACCGCCACGCTCGAGCCCGTCCAACGCCTGATCGCCGATGAGATGAGCGCCGTGGACCAGGTCATCCGCCGGCGTTTGCACTCGGACGTGGTGCTGATCCGGCAGGTCAGCGAGCACATCATCAACGGCGGCGGCAAGCGACTGCGGCCAGCGCTGGTCTTGCTGGCGGCCGGTGCCTGCGGCTATAGCGGCAACGCGCACTATCAGCTCGCCGCCGTGGTGGAGTTCATCCACACCGCCACGCTGCTGCACGACGACGTGGTGGACGACTCGGATCTACGCCGCGGCCAGGCGACAGCGAATGCGCAGTTCGGCAACGCCGCCAGCGTGCTGGTCGGCGATTTCCTGTATTCGCGCGCGTTCCAGATGATGGTCGAGCTCAAGAACATCCGCGTGATGGAGGTGCTGGCCGACGCGACCAATACGATCGCCGAGGGTGAGGTTCTCCAGCTCATCAACTGTCACGATCCGGCGGTGACCGAAGAGGACTATCTGCGCGTCATACGCTACAAGACCGCCAAGCTGTTCGAAGCCGCAGCGCAGATCGGCGCCATCATCAGCCAGGCCACACCGGAGGTCGAAGACAGCCTGGCCCGGTACGGCGTGCATCTCGGAACGGCATTCCAGCTCATCGACGACGTGCTGGATTACTCCGGCGACCACGCGCAGACCGGGAAGAACCTCGGCGACGATCTGGCCGAGGGCAAACCGACTTTGCCCCTGATCTATGCCATCCGCCGTGGGACCGCCGCGCAGGCCGGCATCATTCGCGGCGCGATCGAGCACGGCGGCCTCGAGGAATTTCAACCCGTGCTCGCAACGATCCGCGATACCGGTGCGCTGGAGTACACGCGCCGTCAGGCGACGCTCGAATCGCAACGCGCGATGGAAGCAGTCGCGAGCTTGCCGCATTCATCGTACCGGGACAGTCTGCTACAATTGGCGGCCTTTACCGTTTCCCGCACCTATTGACCGCCGTCCCGGTTGCGTTTCGACCTCGGACGCGCCGCTCCCGAAATCAAGCCGGCGCCTCCTCCTGGAAACCGGCGGTGTCATGCATGCATCGGGGCGTAGCTCAGCCTGGTAGAGTACTGCGTTCGGGACGCAGGAGTCGGAGGTTCAAATCCTCTCGCCCCGACCATCCTTCATTTCTCTAAAGTCGCGTCCGTTCGGACCGATTATTGCTGGTGCGGTCCCTCGACACCAAGCGCGGGCCGACACCGTCTTCCTTCCCTAGGGAAGGTCTGATCAATTCGTACGACGCGCGTTGCATCCGGTGCGGATGGATGCAAGGCGTCGCGACGAAGCCAAGGTAGGTACCTTGGCGAGGAACGCAACACAGCAGACGCCGCACCGGATGCAACCCGATAATATTTCGTCTCCTTCGAGGGACCGAGCGCTATTTGTTACTCGTCGCTCGTGTAGACCGGCTACAAGTCGCTCCTCGGCGCCTCGCCCTGAACCCATAGCGCTCGGTCGCGCATGGACGGATTGGTCAGACCTTCCCTAAGCCCCCCGATGAGCACTGCCGAGAAGCTGTTGAAGGCTGAGTTGCCACCGCGTCCTGCCGTGCTGGCGTCCCTGACCGAACAAATGCACAGCGATGATCCCGACATCGCGCGCGTGAGCCAGCTCGTGAGCGCCGATGTCGGACTCGGCGCCGCGGTGGTGAAGACCGTCAACTCGCCGTATTTCGGGTTGGGCCGCCAGGTCGCCTCCGTGCAACAGGCAGTCACTTACCTCGGGCTCGCGGCCGTGTTCGGCATCGTCACTGGCGCGCTGCTCCGCCGCAGCTTTCCCTCCAAGGACCCGTTGATGGAGCGCCTGTGGGAAGACTCTGCGCGGCGCGGCGCGATGATGGGCCGCGTTGCGCGCGAGCTCAAAGTGCTCACACCCGATCGCGCGTACACCTGCGGGTTGTTCGAGCATTGCGGGATGGCGGTGCTGCTGCTGCATGCGCCGGGATACGCGGAGATCTTGAAGCAGGATCACCCGGACCAGCTCGAGCTCGAGCGCAGCCGTTACGGCACCGATCATGCCGCCCTTGGGCAGGCGCTCGTACGCACGTGGGGCCTGCCCGAGGAGATCGGCCTTGGCGTGCGGCACCACCACGACATGGCGGCCTTGGATGGTCTGGAGCTACCGTGGACCGCGCGACAGCTCGTCGCGCTTTCGGTACTGGCCAATCAGGCCCTCGCGCTGAGCGTGGGCCGCTCGACGGCGGCCTGGGTCGAGGACGCGCCGTTCACTGCACGAGTCTTGAATCTCTCTTCCGCCGAGCTGGAGGAGCAAGCGCACGGGCTGGCCCTGGCGCTGGCCGGCGCTCCTGTCTGACTCGAGGCTGGCGCCTACGCTCGGACAGAAGCCGCACCAGCTTGCCGATCGCGCGTCGCCGGTCGGGTCATGGCTGGTGAGGCGCGCCCCGCTGTCCCAAGGGCAATTTCTGGCTACACCCGACCCCGTGCGTTATGATTGGATTGCTGCAATCCTCTCGCGGACTCCCCCTTGGCCAAATTCCTGCTTCTCATCGCGCTGGCGGTCGTCGTCTATCTATTCTTCAAGGGGATTCGCCGTGATGCCGGCATGCAGGATTCTGTCCGACCTTCTCCACCCCGCGGCAAAGCCGTCCCCGAGGACATGGTTCGGTGCACCGTCTGCGGCGTCCACCTGCCGCGCAGCGAAAGCTTCACGTCGCGCGGCAAGTTCTTCTGCAGCGACGAGCATCGACGCCTCGGCGTGCAGGAGCCGGGCAAGCAGTAGCGGGAGCGGGACTTGAAGGCCATGATCCCGCAACACGTGGCCCCCCAACAGATGGCACTCGCAGGGCGAGAGGTGAGCCCGGAGACCACCTATCCGGATGCCTACTGGCGGTCGCTCTTCTACTTCAACATCTATCGGCTGATCGTCGCAACACTGCTGCTGATCACGGCGGCAGTGTTCGAGGACTCGGTATTCGGCTCGCGCAGCCTGACGCTGTTTCTCTACGCGACCGTAACCTACATTCTGTTCTCGGTTTTCTCGTTCGCCACGATCACGTCGCATCGGCCGGACTTCGCCGTCCAGCTCGGGGCGCAGGTTGTCGCCGACGTGGTATTCGTGACGCTACTGGTCTACGCGAGCGGCGGCGTCAGTAGCGGGCTCGGACTCCTGCTGCTGGCATCGCTGGCCGCGGCCGGCATCATCAGCCGCGGCCGCATGACGTTGTTCTTCGCCTCGCTGGCGACGGTGGCGATGCTGCTGGAACAGACGCTCGAAGTGCTGATGCACGACCAGAGCTACGGCCATTACATCCAGGTCGGGCTGCTGAGCGTCGGGTACTTTGCGACCGCCTGGCTGGCCCATACGTTGGCTCGCTATACACAGGCGAGCGAGCAACTGGCGGCGCAGCGCGAAGTCGACCTCGCGAGCATGGCCCAGGTCAATCAGCTGGTCATCCAGGATATGAAGGACGGCGTCCTGTTCGTCGATGCCGAAGGGGTCATCCGGCAGATCAACCGGCGCGCGGTCGAAATCCTCGGGCCGTTGCCGAAGCCGGGACACGAGCTGACGCTGCGCGACTACATCCCGGCGCTGGCCGACCGGCTGAAAAGATGGCGCGAAGACCCGGACGCCGGCTTCGACCCGATGCGCACGGTGCTCACGCACCGTCTGATGGGCGCGCGTTTCGTGCCGGTCGGCCGCAGCCGGAATGTTGGCGTCGTGGTCTTCCTCGAGGACCTCACGCGCATCCAGCAGGAGGCCCAGCAGCTCAAGCTCGCCGCGATGGGCCGCTTGACGGCGAACATCGCTCACGAGATCCGCAACCCGCTGTCGGCGATCAACCACGCGGCCGAGCTGTTGCTCGAGGAGCCCGAGATCAGTGAGACGCAGCGCCGCCTGCTGCAGATCGTGCATGACAACACACAGCGGCTCGATCGCATGGTGCAGGATGTTCTGAAGCTCAACCGTCGCGACCGCGCGCACCGCGAGACATTCCAGCTGAGCGCGTTCCTGCGGACCTTCGTCGCTCAGTTCTGCCAGATCGAGAAGGTGCCCGACGAGGTGATGGATCTGCGGGTCGAGCTGGACCCGACCGTGACGTTCGATCGCAGCCACTTGAACCAGGTCATGTGGAACCTGTGCCGCAACGCGCTGCGCTACAGCCAGCGCAAGCCGGGCAGTATCCGCATATCGCTGCGCGCTGGCGATCCGGCGAATGGGGTAGAATTGGCGGTCGCCGACGACGGTCCGGGCGTGCCGGAGGCGATCCGGGCGCATCTGTTCGAACCGTTCTTCACCACCGCGGCGAGCGGCACCGGGTTGGGTCTGTATATCGCGCGCGAAATCTGTGATGCCAACCATGCCGCGCTTGAGTACGTCGAGCAGGCTTCCGGCGCCATGTTCATGATCGTGTTCAGGGGAGTCAGGACTTGAAGCGGAGCGAGCGGACCGCAGGCGGCCGTGCAACGGCGCCGCAACGCTGCGTGCTGGTGGTCGACGACGAAGTCGACATCCTCGAGCTGATCGAGCTGACGTTGCTCCGCATGGGGCTCGACGTCGAGCGCGCAATGAACGTGAAGGAGGCGACCACCAAGCTCGGCGGACGCCACTTCGACCTCTGTCTCACCGATATGCGCTTGCCCGATGGCACCGGCATCGAGATCGTCGAGCACATCACGCGCAGCAACATGGATTTGCCGGTCGCGGTGATCACTGCGCACGGCAATACCGAGAACGCCGTGGCCGCGCTCAAGGCCGGCGCGTTCGACTACCTGGCCAAGCCGGTCGGCCTCGACCAGCTGCGCACGCTGGTCAAGTCTGCGCTGTCGCTGCCCAAAGCAAACGACAGCAAAGTCGCCGAACAGGCGCAGGGCGAGAAAGGGCTGCTGGGCGACTCGCAGGCGATCCAGACCGTCCGCGGTCTGATCGACAAGCTTGCGCGCAGCGAGGCGCCGGTTCACATCACCGGCGAATCGGGCAGCGGCAAGGAACTGGCTGCGCGCCTGATTCATTCCAAGAGTGCGCGCCGCGACAAACCATTCATGCCGGTCAACTGCGGCGCGATTCCCGAAAATCTGATGGAGAGCGAGTTCTTCGGCTACAAGAAGGGCGCGTTCACGGGAGCGGATGCCGAGCGCGATGGCTTCTTCCAGGCTGCCAACGGCGGCACGCTGTTCCTCGACGAGGTGGCGGATCTGCCGCTGCCGATGCAAGTGAAGCTGCTGCGCGCGATCCAGGAGAAGAAGGCGCGCAAGGTGGGTTCCACCCAGGAAGACGCCGTCGATGTGCGCATCATCAGTGCTACGCACCAGAACTTGGGCGATTGCGTCGAGGCCGGCAAATTCCGGCACGACCTCTACTACCGGCTGAACGTCATCGAGCTGCGCATGCCGGCGCTGCGCGACATGCGCGAGGACATTCCCGACATCGCGAGCGCGATCCTCGACAAGCTGGCGGCGCAGGCACGAGTGGCGCGGCCGCAGCTCGAACAGGACGCGTTGCAGGCGCTGATGCAGTACGATTTTCCGGGCAACGTGCGCGAGCTCGAGAATATTCTCGAGCGCGCAATGGCGCTGTGCGACGGCCAGCACATCACGATGCTCGACCTGCAGCTCACGCCGACCGAGACCGTGGAGGTCGTATCGACGACCGAAGGCGGCAACGGCAAATGGCCGCTGCAGGAATACCTCGACCGGGTCGAAAAGGAAGCTATCCTCGAGGCCCTGGAAAAGACTCGTTACAACCGCACGGCAGCAGCCAAGTTGCTCGGCATCACCTTTCGCGCGATGCGCTATCGCATGGAACGGCTTGGCATCAACTGAAGCGCTGTGCTGCTCGCCGAGGCGGGCGCTCTGGAGACCTAAATAAGATGAAGCAGACCTTCGCCGCTATCCTTTTGCTTGTCGCTGGCGCCCTCACGTCCTCCGCAGACGCTGGGCCGCCCAAGCTCACCGGCTCGTGGGAGGCAGCGCGCACCCCGGATGACGAGCGCCTGTATCTTGTTCTGAAGGACATGGGCAAAGCGGAGATCATCGGCGAATACGACTTCACGTTGCCGGGCCAGCCGGGCAAGCGCCGCGGGCGCTCCACGACATTCGCACATTGGACGCTGGACGGCGATCAGATCATCGTCACTTACTCCAAGTTCACCGATCGGCTGCGCTACGTGGAGCAGGAGGCGCTGAGCACGATCGGCCTGAACGGGAGTGCGCCGGCGCTGAAGCCGGTCGGCAAGCGCGATCCCAAGAGCAAGCTTGGGACAGCTGTGTTGTGGAAGGCACCGCACGACTACCGCGTCAAAGCGCCGGAGTCTGCGGCGCCCGGTGCGGGTGCTTCGGCGGCTGCAGGCGGCGCGGCCCCTGCGAAATAGCCCGGCGTTCCTGCGCGCCTGACTTCCGATCGGGCGCGAGCGGCCGGCCCGTACCCGAAGATGTCCCGCAGCGAGTTCGATGCCCGCGATTTCGACTTAGCGGGCTGGCTCGTGCGGGCGCACCGGATCGGTTCGCCCAACCAGGACGCGCGCCCCGAAGGCGCGTCGATAACGCTGCTCGTGATCCACAACATCAGCCTGCCGCCCGGAGAGTTCGGCGGCAACGGTGTGGTCGATCTGTTTCTCAACCGCCTGGACCATGCAGCCCATCCTTATTATCAGACGCTGCACGGCCTCGAGGTTTCCAGTCACTTCTTCATCCGGCGCGACGGCGAGCTGATCCAGTTCGTGCCGTGCGAGCGGCGCGCGTGGCACGCCGGCGTATCGCGCTGGTGCGGGCGGGAGCGCTGCAACGACTTCTCGATCGGTGTGGAGCTCGAGGGAACCGACGATTCGGGCTTCACCGACGCGCAGTACGCCGAGCTCGCGCGGCTGACCGGTGAAATCCAGCTCCGCTACCCGATCGAGGACATCACCGGCCACTCGGACATCGCGCCGGAGCGCAAGACCGATCCGGGGCCGATGTTCGATTGGGCGCGGTATCGGGCGCTGATCGCGGACGTGAAGGGTGAAGAGCAAAGGGTAGAGGGGAAGAGGAGCAACCCGCACTTCGATGGCAAAGCGTGAGTGCCAGGATCGCCGCGACGTTGATCCCCCCTTTGGCAAAAGGGGGCAGGGCGGATTTTATCGTCGAGGGTGATTCGCGGGCCGCGCTCATGCCGAGTCAATACAAATCCCCCTCCCGTCCCTCTTCTTCAAAGGGGGAAGCGGCTCCGCCATGAAGATCTTCTACACCGACCACTACGTTCTCCCGCTGCCACCCTGGCATCGGTTTCCGATGCAGAAGTACGCGCTCCTGCGAAGGCGCGTTCAAGACGCCGGACTGGGTGGTCGCGACGCTCTGCAATTGCCGCCCGCGGCTACCGACGAAGAGCTGCTGCGGGCCCATGACTTCCAATATTTTGAACGGGTCGCCACCGGGCAGCTGACCGCGATCGAGCAGAAGCGGATCGGCTTTCCGTGGTCGGCGGAAATGGTCGAACGCTCGCGGCGCTCGAGCGGAGCCACGCTGGCCGCTTGCCGTGCCGCGCTGAGCGATGGTGTCGCCGTAAATCTGGCTGGCGGCACGCATCACGCCTTCCGCGATCATGGCGAGGGCTATTGCGTGTTCAACGACAGCGCCGTCGCCGCTCTTGCGCTCCAGGCCGAAGCGGAAGTGAAGCGTGTTGTCGTGCTGGACTGCGACGTTCATCAAGGCAACGGGACAGCCTCGATTCTGGCCGGCGACAGCAGCGTCTTTACGTTCTCGATCCACGCCGCCGGCAACTATCCGTTCGACAAGGAAGCGAGCGATCTCGATATCGAGTTGCCCGACCGCGCCGGCGACGAGGAGTATCTGGCAGCGCTGGAGCGCGGCGTCTGCACGGCGCTGTCCGCCGCTCAACCCGACCTCGCGATCTATCTGGCAGGCGCGGATCCGTATCAAGGGGACCGCCTCGGCCGGCTCGACCTCACCAAGTCCGGTCTGGCGACCCGCGACCGCATGGTCCTCGAGCTGTGCCGTGCCGCGGACGTTCCAGTCGCGATCACTATGGCGGGCGGTTATGCCCGCCGCGTCGAAGACACCGTCGACATCCACTTCAGCACCGTCCAACTGGCTGCCGAATTCACGCGGTAGATTGCCGCTCGGACCGACACCCGACGGCTTCCGAGATTCGTTCGAGCGCCGCGCGCCGTCGCGTGAGTGGCTGCACCCCCTATCGCCGAAGCCCGCGTGAGTGTTTCCGACGCGCAATACATTGCCATGCGATGACAAAAATCTTGACAGCGCGCGCTCAGCTACTAGAATTAGTGCAACTTTGAGCCGTAACCACAAGATATAGTGGTTTTACGGCAGGCACCAAAACAGACATGCCGCCAGCTGATCATGTCGCGTTCGGACGACGCGCCGGCGGCAAAGAAGAACCTTGGGAGATATCGAATGCAGCTTTCCACCGAGCCCGCGCTCAAATCGCCCGCCGCCAATCTGCCGCAAGACGGTCTGATTGCGGGCGAGCCGCAGCGCGACGCGCGCTACGCTGAGTACAAGATCATCCGGCGCAACGGTGCGGTGGTCGGCTTCGAGCCGTACAAGATTTCGGTCGCCGTGACGAAAGCCTTTCTCGCCGTCAACGGCGGCACGGGTGCGGCCTCCGCTCGCGTTCGCGAGCTGGTGTCCGGTCTCACTGAGCAAGTGGTGAGCGCACTGATCCGCCGCCAGCCAGCCGGTGGTACGTTCCACATCGAGGACATCCAGGACCAGGTCGAGCTGGCTTTGATGCGCTCGGGCGAGCACGATGTGGCGCGCGCTTACGTGCTGTACCGCGAAGAACGCGCCCGCGCTCGTGCGCTGCAAAAGGCGGCGGCGCAGGCCGAAGCGAAGCCGCACGCGCTCATGGTTTCCGAAGACGGGCAGACCCACCCGCTCGACCTCGAGCGCCTGCACCTGTTGCTGAGGGAATCCTGCGAAGGCCTTGGCCGTGCCGTCGATCCCGATGCAATTCTGCAGAGCGTGCTGAAAGACCTGTATGACGGGGTCCCGATGGAGGAAGTCCGCAAGGGCTCGATTCTCTCGGCGCGCGCGCTGATCGAGAAGGACCCTGCATACAGCTACGTGACCGCTCGACTGCTGCTGCACAGCATCCGGCATGAAGTGCTGGGTGCCGAGGCGACGCAGGCCGACATGCACACCCGCTACGCGGAGTATTTCCCGACCTTCATCGAGCGTGGCATCGCAGCCGGATTGCTCGACCCGAAGCTGAAGACCTTCGACCTCAAATCCCTGGGCGCCGCGCTTGACGCCAACCGCGACCTCAAGTTCGGCTACCTTGGCCTGCAGACGCTATACGACCGTTATTTCATCCACGTGGGCGGTCGTCGCATCGAGCTCCCGCAGGCCTTCTTTATGCGCGTCGCCATGGGTCTTGCGCTCAACGAAGTCGAGCGCGAAGCCCGGGCGATCGAGTTCTACAACGTGCTGTCGAGCTTCGACTTCATGAGCTCGACGCCGACGTTGTTCAACTCCGGCACGCATCGGTCGCAGCTGTCGAGCTGCTACCTGACGACCGTGGCGGACAACCTCGAAGGCATCTACGACGCCATCAAGGAGAACGCGCTGCTGTCCAAGTTCGCGGGTGGCCTCGGCAACGATTGGACGCCGGTGCGAGCGCTCGGCTCCCACATCAAGGGCACCAACGGCAAGTCGCAAGGCGTAGTGCCGTTCCTGAAAGTCGTGAACGATACCGCCGTGGCGGTGAACCAGGGCGGCAAGCGCAAGGGTGCGGTCTGCTCCTACCTGGAGAGCTGGCACCTCGATATCGAGGAGTTTCTCGAGCTGCGCAAGAATACCGGCGACGACCGGCGCCGCACCCACGACATGAACACGGCCAACTGGGTGCCGGACCTGTTCCTGAAGCGGGTGATGGAGAACGGCGAATGGACCTTGTTCTCGCCGTCCGATGTGCCCGACCTGCACGATAAGTACGGCAAAGCCTTCGAGCGCGCCTACCTCGAGTACGAGCACAAGACTCAGACTGGCGAGCTGAAGCTGTTCAAGAAGGTTGCCGCCACCCAGCTCTGGCGCAAGATGCTCTCGATGCTGTTCGAGACCGGGCATCCGTGGATCACTTTCAAGGATCCTTGCAATATTCGCTCGCCGCAGCAGCACGTCGGCGTCGTGCACAGCTCCAACCTGTGCACCGAGATCACGCTCAACACGAGCGAGAGCGAGATCGCAGTCTGCAACCTCGGCTCGGTTAACCTGGCCGCCCACATCAAGGACGGACGGCTGGACCGCGACAAGCTCAAGGCCACAGTCAGCACCGCGCTGCGGATGCTCGACAACGTGATCGACATCAACTACTACGCGGTCGACAAGGCGCGCAATTCGAACTTCAAGCACCGCCCGGTCGGCCTCGGGATCATGGGATTCCAGGACTGCCTGCACCTCATGCGCGTGCCGTATGCCTCGAAGGAGGCGGTCGAGTTCGCCGACCGGTCGATGGAAGCGGTGGCCTATTACGCATACTGGGCCTCGACCGAGCTGGCCGAAGAGCGCGGCCCCTATTCGACGTTCGAGGGCTCTCTGTGGCACCGCGGCATCCTGCCGCAGGACAGCCTGGCCTTGCTGCGCGACGAGCGCGGCGGCTATGTCGAAGTCGATACCTCGTCCACGATGGATTGGGGCAGCCTGCGCGCACGCATCAAGCAATTCGGAATGCGCAACTCTAACTGCCTGGCGATTGCGCCGACCGCGACGATCGCCAACATCATCGGCGTGTCGGCCAGCATCGAGCCGACTTACCAGAACCTGTATGTGAAATCGAACCTCTCCGGCGAGTTCACAGTTGCCAACGAGTACCTCGTCGCCGACTTGAAGCGCCTCAACCTGTGGGACGAGGTCATGGTCGCCGACCTCAAGTACTTCGACGGAACGCTGGCCAAGATCGACCGCATTCCCGCCGACATTCGTAGCCTCTACGCGACAGCGTTCGAAGTCGATCCGGTATGGCTCGTCGAGGCTGGCGCACGGCGTCAGAAATGGATCGATCAGGCGCAGTCGCTGAACATTTACATGGCCGGCGCCTCCGGGAAGAAGCTCGACGAGACGTACAAGCTCGCCTGGCTGCGTGGGCTCAAAACCACCTATTACCTGCGCACGATGGGTGCGACGCACGCGGAGAAATCCACCGTCAAAGCCGGTGCGCTCAACGCGGTTCCGGCCGATGGCGGGCTGTCCGCGCAGTCTGCATCCAAAGCGGAGTCGGAGAGCGCGGAGCCGAAGTTCTGCGCGATCGACGATCCCACTTGCGAGGCGTGTCAGTAGCGATAACTATCTGAGCGGCATAGAGCTTGCTTACGAAATCAACGCTTGGGAATCACAGAATGCTGCAATTCGAAGAGACGAACAACGTAGCTGCACTTGGTCTGCAAACCGGTCTCAACGTGACGGCGAGCTTCGTTCCGACGTCACCAGCCG
>Ga0105237_10003746_pt1 | contig 17911 bp, 21 predicted proteins | sample KBSC24metaG_FD_81520 | JGI IMG/M metagenome (GOLD analysis project Ga0105237, IMG submission 81520) | Corn rhizosphere microbial communities from Kellogg Biological Station, Michigan, USA - KBS C2-4 metaG | ecosystem: Host-associated > Plants > Roots > Rhizosphere > Soil | place: Michigan, USA... | reverse complement strand
TTAAGCAGGTTGCTCAAAGGCACAAAAAGACAATGGGTGCTTGTGCTCCCTTTGTGCCTCTTTGTGGCCTCATGTCCGCCGTCGATATAGGAGAAGCTTTACTCCGGGGCGGAGCTCGAAGCTCCCACCGGGTGCCGTCGACTGGACTTGCTCGTAGGTGTTGCCGAAATTGGCTTCGATTTCCGTCTTCTGGCTCTCGTTGGCGATGATAAGCGGCTCGTTCGAGGGAGCCATCCGGCCAAAGTATCCCACGCGCGTAAAGTTTCTCAGGTACCACGGCAATGGCCAGTAATCAGGGCTCACCACGGATATGCCGGTCAGGTCGCCAGACTCCTGCTTCGCGATCTGCTCGATTTCGTTGACTAAAGCGAGCGTGGGTCTCGTGGTGTGAGCGTAAACATAAACATACTTCGGATCGTCGTTATCATAGTTGATGAAGTTCAAATTGATTGTTTGGAAGATGCCCACGCCTGCCGCGACCACCATGATCGTAGAGACCAGGCGGAGTTGACCTCGATCCATTTCGTAGATCGCCTGAACCGCGTACCCGCCAATCAGCGCTAAAGGAATAATAAAGTTAAGCACCAGCCACGGTGTCTTGTACGGGATCAGCGAATACGCAGCGATCAGCCCAAACGCCCACAACGCACAAAACAGTGCCAGCGAATTCTTCGGTTTCAAAACAGCGAAAACAGCACCGGCCGCGCCGAGAAACAACAGCGGACCTTCCTGGTAAAAGAGCCAAATGACATACATCGACGGTGGGTGTACATGCGCGGTCTTACCCGTCTTGGACCATACCGCAAACGTCTGAAGTGAATCGGAGATGCCCTGTGGGTTGCGAAAGAATGATGAATAGAAGAGCAGGTACAAAGCCACCGAAACGATGAGTGCGACGACGAGATTGCCGACAACGATCGGCGTCCCGCCCATTTCATTTATGATTTGCCGAAAACGACTCGTCGGACCCCGCGACTTGCTTCGTTTGGGAGCGCTGGAAACAGACGTCTTGCGATTGAACCACGCATAAACAAGCGTCAGTCCCAGTGCAATGATCAAAACACCAACGGAGATCATTGCCGTCTCTTTGGTCGCGAAGAGAAGTGCGGCTGACGCGATCGCCGGTATCAAGTGTGCCGGCTTACGCTTTTCCCAAAACCAGACACACGCGACGACAATGCCGAGTGTGAAGAAAACAAACAGAGTCTCGTGAATGTAATATCGTGAGAGATATACAGCACCCGGCGAGATCGCCAGCAGCAACGCTGCTGCGAGCGTCGCTATAGTTCCCAACTTCCGCCTGAGCAGAAATACCAGCCCGATCGTACCGATGCCGAAGAGCGCAGGGATCAAACGGATGGTGAACGTAGTCAGCCCGTAATGATCGCGCGCCGCGGAACCAAACAGAAGTTTTGTGATCCAGGGAATGACCGCGGAAAAGTAATAGAGAGTTGGACCATGATAGTTTTCCGGATCGTACCGGTACATTCCTTCGCGCACGAGTCTGACGAGGAAGTTTCCGTTAACTCCTTCATCGTGATGCAACGGCACGAGGTCGAGATCGTACAGCCGCAGAATGGTGGCGATCAGAACGATCCCAATCGCGCTGTATTGCCAGACGCGTTCAGAGATGTTGTCTTCCAGCGTGCCGCCGGTACGCGGCTTGTCAGGAGCGCCAGTCTCTGCGGGATGAATCTTCGCGCGAGCTTTCTTGCTACCTGATTTTGTAGAGCTTGTACTCGCCAACTTCGCCAACCTTCTGAAAGCGACTAAAGAAATCGTCGTTGACCTGCGTCGCCATTCTTTCGTGTGGTCCAATCACAGCATAATCGACACCGAAGTCGTTGATGAGCTGATTTGCGTCAGGCGCTCCGAGATAGATGCGCTTGACTTCACCTTCACGCCGCATAAATTCCAGGCCGTGAGTCCAAATGTGGCCGGGATAACCCATCAGAGAGCGGCGCCCGGTAAGAAACACCGGCGTGTTATGCACTGGCGCGTGAATGATCAAAGCTCGAGGCGGTGTTTGCTCCTTAACGAGTTCAGCGAAGCGCATTCCTGCCGAATCAAACACCTGATATTTCACGGAGCGCAGCGCGATTCCAGCGACGTCCAGCGCCCCTGCAAACGTGACACAAACAAACAGTGAGACTGCTACAAATCGGCGAGCCAGGCCGCCCTTGTGCCAGAGTTTTGCGAGCAGCAATGCCACGATCGGCGCCGAGGCGAGCCACCAGTAAAACAGGACCTTGATGTTGTCCCAGATCCACGGCGCCATTTTAACGAAGTTCGGAACGATGAAGCAGAGCGTAAACGGCAGATAGAACATTAACAACCGCCGCGGTACGAAGTAGTCATCATCCTTCAATAGAAGGGCTGCAAATATCAGCGGAATGAATACTCCCGTGTTCTGGATCCAGAAAACGATTGGGTTCTGTTTGCCATGGTCCCACCCCAGCTCCCACGCGAAGAAACTACCCGCGTTGACAGCACTGTGCATCGTGGACCAAAGCAACTGCGGAATCGCGATCGCCGACGCCACGATAAAGAATGCAAACCAGTCACGCCAGCGCCTCTGAATCAACGCGAGACAGCCCGCCATCGCCATCACGACGACAAAACTGTGCGCATGGACCAGCGGCAACACGCCGGCAGCCACACCAGCCGCGATCATGCGACGCGTGGAAAGCGGGAAGCGTGTCTGCGTGTCTTCGGTCCACGCGGTTTTTGGTTTGCTGGTCGAACGTGGGTTCTTACCCGCCTGAGGTCTTTCCGCCGGTCGCGTCTTGTCGGCCGCGAGCCACCATTGCGTGAACGCGATCGTGGCTAGTGGAAGTCCCATCAGAAAGCCGCGCTGAGGAACAAGCAGCGCAGAGAATGCATTGCCCCAGCGCCAGGTCGTTTCCGGAATGACGGTGAACGACGGAGGCAGATTCATAAGCACGCCGTAGAGTCCACCTTCGTCTGTGCCGGCCTTCTCGAATAGTTTTAGCCAGCCCAGACCGCCATTCAATAGGACTATCAACGGCGTGATGATCGCCGCCAGCTTGTCGCGCAACATCACGAGGGCCCAGCGATGTAGCACGCCGATGAAAGCAATGCCGAGAATGAAGTTCTCGATGAACATCGACTGTTCCAAGTCGGCGCCACACTTCACAAACACTGCGGAGACGAAGTCGGAAATGAACGGGTAAGTGAATCTGACTCCCGCGTAAGTCGGATCTTCGGGTGGAAAGTTGTTGCCGAACGCGAAGCTTGTGATAACGCTCAAGTGAAACGGAAGATCGCCGAAGTTATTCAAAAGACCTGTGCTCAGACCAGTCTCATCCTCGATCATCGCTCGACTGAACACTTTCCAGAGAACAACAGTCGCGACCGCGTAAAAGAGCAAGTAGCCCGCAGAGGCCGCGTCAGGATTCAGAAAGAATCGCCGGATACTCTTTTGAACTGACTCGACATCTTCTCGTACACGGCCCAGGGTGCCGGCATCGGAGAGAAGTCCAAGCGGGCTACAGCAAATGGCGGTGCTGAAAACGATCGCCGCGCCAGTCAATCCAAGAAATGACGCGACGATAAAAGTCACTAACCCGAGCGCCGCCAGTCCGAGAGCGGCTCCGGAGCAGAGTCTCGCGCCAAACGGCGCGTTTTCGTCGTAGAGGTAAGTCGCAACCGTGCCGCTGAGGGTTACTAATAACGCGAGTATCAGGGACGCAAACATTTATCAGGCACGAATTATACCGGGAACGCGATTGGCGGCAACTTTGCATCGCTCGGTGCGATCAGTTAGTTTTCTACGAATCATGTTAAGAGCTGGTATTGTCGGTCTGCCCAACGTGGGCAAGTCAACCTTATTCAACGCGCTCACAGCGCAGTCGTCAGCGCTGGCCGCAAACTATCCTTTCGCCACTATCGAACCGAACGTGGGCGTCGTTTCCGTGCCTGATGAACGATTGGAGCCACTGGCGCGGCTGGTGAAAACGGAGAAGATCGTGCCGGCGACTGTCGAATTCCTCGACATCGCGGGGTTGGTGCGCGGCGCTTCGAAAGGTGAAGGTCTGGGAAATCAATTCCTCGCGAACATACGCGAAACGGATACGGTGGTCCAGGTTGTTCGTTGTTTTGAAGATGAAAGCGTGATTCACGTCGAAGGCGACGTGGATCCGGTTCGAGATATCGAGACGATTCAGATCGAACTCGCACTTTCTGATTTGGCGACAGTCGAACGTCGCCGAGAGAAAGCTCAGAAGAACTTAAAGAGTGGCGACAAGGTTGCACGCCAGGAGCTGGAGGTGCTGGACAAGATACAACCGGCGCTCGAGGCGGGTCGATCTGCACGGACGGTTGCGCTGACGGATGACGAGCGTGCGCTCGCGCGGAACTTCTTTCTCTTGACGACGAAGCCGACGATTTACGCAGCGAACGTAGACGAAGCCGCACTCGCGGACCTCGATCACAATTCGATGGTAAAGGCGGTGCGAGAGATCGCAGCGCAGGAAGCCGCGGAGTGCGTCGTCATCTGTGCACAACTCGAAGCGGATCTCGTGGCGCTGCCGCCTGAGGAACGGCTCGACTATCTCAAGAGCCTCAACGTGTCGACGAGTGGGGTGGACCAACTGATCAAGAGCGCTTATCACCTGCTCGGTTTGATGTCGTTTCTGACCGCAGGTGAGAAAGAGGTTCGGGCGTGGACGATCCCCCAAGGGACTCGCGCGCAGACCGCCGCGGGCACGATTCACTCGGATATCGAGCGGGGCTTCATCCGCGCAGAGATCATCAGCTACGACGAATTGATGAAAGCCGGTTCGTATGCAGCAGCGCGAGAAAAAGGATCGCTACGACTGGAAGGCAAAGACTACATCATGCAGGAGGGCGATGTAGTTCACTTCCGGTTCAATGTTTAAGCCACAAAAAGGCACATAAGTCACACAAAGGAAGAGAACCAGGTAAACGCATTTTAAGGCCACAAAAAGGCACATAAGTCACAAAGAGAAATCATTTTCTGTGACTTATGTGCCTTTTCGTGGCTAATGAGAGCAGCTAGCGAAGCAGGGCACGAATTCCGACGAGAACCAGGTAACCGATTGCGAGTACAACCGCCACTTTGATCAGCAACACCGCCAACGAGATCAGAAATGAAACGATGCTCAGTGTAATGCCAAACGCGCTGACAAGCAGTGTAAAGATAAACGGCACCACCACGACCACCACAAAGAGTCCAAGAAGTATCATTCCAACGAGTCTCAAAACATTTTTTGCGTCTTTCATCGTTAGCCCTCCAATCGCGTGGCGCCCTTGAATCCCTCAGGTTCTACCGCCCGCAGCCACCTATACGCAGATTCCGGCACCCGCGTTCCAACGAAGATTCCGGATAGTTTCCCCGTAAAAATGGCTATTTTCGAACTAAACCCCCTTGATCCCTCAAGGCGCGCACGCGTGATCCCGCCGGTCGCTTGTTTAATTCTTTTCGGCGATAATTATACATACTTTTCGAGCCATGGACCGCTGGAATTCAAGAAGTCTCTTTAGCGACGAGCCCCCCGAGCCTGCACCGTCTGAAGGCGCACCGCTGGCGGAGCGGATGCGACCTCGCTCGCTGTCGGAGTTCGTAGGACAAACGCATCTCGTCGGCGAAGGCCGCATCCTGCGACGTCTGCTGGCGGGCGGTGGCATGCTGCCTTCGCTGATTCTCTGGGGCGCGCCGGGCACCGGCAAGACAACGCTCGCACGGTTGTTGGCGGAGAGCAGCGGCCAGCGATTCATCGCTCTCTCAGCGGTCTTCTCAGGCGTTAAAGATCTGCGCGAAGCGATCCAGGAAGCGAAAACTGAAAAGCGTTACGGAAAACGAACAGTGCTGTTCATCGACGAAATCCATCGCTTCAACAAGTCGCAACAAGACGCACTCCTGCACGCGGTTGAAAACGGCACCGTCACGCTCATCGGAGCCACGACCGAGAATCCGTCATTCGAAGTCACCGGCGCGCTGTTGTCGCGTTGCCGCGTTCTGGTTCTTAACCAACTTTCAGAAGACGAGATAATCATCGTCCTGCGAAACGCTCTGAAAGACGGCGAACGCGGGCTCGCGAGTTTCAATGCCTCAATATCGGATGAACTGTTGCAACGAATGGCACACTCTTCAGGTGGCGACGCGCGCGTCGCTCTGACTGCCCTGGAAGCGGCGGTCGAATCGACGGCCCCTGACGCACAAGGCGTTCGCCATGTCACCGAACAGACAATCATCGAGGCGCTCGGCCGTGCTCACTATGCTTATGACAAAGGCGGCGAAGAACATTACAACCTGATCTCAGCGCTCATTAAGTCTCTGCGAAATTCGGACGTCGATGCAGCGTTGTACTGGCTCGCACGAATGATCGAAGGTGGCGCCGATCCGATCTTTATCGCACGGCGTCTGTGCATTCTCGCTTCGGAAGACATCGGAATGGCCGATCCTCAGGCCATGGTCCAGGCAGCAGCCGCCGCCGACATCACACACCTGATCGGCTTGCCCGAAGCACTGTTTCCGTTGACGCAGGCAACGATCTATCTCGCGAAGGCTCCGAAGTCGAACGCAGTCAAGAATGCATATGGCGCGGCGGCGAGGGACGCGGAGGAAACAGCACGCGTGCCCGTTCCACTTCATCTGAGAAATGCCGTCACACCGCTGATGAAGCAGATTGGTTACGGCAAAGAGTATCGTTACGTCCACAACGACGCGAGCGCACGAGAAGAGATGGAATGTTTGCCCGACCAACTGCGCGGCAGAAAATACTATTCAGAAGAACAAACCGAGGGTGGGGAAACTGAGAGTGACGACTAACCGAAAAACCGACAAGGAGCTGGCATTTTTACAAGACCTCTTCATCGCTACCGACTGGGGCGAGCGTTTTGCAGAACTGATTGACGAGCACGTGAAGCTCCCAAACGAAGGCAAAGCGGTTTACATTGCGGCGGGAACCGGCGGACACGCGTTGGCATTGCAAGAGCGCGCCGGAAGCAAGATCGATCTCCTCTGCGTCGACGAAAATCCGGAGTGCCTCGAAATCGCGCGCGCGAAGGCAACCGCGACCCACGGGCAGATCGGATTCGACGTCGCCAGGCTCGACAATCTCACGCTGCGCGATAACCAGTACGATCTCGTGATCTGCAATGCGTCGCTCGTGTCGCCACAAAGGATTCAAAGGGTATTTTCGGAGATGGTCCGGGTCGCGGCGCCAGGCGCAACGATCGCGTTGACACTGCCCACCTCATCGAGCTTCGGCGAGTTCTTTTCGATCTACTGGGAAGCACTTCACAACCAGGGACTGCTCGATCGCGAATCCGACGTGGAGCACTTGATAACCGAGCTACCCACGGTGACCGAGGTGGAGCAGTTGGCCGAAGATGAAGGACTGCAAGACGTCGAGTCGTGGACGCGGATCGAGGAGTTTGACTTCGAGTCAGGCGAGCAGTTTTTAAATTCTCCGTTAGTGAGCGAGTTTCTGATGCACGAGTGGCTTGCCCTCGTACCTCTTGATGAGAGAGATGGACTCTTCGATGAGATCTCTCGGCTAATCAATGAAGAGAGTCATGAGGCGGAGTTCGCGCTGTCGGTGAAGGCGACTCTGATGGTAGGACGGAAAGCTCCCAGCCATTAGTACACAGATTACACAGAGATGTTCTGTGTCATCTGTGTAATCTGTGTACTAAATGATCTATTCCTTCACTTCCTTGTGTGCCGGTTCCCTTTCGCCCTCCTCGATACCTTCCCTGAAGGCTTTCTTACTTTGGCCAAGGGCTTTCGCCAGTTGTGGGAGTCTGGTGGCGCCAAAAAGTAAAAAGATCACGAGCACGATTACTATAAGCTCCGGGGTTCCGAGTCCGGCGATCGCCAACACTGTTTGACTCATAATTTCCTCTTTCTCAGGGGCAGAGCCGGCCTATGGGTCGGGCAGAGCCCGGCCTATGGGCCAGCTATTCTCGATTGTCCGATTCGTAGAACAGGTACTTCCTCCAAGTCTCGTCCGCTCTACCTAAGTAACGCATGATTTGTCTGTTTACGTGCAGTGAGAACCCGCGAGGTCTGCGTAAAAGATGCATCCCGGATTCTTCGGGAGTCCGGTTGCCCTTTCGGTGGTTGCAACGCTTACAGCAAGCTACCAGATTATCCCATGCGGACTCCCCTCCACGCGAGCGGGGAAGCACATGATCGAGAGTCAACTCTGAGGGCGGATATTGATGGCCGCAATACTGGCAAGTCGAATGGTCGCGCAGCAGAATGTTCTTCCGCGAGAGCGAGCGACGTTCAAAAGGTATGTGAATGTATTCCGTAAGACGAATGACCGAAGGGGCGTGAATGGTGAGTTTTTGCGAATGGAGTATGTGGCCGTTGTGCTCCTCCACTCGCGCCACTCCTTTAAAGATCATCACCACTGCGCGCCTTTCCGTGCAGACGTTGATGGGCTCAAAGGAATTATTCAGGACTAAAACTCTGCCGTTCATCTCGGCTGATATTACGCGAGCGCGGAAGAGGGTGTCAAAATATCTTCATGCCACGGGGCCAGTTGCCCTGGCTATCGTCAGGACACACACGGTTTTAGCGCCGGCCCGGGTGAGGGCTTCCGCACAGGCCGAGACCGTGGCTCCAGTGGTGAAGACGTCGTCGACCAGGAGGATATTTTCGTCCGCAACCAGCCGCGGGTGGCGCACCAGGAACGCTCCGGCAACAGTGTCCTGCCGCCCTTTTGCGTCCAGCCCCGCCCGGTATTTTTCGAAACCGGACACGCGCAAAAGGCTCACTTCGTCGAGCGGCAAATCGAGTGATTTCGAGAGCGCCTGCGCGAGGATCGACGCCTGGTTGAACCCTCGGGTCTTCATCTTCCTGGCGTGCAGCGGCACGGGTATGATCCTTGTCGCGCTATTTACCGGAGGACGCCGAGCGGCGATCGCTAGAAGGGCTTCGACGTGCTGGGCAACATGCGGCTGTCGCTTGAGTAACAGAACTGACTCGCGCAACGCTCCCTCGTAAAGTCCGATCGCGCGTGCAGCAGTAAACGATTGCTGATCGCAACGCCTGCATCTCACCTGATCGGGCGTCGACGAAGTCGCTTCAACCACTGCAGGCACACCACACTTCCAGCAGATAGTTTCCGTGCCTGTAAAGATCGTCGTCGCGTTCCAACACTCTTCACAGACCACTCCGAACTTATGCTTCTCAACACTCTGTCCGCAGATTGTGCATGCTTGTGGGTACGCCAGGGTGAGGAAGGCGTCATAGATCATTTTTGTGCTTTTTTGTGGCTAATCTTCCTCGTCGCCTAACAATCCGCGCTCTTGCAGATCCTGGCAGCGAACACAGTGGCGCGCCCACGGCACTGCGTCGAGTCGTTTCTCCGGCAATGCTTCACCACAATGAACACACTTTCCATAACCTGAGGTCTCGATCCGCTCGAGGGCTTCGTCGATCAGATTGAGTAGCTGACGATCGTTGTCAGACATCGAAACCAGCAATTCTTTTGTATAAGCATTCGCCGCCATGTCTGCCGGATCCTGCGTCGCTTCCGCATCGCGCTCGCGACTGTAAAGCTCGGCAGCCTGCACCTGGCCAACCAGGCCTTCGCGACGATCCAATAACTTGTCTCTGAAAACTTTAGTGCGCCTCTTATCCATTATTTGCTTTAGCCCTCCACCCTACTTGATATTAATGATCTGATCATGAATCACCTCTGATACGGCAAACCATGAACGATCGTGTACGCTCGATACAATTGCTCAAACAGCAGTACTCGCGCCATCTCGTGCGTAAGCGTCAATCGCGAAAGAGACCAACGCTTGTCGACGCGGGATTTGAAATCGTCTGCCAGACCATTCGGTCCTCCCAGCACAAACGCGACTTCCTTGATCCCGTTTCCCTCCCAGCTTTGCACCTGCGCAGCCAACTGCTGCGAAGTCCACTGCGTGCCGTCCGGATCCAGGAGCACCGTCATCGAGCCGGGACGCAGCCGGTCTGAGATGCGTTTTGTCTCCTTATCGATGCCCGTCTTGTCAGTGCGGCCAGCGTCTCGCAGTTCAGTGACTTCACAACGCACAAAATGCGAGAGCCGCTCCGAATAATCGTCAATCAGGGCGCGCAACCGGGCGTCTCGAGTCTTCCCTGTCCAGATGATTCGAAACCGCATCTCACTAACTGAGCTGGTAGCGCGCGATCTTCTCATACAGGTTCTTCCGGCTGATTCCGAGTATGCGCGCGCACTCGGCCTTGTTTCCTCCGGTGGTCGCCAGAACCTCCGCGATGTAAGCCGCTTCCAACTGCGCCAGGCTCTGCGGCCTCTGCTTTCGTTCCTGCGCGTTCACCGCGGCTTTCAACCCCGCGGGCAAATCCGTCGCTTCGAGTCGCTTTCCCGCAGCCACAATCACCGCGCGCTCGATAACGTTCGCGAGCTCACGCGCATTTCCCGGATAGTCGTAAGCCTGAAGAACGGCGAGCGCCTCCGGAGAAACGCGCAGAGTGTTTCTTCCATGCTTGGCGGCATAGTGCTTCAGGAAATGATGAATCAGTTTTGAAAGATCATCTTTGCGCTGACGCAATGGCGGCACGCGAATATTGATTACGTTCAGACGGTAAAAAAGGTCTTCTCTAAAGCGACCGACTTTCACCGCCTCTTCCAGATCCACATTCGTCAGGGCAATCAGACGGGCGTCGAGCTTGATCGTCTTGCGCCCTCCCAGCCTCTCGAACTCGCGAGTTTCGATCACGCGCAGCAACTTCGCCTGCGCGTCGTTTGAAAGATGCGCGATTTCATCCAGCACGATCGTGCCTTTTTGCGCCGCCTCGAAGCGGCCGGCCTTCGCTTCAGTCGCGCCCGTGAACGCCCCGCGCTCGTAACCAAACAGCTCGGCTTCGAGCAGCTCCGCGGGAAGCGTCGCGCAATCTATTTTTACTAACGGCTGCGAAGCACGACGTGACCTCGAGTGAATGAAAGACGCAAGCAGATCCTTTCCCGCTCCAGTCTCGCCCGTGATCAGGACGTTCGCATCCGTTGAACTCACGCGCTCGGCGAGACCAACCGCCTCGCGCATTCCGGGAGAGCGCGCAAATAGTTCGATCACGATTCTCTTCTCAAAGAGCTCGCACTATCCGTGCTGAATTCGGAGGGCAACTCAACGCGTTTCGACTCGCGCCACAGGCGTTCGAGGTCATAAAACTTACGTGCCTTCTGCTCGAACACGTGCACCACGAAGTCGCCGTAGTCCAGGAGGATCCACTCGGCGGTCTTGTAGCCTTCGACACGCGCGGCCGCGTGACCCGCCTTCTTTAGAGTCTCGTAAATCTCGTCGGAGATCGCCTGCACCTGGCGTTCGTTTGCGCCACTCACGATTACGAAATAATCGGTGAAGCTCGAAATCTCGCGCAGATCCAAAACCACCGGCTCGATTGCTTTCTTCTCGCTCGCAGCATGAAGAGTAGCCAGCACACGTTCGTCGAGGGCTTCAGCAACAGGCTGAGCCTTCGTTCGGACGCTGGGCTGCGGATTCAACGACTGTTCTTTAACTGTTGAGTTTTGCTTCATTCAATTCTCGATAAATCTGGTACTTCCTTATGTACTCGAGCACTGGTCCAGGCAGCAGCCCGGCCAACTCCTCATAGCGTCCCTCGCTCGCCATTCTCCTGATGTTCGTCGCCGAAACGTCCATCATCACTGCGTCAGTAAAAACGACGCGCTCGGCGCCCGCGTGCGAGTTCGACGGTTCGTAGCCCGGCCGTGTAACGACGATGTGATTGATCATCGTCAACAACCGTTCCCAATCGCGCCAGGTCGTGATCTCGGACCACGAATCGGCGCCCATTATGAAAAAGAGCTCGTTCGAGTCGCCCAGCTCGCGCTGAAAATGCTCGACCGTGTCCACCGTATAACGTCGATCCGGAGCGTCAAGCTCGAAAGTCGAAATTACCAACTGCGGATCGGCCTGCGTCGCCAGCGCCAGCATCGCGTAACGATGTATCGGCTCGGTTACAGGACGCCCAACCTTGTGCGGCGCCACCTGCGCTGGAACAAAAATTACTGTCTCAATCTCAAAAGCTACAGACACCCTGCGTGCAATTTCGAGATGGCCTATATGAACCGGATCGAACGTCCCGCCATACAAAGCTATTCGCTTTTGTGCACGCATCTTCTACCAAGCCAATTCGACCGTATCCGTCTTGTTGCTCTCCGCGTTCAACTCTTGCAGCTTCGCCGCTACTGCGTTAATCAGCTCGCGCACGCCCTCGCCGGTCGCGGAAGAGATCGCAAAAAACGGTTTCGCGTCTTCGAGTGCACACTGCCTGAGTGAATCCAATCGCGGCGGTTCGTCGAGCGCGTCAATCTTGGTTGCGACGACAAATTGCGGCCGCGTAGCCAAATCCTGATTGTAAGAAGCCAGCTCGTGATTGACGGTTTCGTAGTCACTCACAGCATCACGGCCCGACACCGAAGAAACATCCACCAAATGCAGCAACAACTTCGTGCGCTCAATGTGCCGCAGAAACCGATCGCCAAGGCCGGCGCCAGTGTGTGCGCCTTCAATCAGTCCGGGAATATCGGCGATGACGAAGGTGCGAAAGTCTCCCAGGTCAACAACGCCCAAATGCGGTTCCAACGTAGTGAATGGATAATCGGCGATCTTCGGTCGGGCGGCAGAAACAGTTGAGATGAACGTCGACTTTCCCGCATTGGGGAACCCGACTAAACCGACGTCGGCGAGCAACTTCAATTCGAGTTGCAGGTCGCGCTCTTCTCCAGTGCCTCCGCTTTGATGGTAACGAGGCGCGCGATTCGTTGACGACGTGAAGTGCGAGTTTCCAAATCCGCCACGACCGCCACGCGCCGCCAGCCAGCGATCGCCGTCGTGACTGAGATCGTGAAGGAGATCTTCGGTCGTTGCGTCAAAGATCTGTGTTCCCACGGGAACGCGAACAATTAGATCGTCGCCATTGCGTCCAGATCTATTAGCACCTTCGCCATGCGAGCCACGCTCGGCAGTGTGCTGCGGGTTGTAACGCAGGTGCAGCAGCGTGTTGAGCGAACTGTCCGCAACGAGGATCACGTCTCCGCCGCGCCCACCATCTCCGCCTGATGGGCCACCACGGGGAACAAACTTCTCGCGCCGGAAAGCAGTAACACCGTTACCTCCATCACCCCCGTGCACGTGAATCTTGGCGCGATCAATAAACATCCTAAATTGAAAGCGACGCCCGGGCGCGCATTGTTGCTGCTCAGGCGTCGCGAACTTGCAAGGATTCGTAGCTAAGCAGCAGTTTGCTCCGCTGGGTAAACGCTGACGAACTTGCCCGATCGTCCTTTGTCTTCGAATTTCACGATCCCATCAATCAGGGCAAACAGCGTATCGTCTTTGCCGCGGCCCACGTTCGTTCCGGGTTTCCACTTGGTGCCACGCTGGCGCGCAATGATGTTGCCGCCGAGCACTCTTTCACCGCCGAACTTCTTCAGTCCCAGTCGCTGGGACTGCGAGTCGCGACCATTACGTGATGAGCCAACGCCCTTTTTGTGTGCCATTGTCTTTACCCTATCGAATCAATCTTCAATGTCGTGTAGCTCTGCCGGTGACCGCGCGTGCGTTTGTACTGTTTGCGGCGCTTCTTCTTGAAGACGACGATCTTCTGATCGCGGCCATGCTCAACCACCGTCGCCGAGATTTTTCCGTCGCCGGAACCTGAACTCAACAACGCTTCGACCTCGATCGAACTCCCGGCCTCTGCCTCGAGTGAAGGCACACGAATCGTTTGGCCTTCTTCAACCAGGAACTGTTTTCCACCGGCTCTGATAATTGCGTGTGACATCCTAATCACCTCACAGAAAAGTCGGATATTATAGGGCACCGTTAACCCCGCAGCAACCGTTGACAGGATTTACCAGATTTTTCAGGATTAATATGTAATCCTGAAAAATCCGGTAAATCCTGTCCGCTATACGACCGCCACTTTGCGCCCGTTTCGGGCCAGAAAATACTCCATGAAATCAGTCCCGATATCACCAGCCCGGAACCGCGGGTCGTCCATGATCTTCAAATGCAGCGGGATCGTCGTCTTGATCCCTTCGATCACCATCATCTCCAACGCCCGCTTCATCCGCGCGATCGCCAGTTCACGCGTACGATGGTGAACGATCACCTTCGCAATCAGCGAATCGTAGAAAGGCGTTACGCGGTAACCGGAATACACAAACGTGTCGACGCGGACACCCGGACCGCCAGGTAAATTGAACGCCGAGATAACACCGGGCGACGGAGCGAAAGTCTCTGGATTCTCTGCATTGATGCGGCATTCGATCGCGTGCCCAACCATCAGCAGTTCATCCTGCGCGTAACCGAGCGGCTCACCTTCGGCAATCCGAATCTGGTTGCGGACGATGTCCGTAAGCGTGACCATCTCCGTCACCGGATGCTCCACCTGGATGCGCGTGTTCATCTCCATGAAGTAATAGTTTCCGTGCACATCCAGCAGAAACTCGACTGTTCCGGCGCTCGAATAACCCAGCTTCTTACATGCAGCAACGGCTGCTTCACCCATGCTCCGGCGTAACTCCGGCGACAGCACGGTCGACGGCGCCTCTTCCATCAACTTCTGGTGCCGGCGCTGAATGGAACACTCGCGCTCTCCGAGATACGTGCACTCGCCAAACTCATCTGCGAGCACCTGGATCTCGATGTGACGCGGTTTCTCGACGTAGCGCTCGATGTAGACGCTGCCGTCGTTGAAGGCTGCCGCAGCTTCGGTCGAGGCAGTGTCGAGTGCTTTCCCTAACTCCTGCTCGGAACGAACGATGCGCATGCCACGACCGCCGCCGCCAGCGGACGCTTTGACGATCACCGGATAACCGATATCTCGCGCCACCTTCCGGCCTTCTTCCTCGGAAGTAACACCGCCGGGACTTCCCGGTACGATCGGCAACCCGGCCTCGTGCATGACGCGCCGCGCTTCGATCTTGTCGCCCATCAGACGAATCACATTCGCGCGTGGTCCAATAAACTTGATGTTGCACGCGTCACAGATCTCGGCGAAATAAGGCGACTCGGCGAGGAACCCGTAACCGGGATGAATCGCATCGACGTTAAAAATCTCCGCCGTGCTTATGATCGCGGGAATGTTGAGATAACTCTGTGCGGAGGGCGCTGGTCCAATGCATGCAGCTTCGTCGGCGAAACGGACATGCAACGAGTCGCGATCGACGTCGCTGTGAATCGCGACCGTCTTGATGCCCATCTCCTTGCAAGTCCAGATGATGCGACAAGCGATCTCGCCACGATTGGCGATCAGGATCTTCTTGAACTTGCGTGGATTAAAAGCCATCAAAAACCTCGCCAACAAAAAGGCACAAAAAGCACAAATGAAGAATTTCTCCTCTTGTGCTTTTTGTGCCTTATAGTGGCTTAATTCCGAAAAGCGGCTGGCCGTATTCCACCGGCTGCCCGTTCTCGACGTAAATCTTTACTACTTCACCAGTCGCCTCTGCCTGAATCTCGTTCATGAGTTTCATGGCTTCGATAATACAAACAACCGTGTCGTGCTCGATGTTGCTTCCGATCTTCACAAACGGATCTGCATTGGGAGACGGTGACCGGTAAAACGTTCCGACGATTGGTGACGGAATAGTCTGTAAATCCTGATCCGGAGAAGTCTCCGTTGCCGGTGCTGCCGAATGCGCCGGAGCCGCTGCGGGCGCCGGTTGGGGAACAGGAGCGGGGGCAGGTGCAGGCATCTCCGCATGTTGAGCGGATCCAGTTGGCAAATCGCGACGCAGGCGAACGCGAAACGCTTCCCCTTCGATCTCGAGCTCAGTCAGCCCATTGTCACTCATCAGGGCTATGAGCTCGCGAACCTCATCCATGTTCACAGACGCAACAGGATCAGATGGCTCGCGCCGCGAACGACCGCGACGGTTTGGTGGTTTAGATTGTTCTTCGGGTGCTGCCATTTACTAGCCACAAAAAAACACAAAAGCCATGCCAGCTTTTGTGCTTCCTTGTGGCTCCTTTTTTACTCTTCGGTGGCTTCTGCTTCCGTCGCAGCCTCAGTCGCAGCCTCAGTTTCTTTCGCTTTGCCGCGGCCTCTCTTCTTCTTCGAAGCTGCACTCTTGCGCTTCTTCTCGGCTTCGAGGGCTTCAACTTCCCTGGGATTGCCGACGAGCTCGATGATCGCGAGTTCCGCACGGTCGCCGTCTCGATGGCCCAGCTTCAGGATCCGCGTGTAACCACCGGGCCGATCCTTGTAGCGGTCGCCGAGCTCGTTGAAGAGCCGTCGCAGCGCCGCGACTCCGGCCGTCCTCTCCGGCCTGAGCTGTCCGCGCTTACCCGTCATCTCGCTGACGGTCGTGTTGCCGGCGTGAAAGAAGCCGGCCGCTTGTCGCCGCAGGTGCAACGCACGCGGGTCTGCACCGTCGTCAGCAAAATTGCGAGCGCGGCGCGACAACGTAATCGCTCGTTCGACGAAGGGGCGCAATTCCTTTGCCTTCGGCAAAGTGGTGACAATGCGCTCCTCACGCGAGTTGATCAGAGAGGTCGCGAGATTGCGCAGCATCGAGTGACGATGCTCGCTCGTGCGACCGAGTTTTCGATGTGCCTTTAAGTGTCGCATGACTCTAAACTACTGTTCCTCGTCGCCCTCAAAATCGGAAAGATCCGCGCCGTCACGGCCGCCGGTTCCGGGGATCGGATTACCCTGCTCGTCAAACTCCATACCGAAGTCGAGCCCCATGCCGTTCAGAATTTCCTTGATCTCGTTCAGCGACTTTTTGCCGAAATTCTTGGTCGCCAGCATCTCGCGCTCGGTGCGCTGGACCAAGTCGCGAATGGTCCGGATGTCAGCATTCTTCAGACAGTTGTAAGAACGAACTGACAGCTCCAACTCGTCGACCGATCGATCCAACTGATCGTTGCGCGGCAGCGGCGGGCGCTCCATCTTCGCGTAAGCGTAATCGTCAGTGTCCTCTTCGAAGTTGATGAAGATCGACATGTGGTCCTTGATCAACTTCGCCGCCAGGCCGATCGAATCTTCAGGCTTCACGGAACCATCGGTCCATACCTCGATCGTCAGCTTGTCGAATTCAGTGTTCTGACCGAGACGCGCTGCTTCGACGTTGTAATTGACTTTCTTGACAGGCGTGTGCACCGAATCGATCGGAATGTATCCGAGCGACAAGTCTTCATCGAAATTGCGGTCGGCCGAGATGTATCCACGACCACGCTTCAAGCGCATCTCGACTTTCAGAGATCCGCCTTCGCTGACAGTCGCGATGTGAACCGACGGATCGAGAATCTCGACGTCGGCATCAGCCTCGATATCCGCCGCCGTAACCTCGCCCGCTTCTTCCTTGGAGATGCGCAGCGTTTTGGGCTCGCTGCTGTGCAGCTTAAAAGGCACCTGCTTCAGATTGAGGATGACGTCAGTGGCGTCTTCCACCACCCCCTTGATCGATGAGAACTCATGCTCGACGCCTTCAATCTTGACCGCAGTGATAGCGGCGCCTTCAATTGAAGATAGCAGAGCACGTCGCAGCGAATTCCCGACGGTGGTTCCGAAACCTCGCTCGAATGGCTGTGCTGAAAAGCGGCCATAACGTTCCGTCAGAGTCTCCGCATCTGCCGCCAAGCGGCGCGGCATTTGAAATCCTGTCCAAAGATTATTTTGATCCATAGCCATAGCGTTCAGTTCCCTAAAAAAATGCATCAACCAGGTGCGCGGCGTACGCAGCGCCGGCACCGGTTCGGGTGGTTAAACTACTTACTATAAAGTTCGACAATCAACTGCTCGTTGATCGTGCGATCGATGTCGTCGCGAATCGGCAAGCTGACTACGCGCGCAGTCATATCGCCGTTAGCAGAAATCCACGACGGACGTCCACGACCAGACGCAGTTTGCCATGCACCTTCAATGTGAGAG
>Ga0105237_10003745_pt1 | contig 17911 bp, 18 predicted proteins | sample KBSC24metaG_FD_81520 | JGI IMG/M metagenome (GOLD analysis project Ga0105237, IMG submission 81520) | Corn rhizosphere microbial communities from Kellogg Biological Station, Michigan, USA - KBS C2-4 metaG | ecosystem: Host-associated > Plants > Roots > Rhizosphere > Soil | place: Michigan, USA... | reverse complement strand
TGTTCGAAGGAAATATTTTCGTCGTGCCCGCTCTGCGCTTTCGTCGCAGGCGTGAAAATCGGCTCGGGCAGTTTATCGCTCTCGCGCAGTCCGGCGGGTAGCTTGATTCCGCAGACCGTGCCGTGTTGCCGATACTCTTTCCAACCCGAGCCTGAAATGTAGCCGCGCGCCACACATTCGATATCGATCATTTTGGCTCGCTTCACGAGCATGGAACGACCCTCCAACTGATCGCGATACGGTTTCAGCGTCTCGGGATAGTCGTCCACGGTAGCGGTCAGAAAATGATTGGGCGTGAGGTCCTTGAGGAAATCGAACCAGAAGATCGAGAGCTGCGTGAGCACCCGGCCCTTGTCGGGAATGCCGGTCGCCAGCACGTAATCGAATGCGGAGATCCGATCCGTGGCGACGATCAGCAAGCGATCGCCGACGCTGTACACGTCGCGGACCTTGCCGCGCGCGTAGCGCTCGACGCCGGAAAAATCTGTTTCCAAAATGACGGGATTGCTGGTGGAGTTCACAGTACCTTCGGAGTTCTATCGGGGGAGTAATCCAAATGATACCCCGTTGTGGGCCATTGTCAATGTCGGGATAAGACCCGAGTGGACGGGGAAACCCCGATGCCGCCCATACAATAGAATTTTCGTGCGGAAATGTCGATTTCGACGATCTTCGTTCGACCATACTGTGAGGAGACTGCGTACAATGAGCAGCGTAAGAGTTCTGGTGGGAACGCGGAAGGGAGCGTTCATCTTAACGTCCGACGGGAAGCGCGAAAAGTGGGACGTAAGCGGCCCGCATTTTGGCGGATGGGAGATCTACCATATGAAGGGATCGCCGACCGATCCGAATCGTCTGTATGCATCGCAGACTAGCGGATGGTACGGGCAGATGATTCAGCGATCGAACGATGGGGGCAAGACTTGGGAGCCCGTGGGCAATCAATTTACCTACGCAGGTGTGCCCGGTACGCACCAGTGGTATGACGGCACTCCCCACCCTTGGGAATTTAAGCGGGTGTGGCACCTGGAGCCGTCGCTGCATGATCCCGACACCATCTATGCGGGTGTGGAGGACGCCGCAATTTTCCGCTCTAAAGATGCCGGCACATCGTGGCAGGAGCTGCCCGGCCTCCGCGAGCACGGGTCCGGTCCGCGCTGGCAGCCTGGTGCGGGTGGCATGTGCCTGCATACGATTCTGCTCGATCCGACTAACCGCGAGCGCATTTTCATCGCGATCTCCGCTGCCGGCGCATTTCGCACCGACGATGGCGGGCTGTCCTGGACCCCGATCAATCGCGGACTCCATTCCCAGTACATACCGGACCCCAACGCGGAGGTCGGGCACTGCGTTCATCACATCGCCATGCACCGTGCCCGGCCGGGCGTGCTCTTCATGCAGAAGCACTGGGACGTGATGCGCAGCGACGATGCCGGCGATTCCTGGCGCGAGGTAAGTGGGAACCTCCCCACCGACTTCGGTTTCGTCATCGACGTGCACGCACATGAACCCGAGACGATTTACGTCGTACCGATCAAGAGCGATTCCGAACACTACCCGCCCGATGGTAAGTTGCGCGTGTACCGCAGCCGGCAGGGCGGGGAGGAGTGGGAAGCGCTCAGCGACGGTCTGCCTCAGAGTGATTGCTACGTGAACGTGCTGCGGGACGCGATGGCGGTGGACTCGCTCGATTCGTGTGGTATCTATTTCGGCACGACCGGTGGGCAGGTGTACTGCTCCGCGAATGGCGGCGATCGTTGGGCGCCCATCGTACGCGATCTGCCGGCTGTGCTATCGGTGGAGGTCCAGACACTCCCGTGATCCGAGTCATCTTGCCGGCACATTTGAGGAACATCGCCAAATCCGGCAGCGAAGTGGAGTTGGAAGTGCCGGGTGCGGTCACGGTGCGCTCGATTCTGGACGCGCTGGAAGCCCGCTACCCGGCGCTGCGGGGAACGCTGCGCGATTATGGCACGGGAACACGACGCCCCTTCGTTCGCTTCTTTGCGTGTTCCGAGGACTTGTCGCACCAGCCGGTGGATACGCCCTTGCCTGACGACATCGTTTCGGGCAAGGAGCCATTTCTGATTGTGGGGGCCATCGCCGGCGGGTAGATAATAGTTGGCATATGCGCTGGGCTTTGGCTTGGGCTGTGAGCGTTGCCGTCCTGGCAGGGGCGCAACCCACTAATACGCTCAACGAAACGGTCACACTGGTGCGCGACGCGCTTCAGGACAAGCAGCCCGACAATCAATTGGCAAAAGTTCTGCACAAGGTGAAGCTGTCGGAACGTCTCGATGAGCGTACTTTCGAGGAGTTGCAGAGTCTCGGACCCGGTCCCAAGGTCTTGGCTGAATTAGAGCGCCTGCAGGAGTCTTCCGAGAAGCTCCCACCCGCTGCCGGGCCTTCTCTCTTCGAAGCTCCTCCCACACCTCCGCTCGCGGTACAGGCGCAGATCATGAAAGAGGCCCGCGCTATCGCGCTGAACTACACAAGCTCGCTACCTGATTTCGTCGCCATGGAACTGGTGAAGCGCTACGCCGATGACAAGGGCTTCTTCCAACTGAAAGATACCCTGACCATCAAGCTCTCGTATTTCGATCAGGCTGAGAGCTACAAGGTGCTCAGCATCAATGGCCATCCTTCCACGGTGCCCTACGAAGAGATCGGGGGAACCATCACGCAGGGCGAATTCGGCAGCCTGCTGAAGGAAGTCTTCGATCGCCATTCCGACGCGGAGCTGAAATGGGATCACTGGACTACGCTGCGGGGCCGGCCCGCTTATGTCTTTACTTTTCGCGTGTTGGTTCAAAACTCCCGATACACCATGGTGGTGGGGAATCGAACGGGACGAGACACGATTATTGCGGGTCAGCACGGCTTCGTCTACGTAGATCGGGACACGAACCAGATCATGCGGATTGTGGCGGAAGCGGATTCGATACCGATCCATTTTCCAGTGCGCAATTCCAAGACGCAGCTCGATTATGGTTTTGCCGATGTCGGCGGCAGGCAGTTCCTGCTGCCTTTGCGCGCTGAGGTGCGCATGGGAACCCCTTCCTTGCAGACGCGCAATGAGGTGGAATTTCAGGCCTACAAGAAGTTCACGGCGGATACTTCCATCACATTTGAAGGTGCAGTTCCGGACAAGCCGGCCAAATAGATTATGAATAATGATTGGAATGCTGATCTATATCAGTCGAGCCACTCGTTTGTGTGGGAGTATGGCCGTGATCTGCTTGGACTGCTGGCGCCCAAGTCGGGCGAGCGAATCTTGGATGTCGGCTGTGGCACCGGTCAGTTGACCGCCGAAATCGCGCAGGCGGGTGCCACTACGGTCGGAGTCGATCAGTCCGCGTCCATGATCGCGCAGGCGCGCGGCAATTTTCCATCACTGCAATTCGAGGTGCAGGATGTGTGTGGGTTGCCTTACCACGAAGAGTTTGATGCCGTCTTTTCGAACGCCGTGCTGCACTGGGTAAAGCGTGCGGAAGAAGCCGCGGCGGCCATGTCGCGAGCGCTCAAGCCGGGAGGCCGCCTGGTGCTCGAGATGGGCGGCTTCGGAAACAACCGCGAGATGTTGAAAGCGCTGTCCGAGGCACTGGGCAGCGAAGCAGAGTATCCCTGGTATTATCCGAGCATTGGCGAATACACCGCGCTGCTGGAACGGCATCAATTGGAGCCGGTCTTCGCAACACTTTTCGATCGGCCGACCAAGCTCGAGGGCGGCGCCAAAGGCCTTGCTAAGTGGTTCACGATGTTCGGTGGCAAGCTGACGCCCAAGCTCCAGCAGCCCGACTTCATGGCGCAAGTTGAAGCCTTCGCCGCTCCGAACTTGCTGCGCGACGGGATTTGGTTCGCCGACTATCGCCGCCTCCGCGTCGTTGCGCGAAAGCTTGTGGGGTAGGCGCTTCCGCCTGCCCATTCTTCCTAAAACCGCTCGCTTCGCCGACTCAGCATTGGTGGGGCAGGCGCTTCCGCCTGCCCATTCGGGAGGCCGGTGCGGCAGATTGGGCCCTAAGCCATCCGCACAGTCTTGATATTTACGAACTCTCGAATGCCATAAACTCCGAGCTCACGCCCGTACCCGGAGCGCTTCACGCCGCCGAACGGCAGCCGTGGATCCGACGCGACCATGCCGTTAATAAACACCAGCCCCGCGTCTAGTCCATTCACGAACTTGTATTGCTCGGCGGAACGACTGGTCCAGGCACTGGCGCCCAAACCGAAATCGGTGTCGTTGGCGAGTTCGATCGCGTGATCGATATCGGTAGCGCGGAAGAGTACGGCGACCGGGCCGAAGAGTTCTTCGCGATAGGCTGGCGAGTCCTTCGGTGCATCGGCAAGCACGGTCGGCATGTAGTAGTTGCCTTGCGCCTTGCCTCCCGTTAGCAGGCGAGCTCCCATCTCGAGAGACCTTGCGACCTGCTGCTCCAACCCTTCCCGGATTGCCGGTGTGGCGAGAGGGCCGACCTGCGTTGCTTCGTCCATCGGATCACCCACGCGCAACGCCGCCATGGCGTTCACGAAGCGCTGCTCGAACTCCGCATAAATATCCTGATGAACGATGAATCGTTTGGCTGCAATGCACGACTGTCCGTTGTTAATCGTGCGAGCCTCGACGGCCATTTGGACGGTATGGTCGAGGTTCGCGCTTGGCATGACAATGAAGGGATCGCTGCCACCCAGTTCCAACACGCACTTCTTTAATTGCCGGCCGGCCTGGCTCGCGACCTGAATGCCGGCGGGTTCGCTGCCTGTTAGAGAGACGGCCTTCACGCGTGGGTCCTCGATGATCCGCTGCACCTGTTGGGAACCGGCCAGCAAAGTCTGAAAGACATCGGGCGGAAATCCAGCGCGGCGAATTACGTCCTCGATCGCGAGTGCGCATTGCGGAACGTTGGAGGCGTGCTTCAACAGGCCGGTATTCCCGGCCATCAGGGCAGGCGCGGCGAAGCGAAAAACCTGCCAGAACGGAAAGTTCCACGGCATCACGGCCAGCACTGCGCCGATCGGCTGGTAGCGAATGAAGCTCCTGCCGCCGCCGGCATCCACCGGTTCATCGGCCATTAGCTTCTCGCCGTGCTCCACGTAGTATCGGCACGCGAGCGCACACTTGGCGGCTTCGGCGCGCGCAGCGGCGATTGGCTTGCCCATCTCGAGCGTCATGATCCGGCCCAGACAGTCTTTCTCCGCTTCCAGAATGCCGGCAGCTGCAGCCAGCCACCGGGCGCGATCGGCTAGTGGCGTATGCCGGTACGTGCGAAATGCCTGGTCGGCGCGCGCCAGCTTTTCATCGATCTGCGCGTCGGTGAGTGGTTCGAAAGTCTGGAGTGTCTCGCCCGTTGCGGGGTTGATGGATGCGATCACAACCACATTGTAAGGCTGTGCCACTATAAAGATAAGAGCTTATGCTAAGCGCAGTCGTAATGGTGATGGTCTTGTCCTCCCTGCCTAACGCGGTGGTGGTGCGCCCCGTATCCAATATGTATTCGAAAGCCACGCTCGATGCTGACGTGGTCTCGCAAGCGATTTACGGCGCCAACGTGACGCTGCTGGAGCAGCAGGACGGGTGGGCTCACATCCGGACATACGACGATTACACCGGCTGGACGCCGCTTGCGGACTTGCACACCGGGCAGATCTACGCCTCGCGTGGACGCGTGGCGGAAGTGCAAAGCCTCTTCGCTCACGTCTATCGCGAAGCCAGTGTCACGAAGCACGCGCCCGTGGTAACGGTTCCGTTCGAGACGAAACTTGAAGTGATCACGGAGCCCGAGGACAACCAGCGCTGGATCCAGGTGCGATTGCCGGACGATCGCTCCGGCTGGCTGCAGGCGGGCGATATCTCGTTTGATTCGCCGAAGCTCTCGATCAACGAGATGCTCGCGCTCAGCCGCAAATTCCTTGGGCTACCGTATACGTGGGGTGGAACCTCGAGCTTTGGTTACGACTGCTCCGGCTTCGCGCAGATGCTATGCCGCCGGCGCGGCGTCAGTATGCCGCGCGATGCGCAGCCGCAGGCCGACTGGAGCGGTGTCGTGCCGGTGGAGCGCCAGGATCTGCAGCCAGGCGATCTGCTGTACTTTGGCAGCTCCGATAGTCGCATTACGCACACCGGCGTGTACCTGGGCGACGGCAAGTTTATCAATGCCACCACGCACGAAACGCCGATGGTGAGAATTGACGATCTGAATGAACCGCACTGGACCGAGATCCTGGTGGCGATGAGGAGAGTGAAATGAACCGCAGAAACTTCGTGAAGGCGGCAGCCGTGTCGCCGGTCGCCGGATTGGCGGCACCCGCGGGAGCTGGGCCGAACGTGACCACCAAGATTGTTCGACTGAACCTGCAACATACCTGGACCACGACGATGTCGTCGAGTTCGTATCGCGACACCCTGCATGTGGCCTACACACGTGACGGCATCACGGGCCATGGCGAGGGCGCACCCATTGTGCGTTACAAAGAAGACGCGGCGGGTGCGCAGAAGGCTGTGGAGTCGGTGCGCAATCTGCTGCTCTCGAGCGATCCGATGCAGTTCTCGAAGATCATGGCGAAGGTCTTCCAGCAAGTTCCGGGCAACTGGGCAGCCAAGGCCGCGATCGATATCGCCCTGATGGATTGGGTTGGGCAGAAGCTCGGCATTCCGCTCTACAGCTACTTCGGGTTGGACCCCGCCGATGCCCCGGTGACGACCTTTTCGATCGGTATCGACACTCCTGAGATCACGAAGCAGAAGACGAAGGAAGCGGCCGACTATCCAATCCTGAAAGTGAAGGTCGGGCTGGCAACGGACGAGGCGACCATCGAAGCAGTGCGCAGCGTCACCGATAAGCCATTGCGAGTGGACGCCAACGAAGGCTGGAAGAACAAGGAAGAGGCCGTCCGCAAGATCAACTGGCTGGAGAAGCACGGCGTACAGTTCATCGAGCAACCGATGCCCGCCGAGATGTTCGAGGAGACCAAGTGGGTGCGCAGCAAGGTGCACATCCCGGTCATCGCGGATGAGGCGTGCCAGCACGCTGCCGACATTCCCAAGCTGAAGGAAGCTTACGACGGCGTGAACGTCAAGCTGGATAAGAGCGGCGGCATGCTGGAAGCGTACCGTATGCTGCAGATCGCGAAGGCGCTCGGGATGAAGACCATGCTTGGCTGCATGGTCTCCAGTTCTGCCACGGTGACTGCGGCAGCCCACCTTTCACCCCTGGTCGATTTCGCCGATCTCGATGGCAACCTACTGATCGCCAACGATCCATTCCACGGTGTGCGAGTGCAGAAGGGCAAGCTCGTGCTGCCCAAGGGTGCGGGATTGGGACTTACAACGGCGTAGCGCTCCGTCACGAAAGGTCTTGTAACGTTTCCTGACTCCGTGTCACTCTTCTTCGTATGGTCTACGGGTGGCTGGTGGCGTTGGGCACAATGCTCACGGCGATCGGTGTATCGCGGCGCATATTCTCGTCCCCCGTGCTGCGAATTGCCTTGGCAGTTTGCGGCCCGTCCCTGATCGGGTATGCGGTGACTCGCGTAGGATATACCGGTACGTCCCAGGTGGTGGAGTTTTTCTCTTATATGGGCGCTGCTGGGGGTTTGGGCTCTTCGATCGACCTGCTCTTCGCGCCGAAACACAAGGGAGCGATCGTAACGCTAGGGTCGGCCGCGACCACCGGTTTCAAGGTGATTTCGTTTATCGTGGTCCCGACTTGCATCGCCATCATCGTGACAAACAGCTTGGAGGGCCGGCGCTCAGTGGGATCTCGATACCTGATCGCCCAAATAGCGTTCTTCTCTGCGGCCGGATTGGACTCCCTACTGATGTGGAGGGCGCGATGGACCTTCTCGGATGAGGGGATCGTCGGGCCATACCGCGTAGTTCCCTGGGCCGAGGTGGAGAACTGGAAGTGGGAGGAACCGACCAGGCTGTGTCTGGCGTTGACGTCCGCGCGAAGCCGAACCAGCTATCAAATGCGGATTCCAGTTCCGGCCGATGTCCACGACCGCGCCGAAGCGTTCCTCGTCCACAAAATACCATCGGCAAACGCGTCCCCCTTACAATAGAAGTCTGATGCCTTTTCAAGAAGTGGTCGAAGCAGAAGGCCACCTGATCGATTCCCATATCATGGAGAACATCTTCGATAAGGTCGTGGAGTATAACGGCCGGTTCGAAGTGCAGCAGTTCAGTATTGGCAAGACGAACAGCGAGCCGTCATACCTGCGTTTGAAGGTGGAGGTGCCGGATGAGGAATCGCTCGAACGCCTGATTGCGAGCCTGCTGGAACTGGGCTGCGCGCCTGTGGACACCGGCGATGCGCTACTGCGCACGGTCGAGCAGGACCGGTGCGCGCCTGAAGACTTCTACTCCACGACCAATCATCACACGCATGTGCGTGTCGGCGGCAAGTGGATCGAAGTGGAAGCGCAGCGCATGGACGCAATGATCGTCGTGCGCGATGGGCACGCGGTGTGTCGCCGCCTGCGCGACCTGAAGGTCGGCGATCCGGTGGTGGTGGGCCTGCGCGGCATTCGCGTCATTCCGGAGGCCAAGGAGCGCGATCGTCTGGCCTTCGCTTTCATGTCGAACGGGATCTCGTCAGAGCGGCAGGTGGAGACGGCCGTCCGCCAGACTGCGGCTCTGGTGCGCCACGCCATGGAGCAGAAGCAGAAGGTGGTCGTAGTAGCGGGTCCGGTGGTCGTGCATACGGGCGGAGTGGCGGGCCTCTCGAGACTGATTCGCGGCGGCTTCGTACATGCTCTGCTTAGCGGGAATGCTCTTGGCGTTCACGATGTGGAAGCGGCGCTGTTCGGCACTTCTCTGGGCGTTCGGCTGTCGGACGGACGCGCCGAAGAGCACGGGCATCGCAATCACATGCGGGCGATCAATGCGATTTACCATGCGGGATCGGTCGCGGGCGCGGTGGAGTCGGGGCGCTTACCCAAGGGAATCCTGTACGAGTGTGTGAAGACGAACACGCCGTTCATTCTCGCGGGCAGTCTGCGCGATGACGGTCCGCTGCCGGACACGATTACCGATATGAATGCGGCGCAGGACGCCTACGCGGCGGAGTTGAAGGGCGCGGGTTTGGTGATCTGTCTCGGATCGATGCTGCACTCGATCGCGACGGGGAACATGTTGCCGAGTTGGGTGAAGATCGTGTGTGTCGATATCAATCCAGCGGTCGCAACGAAGGTCAGTGATCGCGGTACCGGCCAGGCGGTGGGCGTGGTCGCGGATGTCGGACTATTTTTGGATCTACTTTCGAAGGCTTTAGTATGAAACGCGGTTACACAGACGAACACGCAGAAGCGGGAGTGAAAGCGCCGCTGCCGGAAATCGAAGTATGGCCGAATCAATATCCGGATTACGAAATTGAGATTGTGATCCCGGAGTTCACTTCGGTCTGCCCGAAAACCGGGCTGCCGGACTTCGGCAAGCTGACGCTTCGGTATGTGCCGGACAAGGACTGCCTGGAGTTGAAGTCGTACAAGATGTACCTGCTGGAGTATCGCAATCTCGGAATCTTTCAGGAGAATGTGGTGAATCGCGTGCTGCGCGATGTGGTGAAGGCGGCCAATCCCAAGATGGCGACGGTGGTGGGCGATTTTGCCCCGCGCGGCGGATTGGGCACGATCGTGACGGCGACGTGGAGCCGGAAGGATAAACGTGGAAAGCGCTGAACTGCTGGCGGTGTTGCAGGAAGTGAGGGACCGGGTTCGCGCCCGCAATCCCGAAGGCGTGCCGATCGGTCCGGCGGAAGCCGGATCGCCCAGAATACCCTTAGCGGACTTGATGCCGCTGGTGCACGCACGCGATTCTGCGATGGGTAAAGTCGCTGCGATCGGTACGGTGAATCCGCGTAAAGGCGGAATCGTCAACTCGCTGGTGCAGGCCTGGAAGCGGACCATCGCGCGCGTTCTGGACTGGCATGTTCGCGAGCAGGTGGAATTCAACCGCAAAATCGTCGATTGTATCGACAGTACGATTGAAGCGATGACCGAACAGAATCGGGCGATGGTGGAGCTGGGCGCCCAGTTGGCGAAGTTAGGGACCCGCCTTCACGAAGAAGAGAAACTCGGCAACGAACTGAAGGACATTCGCAATCACTGGGCGGAGTGGCGCTTCGAGTGGGAGCGGAAACTGCAGCAGAACGAGATGCAGTTTCTGCGCAGCGTGGCTGACATGACGGGGGCGTTCCAACATCGCGTGAACGTGATGGATGCGAGCCATCGGGATGTGGTGCGGGCACAGCATGCCGGTTTCGAAGGGGCCCTCGATCGCAGCATGACCGACGTCCAGAAACGGATGTGGGCGGACATGGAACGAATCCGCTTGGAGTACGAGCGGCTAATCTATTCGGAGTTACGCACCATTCGCCAGCGGACGGCGATCACCGCGCCGCCTGCTGTGGAAGCAACTCAGGCGGCGAAGACAGCGGATCTCGGCTTCGACTACGGACGCTTCGCGGAGCGCTTTCGCGGATCGGAAGAGTACGTCAAGGCCGGACAGAAGTTTTACCTGGAGCATTTCGCGGGATGTCAGAGCGTGCTGGATATCGGCTGCGGCCGCGGCGAATTCCTGGAGATGATGAAGGACGCGGGCGTTCCGGCCAGCGGCATCGATCTGAGCGAGGAATCGGTCGCGCTGTGCCGTCACAAGGGTCTGACTGCGGAAGTCGCGGATCTATATCAATACCTGAGCGAAATGCCAGAGGGATCGCTCGACGGGATCTTCTGCTCGCAGGTGGTGGAGCATTTGCCGCCGGAGCGGCTGCCCGAAATGATCAAGCTGGCGGTGAGCCGGCTTTCGCGTAATGGAGTGATCGCGATCGAGACGCCTAATCCGGAATGCCTGGCGATCTTCGCAACGCATTTCTATCTGGACCCGACGCATACGCGGCCGGTGCCGCATCCGCTTCTGGCTTTTTATCTGGAAGAGTTCGGAGTAGGGAATATCGAAGTGCGGCGGATGGCACTGGCGGTGGAATCGATGGCGTCGCTGAAATCGCTCCCGGAGGATTTCCGCGACGCCTTCTTCGGTTCGCTAGATTACGCCATTCTTGGGCGAAAGCTTTAAGATACGCACGCCCGGCAGGTAGATCACTGGCTTCACGTTGATAGGCTTGCCGATTACGATCGGCACACTCACTGTGATGGCGGGCGTTTCAATGACAATCGGCCCGATGTTCATCATGGCGCGAATTCCGCCACCCGAACTGGCGTTCTCAACCGTGACGGTGAGGGACATTTCCCTCTTATTACGAACGACGATCAGGGTGAAGGTCTTTTTGGAGCGGACGGCGCGCAGAACGTTGGTGATTTCGCGGGTGCTGCCGACCTTCGATTCGTCCACTTTCACGATGACGTCGCCAGCCTTCACCCCTGCCTTTTCGGCGGCGGAGTCTTTCGTTACGGACTTCACGAGCACGCCGTCCTTGACGCCGAGGAATTCAGCGAACTGTTCCTGCTGAGAGAGCGATTCACCCGTGATGCCCAACATCGGATTCTGATAAGCCATCTGGAAGCGAGGTAATTCCATTGGGGGCATGGGCGGCATTTCGGGCATGTTGGGCGTGGTGGGTATGCGGACTTCGGGCATCGACCACGAGCCGCTCATTGCCATACCGTGTCGCTCTTCCAGGGTGGGAGTCAAGGTCATCATCGACCCATTGCGGGAGATCTGTACTTTGACCTGACGGCCGACTGGTGTTTCGCCGACGAGTCGGGTGAGCTGATCGATGCCCTCGACGCGCTGACCGTTGTATTCGAGGACGACGTCGCCTTCTTTAAAGCCGGCCTTTGCGGCGGGGCTACCTTCGATGACGCTCCGAATCTCGGCGCCACGCACTTCGGGCAGTTTGAGCGCTTTGGCGCGCTCTTCATCGAGATCCTGGGTGCCGATTCCCAAGTAGCCAGGGCCGGAAACGACGGCGGCGGCACGTGTTCGAGGACGGGTAGTTGCCGACTGCCCGAACGCGGCGGGCGTCACAAAGCTCGCCCCGGCCAGCAAGGCAGTTCCAATCGCCAGAGTACGTTTCATGCGGATAACCTCCACTACTGTTGTCTTTTCAAAAAAATCGTACCGCCCATGCCGGAGATCTGAAGCAGCGGCCCGCCGCCATTCAGAGAGCCCTCCGCGACCACGCGAGGACCCTGACGCCGAGGCGTCAATTCCCGAAACTCCGAGACGATCTTCTGATTGTCCTGAGCTTGCACGGTAACACTCAAGTTAGACGGAATCAGCACCGTGATGTCACCATTCGCCGTTGCCAAAAACGAATCGCCGAGGCGGCTTCCCAACAAATCGGCCAGGATGCTACCCATAGACGTAGACACGCGCATGGGGCCTGTGATGTTGCTGACGTGAATGCCCCCACTGCCCGAATCGCAGCGAACTCCGGCAGAAGACCAAACCTGTACGGGCCCCGCCATGTTGCGCACGGTGACGATACCGTTAGCCTTCTCGACCACGATTTCTCCGCCGCCACTGGTAGCGTTGACGGGACCTCCGGAGGTGCCGATTCGGACTCCTCCACCCGCTGTGGTGGCGTGAATCTGGCCGCCGGTGTGGGTGGCGACGATATCGCCTCCATTGGTTTCCATGATGGCTTCGCCGCGCACCGACTTAACCGTGATGTGGCCGGCACCAGTGGAGCAACGCAGCGAACCGCCGATCTGGCCGACGCGAATGTCGCCGCCGCCAGTAGTGAGTTTGCAATCGCCCCGGACGTTATCGATGCTGATCGGACCGGCGGCGGAATCGATCTCCAGCGGTCCATCGACTCCGTTGGCGTCAACGGCTCCATTCGAAGTGGAGATCTCGACGGAACTCAGGCGAGGGGCCTTTAAGGATACGGTGGTGGTAACGGGGCCACCTGGGGCGGTGAGTACAGTAGTGCCGCCCTGCGACGAGAGACGCGCGGAATATTGCTGGAGAACGCGGCGGGCCTCGACATCCGACCGGGCACTGACGCTGACCACGATGGTGTAAAGGAGGCTGGTCGCCGCGCCACCTTCTAATGTGACGGGTCCATGCGCATTCACTCGCAGGCGCGCGGTAGCCGGTGCTGCGCCATAAATCACCTTCTCGCAAGTCCCGTTCTTACAGGTCAGCCCTTTTTGGGCGCCGGCGAACGGCAGAAACGCGAGTACCGCCAGCGCGCTAAAAAGTGCCGATCGAAGCATTCATGTCCTTCAACGCCTTTTCCAGCTTCAGGCGAATGTAATTGTTGTCTTCCTTCTGCACCACGTCCTGGAGGACGCTCACCATCGAATCGTCGCGATGGGAGACCAGCAGATCCACTACCTGCATGCGAACGGCGGGATTTTCGTCATTCTTCAAAACTTGATAAAGGGACTTGCGTACAGCGGCGTCCGCCATCAATGGCTTCAAACCCTTGAGCGCTTCGAGACGGACTCCGACGTTAGCGTCGTGAACGACCGCGTTCAACAGTTCATCGCGCACTTCGGCCGATCCGGTACGCTCCTTGAGCAAGCCCATTGACTCGACGCGGACGGCAGGATTTTCTTCGTGCGCGGCAGTGAGCAGCAACTTCTGAATGTTCTGGTCTTCCATGGCTCCCGAGACGGTGCGCCGTCGCGTTTCATCGAACGCGATCTGTACGCGGCCGGAACTATCGGGGCGCACGGAACGGACGGTAGCGATAACGTCGTCGGAAGGGGAACTGTTGGGAACGAGGTTGGCTGAGGAGGGGGTGCCTGCGGTAAATCGGGAGGCCATGAAACCGAGGGCGATCAGGGCGACCGCTCCAACCGGACGCTGCAGGCGGTTCAGGCTGGAGAAGGTGGAGCCCATCGCCTCAAGGAAGAGTTTCCAGGGACTCTTGGAAGTCTTCTCCAAGCGGGGGGCGCCGCCCTGAATCGCCGCCATCAGATCCATGCGGCAATCTTCCAAAAGCAGGACAGGCACTTCCTCTTCCCGTTCATTTAACGCGGCGGCTATCGCTCGCTGACGGGAGAGGGCGGCCGTACATTCGGCGCACGCGTGAAGGTGATCTTCAACCCGGTCTTCCTCGTCCGGGGTTAATTCGCCATAAAAGTAAAGCGGAATCAGCTTCGAAACCGAATCGCAATTCATACGAAGTCTCCCAAGACCGAACGCATTTTTTGAGTGGCGCGGAAGAGACAGTTTTTAGCGGCCTCTTCGGTGGTGCCCAACATTTCGCCGATGTTTCGCAATCGCAATCCTTGGTAATGCCTAAGTTCGAAAACCATACGTTCCCGGGGAGTCAAATCCTGCAACGCGCCTTCGATTCGACTTTTCAACTGGCGGTTCCATAAACTGCGCTCGGGATCCGCCTCGGCGGCCTCTTCCTCGAAAGCGTCCATGCGATCGATGGAGCCATCCGTGGTTTCGACCACTGAAGATTCTTCCTTGCGCACCTTGCGTTTACGCAGTTGATCCAGGCAGATATTCGTGACGATTCGGTACAGCCAGGTATGAAAACTACAGTCGAAACGGAACGCGTGAAGATTACGATAGACCCTCAGAAACGCTTCCTGATACACGTCTCGCGCATCTTCCGGCGATCGCAATAAGTTCATCGCGAGCCGAAGCACACTTTGGTCGTATGTGCGCACCAGTTGCTCAAAGGCATCCTGGTCGCCACGCTGAGCCGCCCGAATTAATGAATCAACCTGTGGACTCAAACGGGCGCCTACCGCTCCGGCTGCATCCTGGGCCATAAGCCACTATCTAACGCCTGAACCGACTCCCAAACAAATTTCTCAACTGTGAATTTGGACGCGGCTGTGGCCATTTCGTCACGCCATAAATGTGCGAACTTGAGACGAGTGTACAAATCTTTTACAGTCCGATACACAGTTTACCTTACGAGGCAGCCTGTTTAGACGACCGCGCCGATTTCCTCAGGAATCGGGTAAGTCCTGGAGAACCAGAACGAAAACGGAGTGGGGCCATGCTGCTGATAGTGGATGAGCCGTTCGCGTCCCTCGGCGACGGTCGGGATGTGCCCGGCGGGAATCCACCACAAACAATAGGTGGGAAGGTCGGACTTTTCGAACCACTTGGCGCGATCGCGGAAAACCTCCATGTGATGGGAGCGATAGACGTAGTCTCGAAGAGTCTCGATGGATTCCCAGACCGACATATTGACGGCTTCGCGGGGGTCGTCGGAATAGGGAATGTCCATGGCATTCCCGGAGTCCGATTGGAGGCGCCAGATAAAGCCGGGCGAGCGCTCGGCAAGCGCATTAATGGGGTCGAGTTGCGCGACGAAATCGGCGATCCGAGGATCGTCAATCGGGGCGATGAGGCGGCCGGTATTGATTTGCGCGAGATGGAAGTTCATGGTTTGCGATCCCCTCAGGCAGGCACCTGTTGCGCCTGCAGTTTGCGGTATCCGATGATCCCGATTGTGGCTAGCATGGCGCCGCTTACTAAATATAGGTTGCGAATGCCGACGGCTTGGGCCATCGACCCGGCGAACAGCATGGCGGCGACCTGCGAAATGGCCATCAAAGACATCATGCTACTGATGGCCCGGCCGAGGATTTCGTGGGGTGTCTCGCGCTGAATGAGGGTTTGTGAGGTCACCATGACGAAGGCAGCGGAGAAACCAAGGCCGAGCATACCGGCGGCGGTGCTGGGAATGGTGCCGATAACCGCGGTGATGAAGACCGAGGCGCTCATCCCGCCGATGCCGTAGATGATGAGGTGCTGCTGCGAGAGTCCGCGGGCAAAGCGGTGCAGGGACTGAGTTCCCGTGATCATCCCGACGCCAATGAGGGCGTTGAGTATGCCGAAGCTGCGCCCGGAGGAGACCAGAATGTCGCGCACATAGACCGAAAGCAATGCTCCGAAGCAGCGCATCGCAAACATTCCGCTGGTCATGGCGATCATGACGAAGGCAATCGTACTGTTGTTGAAAATGAAGGAGAAGCCTTGTTGCATCGACGTGAGCACCGAGACGGCGGCGGGCGGTGCAGCACCTCTGTGCCGCTCAATCGTGAGACTGAAGATGAGTGCTGCCGAGAGGCAAAAACTGGCACCATCGAGGACGAAACAGGCATTCGCACCGATCCCATCCACGAGAATTCCGGCCAGTGCCGGGGCGATGATAATCGAGCCCTGGACGGCTTGGGACATGAGGCCGTTCACGGAAAGTAAGCCTGTGGGCGGCGCGATGGTTCGAACGGCCACGGATTGGGCCGGCACAAAGAAGGCCGAGACGATGGAGAGCGAGAAGAAGATCGCGTAGATCGCGATGAGATTACCCTGCAAAAACGGCAGGCACAGGATGAGTACGGCGCGAATCAGGTCACTGGCGATCATGGTGCGGCGAACGTTCCACTTATCCACGTAGACGCCGGCAAAGGGGCTGATAAAGGCCAACGGCAGCATGTAAGACACCAGGATCAGGCTGATCTCGGTGGGGGTGCCGTGGAGTTGAAATGTGACTACGCTGATGACTGCGAAGATGGCGAGGAAGTCGCCGAAAACGCTGACAATTTGTGCGATCCAGATGCGACGCACAGCGGCAATAGCAAGCACTTCACGGAAGCCGAGTTGGGGCGTAGGACTGGCCATGAAAGTAACCTCGAGAGTTTTTGGGGGTTTGGCCATCATAGCAGTCCGGCTGCGGGAAGGCAAAGTATTTTGCGTAGGAACGTGTGAGGGTGGGGGTGTTGCTGGTTGGTCTGCGAGTTTGCCGAACGAAGCCAATTCTCAATAACTAACTCGTCTTCTGTAGTTTACCGACTACCAGATACCGGGGAGGAGCCTGTCTGGCACCCTACCAACTCCCTGCGCAGTCTCAGGTCATCCCCGTGATGCCGACCAGCACCTTATCCAAGCTCTTATCGGCTTTAACACTTCTTGGCTCAGCGGCCAGCTCCGGATAACGGCCGACGGTGAACGCCAGAACGGTAACGAAAGAGAGACCTGGAAGAAACCCAGGCGTTCTACCAATCGAGGCGGCTCGCTGACCCGAACAAGCACACTGCCGTTCAGTCAAAGACTGTAACATTGAGAACCTTAAAATCTTTTATTGGGCCGACAGGCGCGGCTCGATAGATTAGCTACTGCTTTCCGAACCGCAAGGGCCTGTGAAAAAATCCTGTGGGGCGGCCAATCCTGGCCGCAGCCGCCTTTCCAGGCGGCTGGACCCGCTGGAAAGCGGGTCAGCGGGCAGGATTGCCCGCCCCACTAGGCGGGGAGACGGCCATTCTCTCACAGCCCGCAAGGGAGCGGATTGCTCCCAAGCTGAGGCCCTCAGGTAATCGGCAACGACAGGCAACCCACCATGCGATAAGCTTTCCTGATGCGTCTGAGGCCGCCCGATCCGGAGTACCTGAAACTGCTCATGCGTCACAGTGAGGCGATTCAGAAGCTCGCGTTGTCTACGCGTAAAGTGATCCTCGAAGAAGCGCCGGCCGCCAGCGAATTCATCTACGAGGTCTACACCATTGCGGACCACTTTACCTTCACGGAGCGCCCGAGCGATGCCTTCGTCTTCACCACGACCCACGCTAATTGGGTGAATCTCGGCTTTAACTTTGGCGCGTACTTGCCCGATCCGAACGGCCTCTTGCGTGGTGATGGCAAACTGATTCGGCATGTCCGGATCGCCCAACCGGCCGATCCGGAAACCGCGGGTGTTCGGGAATTGCTTAGAGCAGCCATTGCCCAAGCAGAGCGGCCTGAGGGCAAGGCCGGTAAACCCCATGTCGTTGTCCGGACTTCCCAGTCCCCCAGGAAGAACTCAGCCCGCCCATCCCGAGCGAACAAAGGTATCCTATGAAACGATGAATTCGGCTTCCCGCCTCGCTGGGCTTTTCCTGATCTGTTCGACTCTTGCCGTCGCGCAGAGCCCGATGGCCTTCACCGTCTCGATGGACCATCCGGCATCACACACCTTCCACGTCACGCTGCATT
>Ga0105237_10003742_pt1 | contig 17925 bp, 15 predicted proteins | sample KBSC24metaG_FD_81520 | JGI IMG/M metagenome (GOLD analysis project Ga0105237, IMG submission 81520) | Corn rhizosphere microbial communities from Kellogg Biological Station, Michigan, USA - KBS C2-4 metaG | ecosystem: Host-associated > Plants > Roots > Rhizosphere > Soil | place: Michigan, USA... | reverse complement strand
GTGTCCTTGACGACACCCACAATCTGGAAGGAGTCGTCAGCCAGCTTCAAAGGCGCATCGCGCAGCCTCGGGATGCGGATCAAGTGTCCCAAGGAATCGCCGTTTGGAAAATACCGGCGAACCAGAGTTTGGTTGACCACAACGCTATGCACCTGCGCATTCACTTCCTGTTCGGTGAGGAAGCGGCCCTGCACTACCGACGACCCCATCACGCTGGCATAGTCCTCATTGACCTGCTGCAACAGGACCGAACGGTTATCCTGTTGCGAACTGCCCACCGCCACCACGGGCGCACTCCAACCAAAGACCGGCGGCAACCCGCTATTAATTCCGACGGCCTCTACCCCGGGAACCGTCTTCATACGGCTGAGGACGTCTTGCAGGAATGCGTTCCGGCGAGGGGCGTCGGGATATCGCTGGTCGGAAAGCGGAATTCGTATCGTCCAAATTCGGTCCGGATGAAAGGTCAGGTCAGCGCCTTGTATCGAAACGAGCGTGCGAATCATGAGGCTGGCGCCGACCAACAGCATCAACGAGAGCGCTACTTCTCCCACTACCAGCACGCCGCGCATGATGCGCTGCCTTACTCCGCCAGAGGTGCCACGGCCTGATTCTTTCAGCGGCGTCAGGATGTCCCGGCCCGAAAGCTGCAACGCCGGAGCCAATCCGAAGAGGAGGGCCGCCGAGCACGATACCGCAGTGGTGAACAGCAGCACTGGCACGTTCAGGGTGATTTGCGCTTCGTCGGGAATGGTGTTCGGGGGCACCATGGCGATGATACCCTTGAGTCCCAGCCAGGCGATGGCAACCCCCAGTGTTCCGCCGCCGAGCCCCAGCAGCAAACTCTCCGCCAGGAGTTGCCGGATAAGCCGGAAGCGACTGGCGCCCATCGATGCGCGAATCGCGATCTCCCGCCGCCTATAGGCGGACCGCGAGAGAAGCAGGTTGGATACATTCACACACGCGATCAGCAGCAGGAGACCTACGGCCCCGAAGAGTATCCATAAGGCGTCCTGGATCCCGCTCGGAAAGGTCTCCTTAAACGTGAGCAGCCGTAGCCGCCATTGCTTAGGAAAATCGTCCGGGTTACGGCTCTGCAAATCTTGGAGGATCGGCTGCAAGCCGGCAATTGCTTGCGCACCCGTTACTCCCCGTTTGAGCCGTCCGAGCAGGTGGACTTCACGCTCCCCCTCAACGGTTTGTCCAGGGTGAAGAACATCGGGTAGATAGACATCGGCTCCGCGCCACATGAATCGCATGGGCATCACGCCGATGACGGTGCGCATCTTCCCGTTGAGCTGCAAACGGCGGCCGAGTACATAAGGGTCACCGCCGAACTGCCGTTGCCAGAACCTGTACCCCAGCACAGTGACCTCTTCGACGCCGCCCACTGCGTCGGATGCAGTCATCGTGCGACCAATCAGCGGTGGAACACCCATGATGTCGAAGGTGTTCATGGTGCAATGATTGCCGCGGAGGCGCTGCGGATCGCCATCGCCAATCCAGGTCACGTCCGACCATGTGGAGGCGATCACACCTTCAAATACGGTGTTGCGCTCGGCAATTTCCAGAAACTGATCGATGGAATAGTAGCTGCCATTTCCTCCCCGGTCCCCCTGAACGTTGACGCTAATCAAACGGTCGGGATCCCGATAAGGAAAAGGATCCAGGATCACAGCGTAGATCACGCTATACATCGCGGTGCTGCCGCCGATTCCCAGAGCGAGAGAGCCGATCGCGATAGAGGTGAATCCGCGGCTTTTCAGCAGATTGCGCGTGCCGAAACGCAGGTCGCGCAGAAGCTGTTCGAACCAGCCAAGCATTCTCATTTGACAAATATCCCGATTCCGGATGGACGGTCGAGCCTGCCCACCCGTTAACTTTCGGAGCCCGAAACAACAGGCATTCTGGTTATATCACTGAACCCTGCTCTCCCTCGCTACAACTATAACGACCGTAAACGCCCGCGTCGATCTCGACTGATTTTGGCGAACGAAGGCCAAACGCCACTGTGAGCCGTCGCACAGCGCACTAGCAAATTGTGAAACGAATTGGCAGTGTGGAGTCACAATCCGAAAAGTCGGATGAGTAAACAGACGCCCCACTCGCGAGAACGGCGGCCGAAAGGAGACCAAACGAAATGGGCCTTCCTGATCTTCTGGTGATGAAGGGTCTTTTCAAAGGACCGAACGTGCAGGTGACGCACACGAACGCAACCGAGGCGCGATCCGAATGCAGCATTGCTGTGGACCCGGCGCGTCCTAACCGCCTGCTTGGCGCTTCCAAGCGGTTCACCAATCTGCAAACTTACCATTTTTCATTGGGACCGGTGTTCTCGGATGACGGAGGGGCGACCTGGCAGGACCTGCCGCGGCTGCCGATACCGCAGGGGCAGGACGTTTATACCGATCCGTCGTGTGCCTTCCACACCTCGGGGTCCGCATGGGTCATGGGCGATCCCGGGTTTCATATCGCCGAGAATCCAGCGCTGAATCTGTCGCTCGGCTGCCCTGATGACGACGACATCATGACGACCCAGATGCTGGGGTTCAAGACGGACGCCACGCATAATCCGAACGGCTCGAATTGGAGCAATCCGATTCCGATCGTTCCGGTCCGCTGCACCGGCGATGACAAAGGCTGGCTGATGTGCGACAACAGCACCGCCACGAACATCAGTTTCGGACCTACGCCGGGCGGCGTGCCGAAGCCTCATCCGGCGAGTCCCTATCACGGCCGGTTGTATGCCATTTGGGCCGCCGCAAGGCCGTTGCGATTTGCGCGATCGAGCGACAACGGCAAGACCTGGACGGGCGTAGGGGGCAGTGCGGCGGGTTCGGATGTCAAATCGGCCCCCAACGTGGGCGAGTCCGCGTACGCTCCGGATATCAGCATCGGCAGGAACGGGACGATCCACGTCTTCTGGCACACGCCCGCCGAGGGCCTTAATCACCAGGGCGCCATTCACTATATTCGATCGAAAGACGGTGGCGACAGTTTCGAATTCGACGCGCAGACCGGGCTTTCCAGAAAGGTGGTCACGGATGTGTACGATATCACCGACGCGGCAAACTCCGGGCTGCTACCCAAGGCGGGTGATTGGCCTACCTTCCCGGGTGCCAAATTTCGCGTGATTACGGTGGTGTGCGCGTGTTGCTTCGGAAGTCAGGGAGTCATGATCGCGTGGGCGGACATGCGCGATGGGCACTCGCGAATCTACTACAGCGTTTCGCATGATGACGGCGATACGTGGAGTCCGAGTGCTCCACTCCTCGCCGGCCTCGTCGGGAATTCTCACCAGTTTCACCCCCAACTCGCGTGCACGGGGAGCGGCGTGCTGGGTTGCGCGATGTATTCGTACAGGCAGGACGTGATCGGGGGGCATACGCCGGGAATAGACGTTCTGCTGGCCGGCTCGTTCGATAGTGCGGCCAGCTGGAATTGGGAAGCGATCACAGACCAACCGTGGGACCCGGCATTGAACGCGCCGTTGTCGCACGGCGATACGAGGACCACGTTCATTGGCGAGTATTTCGGCCTGGACGCGAGCGCGAAAGAATTTCACATACTGTGGACCGACACGCGCACCGGTGTGCAGGACCTCTTTTACTGCGGCGTCGGCACAGAGAAGAAGCGCGACTTCTATCAGGCGGCGATCGATCCCTTGGCGGTGCTGCTCGGCTCGACGTCCAAGATATATGTGGATCTGACCCTGCCCGATCCGCCGCCGCCCGACGTGTGGACCAGACAGATCCAAGAGGCGGTGGCGGGGATGACGCGAACGGAGCGCGCGGCCGCGCTGGCGCGGGTGCAGGCGTTGAGTCTCGGGATTCAGGCTTTGCAGAAGGAACTCGAGGCACAGGGCGGCACGTAGGTTCGGGTCCACTCCTTGTTCAGCCATTAAACTTATCGCCATCTGAAAGGCCGCGGTGTCAGCGCGGGGACGAAGAATAGCGCCAAATGAGACGCACAAACCATCGCGGACTTGCTGCGCAGCAGTGGGTTTCAGACCTCTTACGCGACGGCTGGGAGTTGGGGGAACTGCGCCGGCAATTGCGTGGACGAGCAAACGCGGCGCTCTGTTGCAGTTCAAACGCGAGTAGATCGAAACACTGGGGCATGGCGTTGCCAATTGATCTTCTGGCAACTGCCCCGTGTCACGCTGGCATGAGCAGATCTGTGACCCCACGCTGGCCGACGGCATTCTCGACCGGCTCGTACACAACGCATACCCACTGAGATGAGGGGCGACTCCGCAAGAATCGTGGAAAGCCGACCATCTGGTGAGTGAGATCCTTTTCTGATCGGAGGCTCTAAACTTAACGAATGGTCGATCACGATGAGTGGCAGCCGATCTCGTTAGCCGAGCTCCAGAGCTAGATCAATGGAGCGTTGGACCGGATGAACGCGACGCAAAGGAAACTGTGGGACGTTCTCTGCATCACTCCGGACAAATGGCAGCAGGACCCTACGGAAAAGCTGGTGGAGGCTTTTGGGTGGTCGCCCTGATCGGCAATACTGTTGTCTGGTACAACGACATCGAGGAAGGTTTCAATCGATCGCGTTACAGCCGCTACGGCTCTATCGACGAATACTGGTGTAACCAGGACGAACTCGAGTTGGCCATCGAAGCACTTCCGAAGCTGATCCAGGCTGGAGAGGACACCGGTAAGTTAGGCCCGCCACGACCCTTGGACTTTCGCGGCGAAGCGGACTGATACATGCCGCGTGCAATCGCGCTCGGGCAGATCCACCATCCGGTCACGGGCGCTATGATAAAGACGTCTCGAGACTAATTTTCAACAGGCGAAGCTAAAATTCTCTGGACAACTTTGTAGAATTCCGATCCCGCCGTTCGTCGTTTTAGTGAAGGCAGGGTACCTAGCCTGCCTGAAAACCATTTCAGGAGAATACAATGCCGCAATATTTGGTTGCTGGTTACCTCCCCGACGACTTTGACCCTTCCCAAATGGATGAAGCGATCGGCCGCGAGATCCACGCGCTCAACAAAGAGATGATTGCTGCCGGCGTCAGAAAATTCGCTTGCGGCCTTGGGTCCGCGAAGTCCCTCCGACCGCAGAACGATGGCGGAGTCCTCATCACCGACGGGCCGTACCTTGAGACGAAGGAACACATCGGTGGTTTTTGGATATTGGAATGCGCTGACATGGACGAGGCGGTGGCATGGGCGCGCAAGGGCGTCGCCGCCACTCGAGGCCAGGTCGAGGTACGAGAGATCTTTTTCAATCCGACAAGCGACTAAGAATTTTTAGATTCCATTGGTCGTAATGACTCTGCGACTCAATTCCGCGGAAAAGTGACGTGGGCGTCTTTCAACGGAAACGAAGGTCCATTGATGTTAATCATGGGCCTTTCGTTGCCGACTTTTCCCTGATGGCACTGGCCATTTCACTCGAGACGTCTATCACACGGTCCGCCCCAAACTGAGCGCTAAGACGAGCATGGCCACATCCAACAGTCCTTCCTCCATCACCCACCACCCTACGACCCACATGTAGAGCGCGTACCGCGTCCCCGTCGAGGGGCTTTCTATGTCGGCTCCGCTGGCATCGACGAAAGCGCCAGACTTGGGCTCCCCTTCTCGCCGCCTCCGTGCGTTGCTTCATGCGGGAATTGCGGGCGTAGGGAACAAGCCCATCGATCGGCCCGGTTTGAACCGGCGGGTGTGAATTAGAAGCGCGACCGATTGACACACAACCTCTACCTGGGCGACACTGCCCGTAGTCCTGCGGCGCGCAGTTCGTGCCGTTTCTTCCAACCCAGGCGCACCTGCAAGTCGGGCGCTGAATCAACCCTCGGCCAATTTGCGGCCCAAGGAGGATTCGGCAATGCGCCGCATCGAAACCTCAGACGAGCAAGAACAGCTGTCGAGTATGTCGATCCTAGGGCATCTGGAGGAATTGCGGTCCAGGCTGCTCAAGTGCCTGGGAGGGATCGCCGTGGCGGTCCTGATCAGTTTCACGTTCACAGATCCCCTCTGGAATTTCGTGACCCAGCCCGCCAAAGCGGCTCTGATCGCGGCAGGGCAACCCCCATTGTTAATCCAGACCGAATCGACTGAGGTCATGACCGTAATTTGGTTCAAGCTGCCCCTGGTGTCCGCAATATTTCTAGCGTCGCCTTGGGTGCTGTACCAGCTGTGGGCGTTTATCGCGCCTGGATTGTACCGGCATGAACGACGATGGGCGACCCCGTTTATTTTGAGTTCAGCTGGACTATTTCTCGCTGGCGGTTTGTTCGGCTACTTTGTGGCGTTTCGGTATGGCCTCACGTTTCTACTAAGTATTGGCAAGGGGCGAGAAGTTACTCCGGGGATCACAGTAACGGACTACTTCGATAAATTCGTGAACGTAATTCTGGGTGTAGGGATTTCTTTCGAGTTGCCGGTACTGATCGTGCTGCTGGTACTGCTCCGAATCGCGACACCGAGGTTTCTGTTAATGCATAGCCGGTACGCCATCCTGGTGATCGTGGCGGTGGCAGCGGTGATCACCCCGACCACCGATCCGTTCAATATGTTGCTGGTAGCTGGGCCTATTTGCGCGCTGTTCTTTGTGGGTGTGGGTGCAGCATATCTGGTAACGTTGCGCCGCGAGGATCGCGGCATATGCAAGACCACGCTGGTGGTTGGGGCTGGCGGTACCTTGGCGCTAGCGGGAGGGTATTGGTGGTTGGTGCGTGCGCGGTATCGGATAACTACGCACTGGCCGTTCGTAGCCCGGTAGTAATGCCCGTCGCCGCTCAACTTCAGATCGAACAGAACGGTAGGCGGGGGCAAAAACGAGAGGAACCTAATGGGTTGAGTCATGATTTTCGGGTTCTATCGGGATTTGTTTTGTGACGCGGCGCCAACGATTTGACGGTCGAAAGCGTCTGTATGTCATGAACCAGCGAACCGAAGCGCCCCGAGTTTCGTCCTTGCTGATCGGAGCCTTTATGACGGCTTGGCTACTGCCTGCGCAAGACCGACCGGCCTTCGAAGTGGCTTCGGTAAAGCCTTCAGACCCGGTAGCCGGGAGTCGGTTCGGTCCGGGGGTTTATACGTATCCAGGCGGTCGCGTCGTCGCCAGGAATTGCGCTTTGGAATACCTGGTTCGTGAAGCGTTTGCCCCAGATGGTGGAACAGAAGTTCTTGAGTTCGCATTTCCAAACGGGCCGAAATGGTACGGCACGGATAGGTTTGATATCGAGGCCCGGCCACCGTCCAATTCCGCATCGAGCAAGTCGAATCCTACTTCTTTCAAGAATCCGCCGAACGAGGAACAGAGATTGATGCTGCAGACGCTTCTCGCGGAACGATTCCAGCTCAAGTTCCATCGTGAAGTCAAAGACCGCACCGTTTACCTTTTGATGAGGGGCAAAGGAGAACTCAAGCTTCGGGAGCCTAAAAACAAGGACGAGTATTCGTGGGCAGGAACCGCAGGTGGCGGCGGACCCTTTGCAAACGGTATCGCAGGGATGAACATTTCGATGGCACAGTTTGCAGGACGCCTCACTCCGGCCTTGGGTCGCCCGGTGTTAGACCGAACAGGTCTCAGCGGGTTCTTTGATTTCAAGTACGAATACACCGCAGACGAACAATCTCGAGACGTAACCGGATCCGTAATGACTTCACTACGAGGCTTAGGACTCAAGCTGGAAACGGACACTGCGCCCATCGAGATCATCGTTATTGACCACGTCGAGAAGCCGTCCGCGAACTGAGCAACCTACCTCTGGTTCTTGGAGGGTATGGCTCCGTGAGTTGCCTGTGGGGCGGCCAATCCTGGCCGCTGGAAAGCGGGTCCGCGGGCACGATTGCCTGGCTCGGTAACATACTGAATCTATCGAGCCGCGGACTGCTACGTGTCCATCTCGCCTTTTGGCGCGGTACCTTTCTTGCGCTTGGCGAGCATTGCAAACAGGATGGATGCTGGAACAGCGGCCAATAGTCCGTAGCGCACCTTTGTTCGCGTCGGCGTCGTCAACTGCGGGGGAACAACTCCGACGTCGTGTGAGTGGTCGATGACCTTCCCGATCCGCATTTCGTTCAGGTCATACTCAAACTGCTTTCCACAATCCAGGCACACTACGTAGCTTTGACTATGCGGCTGGCCCGCTTTGGTGACCGGTGCAACAGGACGTGTAAGGCGGCGGTGGGGACAACGGAACAGCAGATTGAGCACGGTGTCGATCATATCGCTCCATGCGGGCTTTCCCGTGCCTCTATTGTCGCAATTTGGAAGGCCGTTTACTCAACCCGGCCCTCCAATGAAAAATGAGCTCTGTTTTACTCTTTTTGCCGTACTATGAGGAAGGGGATGAGTCGGTATGGTGCACGGCCGTCAACCCGCTCAACTTCGGTACAAGACCCTCCGCAAGCGGGTTCGCCGCGCGAAACCTGAATTTTATCAATTCCAACACGTTATAGTTCCGTGTTTGGGGGTGAAACATGTTCAGTCGTTCGAAAATTTTCATTTTCGTGACACTGCTCGGTTTCGGCACAAGCTGCGTTTCCGGGCGTTACTCGTCGGCGGGCTTTCACTTGCCGTCCGACGGTGATGCCGCGCGCGGGAAAAAGGCATTCGTAGAACTCGGATGTACGTCCTGTCACGCAGTGGCGGGGACAGATCTGTCGGCTACCGTGGCACGGCCAGCCGCATTTCTCCTTGGTGGTGAAGTCGATAAAAAATTGAGCCACGCTTACCTCATGACCTCGATGCTCGATCCAGCCTACGAACTCGCCCCTCATTCCAAGTCGCAGACCAATGCCCAAGGCGTGTCGCGCATGCCAAACTACACCGACAGGATGAGCGCACGGCAAGTAGTCGATTTGGTGGCATTCCTCCAGTCGCACTACCAGGTACGCCAGATGCCGCCAACCTATGGATTTCGCTAATCGCGGGGCGTCAAGCGCTTGAGGGGTCTTGATGAGACGCGGCGGCGATGCTCGATCCAAGCCGTTCAAGCACGACTTCGACCAACCCTAGCCGGTGACGCAATTCATCGCGATAGGCGCGGTGGTCTGTGTGTCGTATACCAACCAGCAGACGGTCGCGCTCGGTTTCCAGTAGCTCAGCCAGAAGTGTAACCTCCTCCTTGGTGAGTTCCACAACTTCACGATTCTTCGAGTTCATGCCGACCTCCTTCCTGCCTGCGGCTCAAAGTCGTTTGACGGGGCAACGCATCTCCGGCCGTTTCGCAAATCCGGTCCAACTGTTCATCAAGGTCTTGCAGTTCTAAGTCCAGTAGTTCTCCCCAGACAATCCTCTCTTCAGTGATTCTTCCGAACGCCGGATCCCGCCGAAATTCCCGCTCCACATCCAAATGCTCCAGGAATGCCTGCTCCTCGGCCAGGCGGCTGCAAAGCCCCCGTGCGGTCAGCGTTAAACCTCTCCACGGACGATCTGACCCCACGCACGTGGGCTCTGTCCGTCCAGTGGATAGAGAATCAGTGAGAAACGCAATGAAAAGACTCGCCGTTAGTCCTTCCAGTGTGAGGAGAAGCTCTTCCAACAACCAGGTGGAACCCGATCCGCTGGCGTTGCCGAAGAAGAGAATATTGACGAACCCTCCAAACAACCCCCGCTTCCACCAGCGCGCCATACCCGCGGTCGCACCGAGTCCACACCCGAATAAAGCGTGACCGAAGAGTAGTTGGCCCAGCCCGTACCCTTTAACAAGGTCCTCGCAACCATACGCCGCCATCAACCCGCAGTCGAAACCAAATAGTGTGCCGAAGGCTGCCATAGGGAACAGCCTTCGGAGCTTCAAATACGCGAGCGACATTTCCTAGGCCTCCACTCGTTCCCTTATTCGCCGGTCTCTATGCGTTCATCCTCCCGGCGTGCCAAAATGTCAGCGAACGTCAACCTGCCGTCGAGCAATTCCTGTAATTCCCGCCCGATCGCAACGTCCACCACGTCTTCAGTGCCGCGTATCCAGATTGTGACGCGACCGGTCACCATGTCAGGTGTGCCGACGCCGTAGCCCTGGGCACACAGAATGTCCAATGCCTCGCTCTCCTTCATTACTGGCACTCCTACAGCGATTGTGCTCCCATTCCGCCCGGGATGAGCGAGGAATTGTTCAACACGTCCGTAGGCCCGGCTCAGCGCCGCTACATCGTAGAATCGGGGGGATGACGGTGCGCATCGCATTCATACTGATATCGGGCCTGTCATTACTTCAGGCAGCCGGCCCCGTGGACCCGTCGACCCTTGACAATAAGGTTCTTGTGGGGTATCAGGGTTGGTTCACTTGTCCCCAAGACGGGTCGCAACGTTGGACCCACTGGTCACGCGGAGTTCCCGCCGTCGATACGTTGACCATCGAACTCTATCCGGACCTCCATGAACTCGATCCCGATGAACGCTGCGAAGTTCCCGGCATGACGATTCAGGGGCAGCCGGCGTACCTGTTCTCTTCGCGAAATCCTAAGACGGTAAGCCGTCACTTTCGCTGGATGCAGGAATACGGACTCGATGGAGTTCTTGTGCAGCGTTTTGTGGGCGAAATAAGCAGGAAGCGCGCCGAAGGCGATGCGGTGCTCAAAAACATCATGGCCGCCGCCCGGGAGTCCGGGCGAACATTCGCGATCGAGTACGATATTTCGGGCGGCAATCCCGAAACTTTCGCGCAAACGCTGAAAGACGACTGGATCTACCTTGTAGACGAGCTCAAGGTAACCGCACATCCGAACTACCAGCGCCACAATGGCAAGCCCATCGTGTCGGTGTGGGGCATGGGGTTGAGTGATGGCAACGCCCATCCGCCGGCCGATCCTTTGGAAGCGAAGGAGCTGATCGGTTGGTTTCGATCGAAGGCGCCGGAGGCACGGTATCACGTCACCTTCATGGGCGGTACGCCTGCACGCTGGGCAACATTGACAAAGGATTCGCGGACGGAGCCGGCTTGGGCCGAAGTCTACGCCGCGATGGACGTCGTCCAGCCCTGGACGGTCGGCCGCTACACCACTCCGCAGGGAGCCGACCGGTGGAAGGCAGACGTACTCGCCCCGGACATCAAGCGCGCCGCCGCGAATCATCAGGTCTACATGCCGGTTGTGTTTCCCGGCTTCTCCTGGCATAACCTCAAACGCACTGCGAAAGAAAATCAAATTCCGCGACTGCGCGGCGAGTTCCTCTGGCGCCAGGCTTATAACGCGCGGATGGCAGGGGCGAAAGTTTTAAAGATCGCCATGTTCGATGAGGTGGACGAGGGCACTGCGATCTTCAAAGTGGTCCCCCATCGTAAACAAGCTCCCGATCAAGGCTACTGGCTGACATGGGACGCCGATGGCGCCGACTTACCGAGCGACTGGTATTTGCGACTCGCTGGCGAGATCACGCGCCTGTTCCACGGTCAGGTCAAGCCATCCGCGAAATTGCCCGCTCATCCCGGTCGCTAAAACAACTTTCGGGGCGGCCAATCCTGGCCGCCGCCGACTTTCAGTCGGCTAATGCCTCCAAAATTCATTGACCTCTTCCACCCGCTTTCTTCGCGTATTGATCGAGGAGGCCGTAATGGGGGACGATCAAAGCGAAGTAGTCGGGAAATGGAGGGTCCAGTTCAGGAAGTGGGTTTGGGAATACACATTCGGCGTGGACGGCAGCGTCTCATGGCGCGACCCCTTGAACGATCAGAACGGTGCGGGACGATGGACAAAGACGGGAAAGTTGATCAATCTCGCGTGGATGCGATCCAGCACCGTGGAAAGTTGGAATCCTCCCGGCAAGCAGGCTGACAAAAGGACGGGGTGGGTGTCGGCCTCTTATGGGAGTGGGCCGTTGACGGCGCAGAGGGTCGCCGCCAGCCCCCGGAACTCCACCATTCCGGGTATGAGCCCGGAGATCGCCAAGATCCCCTGGGATCCCGGCTACGTCGATATGTTTCTGGAGTGCACGTACGACGTGAACTACAAAATCCCTCCGGACAAGTCGTTCGCGTTCTCGTCGATCTTGCAGGTCAAATACTCGGATGGAGCGGCGATCGAGCTGGATATTGAAAAGGATTTTTCGCCGCAGGAAATGACCGCCTCTGCGGCTCGGGACGCCATGGTGCACGGAACGCTAGGGCGGGGCAGACGGATATTTCCGGCGGCGCTCACCTACCGCACCACGCCCCGGCTGTGGGCTGCACGAATGGAGGCGCATCGCGTGCAGAACGAGGCCTTCAAGGAGTTCGCGAACATTTCTTTTATCGGCGTCTGTTTCGCCCTTTCAGTACCCGCGATGCCCGCCGGCGCTATGGCAGAGGAGGCAGTCGCTGCAACGGCAGTGAAGCGGCGATCGCTGCCAGCGACTAAGGTTCCTCCCGCCCCAATTCAAGGCAACATGGTTCGGCTGGGACCGGGAAACGAACCGGGTAGCTTGTGGGCGTATATTCAAACTACCGGGCGGGAAGTCATCTATCGCGTGGAGATGATCGTCCTGGAGGGCAACGGCCCGGCCGTCGCGACTGCCCGCGCGACCCACCGTGAGATGATCAAGCGCTCCGCGCAGGCCGCACAAGCCGCAGGACAGAGGCAATTCAAGATGCTCGGAATTCAAGCGAATCCTAACTTCGTGAGGCACGCCGATCAACTCGCGCGAGAGATCGGCGTCGCAGGATCGGGAGCGCCCGGCACGGCAACGGTGGGATATCCAAACTATGAGGTAATCCTGCTGGTATCGAAGGCGCTGGGACTGCCATGAACCAATAACCACGCGACACTTCTATGCGAACATGTTCGGATGCGTTGCCGAACTATCCTCACAGGCACTTTGCTCGGCTGTATCGTACTCTCTGGCGCGGATCCGTCGCCGGTTCCCTCCGCCGCGATGAATGCGATTACGCCCGAAGGAATCGTCAAACACATTCGCGTTCTCGCTTCCGATGAATTCGATGGCCGCGCGCCCGCCACTCCGGGCGAACAGAAGAGCCTCGACTACATCATCGAGCAATGCAAAGCCCTGAAGTTGGCGCCCGGCAATCCGAACGGCACCTGGCTGGAGCCGGTCGCCCTCTGGGGAATTACGGGCGGGGGCGGAGAGATCAACGTGAAGTCAGGCGACACCGATTTTCCGCTGACCGCGGAAGATTACCGGGTCACATCGTCGCAGCCCAAAGCTTCGATCGAGGTGGCCAGCTCCCCGATCGTTTTTGCCGGTTATGGCATTGTGGCGCCGGAATACAAGTGGGACGACTACAAGGGCCTCGACGTGAAAGGCAAGGCGGTCATAATCCTGGCCGGTGATCCGCCAATTCCCGATCCTGCCGACCCCAGCAAGCTCGACCCCAAAATGTTTCTCGGGCCGGAGCTTTCCTTTTATGGACGCGCAGGCTCGAAGGCCGATATGGCGTTCGCTCGCGGCGCATCGGCAGTGATCACGCTGCAAGCAGGAGGCGGTGGCGCGGGCCGTGCCGCGGCGCGCGGAGGCGCAGGTGTCGGACCCAACCGCTTCATCGTGCGTGAAACCATGATCGTCCGCGATGCTTCGTCCACCCGCCGCATCGCCGCGACCGTCTCGCTGAACAACGATAAGGCGACACAGCTATTCGCCGCCGCAGGCCTGGATCTCGCCGCACTCCGAGCCTCCGCGCTCTCGCGCGCTTTCAAGCCCGTCCCACTGAAGGCGTCGATCGCCATTAGGGCCAAAAACGAAGTGCGCGAAATCAACTCCAATAACGTGGTCGCGAAGATCGAGGGCAGCGACCCTCAATTGCGCAACGAGTACGTCATCTACTCCGGCCACTGGGATCATATGGGTCACCAGGGCGACAACATTTTTCACGGAGCGAGTGATAACGCCTCAGGCGTCGCCGGTGTTCTGGAACTGGCGCACGGTTTTTCGGAACTGCCGGCGCATCCCAAGCGCACCGTCATTTTCCTGTTCACGACAGCGGAAGAGCGCGGATTACTGGGCGCGAAATACTATGTGCAGCACCCGCTCTATCCGCTTGCCAGGACTGCCGCCAATATCAACCTGGACTATTTCAGCAACTGGGGTTGGGGCCGCACGAAGGACTTCAGCATTCTGGGCATGGGTATGTCTTCGCTCGACGATCTGGTGAAAGAAGCCGTGACGCGGCAAGGGCGCGTCGTCACCGGCGACACCGATCCGGTCGAAGGCTTTTACTGGCGCTCCGATCACGTCGAGTTCGCGATGGGCGGTGTTCCTTCTCTCGCGTCCAGCCCCGGTATCGATTTCGTCGGCAAGCCTGCGGAGTATGGCGATCAAAAGCGAGCCGAGTATATTCGCAATGACTATCACAAGCCCACCGACCAGGTGAAACCGGACTGGGACCTCACAGGCGCGGTCGAAGACCTCCAGGTGTTACTAGAGGTTGGCTATCGGGTAGCGCAGACGCCCGCACGCCCGGCGTGGCGGAATCGCGGCCCCTACATGCACAATCCCTACGCCGGCAAATAGTATGAAGCTCCATTTACCAGTCGAGCGTACCGAGTTGGCAGGCCTGAAGCCTGCCCTACTAAGCATTACAGGCCGGATCGACATATAGGAAATCAAGAAAGCTGCAGTTGAGAGCTGGAACGTGCACATCTGCTTAGTAGTGGGGCAGGCGTCTCCGTCAGGTAGAGTCGAGGATGGGCGTCTTCCCTGCGTCTTCAAACTCACCACAAGTAAGGGCCCTGGCCTCCACCGGTATCTCGGCCCTCTCCAACGCCCAGACGATCCGCCATCCTATCCGACGACGTTTACGGTTCGCGACCCCGCGATCATCCCGAGCCTCCCCTAACTAATTAACCTAATTACCTTTCCGAAGTGCTGTGCCCGCTACCCCGGTGGATCGAATCGGTGCTTGATGGCTATCTCGTTAGAGCGCTCCCGCGCCGGGGTTCTTCCCGATTCATTCTGCCTTCCCCGAAAACCCGCCGGGTCGGCGTCCACATTGCAGCTTTCGAGTCCTGCTCTAGCTTCACTCGCGTTACGGCCCGCCGGATTGCTCGACCACCTTTCCGTGGCCTTTGTCACGAGGCTCCAACCTGGACAGTTTCCCGGGCCTGCGGCTCGTCAGCTATCGAATCTAACCATCCATTGTTCGAGTGGGTTTTTCCCCCCACTGGTAGTCAGCCTTTTAGGGCACACGCGTTTCCGCCTGCCCATTCCCGAGGCTGGCTTGGCATGAGCTTCTCATCCAGTGATGCAGCGGGGCTTTCCTCCGGGCCTTTTCCTCTCTGGGCGTAGAGTGCGGATTGGTTCGAGAATCCCGGATTGAGCAGGGGAAGCGCCTGCTCCACAGAACAAACTACCATGCGCGAGCGTACTGATCGGGCGTCTCTGCCGGTACCCCAAGGGCCTTAGCCGCATGCATCGGGAAGTAGGGATCTCGCAGGAATTCACGCGCCAGCAATACGATATCGGCTTGACCGGAGCGGATGATCTTATCACACTGCTCCGGTGTTGTAATCAGGCCGACCGCGCCCGTCAAAATCCCGACCTCGCTACGGATCTTCTCGGCGAACGGCACTTGATATCCCGGCTCGAGCGGGATCTTCTGTTGCGCGGAAAGACCCCCTGAAGAGCAATCCACCAGATCGACACCCAGGCTTTTCAAGCGACGCGCCAGCTCGACCGAATCTTCGGCGGCCCAGCCGCCTTCGACCCAGTCTGTTGCCGAGACACGAAAAAAGAGCGGGAGCGAAGCGGGCCAGACGGCGCGTACGGCTTCGGTAATCTCCAGCGCAAAGCGCATGCGGTTTTCCAGGCTACCGCCGTATTCGTCACTGCGATGATTGCTGAGAGGCGACAGGAACTCATGCATGAGATAACCGTGCGCACCATGAATTTCGACCACCTGAAATCCGGCCGCTAAGGCCCGCTGGGCGGCAACCGCAAAAGCACGGACCAAATCGCGGATGGCGTCCCTGGAAAGTTCGGCGGGAGTTCCATCCGTTGGCCGGAACGGAACCGGACTGGGCGCGACCGTCTGCCAGCCGCCTTCGCTTTCCTTCAGAAAGCCCCCACCTTCCCACGGACGAGCAACACTCGCTTTCCGGCCTGCATGCGCGAGTTGGATGCCCGCGACTGCGCCCTGCTCGCGCAGGAAGGAAGCGATCTGCTGCAACGGTCCAATATGTTCGTCCTTCCAGATTCCGTTATCGGCGGGAGAGATGCGGCCGCGTGCTTCCACCGCGGATGCCTCCACCATCACCAGGCCCGCACCACCTACCGCGCGACTCCCCAAATGAACCAGATGCCAGTCGGTAGCGAATCCATCCGCACAGGAGTATTGGCACATGGGAGATACCGCAATGCGGTTCCGAAAGGTCACGTGACGGATGTTAAGCGGGGTAAATAGGTGCGGATTGCTCATGAATTTCAGTATGCCATTCACGTTAATCGCTTACGGTAAGATAACCGCTCCATACTCCTTGCCAGGAACCCTTGAGGCGCATTCTGAATTCAGGCTTGCTTCGCAAATTCCTTTTACCGAGCCGCGACCGCTAGGAAGCGGACGGCTTGCTTCGCAAGCCTGAAAGTAGGAGATCAACATGATTGCGTTTTTGGGTTTCATGTTCGCTGCGGCGGTAGCGAACGGACCGGATGCGGATGCCGCCAGAGAATTGAGCAACCGCGCCCGAAAACTTTACGACTCGGCCCAGTACGCGCAAGCCGAGCCACTGTATCGTCAGGCAGTCAGTAAATGGAGCAAGTTGGGCCCGCAAGCGACTATGGAGCGCGCGATCGATCTGCGGAATTTAGGTGGGGTCTTGCGTGCAACTGGCCATTATCGCGAGGCCGAGCCGCTGTTGACCGAAGCGTTGTGCGATCTGGAGGCGACCGACGCGGACAGCGTGGAAGTGGAGCGCGCGCTGTTCAATCTGGCATCGCTTTATCGATCGGAGGGTGAGTTGTCGAAGGCCGAATCGTTCGGATTGAACGCCCTCCGCCTGGTTGACAAACGGACAGACGTATCGGTGGCGGAACGTCACGCGCCCCACGTGATTCTGGCGTCAATCTACATCGAGGAAAAGCGTTTCGTGGATGCAGAGGCACTGTTGAAGGCCGCCCTGGAAGGCGCCGATGGGCCCATCGCCGCCACCACTTACAACTTGTTGAGCATGGTCGCGATCTCACGCGCGAACTATGCGCAGGCGGAACAGTTCGCCCAGGAATCCCTGCGGTTCGCGCACCTTTCGCTGCCTACGGGGAGTCCGGTTTTCGCTGCGGCATGGAACAACCTGGCGCAGGCCTGTCGTTTCCAGGCAAAGTATATGGAGGCCGAGAGGAATTACCGCGAGGCGATTACCGCTTGGGAGAATTCACTCGGGCCTTCGCACCCGTTCGTGGCTCAGGGGCTGATGAACATGGCGTCTTTCTACCACGAACGAGGCCGTGAAGCAGGAGCGGAGGATCTGTACCTGCGCGCGGTCGGCATTCTGGAGCGCGCGTATGGGAAAGAAGACCCCCGCACTCTGGAGGCCCGGAATGAACTGGCTGAAGTTCTGCGTGCCGAACGTCGCTTCACGGAATCGGAAAAACTAGGCCGCACTACGCTCACCGGACTCGAAAGAACGTTGGGCAAAGATGATCCCCGAGTGATTCGCGCGCAGTCCAACTTTACCCGCTTGCAAGCCAGCCGGGCTGTGGCAGAACAGCAGTAAAAAAAAGAAAACTGGTGGCCACAGATAAACCTAGCGCGGCGTGTGGCCGCAACCAAAAATAAAGCGTTCCTCCAACGCGTATGATTGTGAGTTGTCCAAAAACACTTTGATCACGAGGAGGAACGTATGCACGAGTTTACCGCAGCCTACGCTGGCCAGATTGCTGGGATTTTAAGTGGATTCGATCGATTGGGGTTTCGCGGAACCCTGCGACGGATGCCTATCCATTCGGCTTGCAAGGCTATCTGTGGGCCAATCAAGTTCTGCTTAAGGACTTTGGTACACACGCACAGCAGGCGAGCGAAATCGTCAAAGGT
>Ga0105237_10003741_pt1 | contig 17926 bp, 18 predicted proteins | sample KBSC24metaG_FD_81520 | JGI IMG/M metagenome (GOLD analysis project Ga0105237, IMG submission 81520) | Corn rhizosphere microbial communities from Kellogg Biological Station, Michigan, USA - KBS C2-4 metaG | ecosystem: Host-associated > Plants > Roots > Rhizosphere > Soil | place: Michigan, USA... | reverse complement strand
TTGGCACCGGCACCGGCGCCGATCTGGTCGTACATCATGCCGGGCAGCGAGCCCATGAAGCCGCCGAACATATCGAAGTTCATGGCCTGTGCGTAGCCCACCAGGACCAGCAGCGGGGCCGTCTCTCCCATGACGCGGGCCAGCGACAGCATGATGCCTGTCACGATGCCCGACAGTGCGGTCGGGATGACAATGCGCACAATGGTTTTCCACTTGGCAATGCCGAGTGCGTAGCTGGCCTCACGCAGGTCCATCGGGACGATGCGCAGCATCTCTTCAGTGGACCGCACGATGACCGGGATCATCAGCAACACCAGCGACAGCGACACCGCGAAACCGGTGCGCTGGAAGCCCAGGGTGGCCACCCACAGCGCGTAGATGAACAACGCGGCGACGATCGACGGAACGCCGGTGAGGATGTCGACCATGAAGGTGGTGATCTTGCCCAGGCGGGTGCCGCCGCCGTACTCCACGAGGTACACCGCCACCATCACCCCGATCGGGATCGAGATGGCGGCACAGACCAGCGCTTGCAGGACGGTGCCGACGATGGCGTGGTACGCACCACCGCCCGCCTCGAACGCCGTCATGCCGGACTGTGAGTTGGTGAACCACTCTGCCGAGGTGAGCGCCTGATAACCCTTGGTGACAACGGAATACAGCACCCACACGAGCGGGATCAGCGCCACCAGGACCGACAGGCTGACCAGCACCGTGGCCATCCAGTTGGTCACTTTGCGGCGCAGACCGACGCCCTCGAAAGATTGGTGCTTGACCGGCCGTTCCAGCATCGCGGCCATCTTGGCGTTCATTTCGCGCCCCTTCCGGCCACGACGGCGCGGGCCGCGGAGTTCACCACAAAGGTGAGGATGAACAGCACTAGGCCGGCGGCGATGTAGGCGCCCGCCTTGTACTGGTCGTTGAATTCGCTTGCGGTCGCGGCGATCTTGCTCGCGAACGTGTAGCCGCCGTCGAACAACGTCCAACTGAACTGGGTCTGGGTGCCACGCAGGATGATCAGCAGCGCGATGGTCTCACCGAGAGCGCGGCCGAGGCCGAGCATCGCACCGCTGATGTATCCCGAAAGACCGAACGGCAGCACGGTGGTGCGCACGACTTCCCAGCGGGTGGCGCCCAGCGCCAGCGCGGCCTCGATCTGTCCGCGCGGTGTCTGCACGAAGACCTCCCGGCTCACCGCGGTGATGATCGGCAGGATCATCACCGCGAGCACGATGCCCGCCGTGAAGACCGTGCCACCGCCGGCAACCGAGGCGTTACCGGTCTTGAAGAGGAACAGCCAGTCCAGATTCTCGTTGAGCCACAACGCAAACGGCTTGAGCACCGGAGCCAGGACGTACAGACCCCATACGCCGTAGACGATCGACGGCACGGCAGCCAGCAAGTCCACGACGTAGGCCAGCGGACCAGCGAGCCGGCGCGGCGCGTACTGCGTCTGGAAGATCGCGATACCCAACGCGACCGGCATCGCGATCAGCAGCGCGAACACCGACACGAAGACGGTGACCTGCAGCAGATCGAAGATGCCGAAGTGCATCGCCGAGGTGTCGGTGGTGACCCAGTTGCCGCCGAAGGTGAAGAAGTTCTCCTTGTTGCGGGCCAGCGCCGGAACGGCGCGCCACAGCAGGAAGACGCCGATGGCCGCGATGAGCGCGACGATCAGGACGCCGGAGCCCTCCGCGAGTAGGCGGAAAATCCGGTCTCCCAGGCGAGCTTTCGAACCCTTCGACGGGTCGAGAGACACCGGCGTGGGCGCAGGGAAGGGTGCGGCGAGCGCCTCCCCCGACCCCGCGTCGGCTGGATTCGGTGTTGTCACTGTCATCCTGTCAGGAACCTATCGGTCGTGGGCTCCGGTTCCATCCTTGCTGCGATGGAACCGGAGCGCCAGCAGCACTGCTTAAGCGATTGCGTCGACCGACTGCAGCAGACGCGCTTTGAAGGCGTCGGGCAGCGGGATGTAGCCCGCCTTCGACAGGTTGGCCTGGCCCTGGTTGGCCGCGACCTTCAGGAACGACTTCACCGCGGCGGCGGTGTCGGCGTCGTAGCCCTTCGAGCAGACGATCTCGTAGGTGGCCAGCACCAGCGGGTAGGCGCCGGCTTCCTTGGTCGAGTACAGCGACTTCAGGTCGAGGGCCAGGTCGTTGCCGTCCTTGGCGAACTTGGCGGAGGCGATGGCCTTCTTGGCGTTGTCGTCGGTCAGTTCGACTGCGCCCGAACCGGTGTCGATCTGCGCGAACGGCAGGCCGGCGGCCGCGGCCGGGCTCTTCTCGACGTAACCGATGGCACCCGGCGTGGCCTGGACGGCCTGCACGACACCGGCCGACTTCTGCGCGCCCTCACCGGCGCCGCCCTGGAACTCGCTGCCGGCGCCCTTCTTCCAGCTCTCGGGAGCGGCGGCGGCCAGGTACTTCTGGAAGTTGTCGGTGGTGCCCGACGAGTCCGAGCGGTAGACCGGCTTGATGTCGGTGTCCGGCAGGGTGGTGCCGGCGTTCAGCGCGGCGATGGCCGGGTCGTTCCACTTCTTGATCTCGCCCTGGAAGATCTTGGCCAGCACGTCGGCGTTGACGACGAGCTTGCTCACGCCCTCGATGTGGTAGGCCAGGGCAACGGGGCCGAAGACCAGCGGCAGGTTCCACGCCGGGTTGCCACCGCAGCGCTCGGCAGCCTTCTCGACCTGCTCCTTGGCCAGCGCCGAGTCGGACCCGGCGAAGTCGACCTGCTTGGCGATGAACTGCTGGCGACCGGCGCCCGAGCCAGTGCCGTTGTAGGACAGGTTCTTGCCCGAGCAAGCCTGGCCCCAAGCCTTGTTGAATTCGGCGATCGCGTTCTGCTGCGCGGTCGAGCCCTCGGCGGTCAGCGCGTTCTTGCCGCCACACTCGGCGGACGAGCCGGACGTCGACGACGCGGTGCCGGACTTGTTGTCGTTGCCACACGCGGTCATGCCGACGGCAAGCGACGCGGCGGCTGCGGTGACGACGACTGCTTTACCGATGCTGGTGAACTTCACGGGTCCTACTTTCGGTGTCGGCCGATGGTCGGCTTTCAAGGGTCGGCTTCCGACTCCCGCGCAACGTATGCGGCCGTGGTGGACGCATTCCTGATGCCGAATGAACACCGGGTGAACACGACCAGCGACTTTTCAGCCAACTCGCTGTTTCAGCTAACTGTCGGGGCTCCCGCGTACGCGACGTCGGCGTTGTACAGCTCGAACCCGAGGCGTCGGTAGGTCTTCACCGCCGCAGTGTTGTCTGCCTCGACATACAGCAGTACGGTCCCGGCGGTCCCCAACCGGTCGGCCAGGTAGTGCAGGCCGGCCAGCGTCAGCAACGCACCCAGGCCGCGGCCCTGCGCGTCCGGGCCCACGCCGACGACGTACACCTCGCCCAGGCCCGAGCCCGGGTGGATTTTCGTCCAGTGGAAGCCGAGGAGATGGACGTCGCCTCGATCCTCCGCCTCATTGCTCCTCGCGTCCGCAGAAGAGTCATACGCCAGGAACAACCCCGCCGGGTCGAACCAGGGCTCCCCCCGACGTTCGTCCACCTCGGCCTGCGTCCAACCGCCCTGTTCGGGGTGCCAGTGGAACGCCGCGTTGTTGACGCGCAGCAGTTCTGCGTCGACCTCGGGTCCCGGATAAGTCGTCAGTCGCACGCCGGGCACATCTCGCAGAGCAGGCAGCGCGGACAACGAGCGGCGCATCTGCCAGAGCTCGCGCACGGCGGTCAGGCCCAGTGCCGCGGCGGTGGCTCGCGCGGCATCGAGGTTGCCGTGCGCCCAGATTCGGATATTCGGGCCACCTGCCTCGAGGCCGGTGCGGATCAGCTCGCTGCCGATCCCGCGGCGGCGCGCCTCGACGGCGACGACGGCCTCGGCCATGTCCGGTGTGAGATTCAGATAGCCGACCAGCGCCCCGGAGTCATGGGCCAGCAGATGCCGCGTGCGGTTCAACGGCAGCTCCCGCAGCACCTGGTCGCCCACCGGGGCTACGCCATCCGCGGCGGTCGCCGCAGCGACAAGTGCGCGGATGGCGGCCTGATCGTCAGGATTCAGCGCGGTATGCCAGCTCAGTTCCGTCACTGGGCGGGTTGGGTCTGGCGGGTGCCGTTGTCGACGTCGCCGGAATCACCGGAGTCGTTGTCCTCGTCGTCGACGTCATCGACCGACTCGGCGGCGCCGTTGGTGCGGCCGCGCGCGGGCCGGACTGCCTTGTAACCGACGTTGCGGACGGTGCCGATCAGCGACTCGTAGTCGGGGCCGAGCTTGGCGCGCAGGCGCCGGACGTGCACGTCGACGGTCCGGGTGCCGCCGAAGAAGTCGTAGCCCCACACCTCCTGGAGCAGCTGAGCGCGGGTGAACACCCGGCCGGCGTGCTGAGCCAGGTACTTCAGCAGCTCGAATTCCTTGTAGGTCAGATCCAGGGGCTTGCCACGCAGCCTGGCGGTGTAGGTGCCCTCATCGATGACCAGCTCGCCGAGCGTGATCTTGCCGGCGCTCTGCTGATCGGCGACGCCGTTGCGGCGTCCCACCAGCAGTCGCAGCCGGGCGTCGATCTCGGCCGGGCCGGTGCCGGGCAGCAGGATCTCGTCGATGCCCCATTCGATGTTGACGGCTACCAGACCGCCTTCGTTGACCACCGCCACGACAGGGACGGACGCACCGGTGCTACCGAGCAGACGACAGAGTCCGCGGGCGGCCGCGAGATCGGTGCGCGCATCGACGATCGCCACATCGGCGTTGCCGGCTTCCAGCAACGACGACACCTCGGTGGGTGCCGGCCGCACGCTGTGCGGCAGCAGCGCCAGCGCCGGGAGCACCGACTCCGGGTGCGGGTCGACGGTCAGTAACAGAAGATCCAACGGGTCCTCCAGTGCGTCCGGAGCCGCACTGGACCTTCCCCGGCGACGACGCTGTCGCGGTTGGATCCAGATTGACTCCGGAGAATCATGGCTGACACATGGCCGTTACCGGCCAAGATCACCTAACGATAGCTTGCCACCTGCGATTTAGCGGCTTGGAACGGCCGGTCGCGGCACTGCGTGGCTGGGCGTACGCCAGAATGTCCGGATGCGTAAGGTGCTGACCCGGCTGCTGATCCCGGCGGTCGTGCTGATCCTCGTGGTCGTCGGCACCGATTTCGGCTTCGCGATCTTCGCCGAATACCGGATGGCCCGCAGCGTCCGCACCGCCGCCCACCTGCACTTCGATCCGTGGGTGTCGATCCTCGGTTTCCCCTTCGGAACCCAGGCGGCGCGAGGCCGCTACCAGCAGGTGGAGGTCAAGGCCCCCGCTGTCGCGCACCCCGTCGTGGGAAAGGCGTCCATCGAGGCCACGTTGTACGTCATGGTGGCGACACCCACGTCCTGGTTGATCGGGCCGGACGCCAAATTGACCTCGACGAGGCTGGAAAGCCGCATCATCGTCGACTCGACCCACGTGGGCCGCTTCATGGGCATCAAGGACCTACTGGTGGAAGCCCCGACGAGCGATTCCGACAACGCCGCCGGCGGCACCACCGAGTCAGGCATCTCCGAGAGCCACGGCCTCGTGTTCACCGGAACCCCGAGCGCCGCCGGGCTGAACAAGAGAGTCAGTGTCTCGGTGGACCTGTCCGTCACCGGCGCCGACCACACGAACCTGGTGTTCACCGCGACCGACGTCCTCACCGGCCCGGGTACCGCCGAAGAGCAGGTGGCCGACGACAAGAAGGCCGCGGTCCTGCGGGCCTTCTCCACGACGATGCCGGGGATGAAGCTGCCGTTCGGGCTGACCCCGACCAGCGAGGGCGCCCGCGGCTCCGACGTCATCATCGAAGGCGTCGCCACGGGAGTAACCGTGCCCCTGGATGGGTTCAGACAGTCATGAACTCCACAGTTGTGGTGCTGACGGTCCTGGTCGCCGCACTCGGGATCGCGTACATCATCGGCCGGTTGCTGACCCTGCGCGCCGGCTTGATGAAGGAAGTGACGCCGGCCGAACCGGCCGCCGAAAACGACAACGCCGATCTCGGCCTGTCCACCACCGGCCCCACCGTCGTGCATTTCAGCGCAACGTGGTGCGGACCCTGCGCCGCCGTCCGCCGCGTCGTCGACCAGGTGTGCGACGAGCTCGGGGTCGCGCACGTCGAACTCGACCTGGACGCCAATCCCGTTGCGGCCCGACGGCTGTCGGTGCTCTCGCTGCCGACGACGTTCATTTTCGACGCGTCGGGGCAGCAGCGGTACCGCACCGCGGGCGTCCCGAAATCCGCTGATCTGCGCGAGGCCCTGCTACCGCTGTTGGCTTGAGCACCCCGTTGTTGGGTAAGCTGTCTGCCGTGTCAGCCCCCCGCGAGCTCCTGCTCACCAAGCGTCGCGCAGTAGATCTGTGCCGCGTCGCGGGTTGTTGCTGTTGTTGTTGTAGCTGCTGAGAGTCGCGCCGTCCTTTTCGTGTTGCGCTCCGAGCAGCCCACTGCGGCGGGCCGCACATCGACTCTGCGGCCGCTCCCGACATACCAACAACAGGAGCTTTCCCATGTCAGACAATTCCATCGAAAACCCGCAGGTCGACGTGCGTGGACCCCGCTTCGCAGCCTGGGTCACCACCGGCGTGCTGATCGCTGCGCTGCTGACGTCGGCCGCGAGCCCGCTCGCCGCCGCCGTGATTCTCGGCGTGCAGGCCGTGGTGTTCGCGATCGGCGCGATCGGCGGACCACGCAAGCACCCCTACGGCCGTATCTTCGCCACCTTCATCGCGCCGCGGCTGGCGCCGGTGACCGAGAAGGAACCGGTCGCGCCCTTGAAGTTCGCCCAACTCGTCGGGCTGCTGTTCGCGATCGTCGGATTCGTCGGCTTCGCGGCGGGTATCCCCGCGCTGGGACTCGGTGCCACCGCGTTGGCGTTGATCGCTGCCTTCCTCAACGCGGCCTTCGGCATCTGCCTGGGCTGCCAGATCTATCCCCTGGTGGCGCGCCTGCGCCGCACGGGCTCCCCCGCCACCACCTGACCTGCTAGAGCTCAGAAGCAACCGAAAGGAATTCGTACATGGCACGTTCCGACGTCCTGGTCTCGACCGAATGGGCCGAGAACAACCTCGACACCGCCGGCGTGGTGTTCGTCGAGGTCGACGAGAACACCAGCGCCTATGACGACGAGGGGCACATCCCCGGCGCCGTCAAGCTGGATTGGCGCGATGATCTGCAGGACTCGGTCAAGCGTGACTTCGTCGACCAGCAGCAGTTCTCGAAGCTGTTGTCCGACAAGGGCATCAGCAACGACGACACCGTCGTCCTGTACGGCGGCAACAACAACTGGTTCGCGGCGTACGCCTACTGGTACTTCAAGCTGTACGGCCATGACGACGTCAAGCTGCTCGACGGCGGCCGCAAGCGCTGGGAACTCGACGACCGCCCACTGGTCAAGGACGCCACCGTTCGCCCCGCCACGTCGTACGAGGCCAAGCCGATCGACAACAGCATCCGCGCGTTCCGCGACGAGGTGATCGCCGCGATCAACACCAAGAACCTGGTCGACGTCCGTTCGCCCGACGAGTTCTCCGGCAAGATTCTGGCGCCGGCGCACCTGCCGCAGGAGCAGAGCCAGCGCCCCGGCCACGTGCCGAGCGCCATCAACGTGCCGTGGAGCCGCGCCGCCAACGACGACGGCACCTTCAAGTCCGACGAGGAGTTGGCCAAGATCTACGCCGACGCCGGCCTCGACGGCGAGAAGGAGACCATCGCCTACTGCCGCATCGGTGAGCGCTCGTCGCACACCTGGTTCGTGCTGCAGGAATTGCTCGGCCACCGGAATGTAAAGAACTACGACGGCAGTTGGACCGAATACGGCTCCCTGGTGGGTGCCCCGATCGAGTTGGGAAACTGATATGTGCTCTGCACCCAAGCAAGGCCTGACGCTGCCGGCCAGCGTTGACCTGGAGAAGGAAACCGTGATCACCGGCCGCGTGGTCGACGGCTCGGGCCAGCCGGTCGGTGGCGCGTTCGTGCGGCTGCTGGACAGCACCGACGAATTCACCGCTGAGGTCGTGGCCTCGGCCACCGGCGACTTCCGGTTCTTCGCCGCCCCCGGCACCTGGACGCTGCGCGCACTGTCCAAGGTCGGCAACGGCGACGCCGTGGTGGCGCCGACCGGTGCCGGCATCCACGAGGTCGACGTCAAGGTCGCCTAGTTCCTTTGGCCGCGAGCGGCCGTGTTTGTACCCGACACTCCGTGTCCGGACGTACAAATGCGGCCGCTCGTCGCATATGACGGGCCGGTGCGGCGCACGTCACACCGGCATGCCGAGTAATCTGTCTGTCCGTGGTGCTTTTCTTCGAGATCCTGCTGGTCGCGGCCTCGCTGGCCATCACCTGGTTTGCGCTCTACGCGCTGTACCGCCTGGTCACCGACGAGTCGTGACGGCCGACCAGGACCCTGACGGCCTGGGCGAGTTCGGCGCTCTGGCCGGTTCCGGCGACCGTGCGATCGCTGCAGCCGCCGATCGCGCCAAGGCCACGGCCGCGCGCAACGTGCCCGGGTTCGACGACCTGCCGTTGCCTGCGGACACCGCCAACCTGCGCGAAGGCGCCAACTTCAACGACGCCCTCCTGGCACTGCTGCCGCTCGTCGGCGTCTGGCGCGGTGAGGGCGAAGGCCGCGATGCCGCCGGCGACTACCGGTTCGGGCAGCAGATCATCGTGTCGCACAACGGCGGCGACTACCTCAACTGGGATGCCCGCTCCTGGCGGCTCGACGAGAACGGCGAATATGCCGGCCCGGGGCTGCGCGAGACGGGCTACTGGCGGTTCGTGAATGATCCGGACGATCCGCACGGACAAGATGAGTCGCAGGCCATCGAGTTGCTGCTGGCGCATTCGGCCGGCTACGTCGAACTGTTCTACGGCGCCCCGCTGAACCAGGCGAGTTGGGAGCTGGCGACTGACGCCCTGGCCCGCAGCAAGTCCGGCGTTCTGGTCGGTGGCGCGAAGCGGCTCTACGGGATCATCGAGAACGGTGACCTGGCCTATGTCGAGGAACGTGTGGACGCCGACGGCGGCCTGACCCCGCACCTCTCCGCGCGCCTGTCCCGTTTCGTCGGCTGACACTCCTGCGGCCTCGCCGCTCTGCTGACCTGCCCCAGACATGAGGCGACCCCCGAGCCAAGGTTCCTGGTTGGACAAGACCGGGAGGCTCGGGGGCCGGGTGGCTGCGGGAATTCGCGAGTGCGCTCGGACGAATTACCCGGCGCTACTAGCGGGCAGCCACCTCACATGTCCTCAAAGAATCAATCAATTTGTCGGACCACCTCCTTCCCTGTGTACGTGCGACCGTACTCCCAGGTCCGAGCCTCGACAACCGATTTTTCTCGGGTTCAGGACTGCCCGTCGATCAGCTCGGCGATCAGCGACTCGAACGGTGAGCCCGCCAGCTCCTGCCCGTCGAGGGTGTGCACCCGCGCCGCCAGCGTGATCGCCGATAACAGCCAAACACCTTGCGCGGCAACCAAATCCGATACCGTCACGCGCCGGAACCGGCACTCGACACCCTGCGCCGCGGCGGCCACGAACAGTGCGCGCTGCGTTGTCGACGGCAGGATGGACGACGCATCGGGCGTCACCAGAACCGGTTCCCCAGCCGAGCCACGAACCGCCAGAACGACGGCCGACCGCGGCCCTTCGAGCACCGCGCCCGTCGCGTCGACGAACACGGCGTCCCCGGCACCGGCCTGTTCGGCGTGCCGTAGCGCGGCCACGTTCGCCGCGTAGGACAGCGACTTGGCGGCGGCCAGTGGCCAGTGGGGACGCACCAGCGTCACCGCTGCCACGCCGTCGCGGCGGGCCACCGCGGCACGAGCCGGCACCGCGGAGACCATCACGAAGGCCACCACCGCGTCGACGCCGCGGCCGAGCACCAGCCGCAACGCGGCCTCACCGCCGGGCCACCGACCGACCGCGGCCGCCACCGCCGCCAGCCACCGGGCGGAATCCGGACAGGGCAGGCCCGCCAGCGCCGCCGACCCCGTCAACCGCGTCAGGTGCTCGCCGAGCAGAAGGACGACGCCGTCACGTACCAACGCCGTCTCGAAGACCCCGTCGCCGCGAGAGAACACCGGGTCGTCGGCGCGGACCGAGGCCCGGCAGCCGTCGACCGCGACGACGATCGGCGGCGCGGCGGTCGGCCTGGTGGTCACGGCCAGAAGGCTAGCCGGGCGGCGAACTAGGCTCGAAGCATGAGCGCAGTTCCCGCCCCCGAATCTGGACCCGACGCCGGCGCCGTCTGGCACTACGGCGACCCGCTCGGGGAGCAGCGGGCCGCCGCCACCGAGGCCGTCGTCGTCGACCGCGGTCACCGCGCAACCATCGAACTCACCGGTGATGACCGTCAGAGCTGGCTGCACACCATCTCGACGCAGCACGTCAGCTCCCTGCCGGAGGGCTCCGTCGTCCAGAACTTGAGCCTGGACGGACAGGGCCGGGTCGAGGACCACTGGCTGCAGACCGAACTGGGCGGCGTCACCACGCTGGACACCGAGTCGTGGCGCGGGCAGCCGCTCGCCGACTTCCTGCGCAAGATGGTGTTCTGGTCGAAGGTCGAGGTGAACCCGGCCGACCTCACGGTGCTGTCGCTGCTCGGGCCCGCCGTCAACCAACTGGACCTGCCGATCCCGGACGTGGAGTGGACCGCCGCCGCGCTGCCGCAGGGCGGTCTCGTGCGTCGTGTCGGCCCGCAGGAGATCGACCTGGTGGTGCCCCGTGCCGACGCCGCGGCGTGGCGGCAGCGGCTCCTGGACGCCGGCGTCCGGCCCGCCGGGCTGTGGGCTTACGAGGCCCTGCGAGTAGCGGCGCTGCGGCCGCGGCTGGGCGTCGACACCGATGAGCGCACCATCCCACACGAGGTCGGCTGGATCGGCGGGCCGGGCGTCGGCGCCGTGCATCTGGACAAGGGCTGCTACCGCGGGCAGGAGACCGTCGCGCGGGTCCACAATCTGGGCAAGCCGCCTCGCATGCTGGTACTGCTGCATCTGGACGGCGGTGCCGACCGCCCGGCGACGGGTGATCCGGTGCTCGCCGGCGGCCGGGCGATCGGCCGCGTCGGGACCGTCGCCGAGCACGTGGACCTGGGCCCGATCGCGCTGGCACTGCTCAAGCGCGGCGTGCCCGCCGACACCGAGCTGACCACCGGGGGTGAATCCGAGGTGCCCGCTGCCATCGACGCGGACTCGCTGCCGGGGGCGGACACCTCCGCCGGCGCGGGCCGGGCCGCGGTGGACCGCTTGCGCGGCGGCGCCCGGTAGGCACCCTCCGTGCGAGGTCCAGCCCCGATTCGGCCTCCGGATGCCCGCTGAGGGTGGCCTGCCAGCATGAGACCGTCGGGCACGGTAAGCTAACGGCAGGACAATAAACACACTCAGATCGGAGCCGCCTGCACATCGGGCCGCTCCGTTATTGCGCGAGGGGGTCCCTCATGGGCCGCGGCCGGGCAAAGGCAAAGCAGACCAAGGTTGCTCGAGACCTTAAGTACAGCTCACCGCAGACCGATTTCACTCGGCTGCAACGGGAGCTGTCTAACGACTCCGTTGGTTACAGCTCCAGTGCCATCGACAACGACCTGGACGACGACGGGGGCGATGAGACCCCTGGTCGGTGGGTTGTACCCGAAGACGACTGGCGTCACTAGACCCCAAAGGTGGCCCTGATACCTCACCCGTATCGCGGGCCGCAGGCCCAGCCCCGCGCAGACCTGAAGGTCAGAAGCGCGGGTGCTGGCCCACCAACTCGGCGCGAACGCTGCTCTTGCCACCCTTGTTCACGGTGCCCAGAGTCCAGCAGTCCAGGTGCCGGGCAGTCAGAATCGCCAGTGCGCGGTCGGTGTCCTCCGGCGCGACGACGGCGACCATGCCGACCCCCATGTTGAACGTCTTCTCCATTTCGGCACGCTCCACGCGGCCGCGCTGGGCGATCATCTGGAACACGGGCGCCGGCGTCCAGGTACCGCGGTCCATCTCGGCGGTCAGGCCGTGCGGGATGACGCGTTCCAGGTTCCCGGCGAGTCCGCCGCCGGTGACGTGGCAGAACGTGCGCACCTGGGTCTCGGCGGCCAGCGCCAGGCAGTCCTTGGCGTAGATGCGGGTCGGCTCCAGCAGCTCTTCACCGAGCGTGCGGCCGAACTCCTCGACGTGCCCGGACAGGCTCATGCGGTCGATCTCGAGCAGCACCTTGCGGGCCAGCGAGTAGCCGTTGGAGTGCAGGCCCGTGGCGGCCATGGCGATGATCACGTCGCCGGGACGGACGTTCTCGGGGCCCAGCAGATCGTCGGCCTCGACGACACCGACGCCGGTGGCGGAAATGTCGTAGTGGTCGGGCTCCATCAGACCGGGGTGCTCGGCGGTCTCACCGCCCAGCAGCGCACAACCGGCCTGCACACAGCCTTCGGCGATGCCGGAGACGATCTCGGCCACCCGCTCGGGCACGGTGCGGCCCACGGCGATGTAGTCCTGCAGGAACAGTGGCTCGGCGCCGCACACCACGAGGTCGTCGACGACCATCGCGACGAGGTCGATGCCGACGGTGTCGTGCTTGTCCATGGCCTGCGCCACGGCGAGTTTGGTGCCCACACCGTCGGTCGACGACGCCAACAGGGGCTCGCGGTATCCGGCTTTCAGGCCGAACAACCCGGCAAAGCCTCCGAGGCCGCCTCGCACCTCGGGGCGGGTGGCCTTCTTCGCGTGGGGCTTGAACAATTCGACGGCGCGATCGCCTGCCTCGATGTCAACCCCCGCCGAAGCGTAGGAGGCGCCAATCGATTCAGCTCGCTCATCCTGGCTAGTCATCGGCCCCAAGGCTACCGGTCGCACCCTCGCCGATGCACCTCGCGCCTGTTGACGGCCGTCAGGTCAGGGGCGACGCAGGGCTGAAGCGTTGTCGTTGTCGACGGTCAGCGGCAGGCCGGTACGGGCCGCGGACGCCAGCATGTGCTCGACGACGTTCTTGCCGAGGGCGGCTTCACCGGGCAGTTCGATCGGGTAGTCGCCGTCGAAGCAGGCCGCGCACAAGCGGGTGGCGGGCTGCTCGGTGGCGGCGATCATGCCCTGCCGGCTGATGTAGCCCAGGGAGTCGGCGCCGATCGCGTGCCGGACCGCCTCGAGCATCTCGCCCTCGCTCGCCTCGGTGCTCTTGGCGTTGGCGATCAGCTCGGCCGGGGTGGCGAAGTCGATGCCGTAGAAGCACGGCCACTTCACCGGCGGCGACGCGATGCGCACGTGCACCTCGACGGCCCCGGCCTCGCGCAGCATGCGGACCAGGGCGCGCTGGGTGTTGCCGCGGACGATTGAGTCGTCGACGACGATCAGCCGCTTGCCGCGGATGACTTCCTTGAGCGGGTTGAGCTTGAGCCGGATACCGAGCTGCCGGATGGTCTGGGACGGCTGGATGAAGGTGCGCCCGACGTAGGCGTTCTTCATCAGGCCCTGACCGAAGGGGATACCCGAGCCCTGCGCGTAGCCGACGGCCGCGGGCACGCCCGATTCGGGCACCCCGATGACCAGGTCGGCGTCGACGGGCTTCTCCTGGGCCAGTCGGCGGCCGATGTCGACGCGGGCGGCGTGGACCGAGCGGCCGGCGATGGTGCTGTCGGGGCGGGCCAGGTAGACGTACTCGAAGACGCAGCTCTTCGGTGTCGGGTTGGCGAACCGGGTGGAGCGCACGCCGTCGGCGTCGATGGCCAGGAGCTCACCGGGTTCGATGTCCCGGACGAACGAGGCGCCGACGATGTCCAGCGCGGCAGTCTCCGAAGCGACGACCCAGCCGCGGTCCAGCCGGCCGAGGGACAGCGGACGTACGCCGTGCGGATCGCGCGCGGCGTACAGGGTGTTCTCGTCCATGAAGGTCAGGCAGAACGCGCCGCGGACCTGCGGCAGCAGTTCGAGAGCCGATTGTTCCAAGGTCGTGTCGGCGGCGCCGTGCGCGAGCAGGGCGCCCAGGATGTCCGAGTCGGTGGTGGCGGCGACGTGGCCGCGGGCGTTGATCAGGCCGGCTTCGCGGGCCCGGGCCGCCAGTTCTGCGGTGTTGACCAGGTTGCCGTTGTGGCCGAGCGCGACGCCCGTGCCGGCAGCGGTGTTACGGAACACCGGCTGCGCGTTTTCCCAGGTGGTGGAGCCGGTGGTCGAGTAACGGCAGTGTCCGACGGCGACGTGGCCGTGCATGGCGGCCAGGGTCTGCTCGTCGAACACCTGACTGACCAGGCCGAGGTCTTTGAATACCAGGATCTGTGAGCCGTCCGCGACGGCGATGCCTGCCGCTTCCTGCCCTCTGTGCTGCAGCGCATAAAGGCCGTAGTACGTGAGCTTTGCCACGTCTTCGCCAGGGGCCCAGACCCCGAATACGCCGCATTCCTCGCGAGGTTCGTTCTCGGTCTGTTCGGTCACGATAGGGCTGCTCCCGGGGAGGCGGTTGGTGACAGGAACGAGTCTACGGTCCAGCCGGGCGGGAAACGGAATCGAATCTCCCTGCTGTTGGCGCGTCGTCCGGCGGAGGCGCAGCCGTCGGGCTCATCGCGAGCTCAGCTGGCGTGCCGCGGCCAGCTTCGTGCACGGCCGTCAGCCGTCTCATCAGCCCACTTCAATCCAGCTGTTTATATGGATTTCATGGTCAGTCAATTGTCCGAGAGTCCCGGTACCGTCGGCCCAGATTCGGTCGCCGCCGACCCGACCCGGCCATGGTCGACCGTGACGAAGATCGCATTCCGATTCTGCTTCCTGTACTTCGGCCTGTTCTGTCTGCTGTTCGCGCAGATCACCTTTGCCTTCTTCGGGATCGTGGGCGAATGGCTGCCGAAGCTCGCGGTGATGTGGCAGATGACCATGCTGGGCCCGCCGCTGAAGTGGGTCGGTCGCGAGGTCTTCGGCGTCGACGCGGTGCTGCACCAGGACTCGGGCAGCGGCGATCAGACCGTGGTCTGGGTGATGGTGTTCACCCTGGCGGTCGTCGCGGCCGTCGGGACCGCGGTGTGGACGCTCATGGACCGGCAACGGCCCGACTATGCCCGGCTGTCGGCCTGGTTCCTGACGTTCCTGCGGTTGTGCATCGCCGGGCAGATGCTGTTCTACGGGTTCGCAAAACTGGTGCCGACACAGATGCCGTCGCCGCCGCCGTCGGCGCTGCTGCGGTCCTTCGGGGACTTGAGCCCGGCCTCGGTGCTGTGGCTACAGGTGGGCAGCTCGCATCCTTACGAGATGACGCTCGGGGCCGTCGAGGTGCTGGCCGGGTTGCTGATGTTCCTGCCGCGCACCGCGACGCTGGGGACGCTGCTGGGCCTGGCCAGCATGGCCCAGGTGTTCCTGCTGAACATGACCTTCGATGTGCCGGTCAAGATCCTGTCCGGACATCTGCTCCTGATGAGCCTGGTGCTGCTCGCCCCGCAGCTGCGCCGGTTGACGAACCTGTTTGTCCTGCAACGCCCGTCGGAGCCGGTCAGCCAACCCGCGTTGTTCGGCTCCGAGCGGGCCAACCGCCGAGCAGCCACCACGCAGGCCGTGCTGGCGCTCTGGGTACTGGCCGGATGCGCCCTCGGCAGCTGGCAGGCGTGGCACGCCTATGGCGGCGGCAAGGCCAAGCCCGAGCTGTACGGGATCTGGTCGGTCCGGGAGTTCAGTGTGGACGGCAAATCGGTGCCGCCACTGACGACCGACCAAACCCGTTGGCAACGCATGGTTTTCGAAAACGACGGTGCGCTGACGTACCAGCGGATGAACGGCGAACTGGTGGATGCGCCCGCCACCATCAAGTCCGACACCATCACGGTGTCCGAACCCGGCGGGGCGGCGCTGGCCGAGCTGAAGGTGTCTCGGCCGTCGGCCCACCAGCTGCAACTGACCGGCACGCTGCACGGCCGTCCAGTGCAGATCGCCCTCGATCAGGTCGATCTCGATCAATTCACTCTGCGCAACAGGGGCTTTCACTGGGTACAGGAATACCCGTTCTTCAAGTGAGCCCTACAGGTCGACCAGTGGCAGCCATCGCTCGATCTCCCGGGCCCGTGAGCCCGACAGTTCGACGGCGCCCGTCGCGTCATCGAGAGACAACAGCCCGGTCGCCAGCAGCAGCCAGGTGCGCGGGTCGGTCTCGACCACGTTGGGCGGATTGCCGCGGGTGTGACTGAGCCCGGAAACGCATTGCACCGCAACGAACGGCGGGATGCGGACCTCGACGCTGGCGCCCGGCGCGACGGCAGCCAGGGTCCGCGCCGTCAACCGGACGGCGTCTGCGATCGCGGTGCGCGAAGGCGCTTCGCTTCGATCGTCCCGCAGCCACTCGGCGACGCGCAGCGCCGCGGCCCGGGTCGCGGCCGGGTCGGGCGCCTTGCGCGTCACCATCTCAGTGATTTGTGCACGATGTTCCGCGCTGGGCGCGGATTTTCGTGCACAAATCACTCATGGGAGAACAGGGCGGGCAGCACACTCTCGGAGGTACGGCGCAGTTCCTCCAGCGTGACGCTGAACTGCCCCTGCACCTCCACCGAGTCGCTGCCCGAGTCCACCACGCCGATGCGGACTGCCGGCAGCTCGCGGGCCTCGCACATGGCCATGAAACGGCTCTCTTCGGTGCGCGGCACGGCGACCAGCACGCGGCCGGACGATTCGGAGAACAGTTGCACGAAGGCGTCGGAGTTCTCGGGAAGCAGGACGCGGCAACCGGTTTCGCCGGCCAGCGCAGCCTCGACCACGGCCTGAATGAGCCCGCCTTCGGACAGGTCGTGGGCGGCCGAGATCAGGCCGTCGCGCGAACCGGCCGTCAGCACCTCGGACAGCAGCTGCTCGCGCTTGAGGTCCACGCGAGGTGGCACGCCACCGAGGTGGTCGGCGGTGACCTGCGCCCAGACGGAGCCGTCGAACTCGTCGTACGTGTCGCCGAGCAGGATCAGGGTCTCGCCCGGTTCCAGGCCGATGCCGGTCGGGATGCGGCGGTGCACATCGTCGATGACGCCGAGCACGCCCACCACCGGGGTCGGCAGGATCGCGGTCGAGCCGGTCTGGTTGTAGAAGCTGACGTTGCCGCCGGTGACCGGAATACCAAGGGCCGCACAGCCATCCGCGAGACCGCGCACAGCTTGCGAGAACTGCCACATGACGCCCGGGTCCTCGGGGGAGCCGAAGTTCAGGCAGTTGGTGACGGCGACCGGGGTGGCGCCGGTGACGGCGACGTTGCGGTAGGCCTCGGCCAGTGCCAGCTGCGCACCGGTGTACGGATCCAGCTGGGTGTAGCGGCCCGACGCGTCGGTCGATACCGCGATGCCGCGGCCGGTGGCCTCGTCGATGCGCAGGACGCCGCCGTCGGCGTGCTCGGCCAGGACGGTGTTGCCGCGAACGTAGCGGTCGTACTGCTCGGTGATGAAGGCGCGGCTGCACAGGTGCGGGCTGCCGAGCAGCTGCAGCAGCGTGGCGCGCAGTTCGTCGCCGGTCTTCGGCCGGGGCAGGTTGGCCGACGTGTCGGCGATCAGCGCGTCCTGGGTGTCGGGGCGCTGGACGGGCCGGTTGTACACCGGGCCCTCGTGGGCAACGGTGCGCGGCGGCACGTCGACGACCGTCTCGCCGTGCCAGCTGATCTTCAGCCGGTCGCCGTCGGTGACCTCACCGATGACGGTCGCCAGCACGTCCCACTTGCGGCAGACGGCCATGAAAGCGTCGACGTTCTCCGGCGTCACCACGGCGCACATGCGCTCCTGCGACTCGCTGGAGAGCACCTCGGCGGGGGTCATGCCCGTGGCGCGCAGCGGCACGCGGTCCAGGTCGATGTGCATGCCACCGTCACCGGCCGATGCCAATTCGGAAGTGGCACAGGACAATCCAGCGCCGCCGAGGTCCTGAATGCCGACCACGAGGTGCGCGGCGTACAGCTCGAGGCAGCACTCGATGAGCACCTTCTCGGTTAACGGGTCGCCCACCT
>Ga0105237_10003740_pt1 | contig 17927 bp, 11 predicted proteins | sample KBSC24metaG_FD_81520 | JGI IMG/M metagenome (GOLD analysis project Ga0105237, IMG submission 81520) | Corn rhizosphere microbial communities from Kellogg Biological Station, Michigan, USA - KBS C2-4 metaG | ecosystem: Host-associated > Plants > Roots > Rhizosphere > Soil | place: Michigan, USA... | reverse complement strand
GTGTTTGCTCAGGCCTCTGGCGATCTCCGCCAGAGGCGCGAGCATCTCGGCGCGAGCGCCGTCCTCATACATGTTGGCGAACCGGAGGTAGACGCCCGCGATGCCTTTGAGCCCGGCCGAACTCCGATCGCCTTGGTGAGTCCTGAGCCTTGCGATGAACTCGTTCGCGATGCCGGGAGGTATCCGTTCCAACACCATGCGCACCTGCTTGGGCTCCCATTCGGCGCGCACGAGCAGCCACAGCAAGTAGCGCCGGGCGATCAGCGCGATCATCCTGTTGGTGGAGGTGACGCCTCTGACTACCTTCGACAGCCCTGCGAAGTTCTCGACGGATTCGCAGACCGCGACGAAACGGTGCGTGTCCTCCATGACGGCGCGCGACGCCTTCAGACGCCTTCCCGCCGGAGACTTCAGCAGCTCGCCGGAGATCTCCAGATACCATCCGATATCGGCGTCCTCGGATGCCCGCTCCAGCGGAGTCAGGAACCAGACGACAGTCTCGTCGTCGTCGAGCAGGCGCACCGGCACTTTCGCGGCGATGGCGCGCAGGTCCTCCTTGGACCACACCCAGCTCTGCCACAGCCGTTTGAGCAGCGCCGGATCTGGCAGCTTCTGGTCGCGCCGCGACAGAATCCGCAGCAGCACCTCCGCCCGGAAGGCCGGCTGCCGCCTGGCCCGGGCGATCTGGACGGACTCCCGCAGGACCGGGTACTCCGTCAGCTCCGCATCGAGATCGGCCCCGGCCAGAAACTGCCCGATCGACCCGTCGAGCAGGTGGTCCGCTTCATCCGGTTGCTCGCCGGAGAGCCTCGCCAGATGGGCGATGAAGCCTCGGCGGATGGCCGACCACTCGCGCAACGCGGTGCGCACAGGATCCCAGCCGGCGGCCTGCTTTCCACCGGCCGTCGCATAGATCAGGACGCGCTGGCCGAATCCGAACAGGAACACCGGGTCCAGCTCTGGTTCCAGGCCGGCCCGTCGGGCCCAATGCAGCAGCCGCAATGCCTCGGCCGGGGCGCAGACGTCGAGCAGTTCGCGTAGCCGGGCCGCGGCGCGCCGCCGAATGGTGGGCGAATCGATGCCGATCGCGGCGGTGTCCTCAGTGTCGGTCTCGCGGACCCGCGCGAGCTCGGCATCGATCTGCTCGTACCTGATCTCGTCGCACAGCGCCTGATCGCCGCCGCGCCGCGCCAGCTTCACCAGTGCCGGCAGATGATGGTCCCGGCGAGCCGGCTGGTCGTGCAGGACCATGGCCAATTCGGCCAGCGCCGAGGGATCCAGCGCGGCCTCGGCCGCCCACGTCACCGCCCGGTCGGCCTCGGCCACACTGAGCTCGACCCGGCCCAGCGCCGCCGCGGCCGCGACCGGCCCGGACCAGGCGTCCAGGCTGAGGGTGTCCGGCCGGGCCAGGGTCTCGGCGGTCTGCCAGAGTGCTCGCGCCTTGGAGACCCCGACCCGGACCGCCAGGTCGGCCAGCGGATGCGAGGCGACCTCGGGGACGGTCCCGGCGGTCATGTCGAAGAGCACGAACGAGTCGACGACGTCGAGCGGCAGCTCGGCGACGGTCTCGGGAACCGCGCCGATCAGGTGCAGGCGGCCGGCCGACGGGTCCGCGCGGTAGGTGGCGAAGGCCAGCGACGTACCGGCTCGCGGTGGCAGCAGATAAGACACCGCGGCGATCCACCGCGCCGCGCGGTCGGAGTCCGACTCGACGAGGAGCACCGGCCGGCCCCGGCCTTCCAGCGCCGCCGCCACTGCCGACACCAGGGCGGACAACGTCGCGGACAATCGGTCGGCGAGCGGGTGACCCGCCAGGAAGTCGCGCACCGAGGCCGGACTCACCGCGCCGCGCGGCAGCCGACCGGTGAACCGCGGCAACTCCGTCCCGCGCGCCTGGTCCGCGCCCCAGACCGGCGCGCGCCACAGCTCGATCGGGAGCAGCGGCCCCAGGGCTTCGGCGAGGTCCTCGGCGGAGTCGGCGGCGAAGGCGTGCGCGAAGTAGTTGCCGAAGCGCTTGGAGAAGTCCTGGCCGACGTACTCGACGTGGGCCAGGAGCGTGGGCGTGCCGGGCCGGAAGCACAGGTTCACCGGGCACCGCGCGAGCTCGGCGGCCTCGGCCGGGAACATCTGCGAACGCGGCGGCTTGTAAGCGATCTGCGACAACACCTCGCGCTGCGTCTCCGTCGAGGCGCCCAGGCTCACCGCGTTGAACTGATAGCCCGCGAAGCCGGTCAGCCCCTGTTCGCAGGAGGTGTAGTAGAGCTGCTCGAGCGCCACGTCACCCGCTTCCCTCGCGGCCGACCGCGCCGAACTCGCTCAGCAGCCAGATGAACGGGTCCGCCACCCGGTAGGGCTGGATGCCGGTCGCCGCCACCTCGGCGTCGGGCGTCGGGTTCGCGCCGAGCGCGGACACGCCGAAGTAGCGATAGCGCCGGTAGGTGTTGCGCATGAGCTGGTCGACCTGGACTCCGTCCCAGTCGCGCAGCAGGCCGGCCATCTCGGTGTGCACGTCGAGGCTGTCGGCGACGTCGAATTTCTCCCCGGCCGGCGGATCGACGGACAGCGGGCTGCCGCGCCGCAGGCGGTGTCGGAAGGCGTCCATCTTGGGGAACACCACGGCCACCGGGACGTCGATGCGTCCCTTCCTGGCAGCTCCGGGCTGGGACAGGAGCATGTCGGTGATCCGGGTCAGGACGCCGACCGAGGTGTCGTACTGAGCGCTGGGCATCCGGGTGCCGGGGGCGGCAGCCAGTCGCGCGCCGGGCATCTGCAGCGGATCGAGCAGCAGCAGCACGCCGTCGGCGTTGGCGAGGTAGCGGGTGTTGAGGTCGACGCTCTCCTGCGACGTGAGGTCTTCGCCGGCGGCGTCGAAGAAGGACAGCAGGGTGTGGACGGGCGCTCGGCGCAGCGGCCCCTGGGCGCTGATGCTGAGGCGGAACACCAGCGGGTCCACACGGTTGTCCTTGGTGCTCGCCGACGCGGTGGCGGTCGGCAGCCGGTGGTCTGTGTAGAGGTTGTCCTCGTAGTTGCGGCGGAACCGGCTGAGGGTGTGTTCGTCCCCAGCCATGAGCGAGGCGTCGAGCCGGGCGCCGACGCGGTTCATCACCTCGTGCAGCAGCACGGTCATGTAGACCGTCTTGCCGGACTCCTTGGAGCCGACCATCGCTATCAGCAGGTTGTCGACCAGGCCGAACTGGGTGGGCAGTTGGCTGTGGCAGACCGGGCAGACGCGGTAGCGGGTCTCGCTCGTGCAGTCGGGGCAGGACGCGGTGGTCTGGCGGCCGTCGCCGGCGAACACCGGCCCGAGTTCGCGGCCGTTACCGGTGCGGTCCTCCAGAATGCCGTCGGTCTTGGCGGTGCAGCGCCGGCCGGTTCTGCCGGTGCGGGTGTTGCAGCGGAACAGGATGTCCCGGATCGGGAACTGCTCGTAGCAGTAGGGGCAGATCAGCCGCTTGGACGGAAGCTTCGTGGGCAGCTTACTCGGCAGTGACATCCTCATGCTCATCCCACCTTCAGTCGGTGCAGCGATTCGGGCAGCAGCTCCACCGCCGCCTCCGCCGGGTCGGCGGTGAAGCACACGAGCCAGAAGGGCCCGCTGCGGCCCGGCAGCGGGAACTGGACGGTCAGCGGTGTCCGCGGCGTCAGGTGCGCACCGGTTATGCGATGCACGATCTCGCCCTCGTGCGCACCCCGCGGGAGGTAGTGGCCGCGGGCCAGCACCACGTCGATCGCCGGGAACGAGCAGTCGGTGTCGCTGGTCAGTGTCACCTGCCCCTTCCGGCGACTCCCGCGTCCCCGCACCGCTGGCGCGTAGCGGATCGCCGGGAGCAGCGCGGCCAATCCGAAGGAGGACGGCGGACCGGGCTCGGGGCTGGAGCCTGAGACCAGCGCCTCGACGGTGAACAGGCCCTCGACCGAGCCGATCCGCAGCTGGAAGCCGCCTTCGTGCTCGTAGACACGGCGTGTGCACTCCACTTCGCCGCGCTTGACGTCGCCGCCGGTGCCCACCTGCCAGCGGACCACCGACGTGACACAGTCCGGCGGCCAGATCCAGGTCAGCAGAGCACGATCTTCGCGGCGTTCGGCAGTCAGCCCGGCGACCGGCTGCGGGTGGGCGGCGTCCGGGCCGGCCGGCATCGCGGTGTGCTTCCGGGGGACGTGCGTCGCGCCGGGTCCCGGATCAGCGGTGAAGCCCGGGTCCGGTGTCGTACGAGGCGGCGGCTGAGACCGGGGCCCGATCCGCTCATCCGCTGTCGGAGTCGACGGCGTCTGTGTCCGTGTCTCCGTCGGTGCGTGGGCCCGGTCCTTTGTCTCTGTCTCTCTCGCCGGCTCTCGCCGCTGCGGGGCAGGTTCCGGGTCTTCTCGTTCGGGAGCGGTGGGGAGGGGGACCGATCGCGGGGCGGGCGCCGACGGCCTCGGCTCCGACATCGGCGATGCGCCGGACGTGTTGACCCGCAAAAATCCGAAATCCGCAGAACGTGCCGCGCCGTCCGCGACCGCCGCCTCCGGCGCGTCGCAGCGCACTGGGATCCCCAGCGCTGTGTGGAGCCGCGCGGCAAGGTCCGGTGTCGCTCCGTCCCCGGCGAGTAGAACGGCGTCCAGGTCGTCCAGCAGCGGCCCACCGACCGTCGCACCGGCCGTGCGGACCGCGCCGATCAGGCTCTCGGTCCAGACGTCCTGATCGGTGCCGGCCAACGGACCGACGGTCGGCGGCACACGCACGATGTCGACGAGGTACTCGCGAACCCGCAGAGCGCAGACCTGCGGTCCGGCCACATCGACGATGCAGACCACGAGATTCTGGCCCAGGCCTTCACCGATCGCCTCGTGGTGCAGACAGACGGCGATCGGGGCGAGGATGGTGCCGCGCACCGCCAGACCGGCCTCCTCGGCGGCCCGGCGCTGGGCGGCGATCGGCGCCACGCCGAGCTCCACCGGTACGGCCAGCACCACGTCGCGCACCGGGCCACCGGTCACTGCCCGGGCTCGCTCGCCGAGCTCGGCCAACACCCGGGCGGCCACCCACTCCGGCGAATACGTGCGCTCGAAAGCCCGCACGTCGGCGTCGAGGACGATGGCCGAACGAGCGAGCAGGTCGTACACCGAGAAGACGAAGGGTCCCGATCCGTCCGGCGGTGCGGCCAGCGCGGGTTCCCCGACCAGGACCTCCTGCGCCGAGGCGAAGCGGACCGCCGGCGGGATCGTCGCCGATCCCGCCGGGCCGCCTCCGGCCGCGAGCCAGGCGATGCACGCCTGGCTGCGTCCCAGATCGATGCCGAACACGGTCATCCGCCGCTCCTGTCAGGGTTCCCATTCGCGTCGTGGTTCGCGTCGCCGATCCGGAACACCCCGTCGGCGCTGATGCCGACCCGCAGCCGACTGCCGGCCGGCGGGTTCGCCTCGACGATGTGGCCCGCCAGAGCCACGCGCAGTCCCTCCAGTTCGTTGCGGATCTGCCGTCCGCCGTAGCGGGCGTTCTCCGGCAGCTGCATCCGGGCCAAAACCCAGGCGCACAGGGCCGTGCGGTCGAGTTCGAGGACCACCTTGCGGTCCTCCAGCGCCGACTCGGCCAACTGGTCCAACAACCGGTTGGTGATGCCGGAGACGTACTGCGAGCGCAGCAGGTCGAACACGACGACGCCCGGCTTGAGCCGGCCGAAGATCTCCGGTCGGTGCATGCTCTGGAACGCGGCTTCCACCGCGCGCATGAAGTGTTCCCGGACCTTCTCGTAGGACAGGTCGTCGACGGGGCCGTGGACCAGGTCCCACATCGCGTCGGCGCCGGTGTTGGAGGTAAAGATGACCAGCGTCTGGGAGAAGTAGGCGGTCTGGCCGCGACCGTCGGTGAGCCGGCCGTCCTCCATGATCTGCAGGAACTTGTCGAGGACGACCGGGTGTGCTTTCTCGATCTCGTCGAACAGCAGGACGCTGAAGGGTCGTTCCTGCACCCGCCGGGTGAGCTCGCCGCCCTGCTCGTAACCGACGTAGCCCGGCGGTGCGCCGGCCAGCCGCTCCGCCGTGTGCTCCTCGCGGTACTCGCTCATGTCGAAGCGGGCGAACGCCGCCTCGTCGCCGAACAGCAGCCGGGTGACGGCTTTGGCCAGCTCCGTCTTGCCCACTCCGGTCGGCCCGACGAAGAAGAACACACCACGTGGCCGGGCCGTGCCGGAGCCGCCGAACTCGACACCCGCATACGCGGTGCTCAGCGCGCCCGCGACCGCCGTGACGGCCGCCTCCTGCCCGATGACCTGGCTGCCTAGCAAGCGCGCGCTGTCGGCGATGACGCCGCGGTCCAGACGCTCCCAGGGGTTGGTCCGGACGTTGAAACGAAGCTCGTTCAGCAGTCGGCCCGGCCGATCGGCCGGGATGGCCCGCAGCATCGAGGTGCGGACCAAGGCGTCGAGCTCCCAGCCGGCCAAGCCGTCGGTGGCCCGGACCAGCGGTTCGAGATCGGTGCCGGGCTCGACGCCGTGCAGGCCGGGCCGCAGCTGCTCCAGCCACCACCGCCGCTCGTCCTGGTCCGGCCGGTTGACGCGCAGCGGGACGATGCGCGGATCCTCGGTGGTCAGCCAGTCCGGCAGCCGGGCCAGATTGCCTGTCACCGCGAGTACCGCATTGCGCCGGACGGGCTCCTTGCCCGCCACGCGGGTCGGGGCCACCGCGGCGTCCATCGCGGCGCGCAGCCGCACATGGCCCTGCGCGCTGGCCGGATCGCCGATCGGCAGCGCCATGTCGATGTCCTGGAAGACGAACGCGGTCGACGCCAGCGGGCTGGCCACGACCCGGCGTGCGAGGTCGAGTGCTTCTTCGACGTCCGTCGGCAGCGCCGCCCGCGACCCGGCCGGGGCCAGCACAGCCTGGGCCTGACGATCCGAGGCGGTCCGGCGCGAACCGGGCCGCGCGGGCTGTTGGATATCAGAGTCCTGCTGCCGTGCGACCGCCGGATCGATGTCCCGGTGGTGTCCCGGCGCCGGCTCGTGGCCGTCGACCGCTCCGCCGGCCGCGCCCAGATCGGTCCGGCCGAGATCGAGCAGCAGCTCGGCGAAACGCTCGCGGTGTCCCGGCCGGGGAAACGCTATCCCGTCGAGCGGATCCCACCAGACGACGACGTCCGCGCCGGTGATCTCCAGGTATTCGGCGAGCACCTCCTGGAAACCGGCGGGCCGGCCCCACAGCCAGTAGCGGTCGTTGACCTCGCCGTGCAGGATCACCTGCCGGCCGCGGCGCAGCTCCCAGCCCAGCACGACGGCCCACAGCGGCAGCTCCCCGCTGGACTTGGCGGAGACCGCGCCCGCCGAACCGACTCGTGAGCCCGTATTCTGGTCGGTCACTGGTTATGTCCCCGAGTGTTGTGCCTGGCCTGCTGAGGGCTGGTCTGAGGCCTCGCCGGCTTCTTCGCGGGCTTCGTCACTTCCCGGCTGGTCACCGCCCCGTCAGGAGTCGTCGATTCCCCAACGGCCGGGGCGTCGCCGCTGGACGGCATGTCTTGCTTCTTCGATTCCGGGCCGGGCTGTTTGGGCTGCCCCGACCAGAACAGCTGACCGGCCCGATAGTCCTCGGTGAGCCCGCCATGGACCCGGTCCAACAACGCGGCGGTGGCGTCGCAGACCCGGTCGGCGGTCACGATGATCTCCGTGTCCTCCACGACGTCCGGCTCACCGGCGATGCGGTAGGTCAGAACGGCGCCGCCACCCCCGGGACCGCTGTCCTCGATCTGGGTCCAGTACACCGCGCCGTTCGAGCGTTGGAAGTTCATCGTCAGACTGCTGCCGTGGTCCTGGCCGCCGAGATACAGCAGACCCTGATCCGCCATCGCCCCCTTGAGGACGTCGGCCAGAGCCAGGCGCTGCTCGGCCGCGACCGCCAGCTCGTCCAGCCGCGCCTCGGACTCGACGGTCCGGCGCTCGAGGTCGTTCAGCACAGCGACGGCCCGGGACAAGGGCCCGCTCAGCACCGCCTCGCGGGCTGCGGCGAGCGCGGCGTGCAGCGGCTCGCCGATGTCGTCCGCGGCGAAGCCGTCGGCGTCGGACACCGCGGTCTCGACACGCTCGGTCATGGCCGCCAGGCGGGCCTGGGCTTCAGCTCGTTCGTGCTTTTCGTCGCGTTCGCGCTCCGCCGCGTCGGCGGCCGCAAGCAGGGCACGGTTCACCGCGGCCTCGGCCGTGCCGCGCCGGACGTCGAACGCGAAGCCGTCAGCCTCGCCGACCGTGCCCTGGAGCCGGTCGAGTTCCTCCCGGGCCCGGCTGATCTGGTGGTCTGCCTCTGCGTCACGGTGCGCTTCGGCGCCGTTCAGCGCGGCCCGCAGGGTACCGACCACCTCCGACCGCTTGGCCACGCCTTCGGCGACGGCCATCTGCACCCGCAGATCGGACAGCTCGCGGCGCACCTGCCCCGCCTTGTGGACGATGTCGTGCTGCTCGGCGAGCGAGGCGGAATCGATGCGTCCCGCCAGGGTGCTGATCCGTTCCTGCAGCGACCGCAGGTTGCCGTCGAACCCGGTGCTCACCCGCCCGCGGAGTTCGGCGGCCAGCTCCCGGCACGGTTTGAGCGCTGCGCGCGCCGACTTCCGCGCCGTTGCGGTCAGCTTCTCGACACGCTCCCGCTCCCGCTCTTCTCGGCGCCTTTCCTGCTCCCGGCGCGCCTGCTCCCGGCGGGCGCGCGCCTGCGCCGCCCGCTGGATGGCGCGCGGGCTGTATGTCACGACACTGTATTTCGGGGATCCGCTCACGGTCCGCCCCCTCCCCATCGACCGGACGTAGTCGCGTCGAGATCTTATCCGGGCTCTGATACTCCTCGCGGGCGTTCCACGTGATCAGAGCGCGTCCGGCTGCGGAAAGCAGTCGACGCCGACCGTGCGCAGATCGCACCAGGGGCACCATGGGGTATCTGACGGATAGCAATGGGTGGCGATGGCAGGGCACTGCTTGACCGCGCCCGGCGCAGCGCAGCCGGACAGGATGTCGAACCACTCCTGGGCCGTCGGACGTGCGCTCGGACCTGCGCCGTTGCCCCCGAAGCACCGCTTGAGCAGGTCGCGGACAGAACGCGGCAGAACGGACAGCGGAGGAGTAGCCGGAGCGACCCGCACCGACGCGGGATCGAGCAGCCGGGTTCGGCGGCGCAAGGCGTTGTCGTCCAGTCCCCGGTAGTCCCCGTCCGGGCCGACGCCGGCGAAGGGATGCGCGCCGCACATCAGCAGCTGGTGCACTAGGACGCCGAGGCCAAAGGCGTCGGTATGCACGTCCGGGAGGCGATCAGGCGCCGCGGACAGTTCCGGGGCGATGTAGCCCTCGCTACGGACCCGGCACGCGAAGAAGGCTTCGCCGTCGGTGAACTGGAAGGAGTCGGCGTCGCTGATCGCGACTCTGCCGTCGGCGTCCAGCCACAGGTTCCCGGCTTTGAGGTCTCCGACGACGTAATCCGCGGCGTGCAGGTCGGCCACCAAGGCGCTCAGATCGCGCGCGGCCGCGACGGCGACGGCCCAGGAGGCGCCGGGGAATGCGGCGCGGCGGGGCTGAGGTGCGAAGAAGACGTCGAAGGGCTGGTACCAGCCTGTGAGATCAGTCATCAGGAAGCCCACGACGCGTCCGTTGCGGGTGGCGACCCGGGTCACCGGCCAGGCGGCGCGCGGCGGTGTCCCGGCGAGCAGTTTCACGGAGCGCGGGGCCCGGCTGTGGCCGACCATGCGGTCGAGCTTGCGGGCGATCGGCGAGCCGCGGCTGGCACCGATGATCAGCTTGGCCAGCAGCGGGGATCCGTGGACCCGGAAGACACCGCCCTGCGCGCCGACGCCGACGCGTTCGGTGAGGGTCAGGGTGCGTCCGTCCGCGGTGACGACGTCGATCGGCACGCTTAGCGCCCGCCGGTCAGGGCACAGACCACGGTGATGTCGTCGGCAGAACGGCCGACCGCGCCGGCGCGCAGCAGGTCGGCCAACGCCGCGGAGCCGCCGCCGTCGCGGATTCCGCGAGCCACTTCCTCGAAGAACGTCGGGGCGGGCTGCGGGCCGACGATGTCGGGGAGCCCGAGGCCGTCGGGGCGTTCCAACGCCAGTGGCATGCAGCCGTCGGTGGCCAGCAAGACACCGGACAGGTCGGGATCCCAGAGGGCGAACGCCCGGATCGCGGACCGCGGAGCGGACGGCAACGAGGCCGACAGGCCGGGTGGCAATACCAGATGCCACGTCGCCGGGCTGGCCGTCGGCGGCGGTTCCGGGGTGGTCAGTACCGCCCCGAAACAATCGCCGACCGCGACGAAGCCGGCCCACCGCCCCCACAGAACCGCCGCAGCCAGGGTCGTCGCCAGCTCTCCGGGATCGGAGTCCGCTGTCAGCACCGCGGCACAGCGTTGGAACTCGTCGGCCACCGCGATGGCCGCCTCCCGCACCCACTCGCTCCACGTCGCGGCCGGCTCCGCCGGTTCCGGCACGTCGCGGGCCAGGATCCGGCAGGCGACGTCGACGGCGAGCCGTGCGCCGAGCGCGCTGCGGTCCCGCGATCCGATGCCGTCGGCGACCGCGATCACGAGCGGACCCTGCTCTCGCGCCGGGAGTATGAGGAAGGCGTCCTGGGCCTCTCGGCCCTGCGCCACATGAGACGTACCGGCCTGGGTCCAGCCGGCTACGGGACCCCAGGAACTCACATCCCGTTCTCCAGATCCTGGATGATCTTCAGCTTCTGCAGGACGACGTAGTCGGTGTCGGGGCTACCCCCAGTGGTGCGCATCTCGACGCTGGCGGTGATGATGTCGACGATCCGCCCGATGTCGAAGTCGCCGACGGCGAAGTGGGACTTGGGCGCGAGCGCCGCGAGCAGCCCCATGTCGGCCCCGCCGACGCCGATCGCGACGAACCGGCTGCCCTTCGCCTCGGCCACCCGCAGCTCGGTTGCGACAGGCGCGCAGTCCCGCTCGGTCTGGAGCTCTCCGTTCCCGTCCGTGGGCGCGCCATCGGTGATCAGGCAGATGACCGGATGCCGGCACAGGATGTTGCTGCGCACCAGGGAATTGCGATGCTCTTCACCGACCCGCAACGCGCGCCGGATCGCAGGCAGCATGACGGAATGACCGCTGGCGCGCAGCCGCGGCACAGTGACGTCGCCGACGGGCCGGAACCCGCCGCCCGGCTCTTCGATCTGCGCGGCGAACAGAACGTAGGCGACGTCGACGCGAGCCGAGTGCGCGGGATCCGCACGCAGGCCGGCGAGCAGTTGCGACAGCGCGTCCCGGAGCTGCACGATGCGCGGGGACTGCGTCGGCCGCCCCATCGAAGCGGAGGTGTCGAGGACGAGCACCAACGGGATGCGTTCGTAGTACCCGTGGCCGGCGAAAGCCGAAGGATCGGCGGTCACGAGGCCACCAAGCGACCGGCGCCGTAGCGGATCTGCACGTTGTCTCCAGGGAACGCGGCGCCGAACTCAGGGAGGACCCGGATCGCCAGCCCGTCCACCATGACGAACATCTCCGGAGCCGGAACGGTCAGCACGACGGCCGGCATGCCATCGACCGACGCCCACACGTCCCGGGGCCCGTACCCACGACGGCCGTGTCGCAGACTCCTCCGAAAGGAACCCCATCCCACGGCACGCACGGTACCCCCTCGCCGTCACCATCGGTTACGGTAGCGATGCTACCGGTGCGACCTTCTCCGTGAGCTGATTCCAGCGAATCGCCGCTGCGCCGACGGCCGCCGCACCGGCCGGTCACACGGTCGCGGCGGCTTGTGGAAGAGGCGTCAACGGGCGGTCCGTTTACGCGGGCATCGAGAATTCGCCGTTGAAGACGCCGGGGGCGATGGAACTCATCTGGTTCCCCAGGTAAGCACTGTGCGTGACTCGCGATGATACGCGGCGGCGCACACCGGCGCTGACCACACCGCGTTCTGTCACCCTGCAGCAGAGCCCGGTGCCCGTCTTCAACCGACGCAACGGGCGAAAGTTCGGCTTCATGGCATTCGCAACGGCGGATTACTCACACAACGGTCTCTCGGTGGGCGGTCTGCGGCCGGGGCGACCACTTTGGTAGAAGATGCGAGATCTGACAAACTCGCCTGAACCGCCAGCAAATGTGCCCGTGGGCGCGCTGCGTTCTCTGACCTCCGGCGGCTTGGCGGGCGGGAGGAGTAACCATGTCTGTCGGCGAGATCGACGTGGCGAAGCAGCAGGCGTTCGCCGGGCGGACGGTCGGGGTTCTCAACGATGCGTGCCTGGCGTTGATGGCGGGGCTGGGGCATGAGAGCGGGCTGTTCGACGTGATCACCCGCCTTCAGCCGTCGACCAGTGAGGAGGTCGCGCGGGCTGCCGGGCTCGACGAGCGGAGCATGATGATCAGGACGTGCTTCTGGTCGGCCGAGGAAGAAAAGGCCAACAAGCGCGAGGCTGCCCTGGCCTTACATGCCGGTATGCGTGTGGGCCGCCCAGAGTTCGGGCGCGTCGGGGTGTTGGCGGCGCAGGCGTGCGGTTGCGTGGTGGAGGGCGAAGGCCGCGACGTCGGGGCGTGGTGATCCGGTGTCGTCGGCGGTGAGGTATTGGTAGAAGTCGGTCGCGATCTGGACGGCGGCGTCGTCGTCGATGGGCCACAGGGTGCCGATCACGTGGCGGTAGCCGGCCAAGTGGAAGGCGCCCGTGATGTGCAGGGACTCGTCGGTCAGGCGGGGGACGGTCACGGCGGTGTTGCAGGCGGACAGGTACGCCAGGTCCGCGTCCACGCGCAGGGCCGTGATGTCGGCGACGGTCAGTGGGGTGGTGGCGTGGTCGGCCAGGACCAGATGGCTGGCGGCCGGCAGGTCCCAGTCGGCGAAGCCATGGCAGGCAAAGTGGGCGATGCGGTGCTTTGGCAGGGCGGCCAGGACACTGTCCAGGTTGGGGTTCTCAATCACCCGGGCTGACGGGATCAGGGCTTTGATGGCATCAGTCTCGGTGGCGACGCCTGGCAGCGCGCCACCGGGCAGATCCGGGACCGGGACGATCAGCGTGGCGGCATCGGCTTCGGTGACCGCGTTGGTGACAGCCCCAGCGTCGGTCGTCGACGCGAGCGCCCGGACCGTGGGGGTGTAGGAGGACACGACGAGGTCCGCCACGTTCTGAGGCCGTGCCGAGAGGTCAGGGCTTTCAGGGGTTTCGGGGCTTTCGGGGGTGTCAGGGCCTTGACCATAAAGTCCGGCGGCGTGCAGCGGCAGATAGGCGAGAAGGCCGACGGGACACCACCAGATCCGGGGCCAGGGCGCTGCGGGATCGGGGGCCTCGGTGTGTCCCAGGTGGGTGAGGACTGGTTCGGCGACGGTGTTCCACAACCACGCCAACGTCTCCAGGATTTGATTCTGAGCCTGCTGCCGCGTCTGCGGGCGCAGGTCGCGGGAACGCGCCGTGCGGTAGGCCCTTATCAGGCGGTTTGCGTGTTCGTAGACGGCCTCGTCGTTCAGTTCGGGCAGTGGGACATGCCGGACCGGATCCTCCGTGTCGGTCAGGATGAGGGCATCGGCGCGCGCCGGGCTGCAGGAGACCATCACGATGGGTCCGGCGTGGGCGTAACGCGCCAGGGTCCTGATATCGGGCGACCGGAGGAAACCGGAGAATCCGGGTTGGGATCTGATCCGGGCGAGGAGAGCGTCCCAGGCGTTGAGCGAGTCCCTGCGCTGATCAGCGAGGCGCCGATCGCGCAGCGCCGCCTGCCCCGCGCCGTCCGGTGTCTCGATGGCGGCCAACGCGTTGGGGCCCGGCACATCAAGGGCATCACGCAGTCGGCGCAGTTGGTCGAGCTGGCGGGCCAGGTCCGGATTTTCGCGGCGCAGCCGGGCGTGGTCGGCGCCGCGCAGGCCGAGGGCGTCGGCGGCCAGGACTCCCCGGGTGCGTTCAAGCAGTTCCACGGCGCGCTCCGGCTGCCCAGCGTCCAGCGCCACCGCGGCGGCCTCACTGGCCATGTCGGCCAGCTGGCCGACGCGGTGGGTGCGGTCGGCACGCGTCAGACTGCTCGGTGCGAGCGCGTCGATCAGATCGATGGCGGCTTCGATGGCCGCCAGCCCGTCCTGGGCGTCGCCGGCCTCGACGGCCAGCAAAGCCAGTCGCCGAAGCGCCTGGTGGCGGTGCAGGGTCACGCCGCCGAGATTGTCCGCGGCTTGCCGATAGCAGCGACGGGCCTCCTGAAGCACCCCGCGCTCCCGGGTGCGAACGTGCTGCCTCTCCAGCCCGATCCCCAGGTTGAACAGGTGCAACGTCAGGTCGGGATGGTCCACACGGGTCGTATGGACAGCCTCTCTCGCCACGTCCACGGCCGCGGCCAAGCCTTCCTGCTGATCGGTGAAGTCGTACATCCGGTACATCGCGATCGCGAGGTTGCTCAGGTATCCCGCGTAGCGGGGGTGGTCGACAGGCGTGGCTTCGATCGCTTGCCAGCAGGCCAACCAGGCCTCGTTCATCACCGTCCAATCCCCGGTGACCTCGAACATACGGAGCTGCTGGCTTCCGACCATGCTCAGATACCACGCCCGCTCGGGTTGACCGATCGGAGTCGCCTCGACCGCCTGCCTGCTGACCTGAATCGCTTCGGCCAAGGTCTCCCGACGCTCCGTTCGATCAAACAGTGCCTTCAAGACGACTCCGAGGCTGCCCAGGACTCTGCCACGGTTGTAGTGGGCCGGGAGTGTCTCCTCCACCGCTTGTCTGCTGGCCTCCACTGCCTCTGCCAGCGTTTCCTGTTGCCCGGTCCGCTCCCACAGGTTGCGCAGCGCGCGCCCGAGATGGCTCAACGCTCTGGCCCGATCGGGGTGGCCGACGGGACGTGCGTCTACTGCCTGCCGATGGGCGGTCACAGCCTCGTGGAGAGCTTCCAGCAGACCTGTTTGCTCGAACTTGTGGGCCAACGACAGTCCGAGGGAGTCCAACGTCTTGGCGCGGGTGGGATCGTCCTTGCGGGTGGCACTCAACGCCCGCTGCATGAGGGCTAGGGCCTGGTCCAGTTTCTCGCGCTGGCCGGGAAAATCCGACAGACAGTCGAGCGCGATTCCGAGGTTCACCAGGCGCCCGGCGTACATGGGGTGGTCCGCGGGGGTCGCCGCCACCGCCTGCCGAGCCAGCTCCGCGGCCTCGTCGAGGGACTCCCGTCGGCCGTCGGCCACGTATGTCCGCATCACGGCGAGTCCGAGGAAGTCGACGCGCCCTGCGTATTCGGGGTCGTGTTCGGGCGTGGCCGCCACAGCCTGTCGGCCCAACCGCACCGCCTCGGCCCCCGCCCCCGAGGACCCGACGGCTTCCTGTAGACGCAGGTTCGCAGCGGCGAGCAGGACCACCAGCTTGACTGTCTCCGGATGGTCGGCGGGAGCTGCCGCCACGGCCTTCCGCCCCAGGTCAACGGCCTCGATGATGAGCTCCGGCCGACCGTTCTGCTCGAACTGGACGCGCAGCGTGTGCGCGAGATTGCCGAATACCTTGGCCTGGGGGGCCGGGTCGGCAGCCGCGGAAATCCGCCCCTGGTCACAGAGCACGGCACGCCGCCCCATCTCGATGGCCTCCTCCAGGTCCGAAAGCTGGCCGGTGGCCTCGAACAGGGTTCGCAGGGTGGCACCGAGGTTGCTCAAGGCCGTGGCCCGGTCGGGATGGTCTTCGGGAATCGCTTCTAGCGCCTGCCGGCCGACGTCCACCGCCACGGGCAGAGCAGGAAGATACCCAGCCCTCAGGAAGAGCGCGGTCAGAGCGAACCAGCGATGATTCAGGCGCGCGGCACGTTCGGGATGGTCGGCGGGAGTGTGGTCGACCGCTAGTCGGCTGTGCATCACGGCCTCGACCAGCGCCCCCCGATCGCCTGCCAGCTCGGACAGCGTGAACAACGTTATGGCGAGGTAGTCCAGCCGCAGGGCGTAGTCGGGGTCGCCAGGCGGGGTGGCCTCCAGCGCCTGACGGTCGATCTCCACGGTCTCGACAAGCGTCGTGATCTGTCTGTCGAACTGAAACTGGAGCCACAGCGCGATGCTGAGGTTGGTCAGCGCCGCGGCACGCCTCGGATCCCCGATGGGAGCTTCGCGCACCGCTTCCCGGCCGATCCGTACCGCCTCGGCCAGCACTTCCGGCCGGTTGCTGTCCGAACCGTAACCATCCAGACGAACCCACATGGACAGACCTCTTTTCCAGACTCGCACCAGGGTATTGACGGACATGCCGCCCGGCGAGTGGGCAGTCGGTGCGCGCGTTCTTGGCGGTCTGCTCGCGGTCGATGACGGCCTGAGGCATCGCCACCAGGCGTGCGGTGGTGTCGGAGATGAACTGCCAAACCGGTCGCCGCAGCGCTGGTATTGGCGAGACCACCGCGAAATGATTGACGTGATCGAGTAGAAGTCTGGACCGGCTCGCCGTGGGAGGAAGTCCCCGCGGGGTTCGGTTCCTGGAAGGGAGTCCTAACCTCCGAGGAGAGCCGACCTTGAGGCTTCCGCTACTTGAAGGTCTCGATCAAGAACTTCAGCAGCAGCGCTATGACACTCAAGATCTGCGTCGTTAGCACTGTCTTCGTCGAGGAGGTCTTCGAGCGCTGCCTCGTCCTGGGCTTCCCAGGCCTGCGTGAAGCGCAAGTTGTAGCTGAGCACGTTTCGGCCCAGGTCCAGGGCGGCGCGCTCTGGCGAGGGCCGTGTCGTCCCGTCGTCGGCGGCCGGCTCGCGCTGGAGGACTTCGAGAGCTGTCGCCGCGTTCAACCGGTTCCCGTGCGTGTCCGCCGCCATCGACAGGAGGGCGGGATACAGCGCAGCGAGGAACCAGGACATCTCGGGCTGTCCGAGGCGCGTGCCGGTTGCGCAGGTTCTCCAGGGCCTTGTGCATCTCCCGCTGGTCGTTCGTCCGCATCGCGGCGGTGAGTCGGCCGATCGCAGCGGTGGCGGCGCTCCAGGCACCGGCCTCACCGGCGGTCTCAAAAGCCTTGTTCGCCCGGTTCAGCTCATCTGCGTTCATCGATCCGGGAACGCTGATCTCCACGAGCATGGCCAAGGTCTCGAAGAGCAGGCTCTCGTCTTCGTCCCCGGACTCCCCGCGAGTTGACGGCGGGGCCGCCGAGCTCTGCTTTTCCAGCCTCCCGCCTTCCTCCAGCAGGACTTTCGTGATCGAAGTGAACTGCTCGGATGGATGAGACGGGAGCGCATCGACGAGGCCATACACATCGGCCATGGGAAAGCCGCCGCGGCCCGCGACGGTCCGGACCAGATTGATCACTCCACCGAACGAATCGGCGAACGCCTTCGACGGGGGGATCCGAGGATCGTCCGGCCGAGCGGCGATGATCTCGTCCAACAACTCACGCGCATCAGCCAAGTCGTCCACGACGGCCCCACCCTTCCGGAGCTGCTGGGCCAGCGTCATGATCGCGGCCAACTGCCCCGTCGGCCCCGGCTCGACGGCACAGGTCGGCAGCAACGATATGACGAAGAGCATCATCGCGTTCGCGTCAGTCCCGACATTCAGATGACCCGCGGCGCGAGCAGCGCGGAACATCCGCGCGCTCTCCGAGCGATCCTCCTCCGACCAGCCGAACCGTAGGCACCGCGTCGCGTGAAGTGACCCGAGTACGACCCGCGTCTGCCAAGTTGAGCGTCGTCAGCCGCCAACCGCGCTCCCGCCGGCGTCGCAGCAGCTGCCACCTCGATGATCATTCGGTCGAGATCGCTCCGCTCAACGCCGGCAAGCGGCTCCGCCGTCGGCCCGCCCCCTGTTCCCTGACCAGCCAGAGGCGTATCCATGACGAGCTCCGCTGCCCGAAGCAACAGACTACTGATTCTCCGGCGCAGACTCGAAGGATGCTCGTGGTCCATGCCCTACCTCCTCTGCGGACAACACGCACTCACCGCACGCCGAGACTCCACCGCGCCGCCGGCCTCAGTGTGACGGACGAGCCGAGAAGCAGTGGTCCGCTCAGGATTGACCACATAGCTTGGCACGGGCCGAGCCATGTGGGTGAGC